>RCUE01000042.1_pt1 | contig 62475 bp, 93 predicted proteins | sample 2166111 | NCBI WGS metagenome assembly RCUE01 (sample SAMN09930795, study PRJNA488358) | compost metagenome | feature: garden; material: soil; isolation source: compost soil in phenylacetonitrile-enriched culture | place: Germany: Experimental Botanical Garden Goettingen | collected 2016-01-27 | reverse complement strand
ACTTAAAATCCTGCGGTAGGTGACTACCGTACCGGTTCGATCCCGGTCCTCGGCATCTCAACGTTTTACATCGGTCACATCAGCGTTAAATGGACGAAAATAACGCGAGGTCCTGCGTAGCTGTAACGGAGTAATCCGCAGGTACACAGGACCAACGAAGCGCCTCACCGTTAATATGCGGAGGAGGCGTTTTTATTTTGGCAAGATTACGAAGTATAAAACCTACGGCGGGCAACCGGACGGACTGGCGTCAGCTTCTCACGGAGTTCCTGGCGTATAAGAAGCTAGAGGACGGAATTGGACAGTACACGCTGGATGACTACGATCGGACCGTTAATCTACTATTTAAGCGGTTTCCCAACGCATGGGACTCGGAGCAAGCTTTGAAGGACGCGGTAATGGAGCATCTAGCGCAAGACATCGCACCACCAACGTTTAACAATCGACTCGTTTACTTGCGCACGTTCTTTAACTACTGCATAAGTGAGGGCGAATTATCTACGAACCCGCTCGCAACTATGAAGAAACGTAAGACAGAAGACCGAGCGGTCTCTGTCGAGGTAGGCGTACTTAATGCGTTGTTGGCCGCACCTAACCAGAACACATTTGTCGGTCTACGCGACTATACGCTCATCCTTTTAACGCTAGATACAGGTATCCGTCCGTCGGAAGGTACGAAGCTAATACCGCAGGATTTTAACGCATCTTTACGGGAGATTTATGTACCGGCGAAGGTGGCGAAGGGTCGCGTTGCCCGGACGCTTCCTATATCTGAGACTACAACGAAGGCATTGCGCAAGTTGATATCAGTGCGTGCGCCTGAATGGGGTGATGACGTTCCAATATTCTGCTCGTATGAAGGGCGGATGCTCAATCGACATACGTGGGGCGACCGGATAGAGATATACCGCAAAAAGATCGGAACACACATCCGACCGTATGATTTGCGGCATGTGTTTGCGTTAGAGTTCCTACGTAATGGTGCGAACGCTTTCGCTACGCAGCGGGCTCTCGGTCACGCTACAATGGAAATGACACGGCGTTACGTGGCGCTTGTAAACAGCGATTTAAAAGCAGAGCATGAGAAGGCCAGTCCGGTCGATCGGCTAATTAAGAGTACGAAGGCAAAACGGAATACGAAAGTATAAAACATATGTGCGTAACGCTCATCTCTTCGGAGGTGGGCGTTATTTTTTTGTCCACGTGTCCCAAATCCGCAAATTCGTGTCCTTATATAAGGTGTACGAAGCAAAGCGGAAAGGAGACGGAGACATGGCGAGAGGGAAGCGTGTAGAGATCGTAAAGATAATCGTAGACGGTGCGGAGGTTGACGCTAAGGCGTGTACGAAGTGCGGCGAGGTAAAGGCGTTGATGGAGTTTTACCGCAATAGGGCTCTGACATCCGGAGTTGATTCTCGCTGTAAAGAGTGCGTTGTAAATCTTAGAAAAGACATGGCGGAATCCGAGGGCCGAGTATTTCGTACTAGAAAGATGTGGAAAGAAGTAGAGTACGCAAGGGAGGTGGAAAGCACAACGCGTAATGAGTACACGCTGGTAGGGAAGTATCTTGGGTCAACAACTAAGACAGAGCATAAACATGGGGCGTGTGGACATACGTGGTCCATAACACCTAACCACTTTCTTAGGGGGACGCGCTGTCCAAAGTGTTCCACACGTGCTAAAAAAACTACAAGCGTGTTTAAAAACGAGGTGAGTGAGTTATATGGGGGACAGTATTCTGTCTTAGGTAGTTACAAAGGCGCCCACGTGAAAATACTCATGAAACATACCCTCTGTGGGCATGAGTGGGAAAAATCACCTTCGAGCCTTCTGGGGGGAAGTGGGTGTCCTAGGTGCTTCGGTAAACCTAGGCGAGACCATGCTTGGTTTATAAATATGGTACATAAATTAGGAGGTGGTGAGTACACCGTATTAGATAAGTACTCGAGATACCATGCGAAGCTTCGGTTACACCACGTTTCCTGTGGACATACGTGGGGCATATCGCCAGCAAAGTTTCTCAGCGGACGGCGGTGTCCCAGATGTGCTGAATCCTGCGGCGAAAGAACAATAAGAAGTTTCTTGACTGTGCGTGGTATTCAATTCACACCTCAGTATTCCTTTGAGAATTGTCGGCACATAATGCCATTACCTTTCGATGCTGTAGTACAAGACAACGGTCAGATCATTGCCATTGAGTATGATGGTGAACACCATTCACGACCCGTGAGCTTCGGGGAAAAAGACAAACGTAAAATTCGCGATCGCTTTGAAAGTACCCAACGAAACGACCGCATCAAAACGGATTATTGCCTCGCCAACGGTATCCCACTAATCCGTATCAACTATACGGAGTTTGATCGTATCGAAGAAATACTCACGCAACGGCTCGCAGAGTTAGGCGTAACAGGCAAACGCCTAAACGGGAGCAACGCGCAGGATTCTTCGGAAACATCGTTTAACAACGTAAAATCAATCGCACAGGAGGACGCAGCATGACCGATACACAGCGCCTCGTCAGCGTAGAGACCCAAACGGAATACTCCGTCACATCCGGATCTACCGAAACGCGTATCTTCGTTAAGTTCTACGTTGAGGCAGTACGTTCTGGAATGATTGCGGACTTAGGTCCCGAGCGCCTTCAGACGCTAATCGTACTCGCGTCGTATATGGGCGCGGACGGTACCTGCTACCCTACGCAATGGCAAATTGCGAACAGCCTGGGGATTAAGCGCGAATCAGCGGGCAGGCGCGTTGCAGCACTCGCGGAGTATCGCTGGAAGGGACAACCACTAATTCTGCGCGAGCGAAAACGGCATCCGGAAAGTAAGATATGGGAGAACACAACGTACAAGATACTGCCGATCAGCGGCTTGCGTATTTTCGATAAGTGAGCCAGGTGACGTCGAGCCCACATGGGTCTGAGCTAACACGGGATAGACATCACACTAAGTAGAACCAGTTATTAACTAGAACCATCTTTATAACTAGATTAAACATTACGCGCCGTCATTCGTTCCTCATTCCTAGCGACGTATCAGACCTTATTAATATCTATACGCGTATGAAAATAAGTCGGAGACGATAGTCGACGGCGAGGATGAACGAAGTGAATCGCGAGCTTATATCACTACGCATTTATAAACGGAGGTAATCGCGTATGAAAATAACCGCAGTATTACTCGCATCCGTAACGTTATCTTTATTCGGTCTCGTCGCATGTGTACTCGACGCGTATACGTTTCCTCACAAATCAATCGGAGGTGTTTCGCTAAATGAACGTACAGCTAACCGTTAATTTCACACTACGCTCAGATGGCACGCAGTTTATCGTCAGTCAACGCAAGATTGTCGACCCTACGAAGGCACCCGGTTATAAAGCGGTCGAGGGCGCGCCGGCTCCGGAGTTGCGTGAACGTTGGGACGACGTTGGCTACTATCCGCTAACATCTGGCGGCTTGACTGCGTTACTCGATTCGGTCCGTATGCGTACTGTGGCAGCTTCAGGCGCGTCCAGCCTTGCGGAAATCGGTGGACTTTTGCGAACGACTACGCAGGGGTTAGTCGACGCGATTAACGCTGGATTATCGCCGCAGTTTACCGTCAAATTAGGCGCGTAAGGGTATAGCGAAGGTATTTGGTAGGGTAACGGGTAAGGGCGCTAATTTAACGTAAAGGGGACGATAAAATGATACGCGTAGGAAAATCGATGGCTCCTGGCACGTTCATAGTCTACGTAGGGACCGAGATCAAGGAGGTCGTTTACGCTAAGTCACGCAATCAAGCGGGCGAGTGGGCACAACGTAAATACGGTTCACAAGCATACGTGTTTGAGAACGTTCATGCGCTTGATATTACGTGGGGGTGATGGCGTGGGCTGGGAGTACGTTGTTTACGAAATGCGTAAGGGGTTTTTCGGAAGTGTAAAAGAACGAAGGCTACGCGTTTTTAATGACCGCAGCGATGCAGATAGGTACGTAGTTAATTACCATAAACTCAACCCGGACGCGATTATCCGCATTCAGCAAAGACTTCCGTGGTGGGATTAAGGAGGCGAACGTAGATGAAAAAGGCGGAATTACTCGCAGAACAAGCACGGCTCTTTTCGATCGCGAACGACCTGGCCCGTAAGCATTGGGGCGTTGACTATACGGGGACTCTCGTATTGGTTAATCGGCCTTGGCGTAGGATACTGGCGTGCTTCCGGTTTAATAATGCTACCGGGCTTCGAGAAATCCGAATGTCGGCCCACGAGAACGCAGCAAGGTCAGAGGAAGACGTAATCGGCTCGCTGTTACATGAGCTTGTTCACTGGCGGCTACTCTCGTTAGGATTGCCGTATAACGATACGGATTACGAGTTTATTGCGGAATGCTTACGGGTAGGTGCGCCGATATCTCAAGCTCGCAGCGCTCAGGAGGCGTATCGGCGATTTAAGCAGCGTCACGCGTTTGAGGAACGGACAGGACGCAAATTTGGTGAAGCTGTGTGATTAACTATAATAAGCGAGGTTGAACGCAACATGAATAACGGAAAATTCGAAACGGTCGACGATATCCTCGAATGGTATCGCGGCACTACTAAATCGGAAGGGGATAACGTAAATGTCAAACGTCAATAAGCCGGTAATACCTACGGAGGTTGCGGATGCGATCGAGGAACTGCGTGGGGGAGGGGCGGGCAATCGCGGCATTCTTCTGCGTAGCGAGCGGATCGGCAACCCGTACTACACAGCGTTGGTCTCGATTTCTTATGATACGTTAATGGCCGCTTTGGTCAACGGTTATGAACGTGAGTTGACGGAGGAACAAGCCCGCAAGCAAACACACGCGGAGATTGCGCTCACTCTGCAAAGGCATCGCGAAGGTTGCGGAAGATACCGTAAATACAGTGAGGATTACGCCTTTGCGGACGGCGTTCAATACACGCTCGACATGTTCGGCGTTGACGTATGAAGACCGATTTCTACCGTCATTTTACCGTGATAATAGGCGACGTTGACGCTCCGGAGTGTTGTCGTACTCTGCGTACGGAGAACCGCTGTTTGCCCGCGATTTTAACGGAGCTAGGCGTGTTCCCATCCGTGGGGCAGATCCGGCGGAATAGGCGGGATTTGATGCGAGAGGTTAACGGGAATGAGCGGGTTCGAGTCGGGCGGAGGATAGTAGGTATTTAGTCTTACTTTGCATTTATAATCAGAAATGAAATATTGAGGGAACACGAGTAAGAACGAGCATTTAAGAGAAACACCCTATTAATCGAAACACGACAAATATACGAAAAAAAGAAATATTTATCGTATAAAGAGAAAAATTCTTCTCTTTTTAAGAAAAATTATTCATTCTTAAGCACCAACTTGAAGAAACTGTAAAATGGTAAAATCGCCGAATTTGAGGTTTTACCTGAATTCCCCTATCAATTTATAGTACGGAGGTGGTAACGAATGCGAGACTTAGACGCAGATTTAGCGCTTTGTGAAACAGCTACGGAAGGACCGCTATATGCAGTTCCGCATGAATGGCCCGGTAACGATAAACTTCGTTTTTGGGTCGACAATCTAGCGGACGGTATCGGATGTTTTGTTCGTCGAGAGGACGCAGTTTTCCACGCAGAAGCGCGAGAAGGCTGGCCGGAAGCAATTCGCAGGGCGATCACAGCGGAAGCAGAAGCAGCGTCACTTTTGTGTGACGTGACGATGGAGACGTACGGGCCAATTTGTGAGAATTGCGGGGGTCACAGGAGCGTTCCTCCGATTGACGAGTGGGGAGAGGGACCCGATTGCCCTGTCTGTTATGGAGTCGGTACTTTAACGCGTGACGTTCTTTATCGCAAGATCGACGAATTGCAAAGTGTGGTAATGGACGTGTATCAAAAAGCACGGAATGACGTCGCAAGATGGGATGGGGGACAATGCGTTGGGCTTCCGGTTTTTCAGGATCGTGTCTATGCTCGAAGGTTGGTGAAAGAACTTCAACCGATACTATTCCCATAACAAAAATAAGTAGGCGTGAACTCGCAGACGATCCGTTATGTAAATAACAGTTAACATCGCTTAACAAGGGTTTTACAACAAATAAAAAATGAACATCGACACCTTTTAACCACTGTCAGAGAATTAAGAGAGCGAGGGGAGAAAGTGACAAAGCAGAAAATCGACCGCACAGACTGGCGAATGCTTCCACACCCACAATGGAACGTCCGAACCGTTCACGCAATGTTCGCCGATTTGAACCGTGAGCACTTCGGAGTCGAGACGTACCTACCGATGCGTAACTGGGGTTTCGAGCAGGGCGCAATTAAACGTGCATTGGCGGAGCACGGAGCGGATGTTTTACACGAAGCTTTCACGCAGATTTTCCGTGAATATAAGCCCGTACCGGACTATCCGATACTTACGGCAGGGTTCGCGATTAGCTACCGTCTAAACACGGTAATTCCCCGTATCCTTGCGGACAGGCAGCGTAAGGAAAAAGCGGAGGCAACCGTAGTTAATGGCGGGATGGCGGCGGCGGAGCTAGCGAGTTGGCTGTAAGGCATTTGACAAAACTATAATTCGAACTAAACTACGTAAGGAGGGACGCAATGTCTAACGCAGACAAGTGCATACTTTCGTCTCATTGCTCTCAGGCTGGCGGACCAAGCTGTAACAACCTCTGTTCGTCCTGGATCGCAGTTCACGGATTCAACGGCGCGGGCGGGCGGATTGCAGCGGCAAACGTACCGAAAGAGTACGCAGGCGTAACGCTCCAAAACTCTCCGGCAAGAGAGGATCAGGCGGAGGCTTATAAGGTTATCGACGCGTACGTTAACACGTTCAAGCGGCAATTCAATGACGCAGCGGAGCGTATAAAATCGCTATACCTCTATTCGGACTCGCCCGGCACCGGCAAGACGACGGCGGCGAGCGCGGTACTACATGAATACATCGTGCGCCATTATATCGGGTCGCTCCAGCGGGACAGGCAGCCGCTGGAAAGGTGCGCATACTTTCTCGATGTTAACGCTTGGCAAACGTTATTCCTCGGGTTCAACCGTAGTCATGTTCCGGCCGAGACAGCCGAGCGTCATTCGGCCGAATATTACGCAATGGAGTCACGCGCTAAAACCACTCCGTTCGTAGTCTTGGACGACATAGGCGTACGGTCGGCAACCGATGCGTTTCGAGCGGATTTGCACGGCCTCGTTAACTATCGTACGGCGAACGGCTTACCGACGGTGTATACGTCTAACGTTGTGATCGAGGACTTAGCGCAGGTATTTGACGCGAGATTGGCGGACCGTGTTCGAGATATGTGCGTGGTGGTTCCGTTTGTGGGCGGGAGTAACCGTGGGATTCGTCGATCTGCGTAGAAAGTTGCGGAAATACGTTGTTCCATAATATCAAATAGCGATATTCCGCTATATATTGAGTTTTAAATGTAGGTAAAACTATATATTGTGCTTTACACAAACTTATTTACGTGATACTATTACGGAGGTTAATTATGGGATTAATGGGGATCGCTACGTAAAGCTAAGCTCCTATGCGATACAAGAGAGCGTAAACGTGAGAATAACGGCGTAATAACGAGTTTCTATAATTATACCGTCATTATTCGACAAAATGCGCAGATATAACACAACAAAAAATATATCTTATTTCCTAAAACTGTCCAGTTATTTACGTAATATTACTGTTTTGTCGAACTAGAAACCTAGTAAAATCGTCCTAAATCGACTTTGACATAGATTGTAAATGTGTTGTAAAACAGGAGGTGTAGTAAATGGCAATAATTAGTCAACAGTTTCTTTCGAAGTTAATTGACTCGGGAAATACGTTAGCTATTGCAAAGTACAATATAAAGCGAACAGACTTTCCGACATCGAGCGAACAATGCGCGTATGACTTCGTCGTTAAATTTGCGTCTGAGAACGAAGGTAAAGCGCCGTCTTACGCGACCTTTGTTGCGAATTGTCCGGACATTGAGTATATACCGGGAATAACGGATAGCTTCGATTATTTGGCGCGACAGATGAAGGAAGACGTAGGTAACCGAGAGTTCGCAAAAATGGTTAATGACGAACTAACGGATAAATTCGGAACTCTTCCCTTTGCAGAACTGGTGGAATGGTTGACGAAACGAGTCGAACGGATTAAACTGGAAGTGCGAACAGGTGTTCCGTCCATGACCGATATTACCACTTCAGGTGATAGATTCCTCGCGGAGTTCCGATCACGGAAATCGGGCCAGTCGTTCCGTATCTGGCGTAGCAAGTTTCCGACAATAAACGCGCAGGTAGGCGGATACTTCAGCGGCAATACTTATGCGTGGTTCGCGCGATCTGGACGAGGTAAATCCGTAATGGTTATGGAAGACGCAATCGAATCGGCATTTCAGGGCGCTGTTGTTCTCGTATGGAGCCTGGAGATGAGCGAGTATGAGTGGATGGCGCGCGCCTACTCGTCGATTAGTGCCCGAGTGAGCGATTCCACGCAACGGATTGAGGGCGTGGACTATACGGTAGGGTTTGATAATCGTGCGTTGTTGATGGGGCGCCTAGACGACGGGTTCGAACGAGGACTAGAGCAGTTCATTTCTATGTTGAACGAGATCATTCCGGGACGCATCGTACTACGTGCATCGGATAGCGAGGGCTTTATGTCGCGTTCTATTTCGCAACTTGAGGCGGATATACGTGAGATTGATGCAGATGTCGTAGTTGTTGATCCAATTTACCTAATGGACTTTGAGGCGAACACATCCCGAGTAGCAGGCGGTGACGTTGCAGCTACTTCGGTAAAGCTCAAACGGCTGGCGGGACAGACTAGGGCTGTTATCCACTTAGTCACTCAAGCCGAGGAAGATGCGTCTGAGAAAGGAAATGACGGCGTGCGGGAAATGAGACCGCCGAAAAGGGCCGAGCTTAAAAAGTCAAAAGCAATATTAGAGGATGCAGCCAACGTTTTCGGTATTGATACTCTTGCTGCTGAAGGTCGCGGGGTTATCGAGCTAGGCAAGGGACGTAATGGTGGAGAAGATGCACGCGTTGAGCTCGTCTACCTGCCGAACTACGGTATCGTCCAAGAGATCGAGGCTTCAACCCAGGCGGAGCAATTTTCGGGAGCGAGTGGGTTTTAGTCCTCCCGGCCATATAAGAAGTCTATAGAGACTTTAAAGTAGTCGGCTACCGGCGGGATCAGGCCGATTGGGAATTTACGCGTACCAGAGAGGTAATTGTTGAGACTTTGTGGAGTAGTGCCTAGTGCTTTTGCTAATTCTTTCTGCTCCACTTTGTTTTGCTCAATTAGTTTTCTAACATTTCTAGCGACGATTTCTTCATAACTCATTTGAAAAATCTCCTTGACTCTTCACGAAACGTGTATTAGGATGAAAATACACATAACGTGAATTAATATTTTAAACCAATATAGCACGTTTTGTGCACACTAGCAATAGGAAAGGAGGACGAACAATGTGCGCGACATAAGCGTTGACGTGTTCTTATCCGCAGTATGGTCCTACGATTGGCGTAATATTCAACCGAATAATCGTGGACGTCTCAACGCATCGTCACCATTCGGGCTACGCGTGGACAGTACGCCGTCATTCTCGCTAGTTACCGACCCTAACTCGGCTGCATTCGGCTGCTGGACGGATTTGGGCGCAAAGGATTCCTCATGGTCGCGTGGTGGTCCAATTCGGTTGTATAGCTTCATTCGCGATATTACATACGAAGAAGCCTGCGAAGAACTTACAACTGGAATCGTTGAGGATGCGGGACCGCCGACATTACGAGTTAAGTTGGTGCCGCCTGAGCCACCGCCCAAACCCAAGCCGATCGACGTGTCACCGTATCTGACGGATGAGGAAATACCGTACTTAACAGGTCGAGGTATATCGCCGGAGATTCAACGCATGTTCGATTGCGGTGATGATCGCGCTAAAAGTGCGGTCGTCATGCCGTGGTGCTCTCCGGATGGAACGCCGATCAATGCTAAATGGCGAGCAACGTGGAGTAAGGCGTTTTGGTATGCGCGCTGCGGCGCTCCGGTCCGAAACATGGTATACGGGATTCATATCATTTATGCGCGCATGATTGAACGTGTATTACTCGTAGAATCGGAAATTGATGCAATGTACGCTTGGAGCTGCGGTATACCGGCGATAGCAGTCGGGGGGTCGGCGTTTACGGACGCAAAGGCCGAACTATTACGCAGGTCTCCAGTAAGGGAACTACTTATAGGTACGGATAACGACGACGCGGGGGAAAAGCTACGTCGGGAAATTGCGGAGAAAATGCGCGGATATTGCGAAGTATATGACGTATATGTGCCCGCACCGGCTAAGGACATAAACGAAGTAGGAGACGCAGCAAAAGTTCGAGCGTTATGCAACAGCGCAGCAAGACGGGGTATTTTCGCAAAGCTGCAACATCCTGTTGGCAAATCACGTCGAATAATGTAATATTAGGAACCTATTGGACGTGAATCACGTTCGTTAATAGCACACGGAACGATTTAATCGCTCGTGCGCCCACTCGGTAATTCTTCATACCATTCGTAGAGATCGTAAGGAGACGTTAGTTCTAATGCCGATGCAATCGAACGGGCGTGTGCCAGGTCCATTGGATTAGCGTAACGTTGATTTACATACGCGCTTATCTGGCTTTTGTTGATTCCCGTGCGACGCGATAACTCAGCCTGGCTCATTGGCTTAGGACCAGTTCGTAATAAGGTACCGAGTAGGCATTTAGTGACCGTATAAGCAGCCATAAATGCCTCCGTTAAAACTTTTTAAAAATATTATCTAGGCAATGTCCCAATATTAAGTTTTCATGTCCTTATATAGTATGTAACCAACAAGGAGCTGATAAATGGTGAACAAAGAACAACTGAATACTTTAGCAGTCAGAGCTAAGGCAGGAGACACCTCCTCGATGTGGGAAATTAAGTTTCATTTCCAAAACACAATTCACAGGATGTCCGATGCCAACAGAAACAAGCTCACAAGTCAGAGCAGGTTCGAGGACGAGTGCTTCGAGATAATCGAGGACACGGTAAGACGATTCGATCCTGACAAGGGGGATTTACCCCAACTGATTGTAAACTTCATTAAACGAAGACTAGGAAGGTCCGTTAAACGACACCTAATAAAAACACGAGAGAATGTAGTTATCCCTTTGGTAGCAAATACCGATAGTGAGGGATACGCGGAGTACGATATAAAAGACGATTTGGCGATCGTCGACGGAAATATCATGCTTAACGAAAGAATCACCGGCTTGGCGGCCGGTGACCTAAGGAAATTGGCGATCTTGAAATCCTGGACAGAACCGGAATACTGTGAGTCCGACACCGCGCTGCTTTTGGCGAAGCAACTTGGGGGAAAACCAGAATCACACCGGAAGGCAATCACAAGATTTAGATCGGAGTGTCAAAAAACGCTGGCATGCGCTAATTGACACGAAGCTATACTCGATTTGGCAGTCGAGTGCTTCTCGGGGGATCGGAGCTTCAGGCATGAGGCCCGACCTAACCCTAAATGCATTATAACACAATGGTCAACAAACTAAACAAAACGGTTGACTATGCGAGTATGTATTTTTACTGGAAATTCGCTTACCTCACAATGAGCATTTTACCAGTGATGATAACGCTTGTCAACGAAAATGACGCAATCATTCCCGGAGGTGCCTACGATGAAACGTAGAAAATCGCGTAAAAATTATGCGCATAACAACGAATATACGATATCCAAGCGTTATCCACACGTTTATTACGAAGGATCGTTCGCTCCATACGAAGACCCTGCGGATTACATCCGTGTTCCCACGCTAAAGGGGGTTCGTATCGCATGAGCGTATGGAAGTGCACGGCACACGCTTCAGAACGCGCCATAAGTCGGTTCGGCATACGCCCGGCTAACGTTGAGAAGTGGATTACCGAGCAGATGGCTTCGGCTAGATTCGTATCCGTGTCGCCTGACGGCAAAGGCCGCTTACGCCGCATGTACGTAAATCCGCAGGTAGTTTTGTACGTGGGTGTCGGAGATAACAACGTAGTGACGGTTCGGGAAACCATACGCTCAACGGAATGGGCCGCTGTTGTTGAGCGTATGGCGATGCGCGAAGTCCGCAAGGAGTCCGCGAAGGCTTACCAAAGTGAGCGCGAATTGCTACGTATGCGCTTCGAGCTAGAGAACGAAATGATTGACGTCAAAGATAGGCTGTTACGAGCACGCGCCGATTCCCGAATTACTGCGCTACAAGCACGGTTAAATGCTCTCGCCATCGAAATTACACAGATTGAGCGCGATTTGAACGCAGTCCGTCGAAGTCCATCTAAGTTAGCGGAGAGTTTTGCGACCGTTGTGTGAGTGCGGCATTTTAATAGGAAGAAAGCCGGAATTTCTTACGCCGGCTACGCGGTATTGACGTGCGGGGTGGGGCCCGTTGCCAGATACGTCGGTACCGTGTAGCGGACGTAGGAATAAGGCGTGTAACAACGCTGATTCGAAATCCGAAATTAACCGAGGGGAACGTGATTGAATGTCCATTTTCACACGTAAAGGCGAAGCGGCTGCGGCAGTTACGAACAATGACGGAGGAGCGCAAGAAAGTCCGATTGTATCGTTCAAGTCCGGCACGACGTTCAAAGTCGGAGTCAAGTCCGTTAACGATGTCGCTGAGTATTACGGGTATAGCGTGTTTAAAAAGGTAAACACGTTCGTTCCGAAAAACGGAGCTGTACGTAACGCTCGCGGATATATCGAATCCGGTGCAACGGTGTGGGATCAGGCGGCTGAGCTCCTGTATGCCGACGCTAAGGCTGCGAAGGACGGTGGCGCGGGAGAGGACGCAGTCAAGAAGATTACGGATGAAGCATATCTGTATCGCGGTAAACAACGGTTCCTGCGTGCTTTCTTCGACTTGACTACGGGCAAGGATATCGTAGTTGACCTGAGTCCGAAGCAGGAGAAGACGCTCAAAGCCGTCATCGAAAAGTACGCGAAGAAGCTCGGCACAATCGCATTCGAACTCTCGAAAACAGGCACGAGCACAAACGCAGTCGTCGCGTTGTCTCCGATAATCGACGCGGACGAAGACCTGACGGACGAGGAACGTAAGAACTTCGAGAAGCTGGCGGATGCGCCGTTCGATATGGAATCGTTCGAAACGTGCCTGTACGTAGCTGACGAGGACGAACAGGTTAAGAATCTCGTAGTCGCGGGCTTCGATATCTCGCGATTGGGCTTGTCTATCGGAGCCGCAGCGCAAACTCCGCCGACCGAACCGCAACAAACGGATGCGCCTATCGACATCTCAGACGAAGACCTGCCGTTCTAAATACGAAAGGAGGTGAAGTAACATCGCACATCAAACGGAAATCACCGGCAAGTATTCGGAGCTGGCGGCGCGTCTTGCGCTGTTAGCTAACGGATGGACCGTACACACGTCGGAAACAGCGGAGGCTTACGACGTGCTAGCGACGGAGCCACTTACGGGTCGCCACGTTAAGATACAGGTCAAAACAGTGCGCCGACGTTCGGACCGTGAGCGCGGCGACGGCGTGGCTGACCTCGTAGTCTACGCCAAAAAGGGCAACGGCACGACGTACGACTTATCCGAGGCTGACTATATTGTTGGCGTATGGGCGGTCGATGGGGAGGTGCCCCGCGTGTTCATGTTCGAGAACCGTTGTTTGTCCGAATACTGGTGCAGCGAGGCGAAAGCGTCTGAACGTTGGGTCGAATTATCTATCGCGCTAAACCGCAACCTCGATGAACCCGAACCGGAAGTAGCAACGTTAGCATTAGTCGCGTAAGAACGGAAGATTACGCAAGTCCAATAAAACGCGGGCCGACGAGCCCCTAAAGGAGACCGATTAAATGGCGAAATTGAACGTAACTGTACCGGCTGTAGACGTAGAGGTAAACGGCGTTAAGTATCGTAAAGTTGTCGACCGTGACGCGCAAGTTGGCGATATCATTCGGCATGACGAGGAGCGTGACTACGTAACAAAAGGTGCGTTTTACGCAGTGACACGTATTGACGGCGCTGGCGATCCGCACATTTCTGACGACGACGGAGACGACCACGATCTTTGCGGTGAAGATTTCGAGGTGTATGCGAAGGTACCGGAGGCCAGCGTTGCTTATCGCGAGGTAAAACGTCACGCCAAAGTAGGCGAACGTATCCGTATCGTTGAAAAGATGCGTTCGTATGATCCGTACGAGAACGGAGACGAGTTGACGGTAGCTGCGGCGGATGAGCGCGACGGACGTGCGTGGGCAGACATTAACGGAGTACGAGCGGTAATTGCTCATTGGGAATACGTCGTACTTGAGCCGACCGAAGAATATCGCGAGGTAAAACGTTGGGCAGAGCCGGGTGAACGTATCCGCATTGTGCGTAAGGATTCCGACGAGGACCGTTACGAAAACGGAGCGGAGTTCGTAGTCGACTCGGTGGATGGAGATGGTGACGTACGCGTTATGGCTAAATCAGGATACAGCGTACTGGTACTGCTTAGTGAGTACGTCGTGCTCGAACCCGCAACCGCAAAAGAGCTCGCACCTAGACGTCTGACCGTCGGGGATTACGCTAAGATCACGAGCGAGAGTCGCGGCCATCAGTTTAAAATCGGCGAGATCGTAAAAATCGTAAAGGACGACGAGTCTGAGCACCTTCCGTATATGGGCGAAACCGCGGACGGCCGGGATAGAATTGCGGTCTGGTTCGGTCCAGGCGAATACGAAACCGCAACCGAAGCGGAGTTCCTTGCGCAAAGACGCTTGAAAGTCGGAGAATTCGCGAAGGTAGTCGCAAAGAACGGAATGTTTACAGAGGAGCGCGTCTCGGTCGGTGACGTAGTCAAGATTACGGGAGATGACGCCTCCAGCCGTCCGTTTCACACGGATACTATCGACGGTAAGAATGCCGGGTGGTTTATGGAGTACGATCTAGTTCGCGCCACCGACGAAGAGGTATCGGAAGCTAAACGAAAACTTGCGGCTGAAACGACTACTGCGGACCCGCGGAGTCAATTCGCTAAAGGCGAAAAGGTGCGTTTGATTAGCGGTGGCGGTAAATATCCGTTGAACGGATACGACAACGGAGGGATTTACGAAGTTGATACGCCACTTTATGATACGCACAGATCCGGACCTGTCGTTAAGATCGTTGGCGGCAGTATCCCCGTCGGTTACGCTAAACCGGAACAACTCGCAAAACTCACGATCGAAGTCGGCTCTACCGTTCGCCTTACGATTAAGGACGGGGAGAAACTGGAGTACGGATGGGGCAATGCTAGTAATGGAGCTATCGGAACGGTGACAAACATTGACGGAACTTCCGCTTATGTAAACTTTCCGGAGCAGCGTTGGTGGCACGCGTTACTGTCCGAGTTGACTCTCGTTACTGACGGGGAGAAGACGCAACCACAACCGGAGCCCGTACGTTTCAAAGTCGGCGAATATGCGCGTACTCTCGTTAATAGAAGTGATATTCCGGGGGGTTCTATCGTGAAGGTCGTGCGAGACGACGAGGACCATCATCCGTTTAGATCCGTGTTGCTTGACGGAAGTGCGTACCATTATTACACGCAGGACGAACTCGAACGCATTGACGCGGAAACAGCGAAGTGGGCGTCGATCGGACGGAAGGTAAACGAGTATAAGGCGGGCGATGTTGTACAGTACATTACCGATCACCAAGAGATCGTTACCGTTACGCAAGTAGGCGAAAATTACGTTCAGGTAAAAACAATAGGGTACGGACATTGTTCTGAACGTCTCTCCGACATCAAGCTCGTTACACCGGTCGAACAGCGTTTTGACCGGATGGAGCCTGAGGCTACGAAAGTCGCAGCGTAAGGAGGTGCCGCATTTATGGCTGACGTTAAATTAACGCTCAATCTCCGCCAGCCAACCGCAGACCCTGACGTAGCTGAACGAGTAGCCGACGCAGCCAAACGTAAGAAAGCCGCAGAGGAAACGCCAGCCGAAGCAGTCGAACGTATTAGCGCAATGTCGTTGACGGAGCGGGAACGTAACGCGGTCGAGGCGGTGAGGGAGACGGGAGCAACAGGCAAGTTCCCGTCTTTCCGCTCCGGCGGAGGCTCTATAACAAAGGCTGACGTAGTTGCAGCGGGCGAGCGTATCTTGGCGGATACGCAACGGCAGGAACGGGCGGAGAGGATAGCGGAGACACTACGGACGAAACCGGATAACTTCCACATTATTACGGATGATGCGGAGTTGCCCGGAATGATGGCGAGACTTCGCGAAGAGGTACGGCTACAGAAGGACGACGAGTGGTTCCGTAAGGTATTCGTTCTCTTTAACGATACGTTAATTAAACGGAAATTGGCCGAGCGTGGGATTACGATTCCTGACGCTCAGTCACTTACCGTATGGGATACGGAAACATCCGGACTCGACAAGATGATCGACTTGACCGGCGGCTACTCGTTATGGCTTCCGTTATTGAACGAGGGCTATTACGTAGCGTACGGACATTTGACGGGCGAGAAGCAATGTACTCGGTCAAGGGCTCTAGGAGCAATCGCGAAGTTTATGTCATTGCCTTCGCAGATCAAATCGTTTCATAACGCGCCGTTTGACTTAGCGATGATGCTTAATGACGGTCTGAAGCCGCAGGGGGTTCGATACGATTCCGCTGAGGCGATGCGGACACTTAACGACCACGAGCCGACATATGCGCTGAAGCCGTTACTCACGAAGTACAAATCGGCTATCGGAATTGATATCGACGATTTCACGTATGAAGACCTCTTCGGAAATGAGTCTCCGATGATTCATCCGGTCGAAGTAGTTGGCATCTACGCGATTAAGGACGTACTCAAAGGATGGGCGCTTACACGTTGGCAGATAGATAACCTCGTAGCCACGGACCAACTCGCCTCAGCGTTTTTCGAAATCACACAATATCTGTCCGAGGTCAACGTCGCGATTGAACGTACAGGTTTCGTAATCGACTTAGACGGACTGAAGGCGCTGGGTGATGAACTCCGACCGAAACTGGCGCAGGCTCAAGAAGAGGTAACGAAGGCTTATGGCGTAACCGATCCGGAGTTTTTACGCAAAATGGATCGGACGTTAAACGCTTCGAAGATTACGGATTGGGTCGATAAACAGCGTCGGAGAATCGCGCGCAATCAAGAAGCACAACGGAAGCAACGTGCGATTATCGCTGAGTGTGAAGCGGCCGGTAAGACTACGTTAAAAAAGTATACGAACGCCGTCGCCAGGCTTGCGGAACTTAAAGCGGAAGATCTGCCGCCAGCAGAGCCGGAATACGCGCCGCCATTTGTTACGGAATTTTCGTTTACCAATGACAACCACCTGCGCTATTTAATTTACGATCATCTTGGCATCGAAGACCGTACGAAGCAGATCGTAAAGGATAAATCGAAGACACGCGCTGTTTCTAAAGACGTACTCGATCGGTATTTCGAGGAAGAAGAAGCGCTCAAACCGTTGGCTAACGTTTCCGCCTACGAGAAGCTATTGAATACGTACATCGACAAAATTCCGGAAGCGCTAGACGTTGATGGGCGATTGCATACGCAACTAGATACTGTTTCGACCGGGCGTTATTCATCGAAAGGATACAGCGGCAAACCTAACGAGTTACAGACCGGGCCGATCACGGACGAGAATTATCTGGACATGATGCGGATGCGTGTGGAATGTGCAGAGAAATCCGTCGCTAAAGGAACCAACATTCAAAACATACCGGCGCGGACAAAAGAGGGCGAGCGTGTCCGTACGATGTTCATTCCTCCGCCTGGTCATACGTTCCTCGGCAGTGACTTGAGTTCCATTGAGCCGAGACTTCAAGCGCACATCATGGCGGTTGAGCACGGCGATGAGATATTCGCGGAAATGTATCGCAAAGGACTCGATCCGTACGTAGAGTTTGCGTCCATCATGTTCGAAGTTGACCGCGAACTATGCTTCGAGAAAGCGTATAAAGCCGGACTGACTTCGATCCCTTACCGTAAGCTGACGAAAGACATGTTCCTCGCGAAAGGCTACGGACAGGCGGAAGATCAGTTCGTTAAAACTGCGGTTAAGCGCGGTATTACAGAGGAGTCCGGCAAGCGTGCATACGCGAAGTTCGACGAGATATTGCCCGGCTTCAGTACGATGGTTAACGCGGCATTTGAACACTTACGTGAACACGGATGGACGGCTACGTTGTGGGGCCAGAAGCGGAGATTCCCGGAGTATCGGAAGAACTGGCGCCGTTTATGCGAGATTATGCGGCTCGCTGGCATCCGCGACAAGAACGATCCGGAACTCGGTAAGAAGTCGTATAAGCTTTCGCCTAATCTGCGGTCGGAGTTCTGGCAACTTATTCGCCTGACTGGACGCGACGAGAGAGCTGCGTTTAACCATCGGATTCAAGGTAGCGGTGCCGCCGTGTTGAAACTATGCATGATCCGCAGTTATTACGAGTTGACGCTTGGTCGCGGGTGGGAGTTTACGTTGACGCTTCATGACGAGCAGAAACATGCGGTGCCAAACGAGGATATTACGGAGGATGCAGTTGCGCTGTATACGGATATCATGACGAATACTATTACGTTCGCATGTCCGTTAGAGTGTGACACAGTGATTGAACCCCGTTGGATGATCGAGGTACGAGCGGGCGATTGGGATTTCGAGAAATGCCGACCAAAAACGAAGGAGGCTGCGTAAATGGAAAACGTAATTGAGAAACTGCGTGAACTGGAATCGAAGGTAGACGCTACTAGATGGTCGCAAGTAGGTGACGGCAATTACGAAGAGATCAATGATATCCTGGACGCATACAAACCGAAAGGCTACGAAGTCGAAGAGGTTTCCGAAAAACACGGCGAAGGTGGCCGTTGGACTACGACAGTAACGACCGTAAATAAGGTCACGCAGACGGACGGTAAAGTTGCATATTTCTCCCTATGGCGCGAGCGTCCGGCTACCGAGATGCAAGAAGGAATGGACTTCGCGTACTCGTTCGGGGAAGTCATACCGAAAGAAGTAACGGTAATTCGATATGCTCCGGGGAGGGCTGCGTAGGTGGCTAACGGGAAAATTAACGTTTACATGTGCCCAACATGCGGCAATGAGTATGAGCGCGGATATTGCTACGATTGCCACTGTCACTGTCGTAAGGCTACACGAGACAAACGCCAAGTCTTCGGTGACTTCACGGTTGTAGACTGGTTCAGTTCGCGGTCAAGCGCAGGCCTTATCGTTGAAGACACGCGATCCGGCCAGCGTTATCCGCTTTATATGTCCGATGTATTTGATTTTATTAACGGAGTTCAATTGACGAGTCGTACGCTAGAGGAAACGAAGAAGGGCTCCGCTTACGGCTGGAAGGTAATAACGAAGGAGGTTGCGTAATGGCTACCGAAGCACAGATCCGATTAAAAATAGCCGATGCAATAGCGAGCGCGGAAGCAAACCCGGATTTTGGCGGAGAGGAAATATGCCGTCACGCGGTCGACGTGATTAGGTTCTATTTCGGCGTAACGTGCGCGTACCAACACTGCGGTGGCTTCGATAGCTCCGGCTACGGTATTGATTGCTATGCGATTGCTTACGTAACAGAAAGAGGCAGGGTCGGTATTTACGATTACCAATACGAATCTTACTAGGAGGCGGTTTAACTGTCGCAAGAACTCGCAAATAAGATCGCGCAGGACCTCACGCTATACCTAAACACTTGGCATAAAAGCCCCGAAGTGTACGACGACGCTCTCGATGCGCAGATACACAAATGGTACGCGGATCTCCTAACGGACAAATCCCGCAAGCTATGGCCGCCGCGAGGCATTCCGTATTTCTCTCCTTCGTCAGCTAACGCTGATTCGCGCGGTCTCTACGAAAAGATGCGCGGAGCCAAGAAGGACAAGACGGAGCGGCCAGCGCATCAAGGACGGTGGGTCCGTATCGGGACGGCGATCGGCGACGTTATTCAGCGCGATATCTTATTCGCAGAGCAGCATTACGCTAAGGCGACCGGCCAGCAACCTCGATTTACGTTCGAACGCAACGAGCGGGGTGAGCCGATGTTTGAGGAATTTGCAAAACGCGGTCATATCGTCAAACATCGCGGTAAGACTTTCTCGCTTTACGGAACGGGAGATGGCATCATGCGCTACATTTCCGACGATGGCGAAGTCTTACGCGTCGGTCTCGAGGTAAAGTCGAAGCAAGGTACGTACTCGCAGACGTCCGGCTATTCGATGCGGAATGGTGCGAAGATCGACCACGTTAAACAGTGCATATGTTATTCCGTTATGTACAGAACCCCGGCAGAGCCTCTTGACTATTACGTAATTCTCTACGTAAATGCGTCGAAAAAAGCGTGGGCGATGTCTGTGGAGGATGCGGAGAAGTACCCGGATATCGCGGCGTTCGGTCTCCACATTACGGACGAAATGCGTAACGACGTACTCGACCACTTTGCGGATATTGTACACGCGGCTGAAACGGGCAATCCTCCGGAACTTGACCTCGACAAGTGGACGTTTCTCGATTTCAAGCGGACGGTTGCATTGTCGTTGTCTGAATCGGAAATGGCATCACTACGCAGGAAAGTGGCGGCTATACAGCATTCTAACCTACCAGACCGTAAGAAAAGAGGTCCCTCTGAAGCACTATCCTTTATTGAAGAGGTGAGAGCCAGTGCCGCACAAGAAGCCTCTTGAGAGGTTCTGGAGTAAAGTAGACAAGTCTAGTGGTCCTGACACCTGTTGGACGTGGCTTGGCAAGTTAAACACAGGAGGCTACGGAAGAATTACCGTCGAGAAAGTGCAGATGCCTGCGCATAGATTTTCGTATGAGTTGGCCTATGGCGTTATTCCAGAGGGCTTACAGATTGACCACTTGTGTAGAAATAGAGCTTGTGTCAATCCGAGTCACTTGGAGGCTGTTACTCAGAGAGAAAACTTACTGCGCGGAAAGACTATTCCGTCAGAGCACGCGAGGAAAACGCACTGTCCCCAAGGCCATGAGTATTCAAAGTTAAACACGTACGTAAGTCGAGAAGGCTCCAGACATTGCAAGGAATGTCGTAAGCTCGCACTCAGAAGGCTTTATGCGAGAAAACGTGAAGCCGAGGCAATGGCGAGGGATACATAACTACTCGCCCTCGAAACCACATATCAAGCTTACGCTAAGGAGATGACGCAATGAATTACGGACGGAGTATCAGCAACGGAGTTATGTACGTAGGTGTGGTGTTTTCGGTATTGCTCGGCGGTCTGTTCGCTTTAGCGTTAATTTTCGGTGAAGATTCGGATTGGTGGATGCGTATTTTCTTCGCACTACTTGCAATTTGGGCTTTCGTAGCGGGCTTTGTGGACGGAAGCATTGAAGATAAATCGAAGGATGGCGGAGTATTCAAAGCCTCGCGCCAAGAGAAAGAGGAAGCGCGTAAACGTCTGGAAGAACGCAGACAGGTCGAAGCCACGAATGAAACACGCGAGTACCTGGTTATCTCTGCGTTACTGATAGCGTACGACCAACATGGCGGAGACTTGCGCGGACTGTTACCTGAGTCAGATGCGGACACGCTGTACGATATCGGATCGCGACTTGAGAAGACGTACACCGCGGAGGAACAACTGGAGATGATGGCGGATATCATCCGTGAGAAATCAGCGGAGGTGTTGCGAATTGGCGAAGACGACGCGGCCTAAGCCGTTACGCGTACTCGGATTGGACTTATCGTTAAGTCCCGGGATTGCCGCGATTGAGGTACGGAACAGGCAACCGTATCTCGTCGCATGTTCCTCCGTCGCAACGTCCACGGACGATCCAGACGCAGTCCGCAACTATATCGTAGAGTCATTCGTTTCGGCGTTCGTCCGCGAATATCGTCCGTTCGACCATGTTGTTCGCGAGGACTTTACGAGTGGTCGTAATAAACGCGCTACACAAACGATATTTTCATCGTGGGCTGCGGCGGATCGTGCGCTTTATTCCTACGGATATCAGGCGGCGGATTTAAAGCCTGCGTTAGCGCCTACATCGGTTAAGCGGTTGGTAACGGGCAACGGCAAAGCGGAGAAGGCGGAAGTTGCGGCGGCTGTGCGGAGATTGTTACGGTTAGGCGAGGATTACGTGTTCAGAACGGGGTATGACGACAGCGACGCATGTGCGGTGGCATTGGCGTATTTGATACGTGAGGGTCTAATTGATACGGAGGAGGTTGCGGCGTGAGTGCGAGAATTTACGTTACCGAGATTGACTACGATATTGTCGAAATGCACTCAACAACTGTGCAACGCGTCGCGGCGAGGGGCACTCGAATAGGGGCGAAGGTGTATACGAAGTCCGGCGGTTACTTGGATGTGTATGTCCGCGTTCCTGGCCGTGTTGAGAATGCGGAGGACGTTATACGTAATTTATTACAGGAGGCGGTTGAGAATGGGTAGTGTACTAACTGGCGAAAAATTACACGCGTTTATTATCTGCGGCGCATTGACCTTAGCGCTTCAAGAATTCGGAGGCGATCCATCGGAAGTCCTTACCGAAGCCGAAGTCGCAAAGTTCGAGGAACTGACGGACACACCGGAGTTAAACGCAATGACGGACGAGGAAATTGCACGAGTTATACGCCCGTTGATCCGTAAATATGCGGATGTGGCGCTGTCATGACCGAAGAGACGAAACACGCCATAGCAGATTGCCTTTTGTTAACGGTGTTACTGAACAAGCTGGGCGGAACTCCTAAAGACTACTTAACGGTAGAGCAGATAGCGAAACTAGATACGTTCGGCAGTTTGCGAGATATCATTGGCGGCCTTCTTCGCGAACGGGCGGAGGCCATCGTATGAACCGACACGAATTCCAGCTAGCATTACTCGCACACCAGCGTAGGGAAGTCGTAGAGCTAACTCAGTCAGTCGAAGTTTACCGTGGGCTTGTCGCAGATTACGAGCGGCGGCTTGCGGAAGCTAAGCGAAATCTATCGGAGACGGAACGAAAACTATACGAATAGAAACGGAGCGATGCCTTATTACACAGTTATTAACGGACGAATTTATCGCAAAATACCCGGATTTTCCTGCGGAGATGAACCCGCTTGGTCACTTCGTTTACCTACGGACATACTCACGCTGGCTACCCGAAAAAGGACGGCGCGAAACGTGGAAAGAGACAGTCCGGCGGGCTACGGAATATAACGTCGGTCTCGGCGTTAAGCATATGGACAAGATCGGATACGGAGCGGATATCGAGTGGCATCGGAAAGAGGCTCAGTTGCTATTCGATAATATGTTCCATTTGCGTCAATTCCTCAGCGGGCGGACGCTGTGGGTAGGCGGAGCCGAGAACGGTGTCGCCGAGAAGTATCCGTTAGCAAATTTCAATTGTTCGTTTATCAATATCACGTCGTGGTCGGACCTTGGAGATTTATTCTATCTGCTAATGGTCGGTACTGGCGTTGGCTTCAAATGTACAAAAGAAATGGCGGCAAACCTCGCACCAATCAGGACAAATACGATGTTACTGCATTCGGAGTACGAGCCAGTTCCGAAAGCTGCTCGTTATGAACATACGCAACTCCGCGACATGGAGAACGGATACGCGAAGATTTACGTGGGCGACTCGAAGGAAGGATGGGTCGAATCCCTGCGTACGTACCTCGATATTCTCACGAAACGCGAATATGAACACATACACACCGTTAAGATTTCATACAATTCCGTACGGCCAAACGGTGAGCGCTTGAACACTTTCGGAGGTACGGCATCCGGTCCGGAGCCTTTACGTGAAATGTTCGCGGGGATTGACCGCGTACTGAAGAACGAGATTGACCCGGGCTTGGTTCCGCTAGAAGCTCCGTGTGCAGACGGTTACGAGTGGTTCGGTGAGCCACCGACGTCTTACCGCAAGGTACGTCCGATCCATATTCTCGATATCGGTAATCTCATCGGTAATAACGTTGTGGTCGGGGGCGTGCGACGTACTGCGGAAATTTTCCTTATGGACGCAGATGACTACGAGTGCATTTTCGCAAAGTACGGACTTAACGGTATTTGGGACGCAGATAAACACGCGAAGGTAATCGAGAAGACACGTGCGCTCGGTCTCGAAAAGGAAGCGCGATTCCTGGAGAGCTTACCGACGTTCGATCCGAATGCCCGTCCGTTGCATCACCGCCGGATGTCGAATAATTCGATCGCGTTTACGGAGCAACCTTCGCGTGAGTTCCTTAACCTTGTATTCACGATGATGCAGGCGGAAGGCGAGCCGGGCTTCGTAAACCTTGAGGAAGCGCGCCGACGGCGGCCAAATGCGGAGGGCCTTAACCCTTGTGCGGAAATACTACTGGACTCGTACGGCGTTTGCAACTTGACGACCGTAAACATGACGGCGTTCGTTTGCAACGGTGAATTTGATGTACGCGGCTTGATCGAAGCGCAGCGCCTTTCCGCACGGACCGGCCTACGTATGACCCTTGCGGAGCTGGAACTGCTACATTGGAACGCGATTCAGCAGCGTGATCGTCTGCTCGGTACATCACTGACCGGCGTTAAAGATGCGTTTGCCGCAGTCGGATTCTCTACCGCAAAAGAATCGGGATTCCTCGGCACGTTAGGCGCGACTGCCCGTGAGGAGGCGGATGCCTACGCTAAACAACTCCGCGTATCCTCACCGCTCCTCGTCACGACGGTTAAGCCGGAGGGCACGATTTCGCAAGTAGCGGGCGGAGTCTCGTCCGGTCTGCATTGGTCGCACTCTCCGTACTATATCCGCCGTATCCGTATTAACGCGGCTGATCCGCTCGCTAGGGCCGTGATCGACCTCGGCTGGACGGTCAATCCCGAAGTCGGTACGCCTGGCGAGACGTATGACGAACGAATGAGAAATGCGCGTACCTACGTAATCGATTTTCCGGTCGCTTCTGGAGCAACTCGTACGAAGGATGACGTCAGCGCGGCCGAACAACTCGATACGTATTTCACGTTCCAACGTTATTACACCGAGCATAATTCGTCTAATACGATCACGGTACGTCCGCATGAATGGAACACCGCAGAGGAAATCGTATATTCGCGTTGGGACGAGTTTACGGCGGTGTCTTTCCTGGCGCTAGACGGCGGGTCATACGACCTCGCACCGTACGAAGCGATCACACGTGAGAAATACGAGGAGCTTTCCGCGGCTATGCGTCCGTTCGATATGGCGCTGCTACAACGTTATGAAACAACGGGCGAGTCCGACCTAGACGGGATGGACGGTTGTGAGGGCGGAGCTTGTCCGATACGATAAGGAGGTATGCGTATGTCTTCGGTAATTATGTGCGAAATGTTGCGGACGTTTCGGCTACACCCGTTTTTGCGTCACGCTTCGGAGTTTGACGACTTAACGGATGCAGAGCTGCGGAGAATAGACGAGTTAATGCGGATGGTTCCGGCCAAACGCGTGAGTACATAACGGAGGGCCTTCGGGCTTCTCCGTTTTTTTTTTTATTTACGATGTCCCAAATCCGCGAATCCGTGTCCTTATATAAAGTGTAAGGCGGAAAACACTACGTTCAACTGTGCGAAACTCATTCCGCTGGAAACAAACGTAGTGTAAGGCGGAAACAACCGCCGAATAACTAAACGGAGGCGATTCGGATTATGACGAAACAAACTTATCGTGAGGTTAAGCGTGAGGCAAACGTGGGGGAACGGATTAAGATCGTAAATCCGCAATTCGCGCACGGCTACGGAGAGGGCGATGAAGGCACGACAACGAAGAGAGCGTCCGTAGGAGTATACGCGATGCTTAACGGGAGCGAGCGCGGCGTCTGTCACCGAGAATACGTCGTACTCGAACCGGTAACAACGTTAGGTACTGACGAAGCTTTAGCGAGTGCTTTTACGCAATTCATCCGCGACAACGCCGATACGATCCGCGCTATTCTCGGTGACGCGTCTAACGTAGCTAAAACGGAGCCGGCCGTCTTAACACGCGCAGCCGTTATCGAAAAGGCACGCGCTGACGTAGCGGAGTTGACTCGGAAAATGCGTAACGGTATCGCTAATTCGGAAGGTAATTATACGTTTAATCAGCGTACCTCAAAACCGGAGTTTCACGTTAACCGGAACAAGCGCGCTGTTACCGCACTGGTGCGGGGCTTATACGGCAACACAATCCTCGAAAAAGGCATCGCAAAAGCTGCGCCTGATGACGTTTTTCACGCAGAAATCGGCAAGGCGATTGCACTCCGCCGCGCGTTGGGGTTGACGGTGCCGAGCGAGTATACGGACGCGCCGAAACCGGATGAACCGCGAGCGGGTGCGGTTACGCGTAAGACTACCGGGCTTACTGCGGGAAGCATACGAACTTTATCGAAGCGTGTGCCCGAAGGCGACGGAATAGGTTTCGGAAACTTCGCGTTTCGGACAGAAGAGGGAGGCGGATGGATAGCGGATAAGCAGTATATAATCATCGACGACACGGACGTTGACTACAGCGTTGTTACGGAAGGAGCTGCGGCCTAGTGTACCTCGTATTTAAAGGCGTTGTAACTTGCGGAGACGCCTATCGGTGTGATGACGTAGATGAACCCGGTGCAGTCTTAATCGGAGGCGAGGACGTAGTTGCTGCGATTAACAACGCGTTTGACAGCGTATCTGTTATCGTTGGGATCGCAGACCATACGTTTACTGGCGAACTCTTCGTCGAGACCGGGTGGGGCTACTCGGAGTGGGCACCGATGGATTCGGATGAATTACGCGTCGGCGACCACGATTTAATCGAGATATTGCGACGGTATGAGCACGAGGAAATTACGCTAATTATTTCGACGGAGCCCGTGAATATTCTTGAAGCCGTTGGGGAAGCGGGCAGATGAAGCGGACGTTTGTGGAAGAGGCCACTGAGTTTAAAAGCGCGTGCAGGATGCTTGTCCTCGCGATTGCCTATTCGCTCAAACTCGATAAGGCAGCGGATTGGCTGACGAAGAAATTAACGAAGGAGTGAGCGAATGATTTTTCGCGTGTTTAACTGGATGTGTGCGGCCTACTGGCTGTGCGTCCTCGTAGCGGTAATTGCCGGAAGATATACGCTAGACCGCGTTGATTCGGTACTCGTGTTATTAATCGTAATTATAAGTTTCGTAGCGTACGGAATCGAGGAGGAGTGATCGTATGGAAGAGACGGTAACCATCACAAAGTCGGAGTATGAGCGCTTGAAATATGATAGCGAATTACTCGGATGTCTCGAAGCATGTGGCGTTGATAATTGGCACGGTTGGGATGACGCAATTACTTTGATGGACGAAGCGGAGGGCGACTAAGTGAACGCAATCAACGTTAAAATCAAGCGTCTACATTCGGACGCAGTTATCCCGCAATACGCAACGCCTGGCGCGGCCGCCTTCGATCTCGTAGCGGTTGAGGACGTAATCATTGCGCCAGGCGAGACAAAGAAAGTACCGCTCGGCCTCGCGTTCGAAATTCCGGAGGGCTACGTAATGATCGTAGCGATGAGGTCGGGGGTTGCGCTGAAGACGAATCTGCGGCAACCAAACGGAATTGGCGTAATTGATTCGGACTATCGCGGTGAGGTTATGATGATGTTCGATAACACTCACGAAAAGGACTTATTTATCGCAGGTAACCAATACGGTCATTCGGTCCTAATCCCCGGAGCGGGCAAGACGTATGACATTTCGGGCAGAGACGCGGAAATAGGCGATCGAGTCACCGGTGGTTATAATCTCGACGGTACGTACATCATCCGCAAAGGCGATCGTGTAGCTCAGGCGTTTATACTCCCGATTCCTCGCGTCAATCTTGTCGAGACGGACGAGGAGCTTTCGGAGACGGAGCGCGGGACGGGCGGTTTCGGACATACGGGGGTTACAGCCGAGGTGAGCGCTAATTGAAACGAGCATCAATCGGTTTCATCCGTACAGTAGTTCTCGCAGGCTGCGCGTTGTTTTGGGCGTTCGTAATTCACGAGGCTATACGATAGGAGGTGCGTTATGGAAGTCGCGTTAATTATATTCGCTCTTCTTGCGGGGATCGCATTGATTTTTCACGGATTCAACTTCGGATTCATTACTATACACAAGCACTACCACGGAAGGAGGGTCGACGAGTGAACGTTAAACTAATCGCACACACACAGTTATCGGACGAGTTCATGTCACAGTTTAATTACGAAAAAGACGTCGGTCTATCTCGCCAGATGCGCAATCCTTTCTTGGATGACGGTCGTAACGAACGTGCAGCCGTAGCACTCACTGCAATCCGTACGTGTTACTCACCGCTGAAGCCTACGGAGATCATTCCGCAAGAGGGCGCTAAATACTTCGATAACGCAGCGTCCGACGGAGCAGAAGGCACGGAGGCAGATCGCTTATTCCGTCATATAACACGGAGTGGGCACACGTCAACTCTGGAGCACATCACGTACACGTTCGCTATCGAGGGCGTAAGCCGTGCGCTACTTGCGCAATTAACGCGCCACCGTCACTTATCGTTTAGCGTGCAGAGCCAGCGCTATGTACGGATGGGTAGCGGGGATAAGATCGGCGGGTTCGATTACGTGACGCCTCCGAGTGTGTCCACAGATAAGAAAGTCAACGAAGGTACGTTCTTCGAGGAATCGGCGGGCGACATCTTCAGCGAGGCGATAAGCGACGCGCAATCTGCCTACGATTCGTTACGAGCCGCAGGTGTCCCGGCGGAAGACGCGCGCATGGTCCTACCGAACTCCGCTACGTGTAACCTCGTTATGACGGGGAACCTGCGAACACTACTCGATTTCTACGCAAAACGTAAGCCAGGAAACGGAGCCCAATGGGAGATTGCGGAATTAGCGGTTGCGCTACGTGACGAGATCGTAAAGGTTGACCCGTGGCTGGCTCCGTACTTTGACGCGAAGGAGGAGGCGTAACATGGCGGAAAAAGAACCGCAACTAGCCGAAGTCATCCCGTTTCCCAACGCAGTCGCCGACGTACTCGAAGCATGGGCGGCCGCAGCTCGACGCGGTAAGATAGCCGGCGTCATCATCGCAGGGCTAGGTCCAGATCGGCTCGAAGGCGATACGTTAGTGGCGTCAGTCGGCGTTAACTCGCGAGAATATGGCGTACTGGTCAACGATTTGAACGATTCGCGGATTATCGAAACAGTTGACGTAAATTTATTCGAATAGGAGCGTGAGAGAATGGCGCAATTAAACGGAGTTGTACGCGTAGGTAGCGGCGGAAACGTCATCGAGTATAACGGCAAGAGTTACGTGAGGGTGAGCGGAAATCTACAGGCGGGGGATATCGTGCTTGTAACGGAATATATCCGCGAATATATCCAGACCAACGGCTTTTACATGATCTACATTGACTACGAAGGTGTGTTTCTCATGGACGAAGACGGTGATGAATTCCTTCTAACCGGCGTGTGTGATTTACGGAGTGTCGACGTGTACAGAGCCGAACTATCTACAGAAGCTCTCCTCGCAGCTAAGCGCGAAGAACTCGTTAAGATCACCGCAGCCGTTGCGGAGCTTGAGGCGAAGCTGGCAGACGAGAAGACGCTGAAGGTTGGCGATTATGCGCGAGTGATCGACCCGGGCTGCGAACCGGCACTGAGCGTTGGGGATATCGTAGTTATCTCGGAGATTGACCCGGACGATGATGAGTTAACGCTAGGCGTACACCCCGTCTTAAACCCGAAAATTACTGCGTGGGTGCGTACTTGCGGAAAGATTACGCCATCCGAAGCGAAAGCCGTTCTTCTCGCGCAAGTGGAGGCGCAATTCAAGGAGGTGGCGTAGTCTCGCGGACATTCATCGAACTCTTATTCGCAGCAATAGTCGCGCTTAATCCTCCGGACGAGCCGACGCCAAGGCCCGTAGTAAAGACGGAGAAAACAGGCAATTCCCCGTCTTCTACTTACGTAGTCACTGCGTACGCACTCGGCGACGGATTTACGCCAACACACGGCATCACCGCATCAGGTAGGCGCGTTAAGAACGGAGTAACCGCAGCTTGTCCGAAGTCCATTCCGTTCGGTACACGCGTCGATATCGAAGGCGTCGGAGTTCGAACGTGTTGGGACCGGGGTGGTCGGATTACTGACGGACATATCGACGTCTATATAGCCAAGAAAAGAGATGCAGTAAGGTTTGGACGGAGGAACCTTTCCGTCAGCATTATGGACTAGTGACTTTATTTTTAGCTTTATTTCTTTCCTTTAAGACTATTTCGATTATCTTTCTCTGACGGATGGTTCTGCGTAGCATCGTTGAATAAAACGCACCTACGCTTGCCAACGCAGTGATTATCACTACTGCGACAAAGAAGGCAACCCACGCTGACGTAGAGGATCTTAGTACTTCACTAAAAATTGGACTAAATAGTCCAAACAAGATAACGACAATTCCGATTTGCTTCATGTCATCCTCTCTTGAGTGTAGATCCGCGTTCAGTAATTCAAGATCCTTTGTTTTGTACCTAGCAAAGTGCTGTTTTATATCTTTTAAATCAGAAACCTTTGCCATTTTCTCTATTTTCATCTTATCACCTCTCAATTTATATCGGCATTAACTTAACGTTAGATAATACCAACATTAGGAGGTCTCTATATGAAAGAAAAAATCACCGTACTCCCCGACGTAACCCTCGGCGGAATCGAACGCGAATATCGCGAAGTTAAACGGAAAGCGGCCGAAGGGGAACTCGTCAAAGTATTCGGTCACACTCATGCTGAAGCTAACGGAATTTTTAATGTTCTTTTCGTTGAGAACTGCGGCTACGGTTTTGCGGATTTAATCCGTTATGAGGTAGACGGGGATAATGGGTACGGCACTCCGTATTATGACGGCAATACTTACGTAACCCTCGAACCGATGGATATCGTACACCTTCCGATTAAGGGGCGTATCAGCGGTACGGAACGACTCCGCATGGTCGATCGTAAGGCAACAGTGGGCGAACGTGTAATCATCGTCAGCTCGGAAAAAACGAAGTCAGTCGGTTGTGCCTTCCGACACAAAGTAGGCGAAGCTGGAGACGTAGATTCGCGCTTGCCTGACCGGGCAGGTGTTAACGGTTGGCACATTCTTGACGGAGATTACCGCGTACTCGAACCGGTAACCACCACGCCTCTCCTATCCGAACAGTCTGCGCAAGACCAGGCGGCAGCTACGATCAGCGCGTTAGCCCTACGACTGGATGCGTTAACCGAGCGTATTGATACGTTGGAGGCGAAAGTAGATGCGGCCTATACAACGCAACCGACTACCGCAGTCGATCCAGAAGCCGTGCTTAAGGCTGTTCGTAAGTTTTCCGAGGGGTTGAAGCGGAGCGTATCGGATGCGTTCAAAACGCCGCAGCAACGCAGGGACGACATCGTTGAGCGTGCGAAGGCTGACGTTGCGGATTTACTATCGCACAATTACCCCGATGCTGCCGTAGCCGGCGTATGGCTATCAGAGCGCGATTGGATCACGGTTACGGATGAGTGCGAGTTCACCGTTAATCACAAGAAAAGAACGGTTGTTGCGTTAATTCGTGAACTCGAAACCGGCAAGAAAAACGTTATCTTACGTGGAATCGCAAAATGCGCACCAGGCGACGTATTTAACGCACACGTCGGGCGTGCAATTAGCCTCCGGCGCGCGCTTGGTCTCGATGTGCCTGCGGAATATTTGAACGTGCCGCAGCCTACGGAGGTTCGCGTAGGTGATGTCGTTAAAGGTACGTTCGGATTCGGAGCCGGCGCATCCGGTTATGTTGACGAGATTGATTACCGCGATGATGGGCAGCGTGGAGTCCTCTTCCCAAGTGTTCGCGCTAGCCGTAGGGACGGCCGCGTGTGGTCATTCGCTAAGTATGTAATAATTCTCGACGACACACGCGAGGAGGTGGCCGCTTAATATGACCGATAAACTATACGCTATTATCGACCGTGAGACGGACGAAGTCGTGTACGACAAGACGTATAAGCACGTTTCGCACGCTAAACGAGCACTGCGGTATCATTTCGGCCGCCGACTCGATCGCTACGGAATCGGAGTTATTGAGAGAAGCGCAAAATTAGCGTTGTACGTTGACGAAAACGATAAATGGACGGCGGTGTCCGCCGAATGACTACGCTACCTAATATCGGACTCCTCGGTCGTCTTCGCAGCGGCAAGGACGAAGTAGCTCGCTATCTTGCGGATAACTACGGATACACGCAATTCGCGTTCGGTAACGAACTGAAACGTTACGCCCACGAGTTATTCGGAGAGCCTGCGCCCGATGAGAAGCCGCGCGAACTTTACCAGTGGTTCGGGCAGACGATGCGTGAACGTGATCCGGAAATTTGGGTCCGCAAGTGTTTCGAAGCAATCGAACGGAACCGCGACAGCATCCCGGAAGATCTGCGGCGGGCACACGAGGTTGTAGCGAACGGAGAGGTCGTACTTTCCGTACCTGCTCGTCCATTCCGCACAGTCGTCAGCGACGTACGCCAGCCAAACGAGTATGCCGCACTCAAAACCGCCGGCTACGTCCTCATCCGTGTCGAAGCTCCGGACGCCGTCCGTATCGACCGCGCTATCAAATCCGGCGACGTGTTTAACTACGCTGACCTCGTGCATGGTACGGAAACGGCGCTCGACGGGTACGTAGCGGACTTCACCGTGACGAACGACGGAGCACTCGACAAACTCCACGCGCAAATAGACGAGATAATCGCGTACTTATCTGGAGAGTGGCCGGCATGATTAACGAACTCATACGCGTAGCAGTAGAAGAAGCGGCTAACAACGGTTATGCACGTGGATATGACGCAGGGTATGCGGTCGGTTATGCGGCCGCCCTGCGTAGTGTTTACGGTAAGGGGGACGGCGAGGATGACGTCGATGGACCGCTTCCAACCGCCAGGCCCGCGCGATGAACCGCGCATCTCCGCCTACTGCGCTTGGTGTGGCGGTGAGATTTACGTAGGTGACGAATTTACAGCGTACAGCAACGGAGACAGGACGCATATCGGACACTGCGAAAATGAGTACGTAATAGCCGAACTCGGTATCACGCGGGAAATTGCGGCTTAGTATTCGCAAAACTCAACGTATGAATAATTCACAATAGATTAGCGGCGGTTTCGGCGTACTTGTACGTACATGCCACGCTCATTACGGAAAAGGGAGGCGAATGCGTGGAAAATTACGGTGCATTAACTACGGTAAATACTCGACTTCCGAAAGTATCAATCTTGGCTGCGGAGGAGTGGCATAAAGCAGCTACACTCGACTGGAAGGAAGAACGTGCGCTCAACCTCATACGTACGGTGTTGCGCAAGGGGATCGAAGAGTACGGAGACGCGCTGAAGGTAGTTGTATCGTGCTCGTTCGGAGTCGACTCGTTGTTAACACTTCATCTCGTTCGACGCGTGTCGATAGAGCTTGGCATTTCGTTCGACACCGTTTGGAATAACACACTTAACGAGTACCCACAAACCCGCCTATATGCGAATCGTCTGACGGAAGAGTGGTCTCTTAATCTCGTAGAGGCACGTCCGGATACTACGATTCGGAAGATATACGAGGAAAACGGAGTGGATACGCTGCTCAAGCGAAAGGGTGATCGGAGTGGCGGCGAAGGCAATAAGGAGCCCGTAGTCGAAAAGTGCTGCGGATCACTCAAGCACAAACCGATGCGGAAAGCCATCAAGGAAAACGGCTGGCACATTATGTTTAACGGAGTCCGCGCAGGTGAGTCTCGCCAGCGTTGGATGTCCGCCCGCCGTGACGGTGATTATTTCTATTCGTCTCATACGTGGAAAACGTGGGTGTGCCGGCCGGTCCTATGGTGGACTGCGCTTGCTGACTCGTTCAATTACGGAAATAACCGCCAAGAAGACGTATGGAACTACGTCCGTAAGCACGGTCTTCCTTACAACGCTATCTACGACATGAACGCCGTCATTGACGACGCATACACGGGAAAAGACGTAATTGTTGACCGTGTGACTGCGGAGTTCTTGGTAGCAAAGGGACTTAACGTGTTTATGCCGCGTACGGGATGTATGGCGTGTCCGATACCGATACGGCGGGGCTACTTACGATATCTTCGCGAAGTATTTCCGAAGGTATACCGTTCCATGTTGTTTCAACTCGGATTTGCCCGTGTCTTGATCGCAGAGATGCCGGAGGATTCCCGCGCGGAATTACTCGAAGAACTCAATGGATTCGGGGTCATAACGGAGAAAACGGAAGAGGCTGTCCTTGACCGCCTGGAGGACGTTATCGAATGGAAGCCGTGCGTATTTGACGACGTGGGCGTTGATAAACGAAAACAGCCGAAGAAATCGGCTTAAAACGGAGGTGTATCGAATGGGACACGTAAAGATAGATATCGCAAAATCTGACCGCAGCTACGCGGTAAAATACGCTTTAAACGACGCAGCGGGGGTACGCTCCCTCCTCCGTGACCGTCACCGCATCAGCTCCGCAAGATTTAGAGGCGATACGGCGGCCAGCGATATACTCATCGACCTGCATAGCGCTATTAATTCCGCAGGCTTGACGGAGAGGCAAACGGAAGCTATTGCGTGGGTTTATGGCGTTGACCTTACGCAGAAAGAGGCGGCGGCTATTATGGGGATTACGCAACAAGCTGTCGCAAAGATGGCGGACGAGGCTGTCGCAAAGATGGCGGCGGTGTACCGGCGTTGGGATTACGGGGAAATTACGTGCGAATATTCCGAGGAAGGGGCTGCGGCGTAAGTGATTAGTAACCAAGAAAGACTGTGGAGAGAACGGTCAATAGAAAAACAACCAGTCTACTACGATTACCCAAAAGAAGGATTCGACTGTGTTGTTCTGTGTGAAAAGGGGGAGGTTACGCTAGTCCAGATTAACGAGTACGCAGTTAAGAAGAAAAAATACTATGTTTCAGGGAAGTCCGGACTTATTATAGCTACTTACGATCGATCGGAAGCAGATGCCGAATACCAAAAAGCCATACAACTGAAAAGGAGCTACAAAATATGCCAATAGTTGATGTATTTACGGAGGAGTTCAAAGCGCAATTTGAGGAGTACACAACATTACTACTGCACCTAGCTGGCGCGTCTGCACCGTCGTATGAAGAGAGGGCAAGAAAAGCTGAGGGCATGATCGAGGAGTATATTAAATACACGGGAGTTCGCCCGGACTATATACAACTAGACCGAATTAGCGACCTGATTCTTTTCGACGACCTACGAGATAGTGATCCTCACAAAACTAAGCATAACGAGTACCCCATTTTGAGTAGTACGCAACTAGACCGTAGGCGTTTTGGGGGACGCGGGCAAGATTCTAATATGTCCGGGGAGACGTCGCTGGGAGCGGCTCAGTGCGTCGGAGCCGACGGTAGGGACTATCGTTACCCAAACAGACGTACTCGGACCATCGACGAATTATTGCACGTTGACGAGAACGCGAGAATTCGTAATAAAGTACGTGCCGCACAATACCGCAAGGATACTGCCCCCGGTCCGGTCATTACGTACAACCTTAATGATACAGGCGGCGAACTGACGGAGGAGTTTACGCAATATATCAGCATGAGTAGGCGATTACCTGAGTGTGAGCAATTCGTCGATCCTAACGTCCAAATAGCTGCATAATTTCGCGAGCAGATCGCGCGGATAACGCTCCATTTCGTCATTGTACATCGTACGTACACTTTCGAAGCGGTAGTCGATATCACGCGCGATTTGTCGTACCGTTAGGCCGCGTGAGTCTGCGATGGTCTTTAAATTCGAGTGAATGAGCAATATTTCCGCCTCCTTAGAGTGAAATAAAATGAAGCCTTATCTTTAGTATAAATTGACTCGAAAAAAGTGTCAATTAGTTGTTGACACCTTAAACGAGTCATGGTATTATAAGTACATAAGGATGACACGTTAAAAGAGTCATCGGAAAGGAGAAATTCACCATGAAAGATTGGGTAAACCTGATTACGGCAATCATACAACTGGTTACAGCACTTGCTATCTGGAAAGCACATCGCCGTAACAAAAAGAAAAAAGGAACCAATAAACGACGCGGTCGGCGCAGACGTTAAGGATTCCTTGGTAGAGGGCGGCTTACACAGCGCCTTCTACACCCAATCATAACATATACGTTGATAAAAATATAGAAAGCAATTATGTGGAGGAATGAGAGATGGATTTTGACTTTGAATCACAATATCAGGCGCAATTCGAACCGTTAAAATCCGAATATCCGCAAGGAAGTGAAGTGTTCTCTAACGGTAAGTTATACATCGTTGTCGATTGGGGTTTTGAGGGGAGCCAGCCGATTATTATCGGAGTAGACCGAGAGGGACAGGAAATGCATTTACTTACGTATGAAGCGGTCCGTTATAAGGTCTGTAGTCGATGCGGCGGACGGGGGCGCTACTCTTGGAACGCTATGCATGGATCTGTGTGCTATGGTTGTTCGGGCGTTGGTAAGCAGCCGGTTGCTCCTTCTGGAATACCTCAAAAAATTAAAGCAATCTGTCGTACTGATTGGTCATATTTTGGCTATGTGTCAGGTGACCACATGAGCGCCGAGTTCTGCGGATTCTCTAAGACCGGCGGTACCCCTCTATACAGTTCAGTGAATAAACGAACTCACGTCAAAAATAAACTACGCTACAGCAGTATAACGGCAAGGTTCGATAGACTATAACGGGGCTTCGGCCCCTCTACAGGAGGGAAATCGGATGGATACGTTAACTTGGGTCGTAAGTATTGCGGCCTTGATCGGGACGGCCATTGTCGCGGTGATAGTTTGGCGGGATAAATAATACGCGGAGGTGCTTACGCAATGAATAAACGTAAATTCTGCGCAGGACGTTACGCAAACGGCCGCTTATACGTGCGCATCGCCGGTGGGAAGTGGACGGAGCTTTCAACGCTGTTATAACGCACTAGGCCGGAGCTATTCCGGCTTTTTCGTACGCTCTCCAATACTTACCGGATTCCTCAAATTACTCATCGCGGTATAATCGGAGTGAGGTGGTTTTATGTTTATCTCCCCGATGTTACTCGAAACAACAGCGGTCCCCTTTTCGGATGAGCGTTATATCTTCGAACCGAAAATAGACGGCCACCGCTTAATATATTCGCAACAGAACGGCATTGTACGCTTATTCACGCGCCATAACAACGATTGCACACGCCAATATCCGGAGATAGCTAGCGTTACATTTCCGCATGACATTGTGTTGGACGGTGAGATTGCGTGCGTTGATCCGGCAACGGGTGTATCGGATTTTGAATCCGTTATGTCACGCTTTCAGGCGAAGAAGGCGGACAAGATTACTAAGCTCGTAGCTGAATTACCGGCTACTTTCGTTGTCTTCGATGTCTTGAGCTTTAAAGGCGAGGACTTGCGGAGCCTTCCGCTTATGGACCGTAAGTCCATACTCGCTAGTCTAACGCCTTCTAGCCCTAGTTTCGGGGTTGTTCCGTATATTGAAGGCGCCGGTGAGGCGTTGTTTGAGCAGATAGAAGCGCGAGGCATGGAAGGCGTGGTCGCCAAGCGTAAAGAGAGTAGGTATGTCAGCCGTCGATCAGCGTCTTGGCAGAAGGTCATTAACTGGTCCTATGCCGATGTGTACATTACGGGCTATCGTAAAGCAGAGTTTGGATGGCTTGTATCAGTCCCTAATGAACGTGGTAACCTGCGTCCTGTCGGCATTATCGAGCACGGTGCTAGCCCAACGCACAAGAAGGCGTTCTATGGCGTCGTGGCACCGTTAAAGACCGATGAGGATCGCGAGTTTGTTTATGTAGAGCCGCGTATAAGGGCTCGCGTAAAGATGCGCAACTGGACTAAGGCGGGCAACTTGCGGATACCCGTGTTTACGGAGTTTATCGTCTAACAAAAAGCCCTGCTAACCTAAATTGGTCGGCGGGGTATTTCCGCAATTTTGACACTAGGCCGGAGTTATTCCGACCTTTCCCGTGCGCTTCCCGTCTTAAATACGTATACTTCGCGCATAAAATACGTTCCTGCTATCTTCACGCTTTCAGGCGTATACTTTTCGAGCACACCTCCGTAATCTGCAATTCGTCCGTCCTTTTCGTAAACTGTAACGCGTGCTTGTGTGAGTGCTGCGGCGAGTAAATCTACGTCAGTAATTAGCGTTTTCATACGTAAATATTTCGGCGTAAATGCGTAAATTCCTCCGTTTTATGGTTGTTTTTTTAGAGGTTTCATGACTATATACAGTGAGGAAGTAGAAAGATGCGGGTACACTCCGCACGCCCCATCGGTAAAAACGCGAACACGAAAGGATGACGTATACATGGCGGCTAACGAAATAAGCGCGCGAATTAACGTAGATGTTTCCGAAGCATTAACCGGACTGAAGGCGATCCAGCGTGAAGCAAAGAGGGCTACGCAGGCATTACGTGACTTGGAGGCGGAGTGCGCAGCTAATAGCGAAATAGCTCGTTTAGCAACGTTCCTACTGCGTGAGTACCCACATGAACCCGGTTCAATTGGAAGTAGTGAGAGCGCGGTCGACGTTGGTATTCGCTTACTGAGCTCGGAGGTGTCCGAATGAGCGAGTTCGCTATGCGCCAGAATGACGCAGGTGAGTGGATTCAAGAGGTTCCCGTAGATGGTTATCGCGTTGAATCCGAAGAGGACATCGCCAGGAAACGCGAATACGCGCAACGAGCGGACGCAGCTTCGCGCAATACGAAGCATTACGTAACGTCTTATCACGGCGGCGTACGTAATCTCACGTCAATGCTTTCGCTGAATGAACTCGGTGCGGTCATGAAGCTGCTTCCGTATATGCGATTGGACAAGGGCGGCGACCTCTACTACGAGGGAAAGCGCATGGGTTCCGTAGAGATAGCGAAAGCAATCGGCAAGGCTACACGTTGGACCGTGACGCTTATCGGAACGCTGACTAAATGCGGAGTCCTTACGGAAGCTAAAGAGGGCAGGCGTAAAGTATACGCTGTCGATTCGGAATACCATTCGATCGGGCGCGCGCTTAAACAAGGCGAATCCTTTACGAAAGTTTACCAAACAAAAACGAGGTCCGACGTCAAGAACTTAACGGTTCAGGCGGCGGGCCTTTTATATTGCATGATACCGTATGTACACTACGAGATGCTTTATCTTTGCACTAACCCGGACGAAAGAGATGTAAGTACGCTCGATCACATTACGCAGGCATCACTCGCGCGAATCATCGGGGTTGACGATCAAACTGCGCGTAGAGGCTTGCGTGAGCTGAGTAAGAACGGTTTCGTCATGCGCTCCGAAGCGTTTGGTGCGGTCGTTATACGCATGAATCCTGACGTGATGTACCGTAAGAAGTTCGATGACGACGAGTATACGCAGGGTGTACGGTTCGAGTTTGCGCAGAATAAACGCGCTGCTGAGGCGGCTTTCGGGGGGGGGGGGGGGGGGGGGTATCAAATACTGCATAGTTAGAGCCAAAAGGGTATCAAATACTGCATAGTTCAAAATCGGTGTTCACCTTAGAGCGACGCGGGTTTCAGCCGTTTTAGGGGTCGAGCAACTCTTTATCTTACACACTACGTGGTAAGCGCTGCGTCACTTCGTTCCTTGCGGATCACGCAGAAAAGTATATTAATCAATAATCTATATACGCGTTCGGAGCCGATAGGCGACGGCAAGGAGCGGAGCGACGCGCAGTGTCTTTTAAACGGTATCTTACGTAAAGCGAACGTACAGTGAGCGGAAGGAGGGCGTATATGGCTACGGTATTATTCGTTTGGTTATGCGTTCATACTGCGTTAGTCTTAGCGGGGTTATTTATGATTACTTACGCAGAGATACGGAGCGATTCGAAGACTGACGTACTAGAGTTCGCAAAGGGAGCCGCGTTCATAGTCGCTCTTCCTGCGTTATTCTGGTTTATTTACGTATTACTGCGCTTTAACCGCGGAGGATTAGGCGGATGGATTTAGGCATTAAATTACCGTGAAATTAACCGTCTTACTCTACGCCTTGCCTGAGCGTAGGGTATGCGGTTATTTACGTTAAAAGGACGAAAGGAGGACGTAATTATGGCGAAGAAAATAACGGCTGAACAATACGTAGCTATCGAGTGGTTATCCATTCCGAATAAGGGCGGTAAGACGTTCGAAGATATCGCAGCTATTTGCGGAGTTACTGCGCGCACGCTGGAGAACTGGCGTAAGACACCGACATTTGATGCGGAGTTGAAGCGTGCGATTATTCGGAACAATAGCGCTAAGCTACCGGAAGTTGTCGAGTCTATGGCGGAATGGGCTATCCGCGAGGGTAACGCAGCGGCGGCTAAGCTCGTGCTTCAGATTAACGGGATGTTGACGGACAAAGTCGAGGTTGAGACGAAGGATGCGAATGCTACGGATGTAGAAGCGCTGAGGGCACGGATTGAGGCGTTGAAGGTGCGTAAGGGTAGCGATTCCGAAGATACGGAGTAAGCGCGTATATATAAGAAGCGATTTGTGCGTGGTGCCTTCGAATGCTTTCGGATCGGGTGCGTTTTACCTACGCGACTCTCCTGGCGCACGCCCCCTCTGAAACTTTCCGATCACGCCCGTACGCTTCACCGTAACAACGCGTTACCTTACGAATATATCCCCGCATCTCGAACGTTCGTTCGTTGAATAAGCGGTGTATAAACGCTATAGGGGATACGGGAAATACACGTATAATCTTCCAGTATGTAACGGGGATAATCCGCATAGTGACGCGGGTTATCCGTATTATGCGCTGGAAATGTATATGCAATGTATAACGCGGATTTATGCAACGTGAATGAACGCAGTAACGGCGCGGGTTCCGACCCCGTATAATTACGTCAAACTATGATTATACGCAATTATACGTGCATACCCGATGTATATCGGTATCCTTACGATTAGGGAACGAAGAAGGGAGTCTGCACTTCAATTGCGTTTGATTAACGCTTTAACACAACGCAGGATCACCGTACCCCCAAGCGCCCCCTCGCGCGGCCCGGAATCTGGTGTACGAAATTTCGGCGTATCAAAATTAACTTTTGACTTTTACGGAGGTGCTGACGCATGGAAGAACTACGAAAGATCGCGCTCGAATTACTCGAAGCGTACGCAGAGGCGGCAGATGATTGCTTACTAGAGCGCAGCGGAAACATTGACGCTGACCGTGCGGAACTCGAACGCGAGGTACAAGGAATACGCTTAGAAATCGAATCCTTACGTTCTTTGGACGATATCTTTGCGGAGTACCCTTACGTAAGAGTCGGAGTGGATGTGGACCAGCGCGAATACAAGGCGGTAGTCGGTCCGGCTCACAGCATAATATCGGGTGGGTTCTTCGCTTATGGATACGCAGATACGCCGGCACAAGCTATTCGCAACGCTGCGGACGAGGCGATTGAATGTAACCGTGAAATTAGCGTTTAAACACGCTACCCCTAACGAGACTACTCGGAAGGTACGAAACGGGCTAATTTCACGGTAAATCCACGTCAAAACTAAGAGAGGAGGCGGTATCTATCGCATGGGTTAACGGAAAGTGGCTCGGTCGCAACGAACGGGAAGCGCAAATTAGCGAACTAGCCGCATTAATTGACGCACTCGACGGCATAGATATCGCCGCCTTGAGTGACGAAGACCAACGTGAAATTGAAACGCAGCTTTCGGAGTATGAACGGTTGAGCGTAATTAACGAATCTGAAACGGATTTGATTGCGTTCGCTCTCGAATACTTCTCGGAAGCTAAAAATCCAGGCAACGCGGGTAATTGGGACGGGTTCGATATCGCAGACGTAAACGAAGCGCCTGATTTTCACCGTGAAATTAGCGTGATAATGGACGATGTCTCTAACGTTAATACCAACGATAAGGTCGCAGTTGCGGCGCCCCGTTCTCACGCTAAGTCCACGTATCTTTCCAAGGCGTTTCCCCTTCGCGAGATAGTGTACCGGAAACGTAAGTACGAAATTATCATATCGGAGACGCCGGCAGTATCAAGCGGCAACCTGGACTGGATTTCAATGCAGCTCAAGCATAACGAGAAGCTGCGAAGAGACTTCGGTCCTTTGTTGTCTCCGAAACAACAGGAGAACCCGAAGGATAACAGCTCGGAGTTTATTGCGTGGGAGCCGACAGATAGCGGAATACCTAAAATGCTCACGAAGGTCGAAGCGGCATCGACCGGCCAGGCGCTACGTGGACGTAACTGGAACGGTGTTCGTCCGGATTTGATCGTATGTGACGACCTGGAGGACATCAAGTCTAACGCGGCCACACCGGAACTCCGCCAGAAGATGCGCGACTGGTTCGCGCAGACCGTCGTACCGCTAGGCGATCCGAAAGGTAAGCGTACAGCCTTCGTATACATGGGAACAACGGTCCATCACGAAGCATTACTCGTAAACGTCCTATACAAGCGATCGGACTTTAAGAGCCGAGTTTATCGCGCGGTAATCGAATGGCCTGAGCGTATGGATTTATGGGAAGCGTGTCGCCTCGTTTATACCGACCGAGATAATCCGAATCGAGCCGTCGATGCGCGCTCTCTTTACGAGATGAATCGCGCGGAAATGGATCGCGGAGCTACCGTACTTTGGCCGGAAGCGCAGCCGTTATGGAAGCTAATGACGTGGAAATGGGATAACGGTACGAAGGCCTTTAATACGGAATATATGAACAACCCGGTCGATGAGGAGTCTATGATCTTCAATCCGGAGTCCTTTACGTATTGGGATCGCGAAGACCGCGACTTTCTCACGTCCGATTACGATATTTACCTCGGAATTGACTTCGCAATGGGCAAAACGCGGGGTGACTATTCTGCGGTTGTAACGATTGCGCGGCATAAGCAGAGTGGCACGAAATACGTAGTTGACGCGTACGGGGAACGGGTTAAGCCGGACGAGTTTATGCGCGTGATCGTGGAGAAAACACTACGCTACCAGCCGACCGCGATCGCAGCAGAAGCGCAGGCGGCGCAAGAGTTCTTCGTCCAGAAACTAAAGGAAGCGTTAAGGGCTGCGGGTTATCCCGCACAGACTCGCGTTAAGGAAATACATCAGCGGTCCCGTAAGGACCTCCGTATAGAAGCGCTGCTCCCGGATATCGAGAGCGGCGCTATTCAGTTTAGCCGAAAACATGCGTTATTACTGGAGCAATTCGAGTTGTACGGGTCCGGTAGCCACGATGACTTACCGGATGCGCTCGAAATGGCCGTAAGTATTGCGAAGACCGGACGCAAGAAGCTCCGGAATAAGCCGAAATGGATGTAACGGAAAGGAGGAACGTAATGTCCGAGTTTTACGACGTAAAGGAAACAAAGCTGTTTTATACCGGAGCTCAATATCCGCCGGTTTATGAGATTCCCCGCTTGGCAAAGTACGAACGCGGACGGGCCGTCTATCAAGGGCGCCACGTTGAGATGTACGATCGGGCTTCCGGACTCCTAAAAGATACGCCGTTTGCGCCGCAACTCAAAACGTTATTTATTGCGGTTAATCTTATGGACGTGTTACTAACGAAGCCCGCGGATTTGATGGTCGGCGAGGCTCCTACGTTTGAGACCGGGCACGATCCGGAATCTCCCGAACAAACAGCGCTAAGCCGTATCGTTGAGGAGAACGACCTAACGCAGATGATTCACGAGATTGTAATCGGAGCAGGCTTTCGGGGCGACTCGTTTCTAAAGACGTACTACGGACAACGTGCGGACGTATCCGAGACGCTTCAACTCGGTTTGGATGCGCCGGACGCACCGCTGGAGCCGATTATTGAACCCGTAGACGCTTCAATTGTATTTCCGGAGCTGTCGCGTGGCTCTAAGAAGCGATTTAAGGCGGTAAATATCGCGTGGGTAGAGTGGGAGATCGAAAATAGTAGCCGAATCATGTCGTTCTTATCCGGAATCCCGACTACAGAGACGCCGTACCTAAACGTGGAGCGTCATATACCGGGCTATATCGTGTACGAAAGGTACGAGCTTACGGAACGGGGCGTCGATGACCGATGGGGAGCGCCTATTCCAACGTATAACATCGGAGAGTCAGTTCCGACGGGACGTGAGCAGGACTTTGTACCAACAGGAATGCCGGAATTGCTCGTCGAGCACATTCCGTACAAGACGACGGATGCAGATTGGCGCGGAGAGAGTGGTACGGAAAAGCTAGAGAGCGTTCTGGCTGCGATTAACGACCGATTAGTACAGATTGACTATATCCTGTGGAAGCACAGCGACCCAACTGCGTATGGACCCGACTTTCAGGAGGAAGATGACGCGACAGTACGTAGCGGTGGGCGCTACATCCCCGTAACCAAGGACGACGCAACGCCCGGCTACATGGTGTGGGATTCGCAATTAGAGGGCGCGTTTAAAGAGCTCGATATTCTTCTTGGCCTTGTTTACCAAATCAGCGAGACGCCGCAATGGCTGTTTGGTACGACGCTCGCTTCAGATAAAGGCGGAACAGGGACGTCACATACAGACGCTGGCGCGATTAAAGCCCGGTTTATGCCGATCTTGTCCAAGGTGAAGCGCATTAGAGCGCACGTTGATCGGGGTCTACGTAATGCGTTGTGGAAGGCGATGAAGCTGGAGAACCACGCTAACGACGGCGTCGATGAATTCGCTGCCTACGAGGCGACGTACCCCACGATTACCTGGCGCGATGGCATTCCTCGTGACGAAAAGGAAGCGGCAGAAGTCGCTAACCTGCGTACTGGCGGTAAGCCTACGTGGTCGGTCACTGACGCAATCAAAGACCTAGACGGAGTGGATGATACGCAAGCCGCCGAGCTTGTCCGCAGGATTGACGAAGACGAGCAGCGTGTTTCCGGAACGGTAGACGCTTCGATATTTAACGACCCAGGCGGTGACGCCTAATGGACGATCCAAACTACGATGGCCCCGTGTCTAAATTACTCGGGGCTTTTCGGCGTGCTCGTTCGGCTATTGGCTCCGCCGTCAGCCGCTTATTTACGCGAGGAGCTAACCGCAAGATGGCGGACGCAGCTGCGAAGGAAGCTTCCGAAGCTCTCGCGAAGCTGAACGCAGAGTCCAAGGAATGGGTGAAGGACAATCTTACGAAAGCCGCGCAGGATGGCGTAAAGCGCGCGCTGATTGACCTTGGCGCTGCTAAAACGCTGCTTGAAGCTGCGGAAAAGGCGAAGCTGAACCGAGCTAATCGCGATATGTTGGCGGCTGCGATCCTCGATACTCACGCGGATGTGCTCGCCGTAACTGCGAATATGGATCGTAAAACGAAAGCGGCCATACGTCAGGCTCTTGCCGAGTCGCTTCGCGCGAATCTATCGCAGGGGATAAACGGAAACACGACCCTTCAGCGTGATGTTCTCGACCGTATGCGTAAAATCCTCGGAGACGCGGTCGATACCGGGATCATTGACGCAAAAGGTCGCCGCTGGAAACCGGAAGCTTACGTCGATATGCTCGTCCGTACGAAGATGGCGGAGACACATCGGCAAGCTACGATAAACGAAGCACTCGGTCGCGGCGTTTATTACGCACAGATATCGAGCCACGGAGCAAAGGATGCTTGCGGTAAGTGGGAGGGGCGGATTGTAAAACTTACGCCGGACGCCCCCGGCGATTACCCGTATTACGGCGATCTACCTCGGCGGGAGATTTTTCATCCACGTTGCCGACACGTCTTGATGCCTATACGAAATCCGAAATAATGACGGACCTACGATACGTCCTAAAACTGACGGATACTATGCGCTACGCGGCGCTTAAACGCGGGAGGAATTATGAACAAATTCACTAACGTAAAGTATCCGCTGAATCTACAACTGTTCGCGGAGGGTGACCCAGACCCAACGCCGGAACCGCCGATTGATCCGACGCCTCCGAAGACGTTCACGCAGGAAGAGCTCGACCAAGTTATTGCGGATCGTATTGCTCGTGAACGTAAGAAGTATGCGGATTATGACGAGTTGAAGACGAAACTGTCTGACTTCGAGCGTGAGAAAGAAGAACGTGAGAAGGAGAAAATGTCCGTTACAGAACGGCTTGAAGCCGAGAAAGCGGCAGCGCTGAAAGCCGCCGAAGATGCGAGAACTGAACGTGACCAAGCGTTAACGGCCGCTAATCAACGTCTTATTAAGGCTGAATTTCGTACGATGGCTCGCGAGCTAAACATCCGACCTGATGCGCTCGACGATGCGTATGTTTTAGCGGACTTGAGCACCGCTTCAGTCGAGGGTGACGGAAGCATTATCGGCGTCGAGGACGTAGTTAAGGCGTTGATTGCGAGTAAACCGTTCCTGGTTGAGCAGCCGAAAAAAGAACCGTTGACTATCGGAGGCCCTTCCGGTGGAAATCCGTATGACAAGGAAACACGTACACTTGAGCAGCAACTTGCGGAGGCAAAACGAGCTAGAGACTTCGCAAAGGTTATTGAACTATCTAACAAACTTACGCGCTAAAGCTTCGGAAAATCCGGGGCTTTTTATTTTTCCTAAATTTAAGGAGGAAGTTTATACATGTTGAGAACTTACGATTTTCAGGACCAAGTACGCCAGCTAGAAGCGGGTATTTCGCTAATTATTGACGACGCGCCAAACTTGCTCGGTCTTATCGGGCTAGGCTCCAATTCTCTGTATCAAACCAAGTTCGAATGGATGTCCGATAACCTCAACTCTAACCGCGCGACTGCTGCTTCTGCTGCTGCGGTAGGTGCCACTTCGATTACTGTTGCTGAAGGTGACGGACTCAAATTCCGCGTCAATGCGATCGTAGTTTCTGGCGAGGAGTATATGCGTGTTACTGCCGTAGCTGGTGACGTTATTACCGTTGTCCGCGGTTACGATGGTACAAGCGCAGCGGCAATCGAAGCCGGCGGGGAAATCCGCATCGTTGCCCGTCCGCAATTGGAAGGCGCATTACCTGGTGTTGACGAAGGTCACGACCGTTACGTTGATTACAATGTGACGCAGATCATCGAACGCTACGCGGCGGTATCTGGTACGCAACAAAACGTACGGACTTACAACGTTACGGACGAGCTGAACTACCAAGTACAATTGCGCCTCAAAGAGATGCAACGCGAGATGAACGACTGGTTGATTTACGGCCGCCGCATTGACGGTGCTCCCGGTATGCCTCGCACAACTGGCGGCCTGCTTTACTTCGCTGACAAAAAAGGCGCAGCGAAAAAGAATGCTGAGGGCAAGGAGGTTACTCCAGAGTTTCTGAATGACCTGTCTGAACAAATCTACCTGCGAGGCGGCTCAGTAAACACGATCCTTACTAATACTGCTGGCGCACGTCAAATTACGAAGTTCGCAAAGGATACGATCAGAACTGAACGCACAGATACAGAGACCGGCCACAAGATTCAGACGTTCGTTTCTGATATCGTAGGCGGTTCCGTAGCAACCGTCATCGTCGATCCGAACTTTCCGAAAAATAAGATCGCATTGTTTGACCGTAATATCTTGTCAATCGACGCTCTGAATGGACGCGCACTGCATGATATGGATGCTACCGTAGCGGGCGCCGACTTCGTGGCCCGCCAGATTCGCGGCGAGTACGGTGTAACCGTCAAGAATGCGGGCGAGAAGATCGCTATCCTGGATAACATCAGCACATCGGTATCTTAATCGGAGGGGCTTCGGCTCCTCTTTAATTTTAACGGAGGTGACTGCGTAAATGGCGATTTCAGATCGCGACAAAGAACGTCTAAATCTAACTAGCCCAGCCGCGCATGACATCGGATTGGGCGATATCATCCAATCTATTCAATCCGGAGGCAGTGGCGGACCATCGCCCGTAGCATGGGCGGATATTACCGGAAAGCCGTCGACTTTTGCACCGGCGGCGCACACGCATACTACGGGACAAATCTCGGATGCAAGTACGGTTGGTAAGTCCGTTATGATCGCAGCAGATGCGGTAGCAGCACGCACGGCAATCGGGGCGGGCACGTCTAACCTAGCCCTCGGTACTACCGCGTCAACGGCGGCGGCAGGCAACCACGCACATGCGGCCAGTGCCGTAACAGCTACGGCAATCGCTCCAGGTACCGCAACAAACGTACAGGGCATCCTCGCAGAGTTTGCGGCTAGAATCGCGGCACTGGAGGCGAAATAATGGCGGAGTATCACGCAAGTCCTCGGTACTCGCTTGACGGTATCGAGTTTGACGTACGCGGTGTTTATGTAACCGAAGATGTCGCAGAGATCGCACGTTTGGACGCGCTAGTGCCTACGTGGATTATCCGTATTGACGCAAAAGAACCGGAGGAACCGAAGAAGCCACGCGCTAAGAAAGTAGCGGCGGAAACCTCCGACGAGTAAACGGAGGTGTTACCGTGGCAACTACGATATTAGCGGCAGATGCGTACATTAATGCGTCTTGCCTTGACGTAGAGGATTGGCAAGCGAGCGACGCTGTGAGAAAACAACGGATGTTAAATGTCGCAGGACGAACGCTCACGATTGCTTATCCGAAATACGTCATTCCAGACGCAGCGACGTACGAGTTCGCGAATGTACTTTCGATTTTGTACAACGATACCGGACGACTTCAGCGTCAGGGCACTGCATCGTTCGGACTTACAGGCGTGTTTAACGTTACGTTTAAGGACGGAAGTACGACGATGCCTTACGATGACCTACGCAGATTTATCCCGCAAACAGCCCTTGACCTAATCGGCGCGGAAAACAGCGTGAAGCTATCGAAGCGCTCCGCGAAATGGACGGTGATGTGACGTGCCACTCGTATCCATGCGGCAAACAGTAACGATAACGAAGGCTGCGAAAGGTAGCGGATGGGGTCACACATCGCCTGGAGCGGAAGTAGCGGTATCTGCACGTGTATCCGAACAGACGAAGACGGTTACGAATCAGTTCGGAGACGAGACGGTATCTAGCATGACGATACTAATCGACAAGCTGGCGGACGTATCGTACGACGACGAAATCACGTATACGAACGAACTCGGCGTGACTATTAAACGTAAGCCTATTGCGATCCAGCCTAAACGGGGGCTGTCCGGCAAGGCGTTAATAACGGAGGTGAACGTATAGATGGCGGTAAACAGACTTGACTTTGACGCCACACGCGGCGCTCCGTTTATTAAGCGCGTTATCGGACGGTTCTTCAAGGGCTATCGTACACGGCTTGAGGACGCGGTTTCTTCCGGTTCGAAGATCGGAATACAAGACGTAATGGACGAGTGGCGGCGAGAGTCTACGAACATAGCACCGTTGAAGACTGGTACGTTGCGGCGATCTATATCGACGGACGTTACGAAACAAGGCGACAAGTGGGTCGGCGAGATCAGCGCGTCCGCAATCGAGGTTAAAGGAAAACGGAAATTCGATTACGCCACGTACTTGAACGATGTATACCCGAAGAAGCACGGCAATTCCTTCCGCAATCCAACTACACCGGGCACTGTTCCGGGGTTTTTAGATAAGCCTGCGGAAGAGAATGAACGCGAGTGGCAACGGATGATAGAGGCGGAAATTAAAGCCGCGATCAAGCGAAAGGGGCTGTAACATGGCGCTGATTAGCGAGATTGAAGCAATCGAGGCGTTCATAAAGCGGAAATATCCCGACGCAACGTACGAGAAGCAGACAGTCCCGGAGCAGCCTACGCCGGGGCTTTTTGTTGTCCGCTTTGCACGGGACGGTCGAACGCTTGAGACCGGGATGCATTACCGGATTGACCGCGATTATCAGGTTATCCATTTCGCGAAATATCCGGAGGAGACGATGCCGGTCATGTCCGAGCTGAGCGCGGCTATTTACGCAGAGGGCGGATTGCCTGACGTGCATATGCGATTCGAAGGCTTCGGTTTCGGTCAACCGGTTCTGACGGAGAACAAGATATACGCGACGGTCGGTGTTTTACAGACGACGGTCCGCGAAATGAAGCCACAACGACAGTACGACAAGATCAACCACATACATCCGCGTTACGTATAGGGCGTCCCAATGGGCGCTCTTTTTTATTTCCAAAGGAGGTTTTTAGATGGCCGGAGGTTCTTGGGACCCTACTGCACTAGAAATTCAGCCGGGTCTTTATATCAACTACGTCGAAGCGGCCGCCGCGCAGATTAACGGAGGCGCACGCGGTACGGTCGCAATTCCGTTGCTTAACTATGGCGCAAAGGCGACAGCTAAGACGTTTTACACGGTCGAAACGGAGAAAGCCGCATCTGGTTTGTTCGGAGCGTCGAATATCCAGTCGATCTTATTTGCGCTACAGGGCGGCGCTAAGAACGTACTCGTCTATACAATGCCCGCGACGCCTACCGCCGAGGACTACATCGCCATGCGGGATGCGTACGATGCCCGCGAGTTTAACGTGTTTGTATTTGACGGCGAGTTTAACGCGGACGAGCAGGCGTTAACCAAAACGTGGACGATCCGCAATCGGACGGAAGGCAAGCACTTTATCTCCGTAATCGGCGGTGATGTAGCTACGGACGCCGATCCTGCGCTTGGTAACGCGCGGTCCGTACTTAATGCGGACAACTACATTGTTAATTTGATTAGCGGCGTAGTTGTCGGCAGCAAAACGTACCACTCATCCGCATTTGCTCCGTGGGTGGCCGGCTTAATTGCGGGTACTGCGATTAACCGCTCGACCACATACGCACAAGTGCCTGCGGACGACGTGACTCGGCGCTTGACCAAGACGGAGTTTGACGCAGCGCTTACGGCTGGTTCGTTTGTTTTCGTTAATGACGGCACCCGCGTGAAAGTTAAGCAAGGCCTCGTAACGTCCAAACAAAAAGTCCGTAATATGCGCGCACGTCAAGCGATTAGTACGGACATTACCAAAACCGCGGAAGACAATTACATCGGCAAGCTCAACAACAACGCTGACGGTCAGGCTACGCTGATGGTTGCGATTAAAGCGTATCTGGAACGCTTGGAAATCTCGGGCGTACTGTCAGGCCCTGCGGTCGGGCTCGATCCGAATTTCCCGTCAGTAGGTGACCAAGTATTCCTAGCTATTTCTTACGTGGAAGTCGATTCGATGGAACGCATCTTCATTACAGTAAACGTTTAAGGACGGTGAAAAATAGATGGTACTAGATGCTACGCGCGTCATTTCTGGCGCTTACGGTGCGGTGAACGATGCGGACGGTAACTGGATGTCCAACGTTTATTCGTGCGAGGCGAATATCGAGATCGGTTTCGAGGACGTAAAGCTCGCAGGTACGCGTTGGATCGGTAATAAGGTCACGTCGCTCAAAGGCTCCGGTTCAATCGGTAGCTATATGGTGACGTCTGAATGGATCGAGAAGATGGCGCAGGTTACGGACGATAAGAGTCCGGCATTTACTACGGAACTCGTCGTCAAGCTGGACGACCCCGAATCGTTCGGTGCGTATCGGGTGCGGCTGAAAAACGTCACATTCGATAAGATTCCGATTATCAATTACGAGGTCGGTTCGATCGTTGAGCAGGAGCTTACGTTCCTCTTCAGCGGTTACGAAGTCATGGATAAAATTCGCGCGGCTTAATATACGGAGGTCCTTCGGGGCCTCTTTTTAATTTCGAAAATAAACGGAGGTTGACATAGATGGCTAAAGGACTCGAAGCGTTACTCGGAGCAACAACGGATTTGAAGGAAGAGATTTATATTCCGCGACTGAAAACGCATTTCACGATTAAGGCGCTGGACGAGGACTCAATTGATCGGGCCCGTTCGCAGGCAACTACGGGCAAAGACGGTTCTGTAGATGGCGCGCTATTTAACCGCTTGCTAATCGCAAAGAGCGCAGCCGATCCGGATTTTAATGATAAGGCGCTTAAAGATCATTACGAAGCATCCGACGCGGCGGACTGCGTGAAGAAGGCGCTACTGCCTGGCGAACAAACGCGATTAATCCAATCGGTTCTAGCGCTTTCCGGTTTCGTAGAGGACGCGGAGCTCGTTGAAGACGCAAAAAACTAATTAAGTCGGGCGATCCGGAGGCGTACATGCTACACGAGATTTTCCAGCGCCACGGGATTCCGCCCGACGAAGTTTACGCAAAGGAACGCCGACATCGTTTCTTTATGTACGCGTCCATGATGGTTCAGCTCGATATTGAGGCGAAGGCACGGCAGAAATAACGCAGGAAGGAGGTAATTACGATTTCATTCGATTTGATCGGACATTTGCGCCTCATTGACGATATGTCTCGTCCTCTACGTAAAGCGATGGGCGGAATGCTCAAGTTTGGAGCGGCCGCAACGGGACTCGGCGTAGCGGTAACGGGCGTCGGATTCGCCGCTGACTCCGTAAAGAAAGCAATGGATTTTGAATCGCAGATGAAGACAGTACAGGCGTTAACGGGTGCGACCGACGAGCAAACGAAGGCCATGCAGCAGCTTGCGCTCGAACAAGGCGCATTAACGAAATATAGCGCGCTAGAGGCCGCACAAGGAATCGAGGAGCTTTTGAAAGCGGGCATGTCCACCGCACAGGTCCAAGCGGGCGGTCTTAACGCAGCACTCAACTTGGCGACGGCCGGCGGACTCGGCCTAGCGGAATCTGCGGAAATTATGTCGACCGCGCTTAACTCGTTTAAGAAAGACGGCTTAACTGCGGCGCAGGCTGCGGATATCTTGGCGGGCACGGCGAACGCATCCGCGACTGACGTACACGACTTACGCTACTCGCTCGCTGCGGTCGGTTCCGTGGCGGATGGCGTAGGGCAATCGTTTAGAGATACGAATACAGCGCTAGGTCTATTCGCGAATAACGGGTTAAAGGGTGCGGACGCAGGCACGTCGCTGAAGACGTTCCTGTCCAACTTGGTTCCAGCCACGGACAAGGCGTACGGTATGTTCGAGGACTTTAATTTGCTCACCGTTAACACCACGGATGCACTCGCTTTTATGAGTAAAAAGGGCATTAAGTCGACGGGAACATCCGTACAAGCAGTTACGAAGGACATCGAGAAGTACGTCGCAGCGCAGACGGGGCTCAAGGTCGGAACGTCTAAGGCCGCGAAGGAAACGAAGAAATTCCTGACTGCGAGTAATCTCGTGCATTCTGCGTTTTATAACGAAAAGGGCGAGATTAAAGACCTAGCGCAAGTAGCGGACTTGTTAAAAAACCGATTCGGGAAGCTCACGAACGAACAGCGTCAATACTACTTGCATCAGATATTCGGGTCCGATGCGATTCGCGCTGGAAATATCCTCTTTAAAGAGGGTGCGGCTGGCGTTAAGAAGTTTCAGCAGGAAATGGCGAATGTAACCGCGCTCCAGGTCGCAACTAAGAAGATGGACAGCGCGGCAGGTGCGGTCGAACAGTTCCAGGGCGCGATCGAGACGTTGCAGATTTCCGCGTTGCTTCCGACGATGCCGATCTTAAAACGACTGGCGCAGGCAGCTTCGGAGTTTGTCGTTAAATATACGCCGCGAATCACGGCGGCCATGCAACGGGCCGTCGATACGTCAAAAGCGTACCTCAAGACGCATTTTATCAATAATCCGGAGTTCAATAAGCTTCCGGATATTAAGAGTAAAATCGCGTTCGTTTTCGACGACGTGAAAAAGACGTTATCCGATTGGTGGAACGGCGGCGCGTCCGACAAGTTTGCGCAATTCGGAAAAGAGTCTGCGATGGCTATCGGAAAGAACTTTGCGAGCACGATTGTCAATAATCCGGAGTTTGCGTTTATCCTCGGTTTGTTTATTGCGGGAAAAGCACCAAATCCAATCGGGCTCACAGTAGCTCTCGCCATTACAGCATCTCCGTGGGTTAAGAAGACAATTGACTTTCTGAGCGGTGGTCTGAAGGAGGTTAGCGGATCAGCGAAAGGCGAGCGCCTATTGGAGTACAATGCACATCTGAACAGCTTGCCCAAAGGAGCCCCCGCACTTTCAGGAAAAACAGAGATGGTTCCTACTAAAGAGTCGGGATTTACGAGCAGTGTCAAACAGTGGTGGAACGAAACTACCGGAAACAGCGGCTGGAGTGGAAAGGCGAGCGGCCTCGACAACGTTCCATATAACGGATTTAAGGCGCGTCTCCACAAGGACGAAGCGGTACTCACAAAGCACGAGGCGTCCGAGTGGCGCGATCAGCAACGTGGCAAAGGCGGCTCGGGCGGTGTCGTAATTAATATGTACGGTACGACGATACGCGAGGATGCGGATATCGATAAACTAGCCCGTCAACTGGCGGTACAACTTGCGAGATAGGAGGCGATGATTTGCAGTTTTGGCTCAAGTACAATAACGGCGCCGAAGTCCTCTGGCTCCCGGTTAATCCCGAGAGTATCAAAACAACGATGACTCACGGGTATGAGGACGTAGAGATTTCGAATCTCGGCGAGTACACGATAATCGGCAATCAACGCCTCCGTGAGTTCTCGATGTCTTCATTTTTCCCGCGGGACTACAACGCGGGCTATTGTTCGTACACGAATCTGAAGGCGCCGCGCGAATATGTCGCGATAATCGAGCGTTGGATGCGCAGTGGTAAGCCTGCGCGGTTTATCATAACGGGCACCTCCGTTAATTTCGCCGTTACTATTCGCTCTTTTGAATACGAGGAGCGCGGCGGCGAGCCCGGCGATATCTACTATACGTTGTCACTCAAGGAACACGTATTTATAGACATCGCAAAGAAATCGGACAATAAAAAGCTTACGGGCTCCGCGTCGAAAACAATGCCGAAGCTTACATCGGCGGCAAAGCGTCCGAACGCAACCGTTAAGGCAAAGTCGTATACGGTCAAAGCCGGCGACTCGCTGTGGAAGATTGCTCAGAGGGCAGACGTACTCGGCAACGGCGACAAGTGGCGGGAGCTGTACGCGAAGAATAAGTCCGCAATCGGGCCGAATCCCAACGTGCTTAAGCCAGGGCAGAAGCTGGTGATACCGTAATGGAAATTAAATTGCTCTACGACGGCAAGTATTGGATCGAACCGCTCGTCAAGTCCGCAACATGGTCTGGAGACGTCGCACAGCCTCATCGTACGTTGACTATCTCATACTCGAACACGTTGAACGCGGACGACAAGCGGATCGCGTTTGAGCTCGGGAAGGAACTGCGCTTTTACGTAGACGATGTTGGTCTCTTCCGCGGCGTTATTTTTACGTACGACATCGACGATAAAGGAGACACTACGATTACGGCGTATGACGAAAACGTATATCTCACGAAAAACGTAGATACGCAGAAGTTCGTCGGCAAGACGGCTGGCGCGATCGTTTCCTCGCTTTGTAAATCGTTCGGAATCCCTGTCGGCACTGTCGCAAATACAGGCTACGTTATTCCGAAGCTGATACTCCGCGATATGTCGTTGTGGGATATGATTACGACGGCACTGACGGAAACACGCAAGCAAAATAACCGTAAGTTCATCGTTTACTCGCGTGAGGGTAAGCTTTTTTTGCGTGAGAAAAAGGACGAAGTTGTCCGCTGGATGCTGGAGGATGGCGTTAACATTACGTCGGCGCGACGGTCACAGTCTATCGAGGAAATGCGTACAGCGGTCAAGGCGCAGGGCGGTACGGACGAGAAACCGATAACGTCTACGGCGAAGGACGCCGCACTGATTAAAAAATATGGAATGATGCAACACGTAGAGTCCGCAGATTCGGACGCAACCGCTAGCCAAATCCAACAACTCGCGAAGGCCAAGCTGAAGGAACTCGGCAAAGTCGGCGAAGAAGTGTCCGTAGATGCGTTAGGCATTACGCAAGTCGTCGCGGGAACTGCCGTTTATGCCTTCGAGAGCATGACGGACATTGTCGGCGGCTATTACGTAAATGCGGATACTCATACTTTTCAAAATGGAACACACATGATGTCGCTGACGCTGAGCAAAACCGACGACCTTCCGAAATTGGAATACGAAGAGTCCGAACCTAAGAAAGAAGCGGCCAAGAAGAAGAAAAAGAAAGCGAAGAAAAAGACCACAAAAGCAGCTTCAGGCGGATCTACGCTGAAAGTTCTCGATACCGTAGCGGAGATGGAGTCAATACGAGGAGGTGCGAAGAAATGATCGAACGAATAGACGGAGGCGGTATATCGCAATTCCGCGACGTTATTAAACAGATCGGTTACAACGTTGAAGTCGATATCGAATACGCAACAATCCTCGCTCCTCCGCCGGCTCTCCGCGTGCAAGTCGATAACATGAAAATCGAGCTCGACGGAGACGACGTAATTGTACCGGAGCATTTGCGTGAACATACGCGGAAGGTGTCCGTTAAAAGCTCCGCGGGGTCGCTGTCACCGACTACACTCGAACTCAACCGATATACACGCGTAACAAAGGAAACGGAGTCGTCCGCGCCTGTTAATTCGAAAGCGTTCAGCGACGTATTTAATTTTGGTGGATTCACGTCCGGCGAGTTCGAGATTACGTTTCACGATACGCTGAAGGCTGGCGATCGCGTAGCCGTTGCGTCGTTTGGCGCGGGACAACGTTATATCGTGTTGGATCGGATAGGAGGTGCGGCTGATGGCGCTTAGTCCATTACCGGAAGTTGACGTTGATTTGAGCGAAGAACTTGACGTAGTTACGGAAACAGACGTGGAGCCGAGTCGGACGTACGCGTTGGACTTGGACAGCGGGGCGGTTGGTGGGGTTATAGACGGGCGCGAGGCGATTCGCCAGTTTATCCTCAAGGCGATACTAACCTCGCGTTTTCACTTTACGATCTACGACTCAGATTACGGATGTGAGCTCGAAGACTTGATCGGGCAGGACGTCCCGATGGAGCTACTTGAAACGGAAATCCCACGTGTCATAACGGAGGCGTTGATCTATGACGACCGGATCGACGATGTATACGGATTTGACATAACGAAGGAGGCGAGCGATTTGTTCGTCTCTTTTTACGTTTCCGTGGACGGAGAGGAAATTCCGATGGAGGTGACGGTGTAATGTACGAGGATCAAACGAAAGAGGCGATATTGCAGCGGATGCTCGACGCATCTCCGGAGGATATCGACAAGCGGCAGGGCTCCGTAACTAACGATTTGTTGAGCCCACCAGCTATCGAGATGACCGGGCTTTACACGGAGTTGGACACGGTTCTCACGATGGGCTTTACGGATACCACATCGGACGAATACCTCGACCGTCGCGCAGCCGATTACGGACTAACACGTAAAGCAGCCGTAAAAGCGACAGGTACATTAATGTTTACGGGGCCTGACGGAACAGTTGTTCCCGCTGGTACTATTACGTCGACGGGCGCGGCGGTTCCGGTCTATTTCGTAACAACAGCCGCAGCAACAATTACGGCGTCTAGCGTTACAGTCGCTGCTATAGCTGAAGAAGCTGGCGCATCTGGTAACGTAAGTATCGGAGCAGTCAATACGATGGTGGGCGATTTAGTCGGGATTGTAGCGGTTACTAATCCGGTCAATTTCGAGGGCGGTGTCGACCGTGAGTCGGATGACGCGTTTCGTGATCGGTACTACGAAAGGGCGCGGCGTCCGGTCACGTCAGGCAACGCGAATCACTATCGGCAATGGGCACGTGAGGTTCCAGGCGTTGCGGATGCGCGTGTTTACCCGGTCTGGAACGGAGCCGGCACTGTTAAGGTCGTGCTGTTAGGTGACGATAAGACTTCGCCTGATACGGCCGTTATTACCGCAGCCCAAACGTACATTGACCCGACACAAGACGGACGCGGCGAAGGACAGGCTCCGCTCGGTGCGGTGGCTACCGTTGTAGGCGCGGAAGAGGTTCCGATTAATATCGTGGCTGACGTGGACTTGGCGCCAGGCGCAACTTTGGACGAAGTGAAGGCGCTGGTTACTGCGGGAGCACGTACGTACCTCGAAACGTTAGCCTTCGCGGACCCGGTCGTACGTATAAATCAGATCGGCAACGTAATTATCGACATTCCTCCAGTCAGGGACTACGCGTCGCTCACGCTTAACGGTTCTACCGGTAATATTATCGTGGCTGACGGTCAGGTGGCGGTACTTGGGACGGTGACGATTACGTGACGAAAACAACAGCGGAAACTAAACAGTTCATGCGCGACTCCCTTCCGCGCTATTACGACGAGTCTCGTATCGCCGGAAACATCATCGACCAGGAAGCGGAGGAACTTGCGCGTATTAGCGCGTCTGCTAGTGATGTGCTGGACCAGTTCTATATCGGCTCGGCTACGTGGGGGCTTACGCGATGGGAAAAGATATTCGGAATCACGACGGACCCAACGAAAACGTACGAACAGCGGCGTGAGGTCTTGCGCGGTAAGCTACGCGGCGTCGGACGAGTAAACGCGGAACTCATCGAGAATGTAGCGGCTGCGTACGCAAACGGAGAGGTAGACGTAACGCCGAATATCGCAAGTTACACGCTTACGATTACGTTCGTAGGCGTTTTTGGCGTGCCTGCGCAAATTTACCTATTAAAGGAAACGTTACGTGAGATCATCCCGGCGCATCTCGCAATTGACTACGTGTTCCGCTTCTTTACGTATGCGGAACTGCTTGCGACCGGCAAGACGTACGGCGAGATTGCGGCAACGGGTACGACGTACGATGACATATATAACCGGAGGTTTTAACGATGGCAAATACGGATAAACTCAGTCTTCCGTTGATTGAACCGAATATGACTGCGGATGTACCGCGCGATCTGAATGCGCTGGCGGAAGCGGTAGACGCGAAGGTAGGCATTGCGGGCGGACTAGCGGTCCTTGGTGCAGACGGAAAGGTGCCTGCGGATCAACTTAACGTAAAGGACCCGGTTGATGCGAGTACGACGGTTAAAGGTGTCGTACAACTCACGAACGCAACGAATAGTACGTCCGAAACGTTGGCACCAACAGCTAAGGCATTGAAGACGGTATACGATGTAGCAGCTAGTAAAATGGCTCCGTATCCTGACTCTATCGAGTTGAGGCAAACAGCAACTACACCGGGGCCGACATTCATCGACTTTCATTCCAGCGGGACGGGCAACGATTACGACAGCCGAATTATAGCCGAGGGCGGTACTTCTGCCGCCGGTAACGGTAAACTAACCTTGCAAGCCGCAATCATAGCATTATTCGGTAAGGTCGCAACAGACGGTCAGGTGTGGGTGGCTCAAAATACTCAATTCGGTAGCACATCCGGCCTGTCTCTACCTATAGGTGACGCTGACACGGGATTTAACTGGGTGCAGGACGGTAATATAGATTTTTACTCGAATGGTCAAATTCCAGTTGCACTAAACGGAGGCAATTTTGTTTTCAAAAATACGGCTGGAGGCTACGAAGTCCTTAGTACGGCTATAAACGATTTAAAGCAATCTGTCGTTAACGGTAAGGGTGCTGTTGCTGGCGCCATTAACGGCAAAGGTGGTAGTGTATCAGCCAGCAACACTCACGCGGAATTAGCGGCAGCTATCACGAACCTTCCCGTCAAGCGTTTCGCATCTGGTACGTTCAACGGTCAAAATGCTCAGGCTAGTAGTTGGGGTATGTCCATTTCAATGGTGGTTTCTGTTGGAGGTCTTTCATTCACCCCTTCGAGTGTATTTATAAGGGTTAGGTTAACTGAATCTGACGGTTTTCGACATGTAGACGGTTTTGCACGTTGCAGCACCTCAACCCAAGACGCCATTTACGGCTGGAGAGGTAACAGCGTATCCGTCTCCCGTATGAGTCAACAAGCCGGAGGATTCAACGTGACCATCGAGGGTAGTAAAATAGACGCTTATGCTGGTGGCTCTCCGGTATCTAAAATATGGGCTTATGAATGGTTCGCGTTCGAATAAACGGAAGGAGGCCGCCTAACGCATGGAACAAACGTTAATAAACGCAGCACTCAAGGACGGTATCTTCGCCGTCCTTTTTGTCGCGCTCTTTTTATATCAACTCCGCGAGTCCCGACGCATTCAGGACGATGGTAAGGCCCGCGAATCTCGCATCCAGGACGAGGCAGCCGAGCGTGAACACCGCATCAATTCGGAAGCGCGCGAACGGGAGGACCGCTTGTTAAAACTCGCGGAGGGCATCACCCATCAATTCGAAACGTTGGCGCAACAGTACGAGACGCTTGCGATAGACGTTAACGATATCAAATCGGCAATTAAACGGGAGGGATAACGAAATATGGCGAACAAACTCACGCTAGATCAAGTCCGCGCTAAGTCGGCGAATCGAATAGCGGGTCTATCGGACGTCCAACGTAAAGCGGCCGAGTTGCTTATCGACTTTGCCTACGCGTGCGGAGTTCCGATCGTAATTACGCAAGGGCTCCGCACAATAGACGAGCAAAACGGACTTTACGCACAGGGCCGTACCAAGCCCGGCCAGATCGTGACGAATGCTCGCGGTGGTTATAGTTACCACAACTTCGGAGTTGCGATCGACTTTGCGTTACTGTTACCGGATGGGAAAAACGTATCGTGGGATATGCAGCGTGACGGCGACGGGGATGGCATTGCGGACTGGGACGAGGTCGTTGCGGAGGCAAAACGGATCGGCTGGAACTGGGGCGGAGACTGGCGGTCATTTAGGGATTATCCGCATTTCGAGATGACGTTCGGATTATCAACCGCAGATTATCGCGCGGGTAAGCGTCCTAGTCAGGCGCAGCTCAACGCGTCAATGGCGAAGCTTGACGCATTTAAACCGAATAAAACGGAGGATGATGACGAGATGACAACGGAAGAAAAAGCCGCTTTCAAAGCGTTGCAGGATCGTGTAGTTGCGCTGGAATCTACGAATAAGCTCGCGAAGGTGCCGGCGTGGGCGGAGCAGGCGTGTATTAACGCAAAGGCGGCCGGGCTTTTGGATACTGCGAATGACGGCTCGTACGATTTCTACCGGTTGGTAACGATACTCGACAGGGCTGGCGTATTTGGTGCGAAGGGAGGTGTGGCGTAATATGAAACAACGTTTAACTAATCCGTTATTTATCGCAGCGGCCGTCGGCCTTGCGTACCAAATCCTCGAAAAATACGGAGTGGCGCCCGACTTCGGAATGTGGCAAATCGGAGTAGACGTCGTGTCGTATGCGTTTATCGGGACTGGCGTGTATTCTACGTTCAAGACGGAACAGAAGGCGGAAGAGACAACGAGGTAAGATAAACGGACTCATTTGCGCGGGAGATTGCGTGAGTGGGTCCGTTTTTCTTTTAGTGACAACGTAGCGGGTATCTAATTACGATTTTATAAAATATGGTAGCTGTCAGAGAGGATATATAGTACAATTAGACAGCAAGACATAGCAAAAAGCGGTCCTCTCTGAGGGGAGGTGACCGCCTATGACTGTCTATGAAACGTTGTCACTTATGATAAATTTTGCAACACTCGTTTTTGTAATGACACACAGAAAATAGCCGAGCATCCCTTCAAAGATAACGGCTATTTTCCATAAGTAATACCAAAACAGGGCCGTGCTATGTCTTGCAATATCAGCGGCCTTTTCTTTTTGTAATGCGTTACATTTCTTATTTTATTATACACTAAGCATTGACTATAAACAATAGCACTAATATTTTGTCTATATAAGATGAAAAAATTTATGTAACAGGGAGTTTATTTTTCGTGTAACTGTAGTGACAGTGGCCTAGTCCGATGGTATTATTTAGGTAAACGTAACGTGAGATACGGAGGAGATTCGCTTTGAAAGATCAAGAATCCGCAGTGTCAGCGAAAGCAAACGAAGAGGAAGTCGATAACGATCCGAGCTTTTGGGACATGTTTCCGGTCGATAAACAAGTTGCGAGACTAATTTCCGGTTTGATAATCGGCGGTATCATCTTGTGGTTTTTGTATGGACTATTACGCTACGGCCTCATATTTAACATAACGATAAACTAAGCGCTTGTCTCTTCGGAGGCAGGCGCTTTTTCTTCGTTATACACTCACGGACGTAATGTAGTCCGAGCCCCCTCTATTCTCCGCGTATCCAATCCGAGATACTTCCGCATCAAAAGCCCAGCTTCCGCAGCTACGTACGAGTTGAGCATCATAAAGCGCCCGTGATAGCCGCGGCATTGATATAGCGCAACTACCTGGACGGAATCCCGCGTTTCCTCGTATACCTTAACGCCGCGTTTTCGCATAGCTGCGCGTATGTCCTTTAGTTCCGCGCTTACTGCGTTCATTGCGTGTTCGACGACCTCCACGTATGGACCAGGCGTACGTAATCCGGCTGACTCCGAAAGTATTCGTTTGTCGCGTTCAAATGCGGTAAGTACCATCGGTAATAATAAGTATGTACGGACGAGTGCGCGGTCCTCTGCGGTTATCTGCATAGTCATGTTGCGAGCCTCCGTGTTAGGAACGTGTGTTCTTAGTATATCCCGCACATATCGCTTGTATACCGGAAATATTTACCGTATAATATAATGGTAGCAACCGCACAGGAGCGGGAGCCTACGAAATCACATCACGCATAAATGAACGGTGAGGTCCTCGGGTACTTGTCGTCAATTTAACGTATATAATCGGTTTAAAACGTTGATGCAGCGGGGTTTTTGCGCGCTTACCATTCGTAAAGGACTTAAAATCCTGCGGTAGGTGACTACCGTACCGGTTCGATCCCGGTCCTCG
>RCUE01000041.1_pt1 | contig 62527 bp, 48 predicted proteins | sample 2166111 | NCBI WGS metagenome assembly RCUE01 (sample SAMN09930795, study PRJNA488358) | compost metagenome | feature: garden; material: soil; isolation source: compost soil in phenylacetonitrile-enriched culture | place: Germany: Experimental Botanical Garden Goettingen | collected 2016-01-27 | reverse complement strand
GTGACCATGTCAATCAGGCGGGTTCTTTGGTAGAGCCTGGGCGTCTGCGTTTTGACTTCTCCCATTTTGGTAGCATTACTCCAGAAGAGCTGGCGGATATTGAACTGCGGGTTAACCGTGCCATCTGGAGCCAACTGAATGTGACGATTGAACTGAAACCGATTGACGAAGCCAAAGCTCTTGGAGCGATGGCACTGTTTGGTGAGAAATATGGTGATATCGTACGGGTCGTTAAGGTTGGCGATTACAGTATCGAACTGTGCGGAGGATGTCATGTCAGCAATACTTCGCAAATTGGTTTGTTCAAGCTTGTCAGCGAGAGCGGCATCGGGTCAGGTGTACGTCGTATTGAAGCAGTGACCGGACGTTTTGGTTTTGAGTATATGGAAGGTCAATTAGAGCTGTTGAAGGTGTCGGCTGGGCTTGTTAAATCCAAGCTGTCCGAGGTGCCAAAACGCATCGAATCTTTGCAGCAACAAATTAAAGACCTCAGTCGTGAAAATGAATCACTGCAAAGCAAGTTGAGCGCTATTGAGGCGGGTCAGCTGACTGATCAAGTCGTGCAAGCTGGCGGAGTGCAGTTGTTGGCTGCACGCGTGCAGGCCTCCAGCATGGATGCGCTGCGTGCAATTGCTGATGAGCTGAAAAGTAAGCTCCCTGCAGCTGTGCTGGCGCTAGGCGCTGCAATGGACGACAAAGTTAATTTTGTCGTTGTTGTCCCAGCTGAGCATACCAAGACGGGACTTCATGCAGGTAAGCTCGTGAAAGAAATTGCGGCCGTATGCGGCGGCGGTGGCGGCGGACGACCTGACATGGCGCAAGCCGGGGGTAAGGATGCCAGCAAGCTGGACGAAGCACTTCAACGTGCGCATGAATTGGTGTCAGCAGCCTCACAAGGATAAAGTTCGATAATTTTTGCGGATTTTTGGAAAAAAACGGACTTAGACATTTCCTTGAAGGGCTTTGCTTATGGTATGATATAAAAGAATAAGCTGGCATAAACATGTACACATGTTTTGTGGAAGCGAGGTGTCAACAATGGATTCCATGGACAAAACGGTCAAATTTAATGTCAAGGCAGATGAAAAGGAAGCTTCTGCTCAGGAGATTTTGTTGACCGTATATGATGCGTTGGTAGAAAAAGAATACAATCCGATCAATCAAATCGTCGGCTATTTGCTATCCGGTGATCCGGCTTATGTGCCACGGCATAATAATGCTAGAAGCCTGGTACGTAAAAAAGAACGCGATGAGTTGATTGAAGAGTTGGTTCGTTTCTATCTTGCTAAGCATCGTTAGGAGACAGGCATGAAAGTAATGGGATTGGATTACGGGGATCGCCGAATTGGGGTCGCCGTAAGTGATGCCTTCGGCTGGACCGCCCAAGGATTGGAAGTCATAGAACGACGCGGTGACGACAGCGAGTTCGGTAAAATTGCAAATTTGGTTCGTGAAAATGAGGTCGGCGAGGTTGTTGTTGGCTTGCCGAAAAACATGAACGGAACCGTGGGTCCACGCGGTGAGATTTGCATCGAGTTTGCGAACCGACTCAAGGAGTTACTGGGTTTACCCGTTCACCTTTGGGATGAACGGCTGACGACGCGTTCGGCGGAGCGTACGCTTCTGGAGGCCGACGTCAGCCGAAAAAAACGCAAGCAGGTGGTAGATAAACTGGCCGCAAGCCTGATCTTGCAAAACTATTTGGACGCACACAGTACAAGGTGAGGGGGATTTCGTAATGGCTGAAAATCAAGTGGGTATGGAAGAAGAGCCGGAAATTATTTATATTGCCGATGACGAGGGCAACGAGGAAGAGTTCGAGGTCATTATGAAGTTTGAGGTAGATGGTTCCGAAGCGAAGTACATGATGGTTGCGCCAGTGGACCCTGAAGCTGATGAGTCCGATGTGTACGCCTTCCGTTACGAGGAAGAAGGCGATGATATTAAATTGTTTGTGATCCAAGACGATGCCGAATGGGAAATCGTCGAAGAGACCTTTAATACATTTGTAGAAGAAGAGGAAGAGGAAGACGGGAAATGACGAGCTATTCACGTGAAGACCTGAGTTGGACCTCTGATTTGAAGGAAACGTTCGACGGCGATGTAGAGTTGCAGGATGAACAGGGCCATGCGATTCGCATGGAATTGGAAGCAGAGTTCAAGGTAGGGGAGCAACGGTACGCCGTATTGCGTAGACCCGGGGCTGCTGTTGGCGAACATGAACTTTACCATGTAAGCTCATCCACAGACGGCGAAATCTCCATCACCACCATTGAAGATGATGATGAGTGGGAAGATATTTCCGAACTGTACGATGAATGTACGTTGCCGGAAGAACTGTAAGTCTGGATAGCGATGAGATCAAACCTGAAAGGGCGGACCAGTCCGCCCTTTTTGGCTGTGAAGGAGTTGGGTGGATGTGAAGCGAAGGACGAGGATGTTTACGTTGTTGCTACTGCTTATCATTATAGCAGGAGGGGTAGCCCTCTATATTTGGAATGCCATGCAGCCTGTTCAGCCCCAAACACAACCCGTTGCTTTTACGGTGGTGCAGGGAACAGGAACATCGGCAATTGCAGATACGCTGGAGCAAAAGGGACTTATACGTAATGCGCTCGTGTTTAAGGCTTATGTAAAATTCAAACAGCAAGGAAGCGCATTTCAGGCCGGAAAATATGAGGCGCAGCCTGGCGCAACCTTTGATCAGTTGATTACTAAGTTATCGGCTGGAGATGTTGTCAAAGAGGAAATGATTCGTTTTACAATCCCGGAAGGTTTTACGATTAGACAGATGGCTGATAAGCTGCAAAAGGAAGGACTGGCAGACCGGCAGCAATTTTTGCAGCTGGCCAACGATCCGTCCGCTTTTGACGTCGCGCTGGTGCGGGACATTCCAAAGCAGGCGGGGCTTCGCTATGCGCTGGAGGGCTACCTTTTCCCGGAAACCTATGAGCTGAAAAAGGGCAGCACGGCCAAAGATATGATACAGGTGATGCTAGAACAGACACAAAAGCGGTTGGAGACTGTTTCCGATCTGGATGCCAAGCTGAAACAGCGGGGTGAAACGCTGCATCAACTGCTGACGGTTGCTTCTTTGGTAGAGCGCGAGGTGGTTGTGGAAGATGAGCGGTCTGTAGTAGCTGGCGTCATTTATAACCGGCTCAAACAGGGTAAGAAGCTGGAAATTGATGCTACGGTTCAATATATGCTGGACAAGCAAAAAGAACGGCTGTATTACAAGGATTTGGCTGTGGAAAGCCCTTATAATACGTATTTGCATCTGGGACTTCCACCAGGGCCGATTGCAAGTCCCAGTCTGAACTCAGTGATAGCGGCTTTACAGCCGAAAGCTACAGATTATTTATTTTATGTGACCAAAAAAGACGGGACACATGAACATTTGTTTGCCAAAACGTATAAAGAACATTTGCATAACATTCAGGTAAGTAACCGTAAGACAAATTAGGAGGTGAGCCTATGGCTTACAAACCCGAACTACTGGCAACTTCCAGCTCTCCGGAGGATGCCCGCCATATGCTGGGGGCTGGAGCTACTGCATTACTTATTGGAGATGACCGCTTTGGAATGCGACTGCCGGGACATTTTACACCGGACCAAATCCGTGAAGTGGTAGAAGAAGCACGCAAGCATGCGGCGCAGGTATATGTATCTATGACGAATTTGATGACGAACGAGCTATTGCCGCTCATTCCCGAATATGTGCAGACCCTAGCTGGATGCGGCATAGACGCCATTGAGTTTAATGATCCCGCAGTGCTTATGGCCGTGAAGGAGTATGCCCCGCATCTGAAGCTGTTCTGGAACGGTGAGATGATCTCTACCAACTTCGCAACCGCCAACTATTGGGGTGAAAAGGGGGCTTCCCGGGTCATTTTGGCTCGTGAGCTGAGTATGGATGAAATTACCGAAATGATACCAAAGTTGAACATAGAAGCACAGGTTCAGGTACATGGCATGACTAATATTTATCACTCCAAGCGTAAGCTTGTTCAAAGTTATATGCTGCACCAGGGACGTAATGTAGAAGGCGATTTGGGTAGAGGACGCGGCTTGTTTCTGATTGAAGCAGAGCGGAAAGAAGAGAAGTTCCCTATTTACGAGGATATAAATGGGACACATATTATGAGTTCAGATGATTTTTGCATCATGGAGGACCTGCATATTCTAATGGAGGCGGGCGTGCATAGCTTTAAGATCGAGGGCTTATTGAAGCCTACGGCTTACAATGAGGCGGTTGTTCGTGCTTATCGTAAAGCAATAGATAGTTATACAGCCGACCCAGATGCTTACGCTTATGATGAAAGCTGGCTGGATGAAGTTCGCCGTCTTCAAGATCCTGAACGGGAACTTTCCTTCGGATTTTTCTATAAAGAGCAGGTTTATTAATTTTAAAATGAATTTACAGAGGGGGGAACGTCATGGGGACGATAACCAAAGCGAGAAAATATATAGGTAAACGGAATCGTTTGGACAAGCCGGAGCTGTTGGCTCCTGCCGGAAATCTGGAAAAACTGAAGTTTGCCGTTCACTATGGCGCGGATGCTGTATATATTGGTGGACAAAAATATGGTCTGCGTTCTAACGCCGATAATTTCAGTTTTGAGGAAATGCGCGAAGGTGTAGAATTTGCGAACAAGTATGGTGCTAAAGTGCTTGTGGCCACCAATATCTATGCCCACAATGAAGATATTGCCGGAATTGAGGAGTACTTGCGCAATCTGTACGAGGCAGGAATTCATGCCGTTATCGTCGCTGATCCGGCTATTGTATCCGTGGCATTGCGTGCTGTTCCTGGATTGGAAGTGCATTTGAGTACGCAGCAGTCCACGTTGAACTGGCAAGCGGTAAAGTTTTGGAAAAACGAAGGACTACCGCGTGTGGTACTGGGTCGTGAGACCAGTCTAGAGGAAATCGAAGAAATCAAAAAGCATGTGGACATCGAAATCGAAGCTTTTGTCCATGGTGCGATGTGCTCTTCATTTTCCGGCCGCTGCGTGTTGTCCAATCACTTTACAGACCGTGATTCCAATCGTGGGGGATGTTGTCAGTCTTGCCGCTGGAAATACGATTTGTTTGAGGATGCCCGCCCAGGTGAGGTTTGGATATCTGAGGAAGAGGCACAGGATAGCAATGCATTGAAACAGTTCCAGCTCGGTGTTAACCAGCTTCCATTGTTTGAAGAGAGTGATAATGCTTTTTCTATGGGTTCCAAGGATCTATGTATGATTGAAAATGTCCCTGATCTGATTGATGTAGGTGTAGACAGTTTTAAAGTAGAGGGACGGATGAAGTCTATCCACTATGTGGCAACGGTCGTGAATGTCTATCGTCAAGCGATTGATTCCTATATGGCTGATCCTGAAAATTATGTGCTCAAACCAGAATGGATTGAAGAAATTAACAAGGCAGCTAATCGTCCGCTGAATACAGGGTTTTTCTACGATACACCGGATCATGAGGATCATATTTATGAGCCGGAAGAAAAAGCAGTCCCTTATGATTTTGCTGGACTAGTCATGGACTACGATGCCGCGAGTGGCATCGCAACTATTCAACAACGGAACCATTTTAAACCCGGTCATGAAATTGAATTTTTCGGTCCGAACGGAACATTCTTCAAACAAACGGTCGGAACGATCTGGGATGAGGAAGGCAACGAGTTGGATGCTGCTCGTCACCCGCTTCAACGAATTAGAATGAAGGTAGATCAGCCCGTATCGTATTTTGATATGATGCGTAAAAAGAAATAAATAAGCCTTAAGTCACAGGTGAAAGAATCAAAAGCCTCTCCTATCGGTTGGAGAGGCCTTTTTTTGAATAGTTTTCTAGGAAAAAAGTTTCACAAAATTTAGTCGATGCTCAAAGGAAAGCTACATTCCTTGTCGAATAGTTCCGATAGAAGTTATATAGATAATAGATACATAATGGATGACGTGGAATTAGAAACTAATTATATGGTGGTAGGTGAGAGGAATGGGTTTACGGAAAAAAGAGGGGAATACAGTAAAAAGGCAACCCAAGAAAACGGATCAAATGCAGGGTTTGAAAGGCAGTAAAGCAACGAATAAAGGGGAACAAACGGTTGCGATGTCTTCGAAGGTTGCGCCCTGGTTAGCTAAGGCGATTCGTAAGGGTACACACAATTTAAAGCGTTTACTTAAGCCAGAAAGGTACAGTAAAGATTTCATGCATTTGGTCAAAAACTATAATCCGATACGTTCGGTTGGAATGAAGTTGTTTCTGATCTTTTTTGCGGCAATTATGTTATTTGTGGTCAGCTTGGGGATGCTCTCATACTACAAGGCTAAAAGTACGATTGAGCAAAATGCAGCAACGGCTTATCAGCAGACCGTTCAGCAAACTTCAGAAAAGCTTGACATTATTCTAGAGCGCTTTCAAGACACATCGACACAGGTATTTTTCGATACTGAATTAAGTGATCAGTTGCAAAAGGCTGTAAAGCAAGATAAAAATCCCTTTGCATCTTTTGTTGCTATGGGCGAAGTAAACAAGAAATTAACGAATATTGCTTTTACGAATAAAGCGATTGATTCATTGTATTTGTACCCGGAAGAAACCAAGTTTGCTGCTATGGGCACTGGAACACAAAAAGATGTACGGCAGGAAGCATGGTTTAAGGATATTTTGAAAAACAAGGGAATTGTTTGGTTACCTACACAGGTGAATGACAATGGCAGCAAGACCTTTCGCCTAGCACGCTCCATGAACAGTATGTCTGGGTTGGGAGGGACTTACGTTCTGGTTATGGATTTAAAGTCCAGTGCGGTGGAGGACGAGTTGAAAGGTGTTAATTTGGGCTCAGGCAGTATGATTAGCCTTGTGACAGACAAGGGGGAGTTTGTAGGCTCTAACAATGAGAGCTTGGCTGGAGGAAAGACAAAGCTGGATTACGTTTCCAAGCTTGAGGGGATCGAAGGAAATCAAATTATGGAGCAGGAAGCAGACGGCAAAGAGCAAAATGTGCTTGCGGTTCATAATACGCTGGGAACTTCCAAATGGATTCTCGTGGGTGTAGTACCTGTATCTGAGCTGGTGAGAGACGCTAAGGGGATTCTAACCACGACCTGGATATTTGCTGCAGTGGCTGCACTCATTGCATTGTTCATTGGCCTATGGATCGTGCGTCTCGTGGCTCGTCCATTGACACACCTGAAGGATTTAATGGTCGAAGGCGCCAAAGGCAACTTGCAAATTCGAACGAACTATAAGGCTCAGGATGAAATTGGGCAGTTGTCAGAAAGCTTTGATATCATGATGGAGCAAATTACATTGCTGGTAGAGCAGACGAATGCCTCAGCTCAGGAGGTTCTGAAAACAGCGACGGAACTAGGCGATGCCTCGAAGAAGACAGCCATTTCAGCCAAAGAAATAGCAGCAGCAACGGAAGAAATTGCTCATGGCGCCGCCAGTTTGGCAACAGAGGCCGAACGTGGCAGCGGACTAACCGGGAATATATCTCAGCAAATGGATACGGTTATGGCTTCCAATCATGAAATGAGTCTGGTCGCACAAGAAGTTGAACAATCCAGTGAACAAGGGACAGTTCAACTGAAAACTCTATTGAGCAAGACTAAGGTTACGGAAGAAACTACGCATGCTCTGGTAGGCAAAGTAGATGAACTGAAGAAGACAACTTCCGATGTCTTTAAGGTGCTGGACGTATTACAGGATATTGCTAAACAAACGAATATTCTATCACTGAATGCGACGATTGAAGCAGCACGAGCGGGGACGGCTGGGCGTGGTTTTATGGTGGTAGCTAATGAGGTTCGGCAGTTGGCTGAACAATCACGTCAAGCTATTCGCACAGCTACGGGTATTACTAATAACATCGTCAATGAGATGAATGAAACGGTACAGGCATTATCTGAGGTGTACCCGCTGTTCCGGGAGCAAATGGGAGCCGTGCAGGAAACAACGGACATTTTCCAATCGGTGCAGCAGCAAATGGGAGAGTTCGCGCTTCGGTTGGGAACAGTCACCGCATCTATTCATCATCTGAGTGAATCGCAGACTACTTTGTCCGAGGCAATGACCAATGTAAGTGCGGTAGCCGAGCAATCCTCGGCTACTTCGCAGGAAGTTGCTTCTCTCAGTAATGAGCAGGCCAATATCGGTAATCAGCTGGTAGGCTTGTCTGATAAGCTGGAAGGAGTATCGGTGAATTTGAAAGAACAGCTTTCAAGGTTTACAGTGTAGGTGTTGTAAAATCAAGGTTATCAGGGAAATCTCTTAAGAAGGAAAGCAGATTATGAATACAAACACAAAGTGGGCCTGGGTGGTTCTAGCCATTACTATTTTTATAACGGTCTATTATTCGTTAGATGAAATTTTAGGTTGGAGCCCATATTCATCACTAGATATCCAATAAATTTGGTAACCCATTCGACATTACATGTTGAGTGGGTTTTCTTTTTCCATCACCGGACATACTACTGGAAAAATGATGAAAGGAGGATAAATGTGTCTAGGCGTCATAGCAGTTTCATTCGTCAACGTCGAATTGCATATATAGCCCTGGGGATCATGGTATTACTACTGATTTTATGTTTCCGACTGGCTTGGATTCAGGGGACAGCGGGTATTCATTTGTCACTTTATGGGGGGCATTCGCTTAAAGAAATGTCAGTACGTCAGCGACAGGAAGGAATCGCTATTGATACTGGGCGGGGACAGTTTACAGACCGACACGGGCAGCCCTTGACTGGAGGAGTCTTATGGACGCCAGTGCTTTTTCCCGATGTAGATGGCCAAGCTGCTTTGCATGGACAAGAACTGGCCAAGCTACTGCATACGAGTAAAGGGCAACTGTTGACGCGATGGAAGGAACTGCAATCTCCACTCATATGGCGGGATGGACGCGGAGAGCCTGTACAAATCCATCCGAATGAAGCGGGCAGACTGCTGAAGTTAGCCCCTTCACTCATAGAGCTTGTACCGTATGCGCAGCGTTATAGGGATATGCCCAATGGCAAACAATGGCTTGGTTTTCTGTATGAACGTGGTGAACGAGCAAGTGAACTGCCGATGGGGGCAGCTGGCCTGGAAAGAACGCTCGAGCCACTGCTAAGCGGCGTTGGTGAGACGTTCGTCTCTCGGTCTGTAGATGCGCAACGTCGTCCATTGACTCATGTCCCGCTTCGTGTCAGTGCTCCATCCAATAGTCACTATCCATTACAGGTGCAGACTACAATTGATCTCCCGTTGCAGGAACAGATTGAGAAGCTGACAGAATCTAATCATTTGACAGAAGGTGCAGTGGTTGTGCTTGATGCAGGCAACGCGGATGTTATGGCGATGGTGTCTCGGCCTTTTTATAATCCCATTCATGTTGATCCGCAGCAAAAAACAGACTGGTCTAATCGTGCCCTCAAAGCGGTAACGCCTGGTTCTATTTTTAAGTTGGTTACGGCTGCGGCTGCACTTGAATCAGGTGTGGTTCAACCACAGGAGCAATTTCATTGTCATGGAGCCTATGGCAAGTACGGATTGTCTTGCTGGAAAGAAAAAGGACACGGAACCCTGAACCTGGAGGAAGGGCTTGCCGTATCCTGTAATAGTGTGTTCGCTCATCTCGGCGAACGGCTTAATCCTGAGCAAATTCAGGCCACAGCCTCTGCACTGGGATTGGGCCGAACTGTGGGCTGGCAGGAGCGGAATCTTGCAGGGCTACCTCAATTCAGACCGCTGGATCACGAAGAAAAGGGAGCCGTATTCGGCTCCCATACGAATGCATCTGATCCAGGCGTACGTGTGCAGACAGCTATCGGCCAGCGTGATGTGCTGGTGACGCCTCTCCAAGCAGCCAACCTCATCGTCACCTTGCTGCACGATGGTCAAGTACATGCACCGCGTATCGTAAAACGCATCAGCTACGCAGACGGAAGCACCTTGCTGGAGCTACCTGCTCACGCTGCTCCTTTACCCCAAGGCAGCCGCTCGATTCGCACATCCACGGCTCATACGCTGCGTGAAGCAATGGAACAGGTTGTGACACACGGTACAGGTGTCTCCTTGCGCAATAAAACCTGGAAGCTGGCCGGTAAATCGGGTACGGCCCAAGCTTTAAAAAACGGTCACCCTATAAATCACCAGTGGTTTATTGGTTACGGTCCGATAGAGCGGCCACGTTATGCGGTTGCCGTCCTTGTGCAAAATGCTTCAGCGCATGCTGCAAATCAGGCCACAGCACTGTTCGGTCAAGTCATGGATCTGCTAGCTCAATCCTCCTGAGTTCCGCGAGTAGCTTCACGCTCTTCCTCCTGAATTTTGACGATAAACGGAGGCTCGTCAAACTCCTCAGTCGGAAACCGAATCCATTGCTGCAAATAACCTTGCTGCCACAATTCCTTGAGCAAAATGATCAGAATGGGGGATAGGATTAATCCAGCCAATCCGAAGATGGATAACGATATAATGGCAAAGGAAAGCATTAGATAGGCAGATGAAACGCCGATAGAATTACCAGTAATTTTGGGCTCTGCCAACTGGCGCACAATCACGGTGACAGCCATGACAATAAGTAAGCCTACAGCCAAGCCGGTATTGCCCGTGATGAACAAATACACTGCCCATGGAATAAAGATAACAGGCACACCCAACAATGGCAGAATATCAAACAAAGCTGCTACGAGCGCCAACGATAGGGCATTATCCACTTGCAAAATGAGTAAACCTATAAATACGAGCACAAAGGTAATTCCTACCAGTAGAGCTTGAGCCTTGAGAAAGGCAGAAATGGCTTTAAGTACATGATTTTTTAGAAAAAGATATGCTGTTTTTAGTGTCTTCGGTGTTTTACTGCGGGCAATTCCTTTCCAGAGATTAATTTCCATACTCAAAAAGAACGCTAAAATGATGGCAACCGCAAAGTTGCCCATAAAAACGGTAAAAGAGCTGAGAAATTGAATGAAAAAGGATAACCCTAGCTGTGCCCATTTCGTAGCAATGGTGGTAGCAGTCGCAAAATAATCATTTACACGTTCGGTAACACCCGAAGGCAAGGCAGCAATTTTATCTTGAGATAGATGAAGAATCCGCGTGAATTCCGTTTGGATAATCTGGGTATAATGTGGGAGGTTTTGCGCGACTTTTGTAAATTGAGTAACCAGGATCAGGCCCAATCCGAAAAAAATAGCCAGTAATAAGATGATAAACAGCAATACGGAGAGTGCGGAGGCAAAGGGTTTTTTCATGCCTTTGCGATGAAAATAACGGGCAGCAGGTTCAATGCACCAAAACACAACGAATGAAAGGAACACAGGTGCTGCTAGCTGATACAGCTTGCTGGATACGAACATAATTAAATACACGGTTAATACGATCAGACCGATATCAAAAACGGTACGCCAATATTTTTTGTACAATGGAAGCATATGTATACAACGACTCCTTTTAGATTTTTATTTATTGTACACTAAATTGGACCTCAATGCTGACCGTATGAAGTAGCGAAATCTCGGCATGTTTACGTCATTGTGATAACATATAAGTAAGTGAGTTTTCCTCAGGAAGCCTGCTTGGGGAGTTCAGAATAGAAAAGTGGGGATAAAACGTGCAGACTTTGCTGTTATGGATGTTTTACATTTCAACTTTTTATGCTTTTATTCCGGCGCTGGTTAGTCGTATATTTGGTTTCCGGGTGTTCCGACGTGGCAAAAGTGACCAAGAATATGCGCTAACCTTTGATGATGGTCCTGATCCAGTCTATACACCACAGTTGCTCGATTTACTCAAGCGTTTTGATGCCAAGGCTACTTTTTTTGTTGTAGGTATGAATGCCGAAAAACACCCTGAGCTTCTGAAGCGCATGCATGATGAAGGTCATCTGATTGGTATCCACAATTATGTGCACAAATCGAATTGGCTCATGCGGCCTGTTACGGTTAGAAGACAAATTACCCAGACAGAGTCAGTCATTCGTCGAGTAACTGGCGAAGGAACGACCTTTTATCGTCCACCTTGGGGGATTGTGAACTTTTTTGATATTTCCAAAAACAATGGTCGTCGAATCGTATTATGGTCCTCCATGTTTGGTGACTGGAAGGCCAGTATTGGAGCGAAACAACTAGCGGAAAGAATGCTCAAAAAGCTGAGGGGTGGCGAGGTGATGCTGCTCCATGACTGTGGTACGACATTGGGGGCTGACGCAGAAGCGCCACAGAACATGCTCATTGCACTAGAGAAGCTATTGAGGGTCGCCCAGAAACAGCAATTACGCAGCGTCCGCGTGGACACATTGTTTTGCCGTCAGTCTGGCAATCAATCCACTGTCTCTAGCTTGTCCAGTACAGATTGGATTAAAAGAACGATGGTATTCGGATGGCTACAATACGAGCGACTTTTTCATGCCTTGTTCCGTCTTCGTCCTGTCAGCAAGGATAATACGATCTTTTATTATCGTCGCCGTATCTATCATGGACCAAATATAAACATGGAGAACGGTAGGTGGCTGGAAAAAGGGGACCCCATAATTGAGCTTCATTTTGACAATAAAATGTTGTTTCAATTGGGAGCGACGGCAAAGTCCTTGGTCCATCTAGCGATTCAATTGATTCGAGTTGTGAAAAGACAACTGCCTGATCTTACCCAACGGGTTGTACATGATTCTGGTATGAAGGGTGTAAAGGCGATCTATGCAGTAAGTATGATTCATCGAGGGCCTGAAAAATTAGGCTTTCAAGTTCAGGAGCTTCCCCAAGGACTTTTTAAGCATGTGTCTACTGTATATTTAAAGCTGTTATTTCGTATTATCCATCCTTCGGGTTCAGAGCAATTGAGTGAAAAAAAAGAGGTCATGGTACCGAAACTAATCGTGATGCCCATTGATACCTTGTTTGAACGTTTTCAACCGGGAGATTCGCACCGGTCAGACCAGGTTTTTGAACCAACTGATCAAAGGGATGTGGTTCATACACTCAACAGTGAAATGACCGAAGAAGGGGAGCCTATGCATACTTCGATCAGGGCTTCACAAACAGCGGATACAGGATCAAGCAGTTGACCTTATAAAAAAAGCCTCTCGATCCTTTGTAGGAGTCGAGAGGTTTTTAGTGGTTCATACAATAATATATCTTGGCAAAGCACTTAGATTTTCATAATTCCGCCGTTACTTGCGTTCGTCACCAGCTTGGAATAACGCGCCAGGTAGCCTGTCTTCACTTTCGGCTCGAAGCCTTTCCAGTTGGCACGACGACGGTCGAATTCTTCGTCCGTAATGTGAAGCTCAATCTTACGATTGTTCAGGTCCAGCTCAATGATATCGCCGTCCTCAACAAAAGCGATAGGTCCGCCTTCTGCTGCTTCAGGGGAAATATGACCGATGGAGATACCACGGGAAGCACCTGAGAATCGTCCGTCTGTAATCAGACCAACCTTGGCACCAAGCCCCATACCCACGATTTGTGAAGTTGGAGCGAGCATTTCAGGCATACCAGGTCCGCCTTTTGGACCTTCATAACGGATAACAACCACGTGTCCTTCATTAATTTTACCGTTGGCGATACCTGCCAGTGCATCTTCCTGTGAATCAAAGCAGATAGCAGGACCTTTGTGATAACCACCAACCGAAGGATCAACTGCACCGACTTTAATGATGGAGCCTTGCGGTGCAAGATTACCGAATAATACAGCCAGACCGCCACGTTCGGAATAAGGGTTGTCCAGTTTGTGGATGACGTTAGTATCCAGAATTTCCTGACCCTCTACGTTTTCACGAATGGTTTTTCCGGTTACAGTAATACAGTCTCCATGCAGTGCGCCCGGTTTCTTCAACAATTCATTCAGTACTGCGCTTACGCCGCCTGCATTATGAACATCCTCAATATGATAGTCGGAAGCAGGTGCCAATTTGGACAAATGAGGTACGCGGTTTGCGACTTCATTAATACGTTCGATAGGGTAGTCAACTTCTGCTTCATGGGCAAGTGCCAATGTATGCAATACTGTATTTGTGGAACCGCCCATTGCCATATCCAGTGCAAATGCATTATCAATAGCTTCTTTAGTCACGATATCACGTGGTTTAAGATCCAGCTTAATCAATTCCATCAATTGGCGTGCAGATTGTTTAACGAATTCTTTACGTTCTTCTGCTACTGCGAGAATGGTGCCGTTACCCGGCATAGCCAGACCCATTGCTTCTGCGAGACAGTTCATGGAATTCGCTGTGAACATCCCTGAACAGGAGCCACATGTCGGACAGCCATATTGTTCTAATTCAAGCAAGCTTTGATCGTCGATTTTACCAGCCTGATATGCACCTACGCCTTCGAAGACGGAGGTCAGGGAAATAGAGCGTCCGTTCTTGTCTTTACCAGCTTTCATAGGACCGCCGCTGACGAAAATAGTTGGAATGTTAACACGCAATGCCCCCATCATCATACCAGGGGTAATTTTATCGCAGTTAGGAATACATACCATGCCATCAAACCAGTGAGCGGAAACGACAGTTTCCAGAGAATCTGCGATAATTTCGCGGCTTGGCAAAGAATAACGCATACCGATGTGTCCCATGGCAATGCCATCATCTACACCAATAGTGTTAAATTCGAAAGGTACACCGCCTGCTTCACGAATGGCCTGCTTGACAATTTTGCCAAATTCCTGCAAATGGACGTGGCCCGGTACGATGTCAATATACGAGTTGCATACCGCAATAAACGGTTTGTCAAAATCTTCTTCCTTGACACCCGCTGCGCGCAGCAAGCTGCGGTGAGGAGCGCGATCAAAGCCTTTTTTAATCATATCGGAACGCATTTTCGTCTTAGCTGTCATGATGCTGGTTTCCCCCCAAAGTATAAAAATAGTATGGCGTTCAATGGACGCCGTGATAGCGCAGATGTTTTCTAAAGAGTCTATCATAGATGTGAGCTTTTTTCTACATATATGAAGATATTGAAAAAATACAAGAAGTGTTCTGTAATCAACAATATATAGACATGAGCAGTTTTATTTGTCTATATATTGCATTTAGAAGAGGTTTTAATTTGAATCTATTAGAAATATCTATACTGATAGGTTTGTGTATCAGGGAAAATATGAAAGAGCCCATACCGCAATAAAGCAGATGGGCTCAGCTTGTTTATATGTTAAAGGAGAGCGGAAGAGGACATTACACCTTAATTTCTGCCACCTTTACGACCGATGTCTCTGTAGAAATTTTTGTCGTGCGACTCAGCTGTAGCATCGCCACCCTTTTTGCCGATTTCCTGATAAAATTCTTTATCGTGAGAGTTTGCAGTTGCTTCCCCGCCTTTTTTACCAATCTCCTGATAAAATTCCTTATTGTGCTTCTTGGAAGTAGCTTCTCCACCCATACGACCTGCCTCTTCGCGACTCATTTTCCCCTGATTTTGATTACGTGCCATTACAAATCACTCCTTAATAAAAAAGTTGTTTTTTGTTGCGCGCATCCTTTACTTACCACGTCACGCCTGTATGAAACAGGCTCCAAGTGGAGTAAAGAGGGGGTAGACTTGCTCACATGTTGGTCTGTAAGTGGGTTGTGGCGTGTTCAATGTTAAATAAAAAATGGATAAAAAAATTATGCGGACCGTCTAAAAGGATAAGGAGCTGGCCTTAGCATCCACTCTACCTGTGGCTCAATCAGAGGTCGTGTTGCAGTTCGAACCCAAGGCATGGTCAACATACAGCACAGACCAGCAGCACACACCACAATCAACATGACTTCCACTGGAGTGTCTATATATTCGTAGACTCCCTTCGCAACGACGGTACGGACGATCAAGCCATGGAGTAAAAAGACATATAGTGTCCGTCTTCCCATCTCAGTTATACGTCCTGTCACGGCCGGAACAAAGCTTAGAAACGCCATAGATGCTATCCATTGAACTCCATAAATGCCGATACGGTAAATCCCTGCGTACCATTCGGTATGGCCCAGTTCACCATAAGTCATGTTGCCATATAGCCAGCCAGCCGGGATGCCAAAATACGTCGTTCCCGCCAGTACCATAAGCAAAAGAGATACAATGCCGGCGATTATACGGACAGGTGTTGTGAAGAAGCGTCGAACGTCCGCATAATTCAAATGATAACCTGCTACAAAGTAAGGCAAGTAAACAAAGGTTCTGCATACGCTTAGCCATATACCGTCTACGGGGAGATATCCGACAAGAATACCCAGTAGCACGGATATACCCAGTTGGAAGACTGGTGGTATTTTCTGAAAAGACAGCATTAACAGTCTCCAGCAGATGTGGCTGGCAAGGAACCAAAGCAGCAGATAAGGAGCAAAAAAAGAATGATGGATATGGGGAACGTGAAAGATTACGACATCCAAGATTGAATAAAGGGATTGGAAAATCAGATATTGCATACCGATCTGAAGCAGAACTTTTTGTCCTGCGAGACCTGTCAAAGTGGTTTTGGCAAAGTAGCCTGTAACGAGTACAAACAACGGCATATGAAACATGAATATCCAGCTGAACCATTGTTGAGCAATATGAAATGAACCGACTAGAGGTTCCAGAGCATTTCCTGCAAATACGCATATGATCAACAGAAATCGCAAATTGAGAAAGAAGCTTTCCCCTTGTACATCATGGCTTGTCGTCATGTGTTTCCCTCCGAGCGGCTTCTGCCGAATAAACTATTTAAAAAATAATTCTTTACAAGGAACAAGGTACGATACTCTGGACTTTATCATTGTGATTTTATTCACAATAGTAAGCGTTATCATAACCTTATTGTGTGGCGAAAGCTTGAACACCAGACAAAGACGGGCTAATACCTGGAAATGTATGCTGATTTGACCCTGTATGTGCAACGATGTTACCCTAACAAGGCTATAGTTACGCTGAGAATACAGCGGCACATTTTATATTCAAATTACGAATTACGAGGTACGAAAGACGAAAGGGACTTTTACAATGAGAAGAAGAACAAGAAGATCATACAATTCATATGGGACACGTGGTCCTCGGAGAATATGGAAAGTTCTCTTAGGCATCCTGATTATTATTGCACTGATAGCAGGGTGGGGAGCATGGAAGGTATTTACGCCTTATCAGCCTGACGAGACGGCGGCGGCTGCATTAGCCGAAGTAGCGGATGCTGTGAAAGTAAATGAACAAGAACATTGGGTTGGTTTTGAGCCTGTAAAAAGAAGCGGAGCTGGAGTCATTTTGTATCCAGGGGCGTTGGTGAAGCCCGAAAGCTATGCGCCTTTGGCACGCCGTCTGGCGGAAAAGGGTCATCATGTGATTATTGCAAAAATGCCACTCAACCTTGCATTGATCTCCCCGGATCTAGCGAATGAAGTGCTAAAGGCATATCCGAAAGAAGCGTTTGTTATTGGAGGTCATTCGTTAGGTGGAGTGATGGCGGCCCGATATGCAGCTGCGCATCCTGATCAGGTCAAAGGTGTATTTTTCCTTGCCTCCTACCCGGATAACAAAGGAAATTTAAAGGATAAAAATCTGCCTGTTATTTCTCTACTGGGAAGTGATGATGGAGTCGTCCAGATGGAAAATGTCCAAAGTGGTAGAACTTATTTACCAGCCAACACGCTGTATTTTACAGTCGAAGGGGGTAATCATGCTCAATTCGGCAGTTATGGTGCCCAAAAAGGGGATAATCCTGCAAAAATTAGCGCTGTCGAGCAATGGAATCAGACGGTAACGGCTTTACAGGACTGGATGAAAGAAAGTGTGGATGTGGCTCCTAAGAATCAGTAAAGGAGGTATGCTGCATGTCTGAGCTGATCGTGCAGGGGGAGCGGTACCCATGCCGTGGTATTCTATTGGATAAAGATGGAACGTTGCTGGATTTTATTCAGTTGTGGGGCCCCTGGGCTCGTTCTATACTGGATATGATGGAGCAGCATCTTGCCGTGGCGGGTGCCGGTTTTACGGTGGAAAAAGGTACCGTTCTAGGTACTGTTCACGATCAGGAGGGGCGTGTGATCGGTTACGATCCTTCTGGCCCGCTGGCCGTGGGGACGGTGGACGAAAGTACAGGGGTACTGGCTTGGCAGCTTTATACTGCTGGTGTACCGTGGAATGAGGCTGTGCGGCTTGTCCGCGACTTTAATAAAACGGCGATGGCTGATATTCGGCGACATCGGGCAGCGAAGGTGTTTCCAGGATTGCGGACATTGCTGGAGCAAAGCCGCCATGCCGGGCTGAAGCTGGCAGTTGTGACCTCTGACAGTACCGAGGCTGCACAGGAGCATTTGGAGTGGATGGGGCTGACATCTTATTTTGACGAGATTATCGGACATGATAGGGTTACATACGGTAAGCCTGACCCGGAAATGGCTGAAAAAGCCTGCGCATTACTAGGATTGTCGCCGGCGGACGTGGTAGTCATCGGAGACAGTAATGGGGACATGCAGATGGGCAAGCGTGCCGGAGTGCGGCTCGCTATTGGATTTGCGCCAGAAGCAGAACGTTCTGGTCATTTACTGGATGCGGATAAGGTTGTTCGTGGATATGAAGAACTGGAGGTGCGTAGGGTATGAAAGTTAATACGTTGGCGGAATGGATACAGCAATCGCAGAATGTTGTTTTTTTCGGCGGAGCAGGCACATCGACGGAAAGCGGTATTCCGGATTTTCGTTCGGCAGCAGGCCTGTATCAAAGTGAGGAGAAATTGCCTTATTCCCCTGAGGTTATGCTGAGCCGTTCATTTTTTGTGAAGCATCCTGAGGTGTTCTTCGACTTCTATCGCAGCAAAATGCTGCATCCCGATGCGGAGCCGAACGGTTGTCATCATTTCCTCGCGTCATTGGAAAAACAAGGCCGTCTAAAAGCGGTTGTGACCCAAAATATTGACGGTTTACATCAGGCTGCAGGTAGTGTGAATGTACTAGAACTTCATGGCTCGGTACATCGCAACCACTGTATGGAATGTGGACGCTTTTACAGTCTAGATGAAGTGATGAACAGCTCTGAGGTTGTACCCAAATGTCCGATAGATGGAGGAATTATCAAACCGGATGTCGTTTTATATGAGGAGGAGCTGAATCAGGATACCATTATTCAATCCGTTCAGGCTATTTCACAGGCTGATCTGCTGTTAATTGGAGGAACGTCGCTGACAGTACATCCCGCTGCGGGCTTGATTACTTATTTTCGTGGTAAACATACGGTGCTGTTGAATACAGATCCGACCTCGTATGATCATAAGGCGGATCTTTTAATCACTGATCCAATCGGTAAAGTTATGGAAAAACTTGCTCATCAATTAGGTTTGTAATCGTTTTCTTGTCAACGCCTGGATAAAAGCGCTATGATGATGTTGTGATGGACATTACAATGTTTCGAGAGAGGCTGGGATAGCATGGTTTATTTAGCTGGCGAAGATCGTTATGAAAGTATGAAATATAACCGTACAGGGAGATCAGGTCTAAAACTGCCCGCTATTTCGCTGGGCTTGTGGCACAATTTTGGCGGGATTAACAACGCGGAGAATGGCCGTAGCATGATTACCCGCTCCTTTGATCTGGGAATTACGCATTTTGATTTAGCTAATAACTATGGCCCTCCTGCGGGATCAGCTGAGGAATTTTTTGGACAAGTTTTAGCCAGTGATATGAAACCGTACCGGGATGAGTTGGTCATCTCCACCAAAGCGGGCTACAATATGTGGGCAGGGCCTTATGGAGACTGGGGATCTCGCAAGTATATGATATCTAGTCTGGATCAGAGCCTGAAGCGGATGGGGCTGGACTATGTCGATATATTCTACTCTCACCGATTTGATCCTGATACGCCGCTGGAAGAAACGATGGGAGCACTGGATCATATCGTACGTTCTGGCAAAGCGCTGTATGTGGGTGTGTCCAATTATAGTGCGGAGCAAACAGCGGAAGCAGCTCGCATTCTGAAGGAACTGGGAACACCGCTTCTGATTCATCAGCCGAAATACTCCTTGCTTGACCGCTGGATTGAAAATGGATTACAAGATGTACTGGACGAAAACGGGGTAGGCAGCATTGCCTTTTGCCCGCTGGCGCAGGGATTGCTGACCAATAAATATTTGAACGGAATTCCTGAGGATTCACGTGCAGCGAGTACATCGGTTTTCCTGAATGAGAACCATGTGACGCCAGAGACACTTCGCAAGGTACGCGCCCTGAATCAGATGGCTGCTGCACGCGGACAAAGTTTGGCTCAATTCTCGCTGGCCTGGGCTCTGCGCGGCGAACGTCTGACCTCTGTCTTGATTGGGGCAAGCCGTGTAAGCCAAATTGAAGAAAATGTTGCTACTTTATCCAATCTGGACTTTTCTCAGGAGGAACTGGATCGGATTGATTCGATTCTGAATGCCGGGAACTGACAGGGCGGCGGCACAGCCTAATGGCGAAAGTTAATTTGTAGTCATCGGCCTAATTTCGTGTTCTCTTATACAATATAAATTAACAGCCCGTATCCGTTTAAAGGATGCGGGCTGTTTAAGTCTGTTTTACGACTGTGGATACTGCTTAACCTTGCTTCGGTACTCGGTTGGAGACTGACCACAGAAGCGCTTGAATTGACGTGAGAAATATAAGGCATCAGTTAGTCCGACCGAAGCGGCCACTTGCTCTACCGATAGTTCAGGACGCTCACGCAGCAGTTGACGTGATTTGTCAATTCTTAGCTTAAGCAGATAGGTGACGGGGGAGATGCCCGTTTCCTTTTTGAATATCCGTGATAAGTATGCACGGTTATAACCAAGTCCTTCAGACATTTGCTCAATGGAAACGGGGTGTGCGTACTGAGTGGACATGTATTGAACCATCTGCTTGACTGTACGTCGAATTTGCGAATCCGCCCCAGATGGATCAGTCCAGTCACTCAGGTAATTGCTTGCTTCTCCCATAATCAGGTACAAATAGCCCAAGGCTGAAAGATGAGAACTAGATTTTCTGCTGTAAAAGGCCAATTGCATTTGCTCCAGATAACCAGGAATGGGACTTTGATCAGCAGCATGGAAAACAGGCTGATGAACACGCAGTCCTGCCTCCTGCACCACCTGCTCCGTATGGTGTCCGGTAAAGGCAGACCAACGATAACGCCACGGTTCCTCTTCATCAGAGGTGTAGCTCACCAGCTGACCGGGATGAATAAGGAAAAAATCGTTTTTTTTAAGCTGATATGTGTGCTGTTCTGTTCGAAAGATGCCTTTGCCCGACTCTACAAAGTGAAGCAGATAATAATCATAGATTTTCGGTCCTACGGCATGACCGGATTTGGTCTGGCTCTCTCCTGCAAAAAGCACATGCAGCGGGCTATTTTCATAAAACACCGGATTAGAGGCGACAGCATAACTATATGAATGCGCTTGCAAAATAGGGTCATCCTTCCTGCATTTGTGAATAGTTTAGCGTATGCGGTATACTTACATTGTACATATCCAAGTCACATTTATCCATAGCTTAAACACATGGATGCATTACATTGTGTGACGCTTTCATTTATACTGAAATCATAAGAGATGTCAACCTGATTAAGATGTTACAGGGAAATCAGGTGGCCTTTACTAACGGTATACGAGGTGGATGCGGATATGAACTCTACTGAATTAAAGAAACATTTTATTAAAAAATATGGTGAAAGCAGCAATGAACTGCGGATATTTCATGCACCTGGACGTGTCAATCTGATTGGAGAGCATATCGACTATAATGGTGGTTATGTACTCCCGGCTGCGCTGGAATTTGGAACGACGCTGATCCTTCGTGCGCGTAATGATGATGAGATTCATTTTGCTTCGACAAACCTGTCGTATGAAGTATCTATCTCCCGCGGAGAAATAGGTAAAAACAAAACGGATGAGTGGGTGGACTATCCGGTGGGCGTGTTGGTAGAGCTAGCTGATAAGGGAGTTTATCCGTCTAAGGGATATGACCTGCTCTATCACGGAGAAATACCGAACGGTGCTGGATTATCCTCTTCAGCCTCCATTGAGGTTGTTACAGGATACGCGTTCCTCACTATTGAAAAACAGAAAACAGATACGGTCGAAATCGCTTTGTTGTCCCAGCGAGCAGAAAACAATTACGTTGGTGTCAATTGCGGCATTATGGACCAGTTCGCTGTAGCGAACGGAGCAGCTGATCATGCAATTCTACTGATGTGCGATACGTTGGATTACCGCAAAGTTCCATTCCGTACGGGAGATTATAAGTTGGTGATCGGCAATACAAATAAGCGTCGCGGTTTGGTGGACTCGGCCTATAACGAGCGTCGTAGCCAATGTGCCGAAGCACTGTCCATTTTGCAGCAGCAGGAGCCGTCACTGGAATACCTCGCTCAGCTGGATGAGACGCGTTTCGGAGAGCTTCAGCACCACATCACGGACGAAACAGTGCGTCGGCGGGCACAGCATGTGGTGGAGGAAAACGCTCGTGTATTGGCCTCTGTCGATGCTCTCGCGGCGAATGAACTTGCAGCTTTTGGTCAGTTAATGAATGCTTCTCATGATTCATTACGCGATTTGTATGAGGTCAGCTGCACGGAGCTGGACGTCATGGTTGAAGAAGCCCGACGCATTCCTGGCACGTTGGGTGCTCGTATGACGGGAGCTGGATTTGGAGGGTGTACGGTTTCGTTGGTTCATGAGGACGATGTTGAACGTTTTGTGAAGGAAGTCGGCGAAGCTTATCAGACCCGCACAGGGCTGGAAGCCAGCTTTTATGTATGCAAGGCAGGAGACGGAGTTAAAGAACTGAAGGAGGACGAATAACATGGCCATTTTAGTAACAGGTGGAGCTGGATATATCGGTTCACATACCGTAGCAGAATTGTTGGATCTGGGAGAAGAAGTTGTGGTGCTGGATAATTTGCAAACCGGGCACAAAGCAGCGTTGCTTGGGGGCAAGTTGTATGAAGGGGATTTGAGGGATAAAGAATTACTGTCCAAACTGTTCTCTGAAAATAGTATCGATGCAGTTATCCATTTTGCAGCCAACTCGCTGGTTGGAGAAAGTATGCAAAATCCTGGTAAATATTACGACAACAATGTATTTGGCACGCTGAGCTTGTTGGAGGCGATGAAAGATGCCGGAGTGCGCCGAATTGTATTTTCCTCTACTGCGGCTACCTACGGCGAACCGGAAAAGGTACCGATTGAAGAGGGTGACCGTACAGAGCCAACCAACGTGTATGGTGAAACAAAGCTGATGATGGAGCGCATGATGTCGTGGTTTGATAAAGTTTTAGGCATCAAATATGTGTCTTTACGGTATTTTAATGCGGCTGGTGCGCATGAGAGCGGCAAGATCGGCGAAGATCACCGACCAGAAAGTCATCTGATCCCATTGGTGCTCCAGACAGCCTTGAAACAGCGTCCACACATCGCTGTGTTTGGTGAGGACTATGCGACACCTGACGGCACATGTGTTCGGGATTACATTCACGTAAGTGATCTGGCGGATGCTCATGTGCGTGCAGTAAATTATTTGCGCGAAGGCAATGACAGCAACGTGTTCAATCTGGGCAACGGACAGGGCTTCTCTGTGAAAGAAGTAATTGAGACAGCACGCAAGGTCACCGGGCTCGAGATTCCAGTTGTGACAGAACCTCGCCGCGCAGGCGATCCAGCGATATTGGTTGCATCTTCTGACAAGGCTCGTTCGGTGTTGGGCTGGAGTCCAGCGCGTACCCAACTGGAGGATATTATTAGCGGAGCATGGGGATGGCATCAGTCGCACCCTCACGGCTACGGCGACGAATAGACGGGAGACGATGACATATGAGCGAGCGCCAATCTGCAGATAAAGGCCAAGGCCGGGAACATTCCCGGCATCTGGCCCATGACATCGACGAAACTGTACAGCAGTCGGCTCTATATGCGGTGGAGCAACTGGTTGCATTCGCACAAAATAAGGGCTTGGTCGGTCCGCAAGACACAGATTACAGCCGTAATTTGTTATTGGATCAGTTTGGTTTTTCCGAGCCTTATTCAGGTAGGGATGTAGGGGGCATTATGGCCCCTGAAGCCCTCCAGCCTGTGCTTAATGTATTGATAGATTATGGTTTTGCCATAGGCCTTATCCCCGAAAACACAGATACGTATCGTGATTTGCTGGATTCCAAAATTATGGGCCTACTGATGGCGAGACCATCTGAAGTCATCCGTGACTTTCATCAAACGGAGGCTGAACGTGGCATAGAGGCGGCGACTGATGCTTTTTATCAATTATCTATCGATTCGAACTACATCCGAATGGATCGGGTTGCCAGCAATGTGTACTGGAATCAGTCGACATCTTACGGAGATATGGAAATTACGATTAATTTGTCCAAGCCAGAAAAAAGTCCCAAGGAAATTGCGATGGCGAAGCTTTTGCCGCCGCCTGTTTATCCCAAGTGTCAATTATGCCGTGAAAACGTTGGATATGCAGGAAGAGTAAATCATCCGTCCCGTCAAAATTTGCGTATCATTCCGGTGGAATTGAATGGGGAACCGTGGTTTTTTCAATATTCACCCTATGTGTATTACAACGAGCATTGCATCGTGTTCCATCATAATCATGTACCGATGAAGCTCACGAAGGATACACTGCGCCGATTACTGGCCTTTACGAAAGCGTTTCCGCATTATTTTATTGGCTCCAATGCGGATCTGCCGATTGTCGGCGGATCGATTCTGACCCATGATCATTTTCAGGGTGGTCGTCATACATTCCCAATTGAAAAAGCGGGTGTGGACGGCGTATACCATAATGAAGCGTTCCCGCAGGTTACAGCAGGGATTGTAAATTGGCCGATGTCGGTCATCCGTTTTACGTCAACAGATGCCGAGGCGCTGTTGGAAGCGGGAAATGCTGCTTTTGAAGCCTGGAAAGCTTATAGTGATCCTGTAGCTGATGTCCTCTCTCATACAGAGCAAGAGGGGGAAACGATTCCGCATAATACTGTGACGCCGATTGTGCGCCGTGATTCCGAAGGCAGGTATCAGATGGATCTCGTACTGCGCAACAACCGAACGAGTGAAGAGTACCCGGAAGGTATTTTTCATCCTCACCGCGAGATGCATCACATCAAGAAGGAAAATATCGGTCTGATCGAAGTTATGGGACTTGCCATATTACCGGGGCGGCTCAAGGATGAACTGGATGGAATTGCAGATATTTTGTGTGGGGATGACAAACTGGCTGTGGCTGTACAGCAAGAAGGACATCCGCTGTTTAAGCATGCAGACTGGATTTACCAGTTAAACACTCGGTTCGGTCGTTTGCCTGACAAGGAGACGGCTGTTCGTACCATACAAAATGAGGTTGGACTGAAATTCAGTGAAATTTTAGAGCATGCAGGAGTATATAAACGGAATCCGTCCGGACAGCAGGCCTTTGGTCGTTTTATGAAACAATTGGGATATACTTTGGGAGAATAAAATTGCTTGCGAAGCACATACTATACTACGAGAACCCTCCCAAGATATGACATGGAACCATGCTCCTCAAGGAGTGTGGTTTTTTTCTGAAAACAAAGCAGATTTGTTTCCTGTAACCGAAAAGGTTATAATAGAGTAGTTTCTTAATATTAAACTTTAGAACTATTGGAGGCGAGCGTTTGCGATGAAAGCATTCGAATTTTATAATCCTACACAATTGATCTTCGGTAAAGGACAATTGGAGGCTCTCAAGCGTGAAGTTCCTAAATATGGTAAACGTGTACTGCTTGTATATGGCGGCGGCAGCATTAAGCGCAGCGGTTTGTACGATAATGTAATAAAATTGCTTGGTGAAATTGGTGCAGAGGTAACAGAACTGGCTGGTGTAGAACCGAATCCTCGTTTGTCTACGGTACATAAAGGCGTTGAATTGTGTAAAACAAATCAAATTGATCTTGTACTGGCTGTAGGCGGTGGTAGTGTACTGGATTGCTCCAAAGCTATTGCTGTCGGTGCAAAATATGATGGCGACATGTGGGATTTTGCAGAGCGTAAAGCGGCTCCACAAGCAGCCTTGCCATTAGGTACGGTTCTGACCATGGCGGCAACCGGTTCTGAAATGAACGCAGGTTCTGTTATTACAAACGAAAAAACTCAGGAAAAATTGGGATGGGGCAGTGTACATGCGTTTCCTGCGTTTTCCATTCTTGATCCGGTGAACACATACTCTCTGCCACAAAATCAAACGGTTTACGGAATTGTGGATATGATGTCACATACGCTCGAGCATTATTTTCATTTGGAATCCAATACTCCGGTTCAACTGGGCTGGTGTGAAACGATTTTGCGTACGGTCATAGATGCGGCTCCGGGACTGGTCAACGATCTGGAAAACTACGAGCTGCGTGAAACGATTATGTATTGTGGTACGATGGCACTGAACGGCTTCCTGAACATGGGGCTGACAGGTGACTGGGCTACTCACAATATTGAGCATGCTGTGTCTGCTGTTTATGATATTCCGCATGGTGGAGGACTGGCTATTCTGTTCCCGAACTGGATGAAACATAACTTACATGTGAAGCCTGAACGTTTCAAACAGCTGGCTGTGAATGTGTTCCATGTGAACCCAGAAGGCAAGAGTGACGAAGAAGTAGCGCTGGAAGGTATTCAAGCATTGCGTGATTTCTGGAACTCGATTGGTGCGCCAAGCCGTCTGGCTGATTATGATATTGATGCGTCCAAAATTGATGTAATGGCTGATAAAGCTGTGAAATTCGGACCTTTCGGAGGCTTTAACAAGCTCAATCGCGAAGATGTAGTCGAAATTTACAAAGCATCCCTGTAAAACGACATTTGTATCATTTAAAGCACGTTTGTGCGTCATTAGACGTACGAACGTGCTTTTTTGGGTTTGATTTGGGATATTGGAGGAAAATTTTGAAACTTTTTAAGGTTGAATACGTAAACATAGTTATAGACTGGAAACCAGACTGAAAAGTACATGGAAGGAGGAGTCGCATGGAAACCTTATTTTGGTGGTTGTTCGCAGGAGGCGCAATCTTTACTGTGGTTAGTGTGTTGATCGGGGATGTACTCGGTAGCTGGCTGGATGGGGCGTTAGAGTTGCCGGGCCTTGATTGGTTCAGACCTGTCGTTCTACTTGGGGCTATGACTGCTTTTGGCGGGGCTGGAGTACTACTGACAAAGTATACTGGGCTGACCATGGGCTGGGTTGTTGTGCTAGCTTTAGGGATTGCACTTGTTATTGGAGTGCTAGTGTTTTTTGCATTTATCAAGCCCATGGCGAATTCAGAGGTATCCAGCGGCTTCTCGATGCGTGAACTAACTGGCAGAATCGGTGAGGTTACCATTCCTGTACCTGAGGTTGGTTACGGGGAAGTTATGATCCGCTTGGGTGCAGGCAACACCATACATACAGCATCTAGCTTTGATCACAAACCGCTAGCTGCGGGAACCCGTATTGTCGTGGTTGAGGTCGCAGAGGGCGTCGTCCGCGTAGCGTACCTGGACACATAGACGGCGCATTCGCTTAACTTGAAGGGAGCGTGATCGGGAGTGTCAAATTTGCAAGATATTGTGTTGGTCCCTGGAATTGTTGTCATTGTTATCGTCATATTAGGGATTGCTTTTTGGGCCCGTTACAAAACGGTAGGACCGGATGAAGGAATGATTGTGACAGGTTCTTTTCTGGGAAATAAAAATATTTCCGAGGATGAATCTGGTCGCAAGATTAAAATTGTACGTGGTGGGGGCGCCTTCATTTGGCCTATTTTCCAGCAGTCCGAATTTATCTCTTTGTTGTCTCACAAATTGGACGTAACCACACCGGAAGTATATACAGAGCAAGGAGTGCCCGTGATTGCGGATGGTGTGGCGATTATCAAGGTCGGCAGTTCTATTGAGGATGTAGCCACAGCAGCCGAACAGTTCATCGGAAAGCCACTGGAAGCTCTTAGAGGAGAGGCTCAAGAAGTGCTGGAGGGACATTTGCGGGCAATCCTCGGCTCTATGACAGTAGAGGAAGTATACCGTAATCGGGATCGGTTTGCGCAGGAAGTACAGGGCGTGGCTGCGCGCGATCTGAAAAAGATGGGCTTGCAAATCGTTTCATTCACTATCAAAGACGTACGCGATAAACATGGGTATCTGGATGCGCTCGGTAAGCCGAGAATTGCTGCTGTGAAAAGGGATGCAGAGATTGCAGAAGCCGAGGCAGTGCGGGATGCCCGAATTCAGAAGGCACGAGCAGAACAGGAAGGACAGAAGGCCGAACTGTTGCGGGATACGAATATTGCCGAGGCAGCCAAGGAGAAGGAACTGAAGGTGGCTTCGTTTAAGAAAGAACAGGATACAGCCAGGGCAGAAGCCGATCAGGCTTATCACATTCAGGAGGCCCGTGCTAAGCAGACTGCTGTCGAGGAACAGATGAAAGTTGAGTTGGTACGTAAGGAACGGGAGATTGATATTCAAGCCAAGGAAATACAGGTACGTGAAAAGCAATATGATGCGGAAGTGAAAAAGAAGGCAGAAGCCGATCGGTATGCGGTCGAACAAGCGGCGGAAGCAGATAAATCGCGTAAAATGCGTGAGGCTGAATCACTGCAATACTCGATTGAGACACAGGCTAAAGCGTCAGCTGAACAAAAACGTCTAAACGGGCAAGCAGAAGCGGATGCCGAACGCGCCAAAGGTACGGCAGACGCAGATGTCATCCGTTTGCGTGGACTTGCAGAAGCGGAGGCCAAGGAAAAACTGGCGGAGGCGTTCCAGAAGTTTGGAGAGGCCGCCGTGCTCGATATTATCGTGAAAATGCTGCCGGATCTGGCAGGACGCATTGCCGAACCGATTGCATCCATTGATAAACTGACTGTTGTGGATACGGGTAAAGGGGAAGGAGCAACGCGTGTCAGCAATTATGTCACCGAACTGATGGCGACGGCTCCTGAGATGCTTAAGAGTGTATCCGGTATTGATGTAGAGCAGTTGATCAAGGGACTAACCACTGGAAAAAATGGTCTTCATTCCGTACCGTCCTCCGGTGATGCGAACAAGCTACACAATCCAGCCTCGGTTGAGGTGGCACTAACGGATAAAGAATAACGATAAGCCTTTGGGGAACAGATTCTTAGCCCCCAAAAGACCGCTTTTCATCACAGCATTTCCTGGAAATTGTGATGAAAAGCGTTTTCTTTTTATTGACCTTTAGCGGAATATTTGGTACTTTAACGTGGATTCCTCTGAGCTTCATGCTATAATTCTTAGGATCAAGGTTCTGATAAAAGAGGTGCGGATGTGAGCAGCCTAAAAGTGGCCAAAGCGCTGAATAACAATGTGATTATAGGAATGCACCCCGAGCATGATGAGGTTGTCGTGATTGGAAAAGGAATCGGTTTCAATCGCAGACCCGGCGATCTTATGCCGTTGGATTCAGTTGAAAAATTATTTATATTAAAAAGCCATGAAGAACAGGAGCAATACAAACGGTTGCTTCCTGAGCTGGATGAAAAGCTCATTGAGGTCATCGGTGAGGTGCTTCATCTTGTTCAGCTTCAAGCCAAAAAGCCTCTTAATGAGCACATACTAATTGCTTTAACTGACCATATTGCCTTCTCCATCAACCGTCATAAACAGGGGATTACGATTCATAATCCGTTCTTGTATGAAACTAGGGAAATATATCCTCAGGAATACAAGATGGCTGAGCAGGCTGTTGCTTTGATCAAGGATAAGATGGACGTGGATCTGGGAGAAGATGAAATCGGATTCGTAGCTCTGCATATTTATAGTGCTATGACGAACCAACATATCTCCGAGGTTAGGAAGGATTCTCGTCTGATTGCTGACATGGTTCAGGTCGTCGAGACGACACTCGATTACCGAATTCCTCTCCAATCCCTTGATTATTCCCGTCTGCTGACTCATCTGAGATTTGCGATTGAACGTGTACGACGAGGAGAGATTGTGCAGGAGATTTACCGATTGGACAAGCTTTTGAATGAAGAATATCCAGAAATGTATATGCTGGCCTGGAAACTTACGAAGATTATGGAGAAAAGGCTACGTAAACCGGTGTATCCAGCTGAAGTTAGCTATTTGACGATGCATCTGCAGCGTTTGTCCCAACGCAAGCAGGGAGAGCAACAAACCGTGATAAAGCCCGAATAAAAAAGTATTGCCTCGCATTTAGCGTGGTGCTATAATCAGTTTTGCAATGAGGAAGACAACAACTAAACATTTTAACGTGTTACTGATTCGATCAGGCATGAGTTGTTTTAAGTTATGATTGTTTACAGCCTACTGGGGTAAGCTATATCCCAAGGTTGTTTTCAAACATACTTAAATCGGCTCATGCCTTTTTTGTTGTTTTGCCTCTGTTCTAAATTTCAGAGAAGGATGTGGAAGGTATGTTTAAAAAGCTTTTCGGCGTTTTACAGCGTGTCGGTAAAGCGTTAATGCTTCCGGTAGCCATTTTGCCAGCTGCGGGGCTTTTATTGGGTATCGGCAACATGCTGGTCAACCCTGATTTTCTCCAGTACATCCCTGCATTAAATGCGGGCTGGGTTCAATCGGTAGCGACCATCATGATGAATGCCGGACAAATTGTTTTTGATAATCTGGCGCTGTTGTTTGCAGTCGGCGTAGCCGTCGGTCTGGCGGGCGGCGAGGGTGTAGCAGGTTTGGCTGCGATCATCGGTTACCTCGTAATGAACATTACGCTGGGTACAGCTGTGGGAGTCACACCTGGTCTGATTGCTCAAAAAATACCGGGTTATGCGAATGTGTTGGGTATTCCTACACTGCAAACCGGGGTGTTCGGCGGGATTATCATCGGTATACTGGCCGCTGCTATGTACAACCGATTTTTCAAAATCGAGCTTCCTTCGTACCTGGGCTTTTTCGCGGGTAAGCGCTTCGTTCCAATTGCAACGGCAGTATCTTCACTGATTGTTGGACTGGCACTGGTTCTTATCTGGCCTCCAGTTCAGCAAGGGCTTAACGCAGTATCTCACTTTATGGTGTATTCCAACCCGACCTTGTCGGCGTTCCTGTTCGGGGTTATCGAACGTGCGCTCATTCCATTTGGTCTGCATCACATCTGGTACTCACCGTTCTGGTTTGAGTTTGGTGAATATGTTAACAAAGCAGGTCAAACCGTTCACGGTGACCAGCAGATCTTCTTCAGCCAGCTTCGCGACGGAGTGGCTTTGACAGCAAGTACGTTCCAAGTGGGTAAATTCCCATTCATGATGTTCGGTTTGCCAGCAGCAGCGCTTGCGATGTACCATGAAGCAAGACCAGAACACAAAAAATATGTAGCAGGTATCATGGGTTCAGCAGCCTTGACTTCGTTCCTGACAGGTATTACGGAGCCACTGGAATTTTCCTTCCTGTTCGTAGCTCCATTGCTGTTTGCAGTACACTGTGTATTTGCAGGTTTGTCATTCATGACGATGCAAATTTTGAATGTTAAAATCGGCATGACGTTCTCTGGTGGATTTATTGACTTCCTGATTTTCGGGATTATTCCAACCCGTACGCCATGGTGGTATGTAATTATCGTCGGTCTGATTTTGGCGGTTATTTACTACTTCGGATTCCGATTCATTATACGGAAATTCAACTTGAAGACACCAGGACGTGAAGAAGCTACAGAAAATGTGGATGGTGCAGCAAGCGGTAGCAGTGATGAGCTTCCACATAACATTTTGGCTGCTTTCGGTGGTTCATCGAATATCAAGCATCTGGATGCATGTATTACACGCCTTCGGATTGAAGTTAATGAGAAATCAAACGTGGACAAAGCTCGTCTGAAACAACTTGGCGCCTCAGGTGTCCTGGAAGTGGGTAACAATGTACAGGCGATCTTCGGTACCCGTTCCGATACGATTAAAACTCAAATGGCTGATATCATGGCGGGACGTACACCTGCACCTGCGCCTTCAGAACCAGCTCCACAAGAGGAAAAGGAAGCCGGAGAACAAAAGCAAACGATTGTTGTGGAAGATATCGTGATGCCAGTTAACGGCGAATTGGTTGACATCTCGACAGTTCCCGATCCAGTATTTGCAGAGCGTATGACAGGTGATGGCTTTGCAGTTGTGCCTAATGATGGAACAATTGTTTCTCCTGTCTATGGTAAAGTATTCAATGTATTCCCAAGCAAGCATGCGGTTGGTATTCAATCCGATGGTGGTAAAGAAGTGCTTGTTCATATCGGGGTGAATACAGTGAAGCTTAAAGGTCAAGGATTTGACGTTTTGGTGAACGAAGGCGATCTTGTGTCAGCTGGCCAGCCTATTATGAAAGTAGACCTGGAATACGTGAAGGCAAACGCTAAATCCATCATCTCACCTGTCATTTTTACTAACCTTCCTGAAGGTTCTTCGGTAACTTTAAACAAAACTGGAGTATTGAAGGCTGGCGAAGATGGTATAATTACGATAAAATAAACTCTATGTGTTTCGGATTAGTTGATTAGGCGGCTTAGGCCGTCTGATCAATTATTCGGTATACTGCGTGTAAACAAATATTATCTTTAGGAAAGTGGGAGGAACAAATTATGCAAACAACTTTTAGAATTACGGATGAAGACGGTATCCATGCACGTCCTGCAACTGCGCTGGTAAATACAGCTAACAAATTCAGCGGTGCTGAATCTTTTGCCGAAGCTAACGGTAAAAAAGTAACTTTGAAATCCATTCTGGGTGTATTGTCTCTGGGTCTGGAACAAGGCGATACTATTAACATTATCTGCGAAGGCGCTGAAGCTGCCGAAGCACTGAAAGCTCTTGAAAATGTAATCGTCAACGAAGGGCTGGGCGAAGTTCATGCTTAAGATTTCTGGGATTGCCGCTTCGGCAGGCATAGCCATTGCCCGGGCGTTTATCTTGGAGCATCCGAATTACGCTGTAGAGAGACGCGCGGTTGGTGATGTTGAAGCTGAAATCGCAAGATTGGATGCGGCTTTGGCACAATCTCAAACCGAATTGGAATCGATTAAGGAGAAAACGCTTAAGGAACTGGGAGAGAAAAAAGCAGAAATTTTTGCATCTCACCTGCTCATTTTGAATGATCCTGAATTGATCGATCCGGTTAAAGCTAAAATCAGAGACGAGCAGCTTAATGCTGACTATGCTTTGAATGAAGTAGCTACACAGTTCATTTCCATGTTTGAAAACATGAAAAGTGCCTATTTGCAAGAACGCGCATCGGACATGCGTGATGTAACCAAGCGGATCCTGAATCACCTGCTTGGTGTTCATTTTGTTAGTCCTGCAGAAATTGCCGAAGAAACGATTGTGCTTGCAGAAGATTTGACACCTTCCGACACAGCTCAGCTGAACCGTGAATTTGTTAAAGGTTTTGCAACGAATATCGGCGGACGTACTTCGCATTCGGCTATTATGGCTCGCTCACTTGAAATTCCTGCAGTTGTGGGAACGAAAAATATATTGTCTCAAGCTAAAAGCGGCGATTTGATTATCGTTGATGGTTTGGATGGTCACGTATTCGTGAACCCTACCGAAGAGATTGTTGCAGAATACCGTGCTAAACAAGTGGCATACGACAAGCAACGCGAAGAGTGGCGCAAGCTGCGCGGCGAAGCTACGGTTTCTGTCGATGGTGTCCATGTCGAACTGGCAGCCAATATTGGTACGCCTAATGATGTAGCTGGTGTCCTGGACAACGGTGGTGAAGGCGTTGGCTTGTACCGTACGGAGTTCTTGTACATGGGACGCGATAAGCTTCCATCCGAAGAAGTACAGTATACAGCGTACAAAACTGTTCTGGAAAGAATGGAAGGTAAACCGGTTGTAGTCCGTACTTTGGATATCGGTGGTGACAAAGAACTTCCTTATCTGGACCTGCCGAAAGAAATGAATCCGTTCCTCGGATTCCGTGCTATTCGTCTGTGTCTGGATCGCCAGGATATTTTCCGCACTCAATTGCGTGCTTTGTTGCGTGCGAGTGTGCATGGTAACTTGCGCATCATGTTCCCAATGATTGCTACGCTGAACGAATTCCGTGAAGCTAAAGCTGTTTTGTTGGAGGAAAAAGAAAAGTTGGTAGCCGAGGGTGTATCCGTATCTGAAGAAATTCAGCTGGGCATCATGGTAGAAATTCCTTCTACAGCGGTATTGGCTGACCAATTCGCAAAAGAAGTAGATTTCTTCAGTATCGGTACAAACGATCTGATTCAATACACAATGGCAGCGGATCGCATGAACGAGCGGGTTTCTTACCTGTATCAACCATACAATCCATCCATTCTGCGTCTGGTGAAAATGGTTATTGATGCCGCTCACCGTGAAGGACGTTGGGTTGGTATGTGTGGCGAAATGGCAGGAGATACAACAGCAATTCCGTTGCTGCTGGGTCTGGGACTTGATGAGTTCAGTATGAGCGCAACTTCCATTCTGCCAGCACGTAGTCAAATCTCCAAGTTGTCCCGTGCGGACATGGAAAAACTGGCTACAAAAGCTCTGGACATGCAAACAGCAGAACAGGTTGTTGAATTGGTTCAAAGCATCGAAGGCTAAGGAAGGGTATTACATTTCAAAGGTTATATCTTTTTCCAACAAAAAATTGCTGTGTACATACAGCAGCCGGTATCTAATTAGATACCGGCTTTTTTGCATCCTTTAAGTAGAATTTGTTTTCAACTGCATGAGCAATTCAGTACAGGTTTGCGGGCTGCAGTAGTTTCGTCCAATCGTGTGACTGGAGTAGTATATGGTGCATTGAGCACCAGCTCAGGGTTCTCTTCTGCTTCCCGCGCAATATGAATCATAGTGTCGACAAAAGCATCAAGTGTTTCCTTACTTTCTGTTTCCGTGGGCTCGATCATGATGCACTCCTCTACATTCAGCGGGAAGTAAATTGTAGGTGGATGGTAGCCGAAATCAAGCAGACGTTTGGCTACATCAAGCGTGCGCACTCCAAATTTTTTCAAGCCTCGCCCTGACATCACGAATTCGTGTTTGCAATGTCCAGGGTAGGGCAGATCAAAATATGGAGCGAGCCGATGCATCATGTAATTGGCATTGAGTACAGCACATTCCGATACACGCTTTAAGCCATCAGGACCGTAGCTACGGATATAGGCATAGGCACGGACGAGAATACCGAAGTTCCCGTAAAAGGCTTTAACCCGTCCAATAGAATCTCCCTGTTCCCGGTCCCAGTGGTACACCCCCTGTGGATCCCGTGCGACAAGCGGCTTGGGCAAATAAGGGATGAGCCGTTGCTTTACGCCGACAGGCCCAGCGCCGGGGCCACCGCCACCATGCGGGGTACTCATCGTTTTGTGCAAATTGAGATGCACTACATCGAAGCCCATATCTCCGGGACGGGTAATCCCCATGATGGCGTTGGAGTTCGCCCCGTCATAGTAGAGCAGACCCCCCGCGTCATGCACGATGGCAGCAATGTCAGTGATTTGCTTCTCGAACAGCCCAAGCGTGTTCGGGTTGGTCAGCATGAGCGCAGCAGTGTCGTTGCCTACGGCTTGACGCAGCGCATCCAGATCCACTAGCCCCTCAGGGGTGGAAGGAAGGGTGACTGTTTCGAAGCCTGCGACGGTTGCACTGGCGGGGTTCGTTCCGTGCGACGAATCCGGCACGAGCACCTTGGTACGTCGCTCACTACGTGCTTCGTGGTATGAGCGAATCATCATCAGCCCGGTCCATTCGCCATGGGCGCCCGCGGCGGGCTGAAGCGTGACGGCATCCATGCCAGTTAACGCAGCCAAATCATTTTGGAGCGTATGCAGCAACTCCATGGCACCCTGGATGCTCTCCTCGGGCTGATATGGATGGATTTTGGCGAAGCCTGTATATCGGGCGACATCCTCATTCACCTTCGGATTGTATTTCATCGTACAGGAGCCGAGCGGATAAAATCCATTGTCCACGCCAAAATTGCGCCGGGACAAGGCGGTATAATGCCGAATAACGTCTACTTCGTATACCTCGGGTAATGCTGCAGGTTCGCTGCGCAGCGCATAGTCTGGCAAAAGCTCTGCCACCGGGCGACGGGGAACGTCGCACTCGGGAAGGGAATAGGCGATGCGACCCGGACGGCTCAATTCAAAAATGAGCGCTTGATCGTGTTCCTTCAACAGCCCTTGTTTCTGATCCTGTCCGGTGTGTGTCATAGCAATCCCCCCAAGGTGTGTACAAATTGGTCAATCTCTTCTTTGGTTCTTTGCTCCGTCACGGCAATCAGCATGTGACCAGCAAGTTCCTCATAGTCCCGGCCCAAATCGTTGCCAGCGATAAATCCGGCAGCTAGCAGCTCGGCCTGGAGTTTGCTCATATCTGTACCCTCAGGCAGTTTAAGGGCAAACTCATTAAAGGTTGGTGCGTTAAACGAGGTAGATACGCCCTTCAAGCTCATCAATTGCTCTAACGCATAACGGCTTTTATGCAAATTTAGCTCGGCTACTTCCTTGATCCCCTGTCTACCCATGACAGACAAATATACTGATGCAGATAAAGCGAGCAACGCTTGATTGGAGCAAATGTTAGACGTGGCCTTTTCGCGGCGGATATGCTGTTCCCGCGCTTGCAAGGTCAGTACGAAGCCGCGTTTGCCGTTACGGTCTGTAGTTTGGCCTACGATACGTCCAGGGATACGGCGCATATGCGCCTGGGAAACGGCAAAGTAACCGCAGGTCGGACCACCGAGGGAGGATGAGATCCCAAGTGGCTGCGCGTCTCCTACAACAATATCCGCGCCTTGCTTACCAGGGGTCTCTAGCAAGCCTAGTGCCAGTGGATTGGCACTAACAACCATAAGCCCTTGATGCGCATGGATGAGGTCAGCCATCGGCTTCAGATTTTCCACGGCTCCGAAAAAGTTGGGATTTTGGATCAAAACAGCCGCCGTCTGTTCCGATACGGCCGTGGCTAGCGCATCGACATCCGTTACGCCATCCGAACAGCCGATTTCCACAATGTCCAAATCCAATCCGCGTGCATAGGCTGCCAATACCTGACGTGCCTCTGGATGGACAGACCTTGATACGATAAGCTGTTTACGACGCGTGGCGGAAGCGGCCAATGAGCCCGCTTCCGCCAGAGCTGTAGCCCCATCGTACATGCTGGCATTAGCTACCGCCATACCTGTCAATTCGCAAATATACGACTGGAATTCAAAAATGGCTTGCAGCTCGCCCTGGCTTACTTCCGGCTGATAGGGGGTGTAGGCTGTGTAAAATTCGGAACGTGAGGTGATGTGTTGGATAACGGATGGAATATGATGATCATAAATACCTGCACCAAGAAAGCTAGCATGTGTATCTGTATTGGCGTTTCGTCCGGCCAGCTCGGTCATGTGGCGGGTTAAGGCTCTTTCGTCGAGCCGAGAGGAAAGAGGGAGTTCCCCTTGGTATCGAATAGCCTCTGGAATGTCACTGAATAAATCATCAATGGATGATACGCCCACCACACGCAGCATTTCAGTTTGATCTTGTTCGGTCATGGGGAGATAGCGATGCTGCTTCATAGGTTCTGGCTCCTTTCGAAAAGCAAAATTTAGATAGTAAATTAGCTAATACATAGTCTTAATTGGAAAATCCAGAATTTTATATCTGACATGATCGCTTTTTTAGAATGAAGAGGATTAAGATCAGCGTAGCCGTTTATAAAAGGGGGCTGGGACCACTTCCGCACGCAGGCGTTTACCACGAATTTCGACCTCCAGCGGTGTCGATAGGGTGCTAAAACGACTGTCCACCAGGGCCAGCCCCAGATTACGCTTCAAGGTGGGCGATTGAGTACCCGTTGTGACCTCACCGATGTGTTGACCTTCAGCGAACACCGGATAATGAGCGCGCGGGATACCGCGGTCAATCATTTCCAGCCCGATTAACTTGCGAGGAATTCCTTGTTCTTTTTGACGTTGCAGTGCTTCCCTGCCGATAAAATCTCCTTTATTCAGCTTGACGAAGAAACCTAACCCAGCCTCAAGCGGTGAAATTGTGGCAGATAACTCCTGTCCGTACAACGGTAGCCGTGCCTCGAAGCGCAGCGTATCGCGAGCACCAAGTCCAGCGGGAATCAGTCCATACGATTCACCGCAACGAAGCAAACCATCCCACACGGCGGGTGCTTCCTCAGCAGGGATATAAAATTCAAAACCGTCTTCGCCGGTATATCCAGTTCGCGAGACAAGTGCTTTTGCTCCGAACAATTGCACGTTCTCATGGAATCGGAAAGATGCCAGATTCGTAATATCTGTATCTGTCACGGCTGCGGTAATACGTGCTGCTTCCGGTCCTTGTAATGCCAGCAATGCTATCGCATCAGACACATTCTCCAGATGAACCGATGCTGGTACGTGGCGTATGAGCCAATCCCAATCTTTGTCGATGTTGGAGGCATTCACAACGAGCATGTAGCGCTCTGGTCCTTTGCAATATACAAGCAAGTCATCGACTGCGCCTCCATCGGGGTAACACAGGAGTGAATATTGTGCTTGGCCCGGTTCCAACTGGCTGACATCATTTGTGGTTACCTGTTGCAAAAAAGCCTCAGCTTCTTTGCCTTCAACCAAGAACTCGCCCATATGCGATACATCGAATAAACCTGCACGTTGTCGGACGGCCTCATGCTCCTTTTGAATGCCGCTAAACTGAACGGGGAGTTCCCACCCGCCAAAGTCAATACAACGAACCCCGGGCTGCGTCCCGTAGGACGAATATAATGGTGTTCTTCGCAAATTAGACATTTTTTCACTCCTATCCAGTGTAATCGGCTAAACAAAAAAGACAGGCTAAAAGAAACGTATAGACGGCAGTCCATACTCTTCTTTCAGCTCTGTCCTTGATACCAGAAAGTTACCCCGGTGTGAACCAGGTTTCCCCTTGGGTGATCCGCTCTTTTCACGGATGCTCTCCAGAGATGCGTCCGGCAGAGGTCCTTTTGCCTGAGAGATTCACCTGCAATGCAAGTTTACTCCTTCGGCGCTACCTTTTGGATCAACGGTATGTTACCCGGTTTTGCAGATAACAACTTGACCCGATTCGCGTGTACAACTGTCTCACAAGCGACAACAGCTATGCGAATCTTTTTTGGTAGTCTCTCCCTCCGCGTTCATCCGCGTTTGCAGTTGTCGAGGTATTTTCAAAAGCAATTACTATAACCCATTAATACGCAAATCCATTCAAAATGTCAATAAAAATGTCATATAAAACAATATGAAAAACATTTATTGTATAAATAAGGATATGTAAGCGTTTGTTTCAAGTTATCATTTTTTTATAGACTGCGCTATATGAGTTGGTATGGAGTATTTTTGTTAGTATTATTGACATGAATGTTCTTGTTGTCATAATCTTAACTTGTCTAATACAGGTGATCAAAAGCATTTTATTCATGTGGAAGTGAGGCGAAGCAGGATGAGTGAAGTGAAACAGCAACTTTGGTATACAGACGAACATGAGTGGGTTCAGCGCACAGTGGATGGGACGTTGCGGATCGGCATTACAGACTTTGCACAGCATCAATTGGGTGATATTGTTTTTGTGGAATTACCTGGGGCGGGAACAACGATTGGACAGGGGACGGAGATTGGTACAATTGAATCGGTGAAGACCGTATCCGATCTTTTTGCTCCGGTGACGGGAACCGTTTTGAAAGTAAATGAAGCTCTGGAAAGTACACCTGAGTTGGTGAATGAATCACCCTATGAAGAGGGTTGGATGATCGAAGTAGAGATGAGCAATGATGTCGAGGAAGCTCTGGGCAAGTTGCTGTCTGCGGAGCAGTACGAGCAGTTGATTTCGGATGAGCAATAATGAGCAATACAGCATGAAATAATAGCGCTTTATTCTGATTTTTTATATGGATATTGAATTAAATAAGAGCATCGTTAGTCCGCTCAGTTTTGTATAAAATAGTCGCTATGCCTGACATAGCGGCTATTTTTTTGTTGTCTTTTAGAAGATGTATTTACGTTGCTTACGCAGGCTTAGAAGAGAGCCTCTTTATACAATTGCACAGATTTACAACAGTGTTTTTTCGACTAATTTCTATTGTTATCGGCCATATTAAGAAGAATTATGCAGGTATAATGCCTTGTCGTTACTTTAAATTTAAATGTTGTCATCAACGTTCATGACGAAAGTACGTTTTCATTTCGTTGATGAAGATAGCGCTGTCATTTAGTATGAATTTTAAGAAAAGGTAGTGATGCTTACCTACAAGGAGGATTTGAATATGAGTACATTGGACGCAAAGCCAAGTTCAAAAGGAGGCACTCGTGTCGCCGTACAGCGTTTTGGCCGTTTTCTTAGCGGTATGGTTATGCCCAATATGGGAGCCTTTATTGCGTGGGGGTTGATTACGGCACTCTTTATTCCGACCGGATGGTTCCCGAACGAAGGTTTTGCACAGTTGGTTGATCCGATGAAAAATTATTTGTTGCCGCTGCTGATTGGTTATACAGGGGGCACGATGATTCACGGACAGCGTGGAGGTGTGATCGGTGCCATCATGACGATGGGTGTCATAGTAGGAGCCGATATCCCGATGTTCCTGGGCGCGATGGTAGCTGGTCCGCTGGCTGCGTGGATATTGAAGAAGTTCGACAAGGCCATTGAAGGCAAAGTCAGATCAGGCTTTGAAATGCTGGTCAATAATTTTTCGGCCGGGATTATCGGTGCCATTCTAGCACTGCTTGCCCATGTGGCGATCGGCCCGGTTGTACAAATGATCAGTCAAGTGTTGTCGGCAGGGGTACAGTTCCTCGTGAACGCGGGGCTATTGCCGCTTGTCAACCTCATTATTGAGCCCGGAAAAGTATTATTTTTAAACAACGCGCTGAATCACGGAGTATTGAGTCCGATTGCGTTGGAGGAAGCTGCAAGAACAGGCAAATCCGTACTGTTCATGCTGGAATCCAACCCTGGGCCGGGGCTTGGTATTTTGCTGGCCTACTGTCTGTTCGGTAAAGGCTCTGCGAAGTCGTCAGCTCCTGGCGCAGTCATCATTCATTTTTTCGGCGGGATTCATGAAATTTATTTCCCTTATATTTTGATGAAGCCGATTCTGATTCTCGCTGCTATAGCAGGGGGCGTTGTGGGAACCTTCTGTTTTATGTTGACAGGTGCCGGACTGGTTGCTGCTCCTTCACCAGGCAGTATCATTGCTTACTTCCTGATGACACCCAAAGGCGGATATTTGCCGATGCTGAGCGGAGTAATCGCAGCTGCGGTCGTATCCTTTGCGGTTGCCGCAGTATTACTCAAAACTGGTAAGCAAAAGGAAGAGGGGCTGGAGGAAGCTGCATCCCGTCTGAAAGATATGAAAAATCAAAGCAAGGGTGCAAGTGCTAACGCCACTGTAATGGAAGATAACCGCGCATCCGATCGTGCTGCCGAGATTGCCGCAGATCGAACGCTTAAGGATAAATCCGAGGTGAATAAAATTGTCTTTTCCTGTGATGCAGGTATGGGTTCAAGCGCCATGGGAGCCTCAATTTTGCGCAAAAAAATGAAACAGGCGGGCGTGGGCGTTACGGTAACGAATACGGCAATCAGTGAAATTCCACAGGATGCGGATATTGTCATTACACAAAAAACGTTGACAGACCGGGCTAAAACGGTAGCCCCGAATGCTGAGCACATTTCCATTGACAATTTTCTGAAGAGCCATGAATACGAAGCGCTGGTTGAACGGCTGAAATCCGATTCTTAATCCCCATAAAGTCAGGCCGGTTGTATACAGTTTGTATTTCCTGCTGGAAGGGATGAGAGCTTGGGAAGGAACGGTATGCGCTTATGAATATTACGAAACGACAATCTGACATCGTAGAGTATCTTTTGGAGCAGCCTCAAGAGGTTACGGCCGGGGAAATTGCTGAGAAGATCAATGTCAGCACAAGGACGGTTCATCGGGAACTTGGCGCAGTTGAGTGTTGGTTGGCGGCTCATGAGGTAAAGCTGGAGAAAAAATCAGGGATCGGTATTTTTGTGGATGCCGACCCGATTCAGCTTGCAAGTCTGCGGGAGCAATTGCTGCATACGAAGTCAGACGAATACTCGGCTGAGGAGAGAAAAATTGTAGTTCTGTGCATGCTGCTGGATACACAGGAGCCGATCAAGCTGCTGGCGCTAGCATCGGATTTGAAAGTCACAGTAACTACGGTCAGTCATGATCTGGACGAATTACTAGGCTGGATCGAAGATCGAGGGCTCATGCTTGTGCGCAGACGGGGATACGGTGTCGAGATTACAGGACGGGAGATAGACAAAAGACGGGCGATTTCTGAGCTTGCTCTCGAATATTTGGATGAATCGGATCTGTTTTCCGGCCGAAAGGAGCTTCGTCCCGTAACACGTGTCACAGAAAAATTGCTGGAGATGATTGGCAGAGAGAACCTGCTAACCGTGGAGAATGCCCTCTGGCAGCCTCATGATCAATGGCTGAAAAACATGGTGGAAAGCAAATATATGGAACTGCTGATTCAAATTTGCGTTTCTCTGGCACGTCTGCGCCTTGGGTACGTTGTGGATCATCGTCTCTCGTATTCGAAAACAGATTCAGAGGATAATATCATGCTGCGCACAGCTATGGTGGAGCGCATATGCGCAGAGTTGTCAGCGGCGCTGGATATTGAATTTCCAGAACCGGAACGATGTTATTTCGGGTTGCTGTTCCGTGATGCTGAGGATCATTCCACCCGCTTGCTGCCACTGGATGATCTTGTACTGCTGGAGTCGGTTCATGAGTTGATTCGTCGTGTAGAGGCAGAGACAGGCACACCATTAGCAGAGGATCGTGTCCTGCGTGAAGGGCTGATTGCCCATATGGCTCCAGTATTCAAACGTTTGAGGGAAGGGAGAGCGATCCGCAACCCTCTCCTTCAGCAAATTCGCAAGGATTACGGCAGCTTGTTCGACTCGGTCAAAAATGCTGCGGCGGATATGACGGAAATGGAAGTACCAGATGAAGAGATCGGATTTCTGGTCATGCATTTTGGCGCTTCGTTGGAGCGGCTGCGACAATTGCAGCGGGAGGTTCGAGCAATCGTAGTCTGCACGAGCGGAATTGGGTCTTCCAGACTTCTGGCAACAAGACTGGCCAAGGAGCTGCCACAGATCAAAATCGTGGATAGGGCCTCATGGTACGAGGCAACGCGGATTCCCAAGGAGGATTATGATCTGATCATTTCGACAGTGGAGCTACCGCTTGAGCCGGATCGGTATCTCAAAATCAGCCCGCTGCTGACGCAAGAGGAGAGTGACCGCCTGCGTCATTTCATCCAGCATATTACACTCAATCAACTCAGTGATCATCGTCAGGAACAGGCTGTTCTGCCCGGCCAGGGCATGGAGTGGCTTACTGGTCTACGGAAAAGTCTTGAGGAGATTGTGCACATTGTACAGCAATTTCAAGTGTATCCACTGGAAAATCAAGGGATGGATATGCCAGCTACCATAGAGGCTATATGCATATTGGAGGCAGGGCGGGGAAATGTCACAGAGCCTTCTGTTGTTGCTGAACAGCTTATGGAAAGAGAGCGCCAAGGTAGTCAGGTGATTGCTGATACCTCCGTTGCTTTAATTCATACACGCAGTCCCAATATTCTCCAGCCTTCGCTGACCTTGTATAAGCTGGCTGAGCCGCTGTTGGCGGATGTAGACGAACAGGTAGAATGCGTTCTGCTGATGTTGGGACCTCGTGAGTTACCGAAAGAAAGCTTGGAAGTATTGAGCGAGATTAGTGCATTACTGCTGCAGGAAGACATGATTACACTGCTGGAACACGGTAGCAGAGATCAGATTGCCAATTATATATCGACTGAGCTGGCTGAATTTTTTCACAGTAAATTAGGGACAGGGAGGAACCTACCGTGAGTATTATGACGATAGACAAAATAAAAATGAACGCAACCGCCAAAGACAAATATGAGGCGATTCGTATGGCAGGACAAATCCTGCTGGATGCAGGACATATTACAACTGAGTACATTGACAAGATGCTTGAACGCGAGGAGATTGTATCCACCTATATCGGGAACGGGCTGGCTATTCCACATGGTACCAAGGAATCTAAGACACTTGTTCAATCCACTGGTATCTCCATCGTTCAGTTCCCGCAAGGCGTAGATTTCGGGGAAGAAAAAGCATACATGGTGATCGGCATTGCAGCCCAAGGCGGCGATCATATGGAGATTTTGACAAGTATCGCAGTGGTATGTGCGGAGGAAGAAAACATGGACAAACTTCGCAACGCGGTGATCCCACAGGAAATTATAGATCTGTTCGAAAGTGAGCTGGAGCTATGAGAGCCGTCCACTTTGGAGCAGGAAATATCGGTCGCGGCTTTATTGGGCTGATTCTGTCGCGTGCAGGCTATGAGGTTGTTTTTTCAGATGTCAACGAGACACTTGTATCTGAGTTACGACGCCGCAAGCAATATACTGTTGAGTTGGCGAATGATACGAAGGATACGGAGACGGTAACGAATGTAACCGCGATTGACGGCAGAGATGCATCCGCTGTAGCGGATGCAGTAAACCATGCTGATCTGGTAACGACCGCAGTCGGGGTTAGCATCCTCAGGCATATTGCAGCAGGTATTGCCGAGGGGATAGCGCGGCGGGTGGAGCGAGGGGCAGGCCCGCTGCATGTGATCGCTTGCGAAAATGCAATTGGAGGCAGCACCCAACTGAAAGAGTATGTTTTTGCGCTACTGGATGAGGCGACTCGTGCCAAGGCAGAGGCTTCGGTATATTTCCCCAATGCTGCTGTAGACCGGATTGTGCCGATCCAGCATCATGAGGACCCGTTGCATGTGCAGGTAGAGCCTTTTTACGAGTGGGTGGTGGATCGCTCGCAAATGGCACCTGACCATGAAGAAATCGAAGGCATTCTTTACGTGCAGGATCTGGAGCCTTATATTGAACGCAAGTTGTTTACGGTGAATACGGGGCATTGCGTGGCGGCCTATATTGGTTATACCGCAGGTTATGCCACGATCCAGGAGGCCATGAAGGATACCAAGGTGGTAGATTCAATCCAAGGGGCGCTGGAGGAAACAGGAGCGGTGCTTGTAAAGCGATTTGGCTTGAATCAAGGGGAGCATAAGAAGTACATCTCTAAGATTCTGGATCGCTTCCGCAATCCTAATCTGACAGACGAGGTTACTCGGGTCGGACGTTCACCGCTTCGTAAGCTGTCTCCCAATGACCGTCTTGTACGTCCCGCGCTGCAAGCACAGGAGTATGGTATCCGGACCGATCATCTGGCGTTAGGAATGGCTGCTGCCTGCAAATTTGATATTACGGAAGACCCCGAAGCAGTTGAGCTTCAGCAGGTGATTCGCAGCCAAGGGGTGAGTGTAGCGCTGACACGTTATACGTCCATACCTGCAGATGACCCGTTACATCGGCAGGTATTGGAGCAATATGATATTATAAGTTCATAAAACAACGTAATAACACGCATTTATTTCAATCATCCTCTTGAAGACCAAACATCTACATGAGCACAAAAATGTTCTGTGGAATTGAGCTTCAAGAGGATTTTTATATGCGTGATTTACATCACATAACAACCTGACTAAATTATATATATTGATAATGATTATCATTATCTATTAAATATCATTAACAATATATATATTAGGGGGATTATAGTGAAACCGATTTATATTATCCTAGGGTTTTTATTTTTGGCACTTGGAGTTATTGGCGTAGTGGTGCCGTTGCTGCCGACTACACCGTTTCTGCTGCTGGCAACCTTTTTCTTTATGCGGGGGTCTGAAAGGATTCATCGGTGGTTTTCAAATACGTCTCTGTATCAAAAATATCTGGAAAGTTTTGTTCAAACCAGGTCGTTGAAGCTGTCCACAAAAATTACGTCATTGGGCTTAGCGTCAGCTATGCTGATTACAGGATTTATCTTCACACCCATTATGTGGGGGAAGTTACTCATCGTTTTGGTCATCCTGTTCAAATATTATTACTTTATATTCCGAGTCGGAACTGTGAGAGAAGCTGAGGCGGAAACTCTGACTTCAACTGAAGCCGTTCCTACTCCAAAAAAAAGATCTAAAATGGTCGACAGTCGTCTGTTAGGCCTGGTGGAGCATTCTCGAAAATATATCATCTTGGGTGTGCTTGTACAGTGGATCGGTCTTTTAGGGAGTATAGCCGCTGTTTTGTCTATGGCCTTTGTGATGCAGCAAGCATGGGAGGGACAAGTGACTCGCAAGCTGATTCTATTCATGACGGTCATTGTTATGGCTGCCATTGCAGTTCGCTTTCTGAGTAATTATGCAGCCAGTATGTTGTCCTATCGGGCTTCAATCAATGCTAAAAAAACGCTGCGCTCACAGATTTACGGCAAGCTGCTAAAGCTGGGGCCCTCTTATACAGATCATACTTCCACTTCGGGGGTTATTCAGGTTGCTGTAGAAGGGGTGGAGCAGCTTGAGACCTATTTTGGAAGATATATGCCTCAGCTATTCTATAGTCTGCTTGCGCCTGTAACGTTGTTCATCACCCTCTCTTTTGTCAGCTTCAAAGCGGCTATTATTCTATTAATCTGTGTTCCCTTAATTCCAGTGTCCATTATTGTCATTATGAGGATGGCTAAAAAGCTGTTTCGGAAATATTGGGGCAGCTATGTCAATTTGGGTCACAGCTTTTTGGAAAATGTACAAGGTCTGACCACGCTTAAAATTTACGGGACAGACCAGGATAAACATCAGGAGATGAACACAGCGGCTGAGGATTTTCGCAAAATGACGATGAAAGTCCTGACTATGCAGTTAAACTCCGTGGCTGTCATGGATCTTATCGCATTTGGTGGTGCCGCCGCAGGTGTGCTGGTCGCGGTAAGCGAATATTCCTCAGGTCATATTGGCTTGGCGGGAGCGCTCATCATTGTTTTGCTGTCGGCAGAGTTTTTCATTCCGCTGCGTCTGCTCGGTTCCTACTTTCATATCGCCATGAACGGAATGGCAGCAAGTGACAAAATATTCCAAATGTTGAGTACAGAGGATTTTATACAAGGACAACAAAGCATAGAAGCCACAGACATTCAACTGGAACGGGTAAATTTTGCTTACGATGAAAGAGATACCTTACGAAATATATCCATGAATATCCCTCAAGGGAGCTTTGTTTCCATTGTTGGAGAATCAGGTTCAGGTAAAAGTACGGTAGCCGGATTGATCGTTGGACATCATGAGGGCTATCAAGGAAGCCTGAAGATCGGGGGAACCGAACTGACCTCCATTACGGAAGAAAGCCGCATGCGTCATATGACCTGGATCGGTTTTAACAGCTACATTTTTAAAGGCACTGTAGAAGCGAATTTGAGAATGGGGAATGAGCACGCGGATGAGCAACAAATGCTGGAAGCGTTGCGGCAAGTGAAGCTGTATGATTTTATTCTCTCCGAAGGGGGATTGGAAGCAGAGATAGAGGAGCAGGGAGCGAATCTGTCAGGAGGACAGCGCCAACGGCTAGCACTGGCCAGAGCGTTGCTGCACGATAGTCATGTGTATATTTTTGATGAGGCTACCTCTAACATTGACGTTGAGAGTGAGGAAGGCATCATGGAAGTCATACATGCACTGGCAGGTCAAAAAACAGTGATTCTCATCTCTCACAGACTGGAAAACGTGATCCAATCTGACTGCATTTATGTGCTGCAAAATGGCTTAGTGGCAGAATCCGGAACGCATCAGGAGCTGTTGAGCCAGCAGGGACATTATGCGGAGATGTATCTCAGTCAGCATAGGATGGAACAGTTTGTGAAAGGAGGTGCTGTATATGCGTAGACACGGTTTACGGATTATGGGTCAATTGTTGGTCTTGGCGGGGCCTCTTTTACCTGTGCTGCTCATAACGATTGTTACAGGAGTGCTTGGTTTTGTATGTGCTATTGGCATTATTGTGTATGGGGCCCTTGCCCTACTGACAGCAACGGGCATCACGACAGGCTACAGCATGACATTTTTGCTGACTGCCATCGTGCTATGTGCTGTATTACGCGGCGTATTTCGTTATGGCGAGCAAATGAGCGGTCATTATCTCGCCTTCAAGCTGCTGGCCGTGCTGCGTGACAAGGTGCTTCTAGCCTTGCGCAGATTGGCTCCAGCCAAGCTTGAAGGCAAAGACAAAGGGAATCTGATTTCGCTGATTACAAGTGATATTGAGCTATTGGAAGTATTTTATGCGCATACGATAGCGCCTGTTATGATCGGCATTATTACTTCACTGATTATGGTGTTTTTTATAGGCTCTTATGAGCCTTTACTAGGCGGGATCGCTGCGCTTGCTTACATAACCGTCGGTTTGTTCATTCCTCTGCTTACGTCACGTATGGGCAAGCGCCAAGGGATGGAATACCGGAGCAGCTTCGGCCAGCTGAGTAGTTATTTTTTGGACAGCTTACGCGGGATGAAGGAAATTGTTCAATATGGGCAAGGAGAACAACGATTAAATGAAATTAACCGTCGTACGGATCAGTTGGATGCCAAGCAGAAGGACTTGAAGCATCACGAAGGCATCACAAGAGCGATCACAGATGCGGCTGTAGTCGGATTTTCATTCTTGATGCTGCTAGCTGGATTGTATGGCATGTCTAAGGGGCAGATGGATTTTACAAGTATGCTGATTTCAGTCATTGCCCTGTTTAGTTCATTTGGTCCGGTGGTCGCGCTGAGCAATTTGTCTAACAATTTGCTTCAGACGCTGGCAAGCGGGGAACGAGTGCTGAGTTTGCTGGAGGAGACCCCGGAGGTAGAAGAAAATATGGATGGAATGACTGTTGGCTTTACTGGAGCGCAGATAGATAAGGTGACTTTTGCATACGATGGTCAAACGGTGCTGAAGGACGTAAGTCTCACGATACCGCCCAAGCGAATTATAGGTATTCAGGGTAAAAGCGGCTCCGGCAAGTCAACGTTGTTGAAGTTGCTGATGCGATTCAGGGACCCGCAACAAGGTGGAATTTTGCTATCTGAACACGATTTAAAGGACATTGAGACCCGACATTTAAGAAGCTTGCAAAGCTATGTCGATCAGCATACATTCCTGTTTGATGATTCCATTGCAGCTAATATCAAAATTGGAAAGCCTGATGCTACACATCAACAGGTTGTAGAAGCAGCCCGTAAGGCATCAGTGCACGATTTTATTATGACATTGCCTCAAGGATATGACAGCCGAGTTGGAGAGTTGGGGGACAGGCTGTCTGGTGGAGAACGTCAGCGCTTGGGACTGGCCAGAGCCTTTGTTCATGATGCGCCCCTCTTACTGCTGGACGAACCAACTAGCAATTTGGACAGTTTGAACGAAGCGATTATTTTAAAATCGTTAAAAGAACAGCAGCAAGACAAAACGATCATCCTTGTTTCGCATCGAAGCTCTACTATGCGAATGGCTGACGAAATTTTTCAAATGGATAACCGCCGACTCTCCTGAACGTGATGAAAGCTGGGAAATAAATGTGATGCTTTGAAGGCGAAAGCTGTAGCCTGTTCATCGTTTTGTCATAAAATGGAGTGTGCGTGTTGAAATGGGAGCGTCATCCTTATTTAAATCATCCAGCTTTTCAAGCTTGTCTTATTTTGATAGCCTATGAGGTGAGGATTTTGCAAATCCTGAGGTATATTGACAAGTCATAAACATCATAAATGATGGATGAACAGAGGCTGTAAGCCGATGTACAGAAATGGGTGGTGAACAGAAATGTCAGATTTCAATCAGCTTAAAGAGCTTGAGCACACAAAATATCCCATATATGAAGGCTATGATTTGGGTCTTACTTATACGCCTGCGGGCAGCAAGTTCAAGGTATGGGCCCCGACTGCGAAGCAGGTCCATATAGCGTTGTATAGCGATGCGGGGGCGTACGATCAGGAGGGGAACGTTCAGGAGCACGGCGGGGGTCAGGAATTTCTCATGATCCGTGATGATCAAGGGGTATGGTCTATAGAGCTGGAAGGTGACTGGAACAAATATTATTACATGTACAGGCTGGAGTGGGCGGACAACACTGTTCATTATGCTGCCGATCCATATGCCACAGCGGTATCAGCCAACGGGCAACGTACAGCGATCATTGATTTGGCTCAAACCAACCCGGATGGATGGGAATTGGATGCGGGGCCTACCCTTAAGCGGCCGACGGATGCCATTCTCTATGAGGTTCATGTGCGTGATTTTTCGATGGATACCCATTTTAATACAGGGAAAAAAGACTTATCTGCTGCTCAGGGACGGTTTGAGGCCTTTACGTATACGGGATTGAAGGATCCTGAGGGGAACAGTATCGGGCTGGATCATCTGCTGGAACTGGGCATTACACATGTTCATTTGCTTCCAGTAGCTGATTTTCATACGGTGAATGACTTTGCGGAATTAGATACTGAATATAACTGGGGCTATGATCCCCAGCATTATAATGTGCCGGAGGGGTCTTATTCTTCCAATCCGGCTGATCCAGAGGCACGTATACGAGAGCTGAAACTGCTGGTAAAGTCTTTGCATTCTGCCGGCATCGGTGTCATTATGGACGTTGTATACAACCATACGTATTCGGTGGAACAGGGGCCATTTGAGCCTGTTGTACCTGGATATTATTACCGCACGGATGAACAAGGGCAGCTCACCAATGGATCAGGTGTAGGCAATGAGGTGGCAACCGAACGTCCGATGGTGCGCAAGTATATCAAGGATTCACTACGCTATTGGGCAGAGGAATATCATATAGACGGCTTTCGATTTGATCTGATGGGTCTGATTGATACACCAACCGTGGTGCAGCTTACGCAAGAACTTCGCTCTGAAGTGCGTCCGGATCTGCTGATCTATGGTGAGCCTTGGACGGGAGGAGAATCTCCACAACCCTTGCTTACGCTAAAAGGAACACAACGGGACAAAGGCTTTGCTGTTTTTAACGACAACTACCGTTCTGCTATTAAGGGGGATAGCGACGGTACTGGAAGCGGGTTTGCCACGGGGGCAGAACATCAGGAGGAGCAGGTGCTCAAAGGTGCTTTTGGGGCTATTCATGATTTCACAGCTCAGCCATCGGAGACCGTCAATTATGTAACTGCCCACGATAATCTCAATCTGTGGGATAAAATTTTGACGGTAAGACATTTGCGGGAGCACTGTCGTTTTCCACAATGGGAGCAGGGGAAGCCACAGGATGGGAGGACACCTGAACATGCTGTTGCCGAAGCAGATCCGTATGGGGAACTGGATGAAAATAACCTGCTAGAGGACGAAACCGTGCGCAAGTCCCTGTTGGCCAACGGCATGGTACTCACATCTCAAGGTATTCCTTTTATTCATGCAGGGGATGAACTGCTGCGCTCCAAATATGGAGACCACAATAGTTACCGGAGCTCAGATGTGGTCAATGCCATTCATTGGGATAACAAGGCGAGGTTTCGCCCCGTGTTTGATTACTACCAAGGCTTAATTGCTTTGCGACGCAGCCACCCAGCATTCCGAATGGACCAACGTGAGCTGGTGGAGCAGCACATGGAAGTGCTGCAAAGCAGTGGGCATGTGGTGGCCTTTGCTTTGAGGCACCATGCTAACGGCGATGCCTGGAATCATATTGTGGTGATTTATAACGGCTCGGATACGGAGCAGACGATAGTATTGCCTGCGGAATCGGATCGTTGGCATGTGGTCGTGGACGCACACGGGGCTGGTAATGAGACACGGTATGAAGTCGTAGGCCATCGTGTAACTGTATCGCGCTGGTCAATGATGGTGTTATATGATCAGGAAGAACCTGCACGAGTCTCCTTTTTGACTGAACAAGATCAGGCTAATCGTCAGGCGGAGAACGAATTGGAAGACTCGGATGAGGGAACAGATCAAGAAATTGCAGGTACAGCCATGGCTTTGACAGATGTGCAGCTTGGAAACGATAATGAAGTCGCTCCATTTCGTACGATTGAACTGATCTACGAGCGTACGGATCGGCAATACACTGGCTGGAACGTATGGGTATGGGGAACTGGGCACCGCGACGGACATGTCGAATTTCGGGATTTGGATGACGGTCGTGCAATAGCGCGTATTCAGGTGGCTCCTGATATACAGCGAATTGGCTACATTGTCCGGCTTAATCACTGGGATGCCAAGGATGTTGAGGCAGATCGATATATTGATATAGACCAGAACCAGTCTGTGATGCAGGTACTGATTCATAGTGGCAGAGAAGAATATTTGTTACTGGTAAATGATAATCGGGCCGGTTAGACTTGCGTGCTTGGTTGCGTATATACACAAAAATAGCATTTTTCGATCATTTCGAGAAATGCTATTTTTTTATGCAAACGTGTGTCAGTTTCAGAAAAAAGGGGTAAAATAGAATTATGGACTTGTTTAGTTTTGCCAGCTAGCTGGCTTACATCCTGTAGTACGACTGGTAAACAGGCAAGATTCTTGGAGGAAAATCATTTGTAAGGTAACCTGAAGGAGGTTGTATATCATGAGTTCTAATGGAGGAAGTATTCAACTAACCGCCCAGCCGAGAACAGAGAAGAAGGGTTCGGCCATTCGTGGATTAAGGTTAAAAGGACGGATTCCAGCTGTGGTTTACGGCTCTGAAATCGAGGGAACCCCTGTACATGTCGATGCCAAGGAATTTAATAAAGTAGTCAGAACCGGACGTTCAGAGGTTTTTAATCTCACAGTAGAAGGCGGAGAAACGATCCCAGTAATTATTAAAGATTATCAACAGCGTGACAACCAATGGTTGCATGCCGATTTTTTAAAAATTTCCAAAAACAAACCGCTTCGCGTGCGTGTTTCTATTGATTATCAGGGAACCCCTGTAGGTACAAAAACAGGCGGTATCCTGCAAGTTCAAGAAACAGAAGTCGAAGTTGAAGGTTTGCCTTCTGACTTGCCGTCCACAATTGAAGTGGATGTATCCGCACTGGATATTGGCGACAAGCTGAGCGCAAGCGACTTAAAGCTTCCTAAAGGTGTGACGCTGCATGTCTCTGAAGAGGAGCTGCTGGCATCCGTGATCGTGCCGCGTGCAGTCGAGGTAGAGAATGCTGCTGTGGAAGGTGATGCAGCGGCAACTGAAGGCGCTGAAGAGGCTTCCGAAAACAAGGAATCTTAATGAAGTCAGCAGGCATATTGAACGTTGGCTGATTAAAGAAGATGATCAAACCGTGAGCTAAAAACCGTTCCCTGTTAGGGGGCGGTTTTTCTCTTTAAAGCACGACCATCATTCAATACGCGTTCTGATATGACGATATATATAGTATGGCATTTACATTTTTATTTTATAAATACCTAATATATATCTAAGGAGCGCGTACGCAATCATGGACAGAACGAATGAATTGTTGTGGCAAAGAAACAAATTGGTGATCATTATTTTTTGGATTATGACTTTGAGCAGCATCATCCCGGCAGTATCTAATCCCTCGATGTGGGTATCTAGTGGTGTAGGATTTGTAGTCGCGGCAGTTTTGACAATTCTGAATATGAAAAAGAAAGGAATCCGTCTTATTCCTTGGATTATTACATTTTATAGTGCATTAATATGTATATTTGTGAACTTGTCTAGCGTGGATGTAGTAGTTTCGATCTTTATCTGCTCGTTGTTGTTGCTCTACCCATCTTACCGATATTTTCTGGTAACCATGACCTTAAATCTGTGTAATATTTTTGTACAAGTTACGATCGGTACGCCCGCAACTCCCCAGGCTACCGGTTCTTTGCGTTATGTGCATGAGTTTATCATTGTTTTACTGATTGGTTTGCTACTGTTAGTGGTATCGGTGTTAAATCAAAAGCAGTTTCAGAAAACGGAAGAGCAAAATAAAGATATGGAGGCCACAAGGCAACGGATTGAATTCCTGTTTGAGCAAGTTAGACAAGCTGTAGCTGGATTGCATAGCTTTACAGAACGATTCAGGAATCAAGTGGATGCTACAGGCAACGTGACGAATGAAGTCGCTATCGGGTTTCAGGAGGTTGCCAAAGGGGTAGAAATGCAAGCTTCGAATATCACTGAGGTCACGGATAACTTGGCTCAGTCTGATCAGCACGTGCGCGAGGTTGCCGATCATTCCCGAGAACTGAAGCAGCTCTCCGAAGATACGAAAAATGCCGGGGGTAGAGGGAGCAGTCAACTACTTGCACTAACATCTCAAATTAAGGATTTGGGTCGGGTGATGAGTCGTACCAAAGAAGAATTAGATGAGTTTAAAGTGCAGAGTGACAATATGTCTTCCATGCTTAAAGAAATTACTCAAATCTCAAAGCAAACCAATTTGCTGTCCTTGAATGCATCCATTGAGGCTGCCAGAGCGGGAGAGCATGGAAAAGGGTTTGCGATCGTGGCTGGAGAAGTGCGTAATTTGGCTGAAATGGTTGGAAACACCTCAGTGGCGATGGAAGGTATTTTGGAGCAGCTGAGAACTCAGATGGATTCTGTTGTAAGTCAATTTGACATGGGACAGGAAAGATTACAGCAAAGTATGGAGTCGGCACATTCGACCGAAATTGTACTGGAGGATATCCTGCAAAATGCCAATAAAGTGCTGATGCAGGCCGTGGATGTGGAAAACAGTACGAATAGCATGCAGCAGTATTCATCTCAGGTTGTTCAAGAGATGACGGAATTTTCAAGTGTAACGGAACAGGCGAGTGCAGCATCAGAACAAATTTTGGCTGGAGTAGAGGAACAACGAAATATAACCTCCAATATGGTGACCGGGTTTAGTGAGCTAGAGGCGTTGATTATCCAATTAAAAGAACTGGTACATGATCAGAAGGAGTACAACAGTCCTACCGAAATCAGCAAAAGCAAATAACCGACAAGCTTCTTCATCGGACTAGAGAGCCGGGGAGTATCGCTATCAAGCGGTACTCTCCGGTTTTTTTCTGCGTTTGAAGAAGGGAAATGAAGAAGAGGCGATTTCTAGAAGCTATAATTAGATGGAAGTTGATGGTATAATTTGTGGCAGTTTAAATGCTTTGTAACTAAGGGGGGGATAAATTCTTATGGAGCTTAAATATTTGTTATTCGGCGTGTTGAGCCTATTGGGTAGCGGAGTGATATATACGATGGAGCGCTTTATAGCGGTCATTCAATGGGCTGCGAATTCCGTACCTGTTAAATTGAATAGTTCGGGCATTTCTATGTCAGAACCTGATATGCCGAGTTTTGTTGACAATATATTTGTTATTATTTTATTCGTATGTGGCTTGATGATACTTGGGTATGGTGTGTATGAACGACGTACACGATAACAACTATGTAGGCATATCCGTTTTTATTTGGGAGGAACGCATGTGAATGCCTTGTTGGAAATGCTGATGCAGCTATTTGAGCGCGCAGCGTTGTTACTGATTTGTTTATTTTTTATTACACGTATCCCCCGATTTAAGGAAACCTTGCAAAAGAACAGTCATTCTCCGGCAGAGCTGGCCATACTAACATTGATTTTTTGCATGTTTGCACTGTTCGGCACCTACACCGGGATTGAAGTTGAAGGTTCGCTTGTTAACGTTCGAATCATAGCAATTATGGCAGGCGGTATTTTGTTTGGACCCTGGGTTGGGATCGTTACAGGTATTATATCGGGTATCCATCGTTATCTGATTGATATCGGGGGAGTGACCTCGATTCCGTGTCTGATTACAAGTATTCTGGCAGGTGTGGTGTCAGGATATATCGGTCGCCGGGTCAATCGTTCCAAGAGATGGCTGGTCGGTATCGCCGCAGGTATGGTCTGCGAAGCGTTGACGATGCTGCTCATTATGGTGATGGCACAACCCCATAGCCTTGGAGTGGACATCGTTTCCAAGATTGGTCTACCGATGATTATCGGAGAAGTCAGTATCGGTTTAATCGTTCTGTTGATCCAGAGTGTGGAGGGGGAAAAGGAGAATATCGCGGCCAGACAGGCCAAGCTGGCACTGGATATTGCCAACAAGACGCTGCCTTATTTTCGCTCCATTAATGCCGAATCCTTGCATACCATTTGTTCGATCATAAAAGAAGATATTAAGGCAGACGCGGTGGCGATCACGGATACCAGAGATGTGCTGGCCTATGTCGGTTTTGGCGAAGAGCGTTATCACATCGGAGATGAGATCATTAGCGATGTGACTAAATCGACGATCCGCAGCGGTAAAATCACGATCCGCAATCATATTGCAGACGATAAAACACCCCAAATCCAGTCCCTGCTCATTATCCCGTTAGAGGAGCGGGGAGAAGTAACCGGAACGTTGAAGATTTATTATCGCAAAGCTTATAAAATCACGTATCCGTTGCAGACGATGGCGATTGGCTTGTCTCAAATCATTTCCACGTTAATGGAAGTGTCGCGTGTGGAGCAAATTAAGGAAGCGGCGAATAAGGCCGAGTTAAAGGCACTCCAGACTAAGATCAATCCTCATTTTCTGTTCAACGCGCTGAACGCCATTGCCTCGACGACACGCACCAAGCCGGATAAGGCACGAGAGCTGATCATTAATTTATCGGGTTATCTGCGCTATAATTTGGAGCTGAATGATGATTTGATTGAAATTCATAAGGAGCTTCAGCAGGTGTCTGATTACGTAGAAATTGAAAAAGCACGCTTCGGCAACCGGCTTCAGGTAGAGTATGTAATGGATGAGGTGTCTGTGCGTATTCCAAGCCTTATTATCCAGCCCCTGGTTGAGAATGCGATTAATCATGGAATCCTCAAGAAAAAGGGGGCAGGTACAGTAACCATTTCTGTAAAGGATCGTGGAGAAAAGGTGCGTATTTCTGTGGCAGATACCGGGGTGGGTATACGCGATGATGTTGTGGATAACCTGTATCATGATCGGGTTCCGGCTAAACAGATCGGCTTGTACAATGTGCACAGACGACTCAAGCTTATGTACGGCGAAGGAGTTATTATTCTGAAGCATGAGCCGGGCACCGAAGTTTATTTTGACATACCAAAGGAGAAGTCATGAAGGCCATAATTGTAGAAGACGAACTTCCGGCGCGTGAAGAGCTGGAGTATCTTATTCAGACTCATAGCAACATTGAGGTGACCGATAGTTTCGAGGATGGGCTAGATGTGTTTCGGTTTCTGCAAGATCAGGAGACGGATGCGATCTTTCTGGACATTAATATTCCTTCATTGGACGGGATGCTGCTGGCACAGAACATTAGCAAATTTGCCAAAAAGCCCTATATTATTTTTACGACCGCCTATAAAGAACATGCGGCGCAGGCTTTTGAACTGGAGGCGTTCGACTACATCCTCAAACCCTATGATGAAAAACGGATCGCATCTATGCTGCGTAAGCTGGAAAATGCTTATGAGCAGCAGAACGTTCCAATACAGGAGCCTGTCCAGACGGCGCAACCCCGAGCTGCTGAAGCCAGCACCGTTGCTGCGCCAGGTCGTATTAATCTGCTGAAAAATGACAAAATCATCGTAACGGATGCGAACGATATTTACTATGCGTGTGCGCAGGAAAAGGTGACCCGTGTCTTTACAAGGCACGAAGAATATACGATGCCGATGAGCATTTCGGAATTTCATGCCAGGCTACCACAGCAGGACTTTTTCCGCTGTCACCGATCGTACACGGTGAATCTGTCGCAGATCCGTGAAATTGTACCTTGGTTTAACCATACGTATCTCCTGCGTTTGCGTGGACTAGAAGCTGAAATTCCGGTAAGCCGTAGCAAGGCCAAGGAATTCCGGCAAATTATGCGACTTTAAAGGCATTTCATTCCGCTATATGTGCATTTCATTCCTCAAACGATTTCTGGCTGACATGCAGGGTTATAATAACCGTGTAAACAGGATCCTTACAGACTTGCTCTTTCACAGACGCAAAGCGTACTGGATTCACGGTTATCATCATAACAAATGGATGCTGTAGAGCCGGAATGAAAAGAGGAGATCAATATGAAATCAAATAGCGGAAATCGCCTGCTGGTCGTACTTGGAACGATTATTGTCCAGATGGGCTTAGGTACCATTTACACATGGAGTTTATTTAATCAACCATTGGTGGACCGCTTTGGCTGGAACCTCAGTTCGGTCGCTATTACATTTTCAATTACCAGTTTTGCACTGGCGTTTGCTACGTTATTTGCAGGCAAGCTACAGGATAAATGGGGACTACGTCGTCTGATTTTGTGTGCAGGTGTCGTGTTAGGAGCCGGTCTCATGCTCAGTTCGCAGGTAACATCGCTGTCCCTGCTTTACATTTTGGCGGGTATTGTCGTAGGTTTTGCGGATGGAACGGCATATATTACATCACTGTCGAATCTGATTAAATGGTTTCCTGAGAAAAAAGGACTTATTTCCGGTATTTCGGTTGGGGCATATGGAACAGGCAGTCTTATATTCAAGTATATTAATGGTTCGTTGATTCAGTCCGTTGGTGTATCGCAAGCGTTCTTATATTGGGGAATGATCGTGCTGATCATGATTGTGGGTGGTTCTTTCCTGGTAAGAGAAGCTGTAGTCGTGAACAAGCCTTCGGTACAAAATGGGGTCGTACAGCGGGACTACACCGTTAAAGAAATGTTGCGCACCAAGCAGGCATACCTGCTGTTCGTCATGTTCTTTACCGCTTGTATGAGTGGTCTCTACCTGATTGGAGTCGTCAAAGATATCGGCGTACGGATGGCCGGTCTGGATGTAGCAACAGCCGCTAATGCGGTCGCTATGGTCGCCATTTTCAACACGGCGGGTCGGATCATTTTAGGTGCGCTATCGGATAAAGTAGGTCGTTTGAAAGTAGTAGCGGGTGCGTTGCTGGCAACGGCGGCTGCAGTTACAGTGTTAAGTTTGGTACCGCTGAATTATGGTTTGTTCTTTGCCTGTGTAGCAGGAATTGCTTTTTGCTTCGGCGGCAACATTACAGTCTTTCCTGCCATCGTAGCTGATTTCTTTGGACTGAAAAATCAAAGTAAAAACTATGGTATTGTGTATCAAGGCTTTGGCCTTGGTGCGCTGGCGGGGTCATTTATCGCAGCCTTGCTCGGCGGATTCATCCCGACCTTTACCACAATTGCTGTGCTGTGCGTCGTATCGTTCCTGATTGCCCTTACCATTCGCACTCCAGAACAAGGTAAAGGCAAACTGCGTAGTGAACGGAAGAAAAATACGAACAGTGTGCGCAGCATGAAGCCTGGAACGAAACTGGGTTAAATGATTTGAGAAAAAAGAACCAGATGAATGCCAAAAGACCTGTCATCATTTCTCTAAGGGAGATTATGGCAGGTTATTTGTTTTTCCAATAATCTATTTTACGGTATAATAAAAAGATGTGTAATAAGCCGATATATACAAAAGACATAAGCTAAGAACCTGACAGGAGGACGAGTCATGATCGTGGATACAAGCGGGAATCTGCTTGCCCGCAATACGAAGCTGCGAAATACATATCAAATTCGAAGCGCCTTGTCCCGCAGTGAGCTGGCCATCGTGTATACGGCAAGGCTGTTGGATAACCGAGAAAAGGTCATTGTGAAGGAATTTTTTCCGAATGCACTGGCTTTGCGGGGGATGGATCGAAAAACGGTCACTTGCGGTGCTTCGATGCAATCCAAATATGTGGAGTTTATGCATTATTTTTTGCGTGAAGGGCAAATGTTGAAGGAGTTAAGTCATCCGGGAATTGTCGGTTATATAGATCACTTTGAGGAAAATGGAACTGCCTATCTGGTCATGGAATACTGTGCAGGCAAGACCTTGGATCGAATGATGAAAGAAGAGGCTGCGCCAACGTATGACCCCACTTTTTTGTACCATACGCTGCTACCTTTAATTGATGCCATGGAGTACATTCATGACAAAGGAATTATTCATCGGGATATTAAGCCGGGCAACATTATGATTGGGGAAAATGGCAACGTCAAGCTGATTGATTTTGGTTCGGCTGTGCATTTTGAAGGCAAAGAGCATCCGATTTTCACCACAGCGGGCTATTCTCCGCTGGAATTTTATTCTAATCGTTCGCAGCAGGGACCTGTGTCGGATATCTATAGTTTGGCCGCTACGCTGTATTATTGCCGAAAAGGAACACCTCCGCCAGATGTGCCAGGCCGATTATTTGCAGATCATGCTGAGCGGATTCAGATTGAAAATGCGGGACTTTCTCTGCTGCCGTATGTCATTCGGCGTGGTCTGGAGGTACAGGCTAACAAGCGCTGCCGCTCACTTCGATGGTTTAAAGCCGCACTACGTGCGGAATATTGGATAAAAAAAGGGAAGCGCCCTACTCTTACGGTTCGTTAACCGTAAGAGACGGCGCTTCTCTTTTTTTATTCCGACGATGTTATCCTGTCGGAGCTTGGATATGGTCGGTGTAGACTGAAGTATTCGGCTTAATCGCTTTATAGCGCAGCTCAATTTCAGTGACACCATCCTCAAATGTGATATATAGTTTGTCACCATACGCCATGACCGCTTTTTTGTTGCGGGTCAATCTGACTTTTCCATGCTGCAGGGCGCAGCGTGTATCATGTTTCACGATCAGAGTCCCTTTTTTACCTGCGGAAAATAGGATTCGTTCCACTTCTGGTAATGGTTCGTGAACGTCAAGCGTACGGAATAATTCCTGCAAGCTGACCTTATGACCCGGAAAGGAGGTAAGCGGCCAAGATTTTACCGGAATCTCCTGCCCACTCGCTGTAGCGAGAAAATAACCTTCGATTCTTCCAGCAAACTGCGGCTTCGGTTGCAAGAACCAATACAGAAGAGCAGCTATCACAATGCTGATGGCTACCGTCCATTTAATGGCTGTATACCGGGATTGGACTGAAACGGTCAGTGTAGCGCTACTGGATGCACCTTCTGGATCGGTAGCGGTAATCTTTAGCTTCGTGTCACCTGTGTGAAGCTCGGATAGCAGCAGATCATTACCGTTAATCTCGGCATTAATCGTATCGTCAGAAGCTCCTGAATCCAGCTTATAGTTCAGCTTGTCATGATTGGGATCAACAATAAAGTCTGATAAACTTCGACGGGAATCACCGTCTTCTTTAACCAGGCGAATCGTCAGGTCTTTTAAAGCTTGTGGTGCTGCATTGGTGGCGTGAACCTTATGTACAGTTCCCTTACGGTACCACTGCGGACTATCCAGGGATAGCTGCCATGTATAATCACCCGTTTGGGGGAACGCATATTCGGTATGAAAGGCTCCTGACTTATAGGTCATAGGCACCTTTTTAGCTGTACCGCCCTTTACAGGGGTAACTATAATATGGGCTTGGAGAGATGTGTATACGGCATCATCTGTAAGCTTTTGGCCATCCGGTAACACGAGCTGAGCTTGAAATGGTGTCGCTTGTCCCTTCAGCAATTGCATAGGCTTGTCGCCATGAGTTGCTGTTGTTTGCGTTCCCCCTGTAGTAGCTTCAGCTTCCAGTCGGTAGCTGCCAAGTAAATTGATTTTAACCAAATCTCCGCGTATGCCCCGTAATTTTAACTTCACTTTACCTGCTTGTGGATGCTCAATTTTCAAAATTGCATATCGGCTCGACTTGTACCTGCGGACATTTTCTGAGTTGGAGTATAGCTGGGTTTCCAGCAGGGGATGCTCCGACAAAAGCACCAGATTGGCTTCTTCCATACTAGAGTCCGGTAGAGTCACCGTTAATTCTTGCATCTCGCCAGTGGTTGTAATTGCAGCAACTGGAACGAGCTTGGAGCGAATTTGACTGGCAAAAATACGGTTCAGAATTTCGGGCAGATCCTCAGCACTACTGGTAATAAAAGAAGCTCCTCCCGTTTGAGAAGCGATCCGTTCGAGTTCTTGCCGGTTTACCGTGCCATCATGATTCAGACCAATCGTATACACCGGGTATCCCTTGGTCTGTGCAGATTTGATGACAGAGGATACATCGTTATTCGAGTCACCCTTGGACCGAGAACCAGAAGAGGCACCAAAATCAGTCTCTCCATCTGACAATAAAATCATAAAAGGCTGACGCCCTTGGGATGCTCCTGCGGCTAGTAGTTCTGAGCCTTTACGCAGTCCAAGTCCCAAATCTGTATAGCCAGAACGGTTCAACATTCTGATTTCCTGCTGGATTTGCGATTTTTGCGCTGCCACGCCAATCGAAGTCAGTGGTTTTGAGGCGACAATGTGATGGTTGTAGGCGACGAAACCCACACGTGTACGGTCTGCATCACTCAAGTCCATAAACATACTGATGACTTCGGCGGCAATACCCTCTGGATCCGTGTCTCTCATGGAATAGCTGGTATCCAGTACAAAAACAGCATCGTAACCCTCGATCGAAGCAGTCCCCAAAGATGCTGCATTAGCCTGATTTACAGTGCAAATGACCCCGTTTAATCCTGTTTGAAAAAATAGTACAAAAGTCATGAAAGTAATAATTCCTAGTTTCCTTATTCTGAACATAAGCTCCTCCATCGGCGAGACCAATGTGGGCGTAGCAACTCTCCTAATCCTTGGGATATAAGGGATAAAGGATCAAAACAGCTGAAAAACCTCACATTAGCCATGAATTTGATACTTTTACGCTTCTCAGAAATATCCAATGAACTTCTATCGGTCATTGGATTCCATTTGTGAATATTTCCCTGAAGAAACAGGTCTAACATATCATAAAAATTAC
>RCUE01000039.1_pt1 | contig 64181 bp, 54 predicted proteins | sample 2166111 | NCBI WGS metagenome assembly RCUE01 (sample SAMN09930795, study PRJNA488358) | compost metagenome | feature: garden; material: soil; isolation source: compost soil in phenylacetonitrile-enriched culture | place: Germany: Experimental Botanical Garden Goettingen | collected 2016-01-27 | reverse complement strand
ATTGTACAGCAGCCTTCAAGTTCCGTTGGTTATCCTTAATCTGAATCTGGAATATGCGAAAATAGCTAATCGCCAACCGTTCGGAGTGGGTATACTTCTCACTCTCAATAACACAATCATACAAAAGCATGGAGGCTTCATGTCGGCCATCCTCAAACATCGCTTCTGCAGTCTCAAAAATAGCCGGAATATTTGATAAATCGTCCATCAAATAGCCCAGCACACTGCGTATACAGTCCAGCTTGTTCAACTCTGAGCAACGAAGAAGAAATGGACGCAACCTTCTCCAGTGGGGCAAGGAATGAATAAAACACTCATCTACATACATCTCGAACAAAGATCCTTCTTCCAATCCCATCGCCTCAGTAATCAGATCAAGCTGATTAACTGAAATAGGCCGTGGTGGGTTTCGGTTAAGTATACCGCTAAGTGTACCCGGATTTACCTTGGAAGCATCTGCAAAACATTGCATTGAAATGCCTTCAGTTTGAATATACTTTTCTATTTCTGCGCGGATCGTGGTGTTTTTTTCCAAAGGGACACCCCCTCAAACGAATGATGGTGACTTTTTCATTACCTTTTAAACCAAAATTTGTTTAATCAAAGTATATGTCTATTTATACGAGAGGTCAATAACTTTAAACACGACTCAGGACATATAAAATCACGAGTTTTGTACGATTTTAAATCTGTTTTATGAAAAAAGACCGTCCTCTGAGGGACAGTCTATTTCTATTATTTTGATGCTGTGGACTTATAGGACAAAAACTAGTTAGCAGTTCTACCGTGAACGTCCGAAATCGACGGCAAACTTAGCGTACCCTTCTACCGTTAACCCTTCATAAAGCAACTCCGAATAGGCATTAGCGGCATCCGTTGCTTGCGGCGAGGTCAGGAACGTCACATGCGGACGCCCTGACCATGGGGCGAGGGACCAATGGCCGTCAGCTTTTGGCGTCAACGTCTCCATATGCCGCACGTATTCGGTCAGCACATGACGATTCTCATCCGGTGAAGCAAGTATAATTCGCTCTCCACCCGGATTGACCAGCGCAGAGGAAAACGCGCGATAGTTATTCGTAACAACCAGATAATTTCGCTGCATATCCATCGGTTCGCCATCAAAAGACATCTGAATGATTCTGTGTGCATCTGGGTCCTTTAGGCCCCCGTCAGCATCATATCTGGCTGGCTGTGTTACATCAATCTGATACCTGATGCCGTCGATGATATCGAAATTAAAGCTTGGAAAATCAGAATTAATCAGCCCTTGCTCTTGTTCTGCTGAAGGATCAATTTGCCGGAATTGACCAGCAGACCACTCCAGCCATTCCCGAATTTCCGTTCCGGTCAGTCGAACGACATGCAGCGTATTCGGAAAATTGTACAGATCGGCGATATGCTTGATCGCCAACGTCCCCGCCGGAATATCGGTATAGTACGTTGGGCCATATCTGCCGCCTGTTTTAAAAGGAGCTGCTGCCGACAGAACGGGCAATCCTTCGTACTCGCTCCCTTGCATCTGCTGCTTCGCATACCACATTTGCGCATCATTCACGAGCTGAACCGAAGCATCATCCATCACCTGAGCAAAAAAGCTGTTCACCGCCACCGTCGTCTGACCTACAGGTGCACGAATATACTCCAGTGTTCCGGCGTGCTCTTCTGCTACCGACTGCTGAATGGCAGTATCCGGTTGTACTAGCGCCTCCTTGCGTATCGGATCATACACCGTTCGGACCTCGGCAGCAGATGCAACCACCTGCCACTTTCCTCCACTAAAGGTCAGCTCCAGATCAATGATACCCAGATGATCCCCCCAAAAGCCCGGCTCCACGGCTGGAATATCATGGATGGCACCTCGCTCTAGATCAACACCTGTTTTCCCCATAAACGAAGGTCCAGGGAATACTTTATGGGCATGACCAAACACAATGGCGTCGATCCCTTCCACCCTGCTCAGATGCAGCACCGCATTCTCCATATAAGGTGTTTCGAGAATATCTTCGAAGCCAGCATGGGGCATGGCAATGATCAGATCGGCTCCCGCCGCCTTCATTTGCGGAATAAACCGTCTTGCCGTTTCCAGCATATCTTTGACAATGATTTTCCCCTCCAGCCACGCCTTGTCCCATTGCATAATTTGCGGAGGGACAAAGCCGATGACCCCCACCTTCAATAGATGCTTACTGCCTGCTTCATCCTCTACCGTCTTATCCAGCAATAGATAAGGTGTAAAATAATTTCGTTCTTGTTCTCCTGCTATATAAATGTTGGCATTCACATAAGGAAATTTCGCTCCTTGAAGGCAAGTCTGCAAATATTCCAGTCCATAGTTAAATTCATGATTCCCGATATTGCCCACCTCGTACCCAAGCAGATTCATGGCTTTATAGGCGGGATGCACCGCGCTTGGGTCTTGTTGAAGACGTTGTACAGCATAATCCCCCATCGGATTCCCTTGAATCACATCTCCGTTATCCAGCAGCAGGTGATTGGGCACCTCTGCCCGGGCCGTTTGAATCAGGCTGGCAGTTTGCGCCAGACCGTAATGCAGCGTTTCCTGATCTGTATAATAGTCATAATTCCACAAGCTGACATGCAGATCGGTTGTAACCATAATGCGGAACTTCACCCTCACAGGACCTACATTTTCATGGCCTGCCTTTTCGTTAATATCCAAAATATCCAATCTTGTTCTCTCCCTCAGCTTCGGTCATAGAGCTTGAACAAGTCTAACAGAGCACTGTTAAGAGAATGTTAATATGATAAATTTTACATCATTTTTACCAAAGTCAGGAGCGGTTTTTACCCTAGCAGCGGGACTAGCTGTTAAGATTTGGTTTGTCACAGCATTTACAGGTTTTTAATTTTATTTTCGTTATTACGATGTTTAGGGGGAAATTATTTTGTTCAAAAAAGCACTGACCTTGTGCATGACCTTCACACTGGCAGCGGGTCTAGCCGCTTGTGGCTCCAATGCAAGCAATAACAACAGCGCGTCCACTCCGGGTACAGATGGCTCTAAAAACGAAAGCACAGCCTATGTTCCTAAAGAGTTAAAGGTACAGTTCGTTCCTTCTCAAAATGCAGATACGCTCGAAGCCAAAGCCAAACCGCTCGAAAATCTACTGGGTGACAAGCTTGGAATCCCGGTGAAAGTAACCGTATCTCCTGACTACAATACGATTGTGGAAGCCATGTCTTCCAAACAGGTAGATGTAGGATTCCTTCCGCCGAATGCTTATGTACTGGCCCACGATAACCGTAAAGCAGCCGACTTGCTGTTGCAAGCTCAACGCTACGGAATTGAAGATGCCACAGGCAAGGACACGACTGAAAAAGTGAACTTTTATAAAGCCATGATCGTGGTGAAAAAGGATTCTCCGATTCAAAGCCTAGCTGATCTGAAAGGCAAGAAGGTTGGCTGGCAAAATGTAACCTCCTCCGCAGGCTACGTATACCCTGCAGCAGAGCTGAAAAAAGCTGGCGTGGACCCGGACACGGATGTACAGGGTGTGACAATCAAAGGCCATGATGCTGCTATTCTGGCGTTGCTGAACGGTCAGGTTGATGCGGTAGCTGTTTTCCAGGATGCACGTAACACGGTGAAGAAGGAAATCCCGGATGTATTTGAAAAAACTCGCGTCATTCATTACACAGCTAAAATTCCAAATGACACCGTCAGCGTACGTTCCGATATGGATCAAGCGTGGAGAGACAAGATCAGCCAAGCCTTTATTGACATTGCCAAAGACCCTGCAGGCGGCGAGATCATTAAAGAAATTTACACCCATGTAGGTTATGAAAAGGGCGACGATAAAAACTTCGATTCTGTGCGTGAATACGCCGAAGCTGTCGGCCAAGCGGTAAAGTAACAGGTACGAAACAGGCTTTACGAATGACAGGGCAGCACCGTCCATGTATTCATGGCGGTGTTGTTTTCATTCCACCCCATCAGGGAGAAAGTTGGGAGCATATGATTGAATTTCGAAACGTATCGAAAACATACCCGAACGGCACCAAAGGGTTGAATAATATTAATTTGACGATTCAGGAGGGAGAAATGGTCGTCATTGTCGGCTTATCCGGTGCGGGTAAGTCCACCCTGCTGCGTTCCATTAACCGACTGCATGACATCACGTCTGGCGACATCGTTGTAGGCGGCAGGTCTGTCACATCTGCCGGAGGCAGCGAGCTGCGGCGCATTCGCCGTGATATCGGCATGATCTTTCAAAGCTTTAATCTGGTTAAGCGTTCGACGGTGCTTCGCAACGTACTTTCCGGCCGCGTTGGTTATCATTCGACGCTGCGGACCATTCTCGGTCTCTTCCCGAAGGAAGATATCGAGCTGGCACTAACGGCGCTAGAACGCGTGAATATCCGGGAAAAAGCTTACAGCCGAGCCGATGAGCTGTCCGGTGGCCAACAGCAGCGCGTATCCATCGCGCGTGCTCTGGCGCAGGAGGCTAAAATCATTCTGGCAGACGAGCCTGTCGCGTCGCTTGATCCACTGACCACCCGCCAGGTGATGGACGATCTCCAGCGAATCAACCGTGAAATGCAGATTACGACCATTGTCAATCTGCATTTCATTGATCTGGCGCGCGAATATGCAACACGGATCATCGGATTACGCGCTGGAGAGATCGTCTTTGACGGCACACCCGAGGAAGCTACGGATGAAGCCTTTGCGGAGATCTACGGCCGGGCCATCAAGCATGATGAACTGCTGGGAGTGGGATCATGAAGCCCGACTCTACTGTCCAGCCGCTCTCTTCGACGCAACCGTCACCATCTGCTGGACCGCCCCAGCCAAGTAAGCCGCCCGCAGGGCCACCTTTGCCAGGACGCTACAAGCGTTACGCCACCTGGATGATTTTTATCGTGGTGCTGGTAGCCTGCTCCATTCATACAGATGCCACGCCTTACCAATTGATCGTTGGATTACCGGAAATGGGCAAATTGCTGGAGGAAATGTTTCCTCCAGACTGGAGTTACCTGCCTACCATCTGGAAACCGATGCTGGAAACGATCCAGATCGCTATTGTCGGCACGACACTGGGAGCCATATTGGCGATCCCTGTCGCGTTGCTGTGTGCCTATAATGTAATGCCGCGCAAGCTGATTTCGCTGCCGATGCGCACGATCCTGAATCTAGTACGGACGATTCCCGATTTGCTGTTCGCCTCGATCTTTGTGGCGGTATTCGGCATCGGGCCGTTTGCAGGGATGCTCGCCCTGCTCTTCTTCTCCTTTGGCATTATAGCCAAGCTGACCTTTGAGGCGATTGAAGCCATTGATCCCGGACCACTGGAGGCCATGACTGCTGTTGGCGCGAGCCGCATCCAAGTCATCGCCTTTGGTGTGGTTCCGCAGGCTCTGCCTTATTTTGTGTCGTACTTGCTGTATACCTTTGAGGTCAATGTGCGCGCGGCTTCCGTTCTGGGCCTGGTTGGCGCTGGCGGTATCGGTCTGTTGCTTGACCGTTCTCTGGGGCTGTTCCGATATGATCGGGCAAGCATCATTATTCTACTGACCCTCGTCATCGTCCTTGCGATTGATTACGGCAGTAACCTGCTACGGAGGAAATTATTATGAATGATCCTACGCTTCGCAGACCTATTGGCTCCCGCCTGCGCCTATGGGCGATAGCTATTCTGCTAATCATCATTTATATTTGGGCTTTTCGCGGGATGCAGTTTGAAGGATTACAGGGAACGGCCAAAAGTGTCTCTGTCGCTATATTGGACGGCTTCCTTCATCCCGACTGGTCGTTCGTCTACATTCCTGAGGGAGAGGATTTACTGCGCGGGTTACTGGATACGCTGGTCATTTCAGTGCTCGGAACCTTCGTGTCCGCATTTGTCTGCCTTCCGTTCGCCTTTTGGGCGTCCAGCAATATGACCCGTCTGCGTCCCTTATCGGGTAGCGGGAAATTTGTGCTTAGTGTCATCCGGGTATTTCCCGAAATGATCGTCGCCATCTTGTTTATCAAAGCCGTTGGACCCGGTTCATTTGCGGGTGTGCTTGCCCTCGGCATTCACTCCATAGGCATGCTGGCGAAGCTTTTCTCGGAAACGATCGAAAGTGTCGATCACGGGCCCCAGGAAGCTTTGATCGCGTGCGGTGCCAACCGTTGGCAGGTGATTTTCTTCGCCGTGCTACCGCAGGTGATTCCACAGTTTCTTTCGTATTCGCTTTATCGTTTTGAAATTAACATCCGTTCCGCTACCACGCTCGGTCTGGTCGGTGCAGGCGGTATCGGTACTCCACTACTATTTGCACTCCAAATGCGCAACTGGAACCGTGTAGGCGTTATCTTGCTCGGTATTGTAGTCCTGATCATTTTGACGGATCTGATTTCCGGCTGGCTGCGCAAACGGATCGTATAATTAGAATTCTAAACACCCAAAAAGCCTCTCCTGTGTAAAAAGGGACACGTTATGCTCCCATTCACTCGGAAGAGGCTTTTGCCGTTCAACATCTCTCTGCCAATTCATCTATGATCCGTCGGACTTCCTCTGCCGTATTGTAAAAATGCGGAGCCACACGGATAACATCCTTTCGTGCTGAAACGATCATATTTTGGCTTCTCAATCGCCTCTCTACAGCCGACACGTCGGCTACTTCAACAGCGAGCAGGCTTGGTAATGTGCCTCCCCTGTAAGGTACACGTATGTGTAACCCTTTGCGCCGTCCATGTTCAACGGAAAAATCCAACAACTCACTCATATAGGCCTGAATACTCGTGACTCCAATCTCCAGCAGCAGCTTTAAGGCCGCATTGGCGGCAAAAATGCTAATGAAAGAAGGCAATCCCGTCTCAAAGCGTCGGGCTCCCGCCGCCGGAACCGGGTGAGCAATATCAAACCGGGAAGCGGGCTCCTGCCCAAGCCAGCCCGTAAGACGGGGCTTGAAGCGGTCTATTCGATCCTTGCTTACATAAAGAAAAGCCACGCCCGGAATTCCAAGCATATATTTGCGTGCTCCAGCGACCAGAATATCTACGCCCATTGCCTTTACATCCACTGGAATAATCCCTACAGACTGATAGGCATCCACAAACAGCAACGCCTGATTTCGGTGAGCTATATCTGCAATGGATTTTAAATCCTGCTGAAATCCGTTGGTATAGTTCACTTGTGACACCATAACGAGCGCAGTTTTCTCCGTAACATGCTCCTCATACTGTTCTATTATCACTTCTCCCTCGATGGAGGGGATACAACAGATGTGATCACGGAACATCTCCTGTGCCTGCCAGATGTGTCCCACCGTCGGAAAGTCGGTGTCCGCATACACAATGCCTTCTTTTCCCGGTACATAAGGAAGGGCAGTAGCCACACCAGCAATCGCCTCAGAGGCTGAGGACAGGACCGCAATTTCGTCAGTCTCCGCCCCGATGAGCTTGGCAAAATGCCCTCTAGCCTCCTCCAAACGTGCCATAGACAGCTCGCCGTTATGACCGTGTTGCAGCAAACTTCGATGATATTCCTCAATGGCAGCGGAAACCGGCCTCGATACGGCCCCTTGGGAACAGCTCCCTACATGGATATGTGAGGACAGCACTGGAAACAGCTGACGGTAGGACTGAAACGGATGTTTCATTTTTCCCTTCGCTCCTCCTGGGCACACCAACGTGCCTTGATATGATCATTTTATTATCCATATAAGCCACCTTAGAACAAGGGCCTCTCTTCCCATCTTCTCGCCGTTAACAGACGATAGACGCAAAGAGAGGCCCTGAGGGATCATATACAAAATCATAAATTAATGCACGCGTTTGCGTCCAAACCAGCTTTTAAGCACCAAGGTTGCCAGAGCAAGTAACAATAATAACGAGGCCACCGCAAAAGATGCCGAGAACTGATATTCGTTATACAAAATTTCCACATGCAGCGGCAGTGTGTTCGTCTCTCCCCGGATATGTCCAGAGACAACGGAGACCGCACCAAACTCACCCATGGCTCGTGCATTACACAAAATGATGCCATACAGCAGACCCCACTTGATGTTCGGCAGCGTCACTTTCCAGAAAATACGCCAACCGCGCGCGCCCAGCGTGACCGCTGCTTCTTCCTCTTGCTGTCCCTGATCTTCCATCATTGGAATGAGTTCTCGCGCCACAAATGGAAAGGTGATGAACAGCGTCGCTAAAATAATACCAGGCAAAGCAAATATAATTTTAATATCATGCTCGTCCAGCCACGGTCCAAGCCAGCCCTGTGCACCAAACACTAATACATACATCAGTCCTCCGACGACAGGAGAGATGGCAAAGGGTAAATCAATCAAGGTGACCAGCAAGCCTTTGCCGCGAAATTGAAATTTCGTGATCAGCCAAGCGGCAGCTACACCAAATACCGTATTCAGCGGTACAGTGATCGCTGCCACCAGCAGCGTCAACCGCAATGCAGACATGGCATCTGGGTCTCGTAGCGCTTCGACGTATACGCCCCATCCTTGCTTGAGCGCTTCGGTAAGCACGACGATTAGCGGCAATACCAGTACCCAGAGCAAAGCTAAAAAAGCAGCACCAATCAGCGTCCACTTCACCCAAGGGGCTTCGGTTGTGACCCTGTTGGGCGGTGCAGATGAAGGCACTGGTGCAGAAGCAAGCTCCTGCCCAGTTATTGCTTGTGACATGGTGTATCCCTCCTTAGAACGCGGGTATTATGCGCAGCCCTGCATATTAACGTTAAACAATTATATTAACAGTTGCGTTTAGGCAGTTACGTTAAACTGCACGGCGCCGTGACCAGCGCTGAATGCTGTTAATCACGAATAACAGCACGAATGAAATCACCAACAGCATCAATGCTACCGCCGTAGCTCCTGCATAGTCATTTTGCTCCAGCTTGGACATTATGAGCAGTGGAGCAATTTCCGTCTTCATCGGCATATTGCCAGAAATGAAGACGACAGAGCCGTACTCGCCAATGCCACGGGCAAAGGCGAGCGCAAAACCCGTCAGCAGCGGTGGTACCAGCTCCGGCACAATAACGCTGCAGAAGATACGCCATCTGCCAGCTCCCAGCGTAGCAGCGACCTCCTCCTCGTCCTTGTCCAGTTCCTCCAGCACCGGCTGAACTGTCCGTACGACGAACGGAATGCCAATAAACATCAATGCTAGCGTAATCCCCGTCTGTGAGTACGCCATCCTCCATCCAAGCGGTTCGAACAACGAACCGATCCAGCCGTTCTGCGCATATAGGGCAGTTAGAGCAACCCCCGCTACCGCAGTAGGCAAAGCAAAGGGCAGATCAATCATCGCATCAAAAATTCGTTTCCCCGGAAATTCATAACGCACCAGCACCCAGGCTATCAATAAACCGAGAAACAGGTCGATCAGCGCCGCAGCCGCGGCACACAAAAAGCTAACCTTGTAGGAAGCCAGCACCCTGACATCAGTCGCCACGTCCCAAAATTTCTCCCACGTCAGTCCAGTTGAATTCAGAAGCAGTGCCGATAAAGGCACCAGCACCACCAGACTGAGATACAGCACACTATAACCCATTGTTAACCCGAACCCGGGAAGTACGCGTTTTCGAGTGGCTTGCACTTGACTCATGTTCTGTCCATCCCTCTCTGAATTCATTCACTATGACACTCGCGGCTACCAATCCAATCGTCTACACAGTCCACCTATTTTATGAACTGCCGGGTACATAAATCTGGTCAAAAATGCCTTTGTCGCTGAAATGCTTCTGCTGCGTCTCCTTCCATGTCCCGAATACATCCTTCAAGGTTACGAGCTCCAATTTAGGAAATTGATCCTTGAACTTTGCCGTCACACTCTCCAATGTTGGGCGATAATAATTTTCGGCAGCAATGGTCTGCCCTTCTTCACTGTACAAATATTTCAGGTACGCATCCGCCACCTCGCGTGTACCTTTTTTATCTACCACCTTATCGACTACCGCTACCGGAGGTTCAGCCAAAATACTGATCGATGGATATACGATATCGAATTTATCCGCACCTAGCTCCTTCACAGAGAGCAGTGCTTCATTTTCCCAAGCGATCAGCACATCGCCAATTCCACGCTCTACGAAAGTCGTCGTCGCTCCACGTGCTCCGCTATCCAGTACCGGCACATGCTTATACAGCTCCTGTACAAACTGCTGGGCTTTGGCTTCATCGTTATTGTTCTTTTTGAGCGCATAGGCCCAGGCTGCAAGATAGTTCCAGCGGGCTCCGCCCGATGTTTTAGGGTTCGGTGTAATGACCTGCACATCGCCGCGGATCAAATCGTCCCAGTCCTTGATCCCCTTCGGGTTCCCTTTACGTACCAATAACACGATGGTTGATGTGTACGGGGAACTGTTATGCTCATATTTACTTTGCCATCCCTCTTTAACAAGCCCTTTTTCCTGTAACGCATCAATATCATAGCCCAGGGCCAGTGTAACCACATCTGCATCCAGTCCGTCTTGTACAGAGCGGCTTTGCTTGCCAGATCCTCCGTGGGATTGCTTGATCGTGACCTTCTGCCCTTTCTCCTTCTCCCAATGGGCGGCAAACACTTTATTATATGCTTCATACAACTCACGGGTCGGATCATAAGAAACATTGAGCAACTCCACTTCCTTGGAGCCAGAAGCAGAGCTACCATCCGCCTGCGTCCCTTCCTTACTTGCCCCACAAGCACTTAGCATCATTGTTAAAACCAAAGATAGTCCGAGAATAAGCCGAATTTTGTGTTTCTTCTTCATCAAGACACCCCTCATTCTATGTAATTTGTAAATACACATTCATTTACGCCTGTTATTTACAGACACAATCAAAAAAAAGGGCGGAGAATTCCCTGATGCAGCCCTGATAGGTCAAACCTGTCGCGTGTACAGTGTCTGCCTGCTGTTCCTAGAGGTTCTCCGCCAGAATGGCGAGGTTATACTTTCACACTTTAATTCTTTAATTCCTACCTGTTTAATGAGTTATAGGGATATAATACGAGAGTTTATGAGGGATGTCAAACCTTTTTTTGGTATGGGATGATCTAATAATTTGCTTTCTTCAAGGGGGGGGACAGTCAGAAACATTGTATACGTTCCCGACCGCCTAGAGGGCATGGGTACACGTGGAATACGACTTAGTTGGCTACCGTTTCAAGATTGATCGAAAAAACTCCAAATTGCTTCGGATTGTCCGTAGCTCTTCTCAGCCACAGCTCACCCGATCCCACCATAACTCCCTGATAATTAACAAACAAATCATCTGTCTTTTGATTCACTAGCGCCTCACGAATCGCGTCCGTAAAGATCTGATCATATTTAGCCAGAAAATCTTTCTTGTTCGGAATCGTTAGCGACTTTTCACTATCATTGACACGCAGAGGGTACAAAATATAATTGGCTACCTTTTCCTTGTCATTGTCGGCAACAGCCTTCTGCAACGCTTTGAATGTGTCCAAAAACGCTTTAGGATCTTGAATACCTGCTACCTCAAAAGGATTTTGAGATGCATTGGGCGCTGCAGGAGAAGATGTATCTGATGAAGTAGCTGGGGCGGAAGGAGCTGACTTTTGCGCATCAGTACCGCTGTTTTCTGCACTCTTGCTCTCTTTAACTGCTTTGTCACTTTGGGCTGAACCGTTCTGATTGCCTCCAGCACTGTTCTCGATCATGCTTGTACTGCTTCCAGCATCACTCGGTTCAGCATTATTATCCTGGCCGCAGCCTGTAAGAGCTACAAATGTAAGTGTAAGTAAAATGGCTGTAAGTGACAGCCTCCGTGACATTTTGTGATTATCGGATTCATGTTTTTTGGGCACAACGGGTCATCCTTTCTGCTTTCTACTCTGACCTATTCTGTTCATTAAGTCTTCAACCGTTCTATTGTAACATAAGTAGACTAATGACCGCATGTCGTGCCCATTCTGGAAGGAGCTTACAGTGTAATATATGCGAAGGTTTTAACGCTTCCTCGTGATCCATCGTCCGTACTTACTTTCAAAATCAGCTCTTTCAAGGAGCCATTTGCAGCTTCATTCTGCCCCTCTGGCTTGATAAACAGCAGATCGTGGCGTTCTCCCGACTGTAACGTTCGGCTAGAAAACCCGCTCGTTGTGCCTTGCAAGTCTGATCCATTCGAACTGTTGAGCTTGTATCGTACGGGTTGCTTTCCTGTATTCTTGATACTGATGTACAGCTTATGCCCCTCTTCAAATCTGAACTCTGTTTGTCCTTGTCCTCCAAAATTCATCTCCTGATCATGTACAATGCGTTTTGCTGCTTCTCCTTGCTCACTCTGTATACTAAGCGGAACCGTCGAATGACTCTGATTTACTTCTGTGATGGTTGATGACGGGAGGACTCTCATATTGGCAAAAGCGACATAACCTACGATCACCCCCGCCACACCCATCCAAACCCATTTTTCCACCATTTCATATCCCTCCTACACAAAATATGCTGAAGCTACGTCGTATGAATTCAGTCGTCACCATGATTGCACAGATGGAACGGCTTATCTTCTATAAGAAAGCGATCCAGCCAGGTCATGGTATATATAAATTCGGGTGCCGATTCAATCAATCCGTTCACAATGTCCAAGGAACGCAGATTCCTCAGGTTTTGTATCTCAGGGGGGAGTGTACGGATTCCACTATACGAGATATCCAGATACTCCAGTTGATGCAGCTCTCCGATTGCAGGAGGTACATTTCGGAATGCCAGTTCCTCCTTGGGGATCACCTTGTAGTCCGGTGCCGGGCGATCATAGCATCCACAACTGACTCTTAGGCTTTTGAGTCGGGATAACTTGGCAATGTCAGCAGGTAGCTCTTCCAAATCTGCTACTTGAATCGTCAGTGACTCCAATGATTCCAATTCAAACAATGCAGACGGTAGTGTTCGTATATCCTGTTCAAAGATAGTCAAATGCTTCAGAGAACGCAATTCTCTAATCCGTTCCGGGATCTCCGTCAAGCCAAACCGCATGAGCTCCACTCGATCCGGTTGATGCCGAATAGCATCGTTCAAAAACATATCTATATTGCCATGATGTTCAGGTTTGTGAATAAACACACCGGGGATAAGCTTTTCTAATTCATCTGCATCTTCTTTATCCATGTTCAATCTACCGATTCGTTCGTGAGCTATGTTAATGACCCAATCCTCTCCATCGGCATTCTGGAAACACAAATCTTCTGGTAATTTCGGATGTACCCAGGAAAACAGACTGGACGCCGCTTGCTTTAATACTTTTCCAGCCTCAGGCGTGCATTGGTACCGGTAAAATGTTCCCGGTGTGTAGGCAATCGAATGATTCTCCCTTATTGCATCATAGGAGTTCGTGGACAGCAAAAAAGGATTCAATTGCTGTAACAATTTCTCGAACAGAACATCCTTATCAGCGACTCCATTCTCATCCTCAGTTACCCACTTATGTACGCCTAGCATAAACGTATCTGCCCGTTCCATAGCATAATCAATCAGTCTTTCATAAGCTGTCCCACGAACATCGCTGTATAATCGGAACATGTCTCTCCTCCTCTGTGCTGTCCTGCGCCCTGACAATAAAAAAAAGCCAAACTCATAATCTATTATGAGTCTGGCTGTCATATTTTTCAAACTTGTTCAAAGGAATCCATACGATGGCTCTCTATCTAGATAAGGCCGCAAATACAGCTTACATATTATTCTGTCACCGTTCCGTAGATCAGCACGGGGGCTTCCGCATGATCCGCAATACGGATGTTCGCGTAGATTTTCTCTATTACTTGGTCCACGTCTTCACGGTTCGCATGGATTGTAACCAGTGAATCGCCTTTTTGAACCGCATCGCCGACTTTTTTGTTCAGCATCAAGCCGACAGCCAAATCAATCTCGGATTCTTTGGTCGCACGGCCTGCTCCCAGCAGCATCGCGGCAGTACCGATTTCATCAGCTACGATTTCAGCTACCACACCGTCCTGCTTTGCAGGCACTTCAATAAGATACTGCGCTTGCGGCAGGCGTTCAGGATGATCCACTACAGAAGCGTCGCCGCCCTGGTTCGCAATAAACTCTTTGAATTTCTCCAGTGCTTTGCCGTTGCGAATGACCTCTTTGAGCTTTTCTTCAGCGTCTTCGAGAGAGTCTGCTTTCCCAGCCAAAAATACCATCTGACTGCCCAAAGCCATACACAGCTCTTCCAGATCTTTGGGTCCTTCGCCGCGCAATGTATCGATCGCTTCTTTAACTTCTAGTGAGTTCCCGATAGCCAGCCCCAACGGTTGACTCATGTCGGAAATAACTGCCATGGTCTTGCGACCCACATTGTTCCCGATACTTACCATGGCATGTGCCAGCTCTTTGGCATCTTCTACTGTTTTCATGAATGCGCCCGCACCTGTCTTGACATCCAGTACGATGGCATCAGATCCGGCAGCGATTTTCTTACTCATAATCGAGCTGGCAATCAACGGAATCGAATTTACCGTTGCTGTAACGTCACGCAAGGCATACAATTTTTTATCCGCAGGTGTCAGGTTGCCGCTTTGTCCGACGACCGCAATTTTGCTGCGATTCACCAAATCTACGAATTCATCCTTGGTGATCTCTACGTGAAAGCCTGCAATGGCCTCCAGCTTGTCGATCGTTCCGCCCGTATGACCGAGGCCGCGACCTGACATTTTCGCTACTGGAATGTCTAAGGCGGCTACAAGCGGAGCCAGTACCAGTGTTGTCGTATCACCCACACCGCCAGTGGAGTGCTTATCGACCTTTACACCTTCAATCGCGGACAAGTCAATCGTATCTCCTGAATGAACCATTGCCATGGTCAAATCAGCACGTTCCCGTTCGTTCATATCTTTGAAGAAAATAGACATCGCCAATGCACTGACCTGATAATCAGGAATTTCACCCTGAGTATAGCCTTGGATAATAAAGTTAATTTCCTCAGTGCTCAGTTCTTTTCCGTCACGTTTTTTTTCAATCAAGTCTACCATTCTCATATGTCATTTCTCCTCACTGTGCGTATGATCGTTTACAGAGATACTGCTGTATCCAGTGCAACTTCCATCATTTCTTTAAAGGTCGTTTGCCGTTCTTCTGCGGTCGTTTCTTCCCCCGTCAACAAATGATCGCTTACCGTCAGAATCGTCAGTGCGTTTACGCCAAACTTGGCTGCGAGCGTGTATAAAGCTGAAGTTTCCATCTCTACACCCAGCACGCCGTATTCCATCAGCTTTTGTACCACTGATTTATCATCACGGTAGAAGCTGTCTGAGCTGAATACATTGCCGACATGCATGTTCAAGCCTTTGGCAACACCACGATCATAAGCGCCCTTCAATAGATCGAAGCTGGCAATCGGCGAGTAGTCGTAGCCACCAAAAATATGGCGATTCATACCGGAATCCGTACAGGATGCTTGTGCCAAAATGACGTCACGAACGTGTACATGCTCCTTCATTCCGCCGCATGTACCCACGCGGAACAGGTTTTTCACACCGTATTCGCTAATCAGTTCGTTGACATAAATACTGATAGACGGCAGCCCCATCCCGGTTCCCTGTACAGATAGGCGTTTGCCTTGGTACGTACCCGTGAATCCGAGCATTCCGCGCACCTCGTTGTAGCAGGTCACGTCCTCCAGATATGTTTCAGCAATAAATTTTGCCCGTAGCGGGTCTCCTGGCAGCAAAATCGTTTCTGCAATCTCTCCAGGTTTGGCTCCAATGTGTACACTCATGTTTTTTATTCCTCCGTCCCATTTGTCCATGCTTGTATCGTTATTTATATCGTTACTAGTAATCTTGCTTACTCTTGCTAGTCCTTGATTACTGAAGCTCTGCCAAAAAGCTCGTTCCGTGTTCAGGCAGTTTTACACCAAAGTTATCCGCTACAGTCGCCCCAATATCAGCAAAGGTTTTACGAACCGCAAGCTCCTTGCCCCCAGCTGTAAAACGCGAGGAATATGCCAGCAAAGGTACATATTCGCGGGTGTGATCCGTTCCCCGATACGTCGGATCATTCCCATGGTCTGCAGTGATGATCAGCAGATCGTCATCGGTCATTTTAGCAAAAACCTCTGGCAAACGCGCATCGTAATCGTCCAAAGCTTGACCATATCCCTGCGGATCACGACGGTGACCGTATACAGCGTCAAAGTCCACCAAATTCAGAAAGCTTAATCCGGTGAAATCCTCATCGAGCGTAGCCACCAGCTTATCCATGCCGTCCATATTGGACACCGTACGCACCGCCTTCGTTACACCCTCGCCGTCATAAATGTCAGAGATTTTACCCAAGGCGATCACATCCAGGCCTGCATCCTTCAGCTCGTTCATTGTAGTGCGACCAAATGGTTTGAGCGCGTAATCATGTCGATTAGAGGTACGAGAGAAATTCCCTGCCTCACCTACGAACGGACGGGCAATAATGCGACCCAGCATGTACGGATCTTCCAGCGTGATTTTACGGCAGAACTCGCAAATCTCATAGAGCTCCTTCAAAGGTACAACTTCCTCATGCGCCGCAATTTGCAGCACAGAGTCCGCCGAGGTATAGATGATGAGCGCTCCAGTTTTCACGTGTTCTTCGCCCAGCTCATCAATGATTTCCGTGCCGCTAGCAGGCTTATTGCCAATCACTTTGCGGCCTGTGTGCTCCTCAATGCGTTGAATCAGCTCATCCGGGAACCCATCAGGAAATACACGGAAAGGAACTGCAATATTCAAGCCCATAATTTCCCAATGACCCGTCATCGTATCCTTGCCATTGGACGCTTCCTGCATCTTAGTGTAATACGCGAGCGGCTTGTCGGCTGCTGCCACTCCTTCTATGGAACGAATATTGGACAGACCGAGCTTGCCCATATTCGGCATCTTCAGACCGCTGCGTTCGCGCGCAATATGACCGAGTGTATCTACATCATAATCATCAAACTGGGCAGCATCCGGCGCTTCGCCGATACCAACCGAGTCCATAACGACCAAGTGAATCCGTTTAAATTTAGACATTATAAAAATCCTTTCCTGACTCGCTGTTTTTTTTACAAAAACAACCCTGCAATCGTTGCCGACAGCACGCTAACCAGCGTTGCCCCGTACAACAGCTTCAGACCAAAGCGGGCCACCACATTTCCCTGTTTTTCATGCAGACCCTTCACAGCCCCGGAAATGATACCGATGGATGAGAAGTTAGCAAAGGATACGAGGAATACCGATACGATCCCGATTGTACGCTCGGACAATCCTGTTTGCTTGGTCAGATCCAGCATGGCCACAAATTCGTTGGATACGAGTTTAGTAGCCATAATGCTGCCCGCCTGAACGGCTTCGTTCCACGGAATACCCATGACAAAAGCGAAAGGCGCAAACACATATCCAAGCAACGCCTGAAAGCTGATTCCAAACAACCAGGAGAAAATCCCGTTAACCATGGCAATCAGCGCCACAAAACCGATCAGCATCGCAGCTACCGTAATCGCAACCTTGAAACCGTCCATAATATACTCCCCGAGCATTTCGAAGAAGGACTGCTTCTCTTCCTCCTGAACCTCCAGTAAATCGTCTTCCTTCTCAATCTTGTACGGATTAATAATAGAAGCGATAATGAAGCCGCCGAATAGGTTCAATACCAAAGCTGTGACCACATATTTGGGGTTTAACATTTGCATGTAAGCTCCCACAATCGACATGGACACCGTAGACATCGCAGACGCACACAGCGTATACAACCGATGTTTTGGCAGCAGACCAATTTGCTTCTTAACGGAAATAAACACCTCGGATTGACCCAAGATAGCCGAAGCTACAGCGTTGTAGGATTCCAGTTTACCCATTCCGTTTACTTTGCTCAAGACAAGCCCGATATATTTAATAATAAAAGGCAACACTTTTACATATTGCAAAATACCAATCAGCGCGGATATGAACACGATTGGCAGCAGTACACCGATAAAGAACGGTGCTGCTCCTTCATTCGCAATTCCTCCAAAAACGAAGTTAATCCCTTCAGTGGCATATGCCAAAAGACTATTAAAACCTTCTGCAAAGCCTTTGACCAAAAATTCGCCAATACCTGTGTGGAGCAATACAAAAGCTAGCGCCGCCTGCAACACAACCATAACCACCAGCGGACGATACCTGATTTTACGTTTGTCACTACTGGCAACGTAAGTAAGTGCAAAAACAACGAGCAGTCCCACCAGAGCGATTACATATTTCATTTAATTTCCCCCTTATTACATTAAGCGCTTACATTCCCCATAAAAAGAACGCGCCCCAAAGAGGCATTCTTTTTTTTATTTCCCCAGATCCGCAGGTCGAAAGGCACCCGGCAGTAATTGATCCACCGTCCACTCTTCCGTGTTGCCATGAAGGTTTGTCAGATAAATTTTGGTATCTTGATGAGCAAATTCGGAAATGACCTGACGACAGGCCCCACATGGAGACACAGGCCCTTCCGTATCAGCTACAACCGCAATCGAATCAATTTTACGGCAGCCTTCGGATACCATTTTAAAAATCGCTGTCCGCTCTGCACAATTGCATAAGCCGTAGGAGGCATTTTCCACATTACATCCGTGATAAATCGTGCCATCGCTTCCGAGAACCGCAGCACCCACCTGAAAATTCGAATACGGAACATACGCCTGTTTACGCGCCTCAAGCGCTTTCTGAATCAATTGATCCTTCATTGCGAATCCCTCCATGACTTTAAAATAAACTTAGTAGGAAGATGTAGACTGCTCGCCCTCGATGATTTTCACACCGGAACTTGCACCGATCCGACTTGCGCCAGCTTCTACTAATTTTTGCACGTCTTCCAGACTGCGTACACCGCCTGAAGCCTTGACACCAATCTCAGGTCCTACCGTTTTGCGCATCAAAGCCACATCTTCCGCAGTAGCTCCACCTGTTGAGAAGCCTGTCGAGGTTTTCACAAAATTCGCCCCCGCTTTGACGGACAGCTCACATGCCAGTACCTTCTCTTCGTCAGTCAGCAGGCAGGTCTCGATAATCACTTTTACCAGTGTACCAGCAGCTGCTTCCACGACCGCACGGATGTCCTGCTCGACGAGCTGTACATCACGTTCCTTCAAAGCGCCTATGTTAATAACCATATCAATTTCAGTCGCTCCGTTAGCAATAGCATCTTTCGTTTCAAATGCTTTCGTTGCGGACGTGCTCGCTCCCAGCGGGAAACCGATAACTGTACAAATGGCTACGCCTGTGCCTGCGAGCTGTTCTGCTGCATAAGCTACCCACGCCGGGTTCACACATACAGAAGCAAACTGATATTTTTTTGCCTCGGCAGTCAATTTCGTAATTTCATCCTTCGTCGCATCTGCACGCAACAATGTATGGTCGATTAATGCTGCAATGTTCATATCTAAAAGCTCCTTCATTTAATAAATAGTGTGAAGAAAATGAATCGTTTATTTCTCTGTGATGAGATCATCATAGCATGGCTCTGAACATATGTAAAATACATTTTGAAATTATGTTCACGCTTGTACACAGACCGTTCACCTACAATTCATGTTACCCTGTAGGCACACGCCGTAACCATGTTTAATTGAATTGAGGCTAACATGTTCTATTGCAAAAGTGCTTGTGCCGTAAACTGGTCCGTCACCAAGATATTCGCATACTTGCCACGCAGTGATGCCCGAATGGCCTCTACTTTGCGCTGACCCCCAGCTACAAGGATGGACTTCTCCTTCTTTCGAAGCTCAGGTAAATCAATTCCAACAGTACGACTGTTGATTTCCTGACTGCATATGTTGCCCTCATCGTCAAAAAAGCGCGAGCAAATATCGCCCTTGCCGATTTTTTGCAGCAGCTTCTGCTCTTCATGGTTAAAGTATCCTAATCGGAACAGCAGCGCATCCTCCTTGACCGTACCCACCGTAAACACCGCAATGTTCGCCTGCTTGCCAAGTTGAATGATACGCTGGATATGCCGATCCTTCTCGACCATTCTCTTAACAGCTTGACTGTCGAAAATCACGGGCAGCGGCAAATACCGAGCGATGGTGTTAAAGGCTTCTGCGAACAAATTTACGGTTTCCACGGCATAAGTGTTGACATGTGAATGGCTTACGCCTCCTTTGAGTTGAACCACCTCAACTCCCTTGACCTGCTTTTGCTGAAGATGAAGCGCCACCGCATGCATGGTTGTTCCCCATGTCACACCAATAATATCAGCATCCTGTACCGTTTCATGCAAATAATCGGCTGCTTTTTTGCTAATATGCTTCTTGATCTCCTGATATTCATTTAACGGCGAATAACAGACTAACACAGTATCCAGTCCGTATTTCTTCTTCACCTGCTCTCCGAGCGCGTCCATATCCTCCATCGGGTCCACAATACTAATCCGCACGTATCCTTGTTCCTTGGCAGCCTGAAGTAACCGCGATACCGTAGGACGCGAAACCCCGAGTCTGACTGCGATATCTTGCTGACTGTAGTCGTTTAGATAGTATAATCTGGCTGCCTCGATACTTAATCGCTGCTTTTCATGATCCATTCTACCTCAACCCGCTTATCTTAAAATGTAGTGCCATCGGACACAGCTTTAGTCCCAAACATTATATATGAAGGGAAACTTGAAGCCACGCCTTGGCCGTATGGTTGTTATTTTGGAAGATTTAACTGCTCGTTTGTGATATTCTGTGAGTAACTACAACCATTTTACCGCATCCTCAACTTTATCGTTCCATCTGTCAAAACGCAATAGTTAACCCATTTTACCGCTCAATCACAACCTGTGATGGCTCATCTGAATAGATAAGGAGAATTGTTATGTCTGAATTTATTGTGTGCAGTCTAGCGGACAAAAAGTTCGCTTTAAACTTTGTGGAAGTAGAAGAAGTCATGAATGCTAAGAAGGGAACTCCGCTTCCCTTTTCCGAAGCATGGCATGAAGGAATGGTGACTATTCGCGGCAATGTATTTACGATCCTTAATTTACGCAAAAAACTGCTTCTTCCTGCATCCAGCGATTCCTCCGAGGACAAAATGATTTTGCTCAGCCGTGCGAAGATTGCTCTGCTTGTCGATCAGGTGGAGGACACGGCTTCTGCCGAGGACAGTCAGCTACAAAGCAATGAGGAAGAGTGGCAGCGCGAGTTGTTCCCTACCGTGATGGAGCATCAGGGTACCCTCATTCCGGTGATCGATATGGACGCTTTTCTCGCATCCACCAAGACGAACTAAAACGCAAAATACTCCCGAACCTTGAGGCGGCTTGCACTCATCGTTCGGGAGTATTTTCAGTTATTGGAGTCCCTGCCCCTCTTTCATGTGAACCAGCGTGTTCAGCTGCTCCAGCAACGTATTCCCGCCAGTTAGCGAAATCGTGCCAATCTTCTCGCAGATTTTTTCCATGAATTCTAGCTCTTTGAGACGATAGAGAGTGGCGTTCTCGTCCATCAGCTTGGCCGTATTGAGCAGACTACGAGTGGATGCCGTCTCTTCACGTCGTGTGATGAGGTTGGCCTGTGCCTTCTTCTCTGCCAACAGCACCGTATTCAGAATATCCTTGATATCCCCCGGCAAAATAATATCCTTCACCCCTGCTGACGTAAAAGTCACTCCATATTCGTCGCTCTGTTCATTTAGTCGAGTCAAGACATATTCCGCAATTTCCTGCTTCATTTTGAGCAAATCATCCAGCTTCATTGTGCCTACATATTCACGCAGCAACAGTTGAAGCGTAATGTACATTTGCTCCTCGTATGCCCGAAATTCCAATGCCCGCAGCGGGTCGATGATACGGTACTGACAGACGAAGTTAAGGCGCAGCGTGATTTTGTCCTCTGTCATGATTTCCTGACCCATCAGGTCCATCTGCTGCTGTCGCATATCTAGTGTTTTGATCTCTGTATTCACCGTGGACAACCAAAAATAATATTTGCCCGGTTTTAGTTCACCTTGCAGCACATTATCGTAATACAAAAATCCCAATTCATGACTGGCCACCTGAAGAGCTTTCCAGAAACCCGGTGTCTTGGACAAGAATGCTTGCCCCAAAGCCTTATCAATTGCAGGCTGCCGCGTATCTGCACGAACAAAACGATGCTCCTTGAGCATGTTCCAAAATGCATATTTCCCTGCTGTCAGCAGTTCCACAAACCGATTGTCCTCATAATGCAACACATATTCATGGTCCTCTACATCAATGACAGTCAATTGCTCCAGCAATAGAGGATCTGTCAAAAACAAACGAATATCGTGATCTGGTACAAAAAAGGAGTCGGATACATTTAAAATTTCAACGGTTTCCTGCTGAAATGTCTTCAATAGGTAAGTCCCTGGGTGCAGCAACTTGTGATAGCTTCCTTTTTTGAACAGCAGTCCGCGCTCATCGGATTTAATCGTTATCTTCTTAAACATCGTATCACTCCTAGTATTTAAAATCCTCAACTTAAAAGAGTGTTTTTTTCTACGTGTGGCGGCTCCGCGATCCATTTGATCTTCCGATCGCTGTTGCCCCTGAATTTTTGGATTTGATGAACCCCTTATAGGGTTAAAATTCAGGGACAAAGGCGAACGCTTCGCTTCTCCAGATTCAAACGGACCGCTCCGCTTATTCGCACGTTGAGTCAAAACACATTTTTAAAATGAGGATTTATTTTTATTTGTTGTAGCAGGGGGTGGACCCTTACAGAGCATCCCTCCGGAATGAAGGGCGGGGCCAAGCTTAAGGAAAAAGAAAGGGGCCGCCTGTTCCCGTGTTCCGGGGATGGAATTCACCAGCTCAACATCGACTGTGAATCCGTATTCCCGAAGCCTCGGGTCCTGTCAGCGCTTGCTCTCTCCGGTATCCGCTGGCCGCATAGCCATCGCCCCGGTATCTGTCATCAAGACCAGACATGGGATGCTCTTATCCGGGTCTTTTCATTGTTTTTATTCGATCATTCGAATACTCTACCAGAAGTCGCGTGGAAGGCGATTGGGAATCGAACCCTTAATGTTGGTGGATGCATCAGATTTACAGGATACCTGACCCGATCAGGGCAGGCACTGCGGGACCATTGGAAATCCTCGCCTCGGTAATATCTTCCTGCATCAACCTTTATCATTATTACGCACCCTTGCATTCACGAACATGGCGAAAGTATTACGACCCCATAAAAAACAAAAAAAGACACGGAGGAAGCATAACTGCTTCCCTCGTGTCGTTCTCTTACCATTCACCTTATAGCTCTTTTTGACATTTTACCATGATAAATTTGAATGGAGGTTTACTTTCCATATTTTTATGTGGCTCAACAATTTCGGAAATTTCTATTAGTCCATATTTTCCGAATTCTTGTTTTATTGAGTCAGAATCATAAAAAAACATTTTTACCCCTTCCATGATCTCGAAATAGTCTTTATCCAGCTGTTTTCCCTTTCCATACATTGGAGCTTCTTTGGAAATCGTAGTAAAAATCATATATCCGTTTGGCTTTAGTTGATGATAGCAATCTCTAATAAACTTATCTCTCTCACGCTTATTCAACAAATGAATAAGTGCATAACAAAATATACCGTCATAAAGCTTGTTATCAAAAGGCATATCCGTTACGGAGCCATGAAAAATACTAATATTAAGCTCTTTTTGTCTCGCCAAATCAATCGCTGTTTTTGAAATCTCAATACCTGTTACATCTATTCCGTTATCAACAAAAACCTTGGCATTTCTACCATATCCAATACCAGGTATCAATATATCCTTAACGTTCTTTGCAAGAAAAAAGTCCTTTGTCAGGATTGCTGAGTCTGAAGGTTCAAAGCCCCACATCATCTGATTTTCTATAAAACTTGATTCCCAAAACTCTGTCATACCTGTATCTCCTCTATATTTATATCATCCAAAATTTTATTTATTCAGGAGCAAGCCCGGGCTGGGAGGTGTTCAACGCGTCGGTAGCAGAAATCTCGTAAACTCCTGTTGTTGTAGTTGCAGTCTGGTGGGTATAACTGAATGAAGGAGTCTCATATTGCAATCCCGCCTTTTCATAGGTGAACCAATAGCTGACGGCCTTCCCGATGGAGAGGTCTGTAACCCGCTGTTCCCAAACACCAGCGTTGTTGGTCATCCGGTAATTGAGCTGTTGTCCACCTGATAAAGTATAATGCACGTCAACATAGGCGGAGGCTGTTTTGGGAGTAAATTGAAGCAGTGCTTCATGATCGCTGACAAAGCGGGACCGTACAGTGTAATCCTCCGTTTCTCCGCCTCCCTCATTGCCGCCAGATGCTGGCTCTGTAGTTACCGAAACAGCTTGACTGGCTGTAGATAAGTTACCGGCTGCGTCCTGAGCCTTAACGGTAAAGCTGTAAGTAGTAGCTGCAACCAGTCCTGTAATTGAAGCGGAAGTACCGTTTATTTTTGCCGCCTGAGCCCCGTCCTTATACACGATATACCCCGTAACGCCAACATTGTCTGTGGCTGCCTCCCACTCCAGAGTGACCGCCGAAGCCGTTTTGGTCGTAGCTCGCACATTTACCGGGCTTGATGGAGCTTCTGTATCAGGTTGCGGATTGCCGCCGCCGTTTCCATTTCCGGTATTAAAGCTGTTCGGCTGCACTTTAATGCTGTGTCCATCTGAGAAGGTTACTGTTTTGACCTGGTCTGTAAAGTTGTAGGCCACATAGGTTTTTACACCGTTCTTATGAAATACGGCATAAATAGGTGAATTAGCGGTGATGCTGCGGTCGATGTTGCCTACAGCATCCAAATTATAGATCCAGTGGTAGGCATTCGCCTTGGAATTCCCAGCTTCCGGTGTCATCGTCGCTACGCGTGCACTGAATTTGGCCTTGGCATCGGACGGGTCCGAAATCGCCCTGTACATATACACAATATCTTCCCACGGACTGAAATTCCCTCCGCTTTTTTGCAGCAGATTGCTAAAATTTTTAGCCGCATATTCCGGATATTGTGTCAGGTACAAGGAAGCCGAGGTAATTGGCAGCCAGTTGATACCGTGCACCTCTGCGGGGTTATTGGTCCACCATGTTGCATTCCCCACCGTTTTACCACCCCAGATCATACTTGCCGTCGCGCTTTGCATCCCTGAAGGGGTGTTTGTGCCTTGTACATCAAACCAGTATTCGTTAATCGCATTCATCTCCGTTGTATATAGATAGATGCCCAGATCACGAGTTTGGGTATTTCCCGTCGCCTCGCCCCATAAAATCAAACCGGCCCAAGCATTCATCGCTTCCGAGGAGGATTCATTATTGTTGCCGTCGCCAAATTTAGCATGACCGGAAGCCCAGGTGTGACCGGCATAGGGATCAAAATTACGTAAATACGGAAATTTCGAATCAGATCTGTCGGTATTGGCAATGTCGCGAATGAGCAGCTGCACCATCTGTCCCCATTGTGAATTGGATGCCCAACTCTTATCCACCCGTGCAATTTCGGCCGCAGCCTTAATAAAGTATCCATAATGGAAATGATGGTCATTTAATTCTACTGCACTGCCAAAGCTGTCGGGATAACCGATTAATGTTCCCCAATTGCTGTTGTACACAAATAGATTCGAGCTTTTCAGATTTCCTGAGCTGTCACTGGCCTTAAACCAATCCTGCAGCCGACTTTTGATCTCATTGCGGAACTGGGTCGCTGCTGCGGTATTGCCAACCTGGTCGGCAATTGGCGCCAGCGCTGCCAGCTTGCCCAAACGTTTTCCAGTCCAGTACGTGTCTTTGTCTCCGGAGTAGACTTCCGCTTTCGCCTCGTCTATATAGCTGTTCAACTTATTTTTATCATAAGACCCCAAATCGGGCAAAGAAGGGAGTACCCCTGTAAATTTCATCTTCGTTTGAAAAGAAGCACCTTCCGCCGTTTTCATCTGGCCGCGTACAGAATTGTACGTGTAACCCAGCAGGGACTGTGATGAGTTTTTCCACTGATGTGGATATAAGGCAAAAATAGTGCCCGCTTGTGTACCTTGCTTCGCAGTTGTTGTAACGGTAAAGGTGGTCGTTACCTCGGAAGAGGCTTCGTTGTAGCTGTACTGTGCTTTGGAGTTTGTAACAAAAGAATAGGCGTATTGCTGAAATTTGTCCAAGGTCGCTGTTGTATTGTCAGGCAAAGCCGCCACTGTAAAATAGCTTTTCCCGTTTAATTGATTGATCAGAGTACTCGATCCAAGGCCAGACCATGTACTGCCGGAAGGACCAAACAGACCATAGTGTGAGCCATTGATTGTAATGCCAAGCACTGGGGAGGTAGCTGAGCCGGACCAGACCTCTGGCACCTCATTGAACGAGAGCTTCGGATTGCCGCCGCCAAATTCAAAAAAAACATAGGGAGAGCCATGTCCATAGGTAGCGCTCATTTTGTTGCTGCCGCTTTGAAATAAGGATTTAACAAACCAATCACTGAAACCATCCACCTTGGCAGCTGGAAATGAAGCGCTTACAGAATGACCGATGGTAAAATCGTTCACATCATCCATCCAGCCTGCGATGTATCCCGGATTGACCGTAATTTTACCGCTTGGGTTAAAGATGCGCAGACCGTTTTGTTGATTTTTCAAGGCAAGTGGATGCGGATATTGAGCCTCGGAGTAGGGCACCCAGGCCAAGCTGCTCCACCAGTCGTTGGTAGGCATTGGGCTGGTTACATTCGCTGTCTTATAAATTTCGTTTTGCGGTGTAGCTGCTCCGGCAGGTAATGTGGTTGAATATGAGCCTGTGCCTTGTGTGACCTCACCCGACAAGGCTTTAGTAGAAACCGGTGCAGCTAAAAACATCAGACTGGCACTTAACAAGCATAATATCATTTTCTTCACAACCAACATCCTCCTTTAAATTCTCTTATCCCTTTCCCTGCAAGCCTTTCCCCTTTTCTTCCAAGCTGAATTCAACTTCATTGTGCTTGATCACTATTTCCAGGTCAATCCTTTCATTTCTAAATTTTAACTAAATGAGGCGAAAGTATCTAAAAATACATAAGAAAACAGGACGAAAACCCCAAGTATTGTGTAATTATGTTATCTGGTTTCACCCCATAAGACATTCACCTTATGAGTGATTCATCCCATTAATCATTCATCCTACTAACCGTTTAATATATAAAAAAAGAACCCTCAAGGCCTTTTAGCCCTTCTGATTCGATTCTCAGTCTTTTGAATTTCTAAGTTTTTGAGTTTTTGAGTTTTTGAGTTTTTGAGTTTTTGAGTTTTTGTTTCTTATGCTCATTCCCCATGCATGCTCCACACACCATTTCGAAAAATGAGTGACTTTGCGGTGGGCAGCAGCGGAGCGGAGGGGTTGAATCTGGAGAAGCGGAAGCGATCGGAAGATCAACCCCTTCGCGGAGCGTCCTTCTCCACCCAAAAACAACTCACTCATTTTCCTCGCTCAAAATACCCTTCTATTTTCCAGTCCACGCCAACCTGCGTCACGCTCAAGTCCTGCAATGCCACCGCGTCGCTCATCGCAGACACGCCCTCTCCCCCGAGAAAGCCCGGGGCGGAGCTCCCTCCAACCAGCTTCGGCGCTATATACAACACCAGCTTGTCTGCCAATCCTTGCTGCACGAACGAAGCGTTCACCTCGGCCCCGCCTTCCACGAATACCGATGAGACCTCCGCCGCCCCCAGAATGTCCAGCATTTGCGGTAGGTTGACCCGATCACTATATTCATCCTGTGTCGGATATACCTTCACACCAAGCTGTTCCAGCTGGCTTCGCTTGCCTTCATCGTAAGTCCGCCCTGTGAATATCCAGGTAGGCGCCTCTCCATCTGTAATAACACGAGCATCCAATGGAATACGAAGCTTACTATCCAGAATGATACGAATCGGATTCCGTCCTTCTGGTAGACGAGTCGTAAGCTGAGGATTATCATGAATCACGGTCTGTACACCGACCAGGATTCCTACATGCTCGTGACGAAGACGATGCACATCCTCCCGTGCAGCCTCAGATGTGATCCACTTGCTTTCAGAGGTTCGAGTTGCAATTTTACCGTCCAGCGTTACTGCCGATTTGATCGTAATAAAAGGACGCTTGTTCACGATATATTGATTGAACACTTCATTCATGCGGATGGATTCCTGCTCACATACGCCGACAATGACCTCAATGCCTGCATCTTTCAAAATCTGCACCCCTCTGCCGGAAACCAGCGGGTTCGGGTCCAGCGCTGCAATCACCACTCGACGAATGCCAGCCTTCACAATCGCTTCCGCGCACGGGCCTGTCCGGCCGTGATGGGAACACGGCTCCAGCGTTACGTAAATCGTCGCTCCCTGAGCGTGTTCACCCGCCATACGCAACGCATGAATCTCGGCATGTGGCTCGCCGGGCTTCAGATGAGCGCCGATCCCAACGATACGGCCGTTGTTGACAATGACTGATCCGACGAGCGGATTCGGTTCTGTTTGCCCTTTAGCACTTCTGGCATTTTCCAGTGCCAGGCGCATATATTTTTCGTGAGTGGTCATAGAACCTCCCTGAGATCGGAATCCCGCAAATGGCCGGATCGTTCTACTTTTGTATTCAAATACCGTTCATTATATTGCGACACATCGCCCCAGAGCGGCATACGACCCGCCACATTCATACCCGATTTTTTCAAGGCATCCAGTTTTTTAGGATTATTTGTAATCAGGGTTACCGGCTTTTGTCTCAGGTGACGGAGCACACTAATGGCATCCGCATAGTTGCGTGTATCATCTTCAAAACCCAATTGATGATTGGCTTCCACGGTATCCATGCCTTCTTCCTGCAGAATATAAGCCATTGCTTTACTAAACAAACCAATTCCGCGGCCTTCATGGTTAGCCAGATAGAACAATGCACCCGTTCCATGTTCCACGATCATTTTCATGGACTGGTGGAGTTGAAATCCACAATCACAACGCTTGCTACCAAAAATATCTCCAGTATGGCAAATACTATGCATGCGAACTAATGCATTTTCCGACTGCTCGAGATCGCCGTACACCAAAACGCTTGACTGTTGTCCCTCTGCCAAATCCAGTGTGGACAATCGCTTCACAATCGTCTCAGCGGTGGCATTCAGTAAGTCCTGACGATCTTCCTCATCCCGTACAGGCAACCAGCAGTACCACTGAAAAACAACCGTTTCCCCTTCCAAATTAACTGGCAGCTTGATCGGTCCAACCAAAATCGTCGAAGATTGTTCTCCACGAACGGTTTGAATTTTATCGTTAAGTAGCGTAGCTACATCTTTTTGGTTCATCTCTTTGCACCATCCTTTATATAAGCTCTATATAGAAAATGCCTAATTCTTCAAAGGCTAATCGTTATTGTTAGGGTCATAAATCATTGAACTCTGTGTAAGAAATGTTCATGAAACGTGGATTCCATCGTCAGTTGCCGTTCCTGAAGCTCGGTGACAGCCTGCCGTCGTCCGTCTTCGAACGCCTTTAGGTCTCCTGCGGTATAGCTCTTCTGTCGTAAACGAAGAAGCTCACTGGCTAGCACATCGGCATCCTTCAAAGCTGCGTTCAAGCCAAAAGCTCCGGTAGGTGTCATGGTATGCGCCGCATCTCCAATAAGGACCAGTCCGTTCTGCGTCCAGGTGTCACTACGACTGCTGAAAATATCCAACGGTACGAAGTCCTTCCATGAACGAATATGATCATGCACACTATGCTTCAAATCTGGAAAAGCCTCTGTAAACCGTTGTATAAATGGTTCAAAGGATTGCTTAAACAGGGTTGGAAAGCTACTCTCCTCCACATTCCAGCCAATTTGAATATATCCCTCAGCCTGAGAGAATAAAGCCAACTGACCTCCATTGACCAGTGCCAGACGAGTGACGGGCTCCCACCCAGCAGGTGCCGTAATTTTCGCCCATAGCAGATCATAGCCGTGTCGAATGTTCGTCACAGGCATCTGCGCCAGCTTGCGCACAGTCGAATAGCGACCGTCTGCCCCTACAATCAACGAACTGTCAATCGTGATCTCATGACCGTTCTTATCGCGGGCGATCAAGCCCGTGTAGCCCTGCTCGCTGTTACCTTCCAACGCAGTCACAGTTGTACCCGCCAGGTAACGGAAGGACTCGTAGGTTGACGCCTGTTTGAGCAAAGCCTCCAAAAATCGAGGCTGTGGAATATGAACCCCCACATTACCATCAACTGATACTGGCTTGACCGTCTTCACTTGCCGCTGATGCCCCCAATATTCGATCCTTGTGGAGGCGAGAACATAGTTCTCATGAATTTGTTCGAGCAGCTTATGCCTTTGGATCACTTCCTGACCCTCATCATTCAAGATTTCACCGCGAAAGGCCTTTCCCGCTATGCTCTGTCGCTCAATCAATATCGTGGATACACCCTGCGCCGCCAGTAGACAGGACAACAAAGTCCCTGCGGGTCCCCCTCCAACTACGCACACTTCACATTCCAGCTTCATCCGACTTCCCCCTACACCCAAACCATAACCTCAACGATTAGTTCGTACCTGTTCATTTAATTACATCATTAATAATATCAAAAATAACATCAAATTAAGTTTAAATTTTAAGTATTCATATCTTAAGCTCCGTCTCAAAGCTAACAAGTTACTTTATGTAACAAAGTATATTTATATCATATCATTTCGTCAAGTAATAAATTTATGTAAAGTAAAATCATTTACTTTTAACAGTGAATCGTTAATAATAGGAGCATGAGGTGATCACATGAACATTCCGCAGATGTGCCCACGGTTTGAAAAAGCTATGGAGCTACTAAGCAAGCGTTGGACGGTGTTGATCGTATTTCAACTAACGAATGGTCCGCAACGTTTCGTCGCTATTGAGAATTCAATTCCTAATTTAAGTGGAAAGGTCCTTTCGGACCGTTTGAAAGAGCTGGAGGAAGAAGGAATCATACAACGTATGGTTTATCCTGAGAAGCCCGTACGGATTGAATACTCTCTTACGGATAAAGGACGCGATTTAGCTCCTTTGTTTGACCATATCGGTACTTGGGCTACACGCTGGATTGAGGTTCTACCAGCACTTGAACAGCAATGATTCTTATTGAAGCAGCTTCACGTCTACCGCTATTGTTCCTAGACTAATATGATAAAAACACAGACTGCTAACATGCCAAAGAACGCCTTTGCTCTAAGTACAATTGTACTCATAGTGCAAGGCGTTCTATTTTTCATATGAAGGAACTTTAAACGTTTCCCTCACCGCTGCGTTGCATTTCCTCACGTATGGATTGCACCCGTTTTTTCCCCCAGTCATACATCATCTCCACAATGGGTAAAATCGTCATCCCCAGCTCGGTCATCGAATACTCCACCTTTGGAGGTACCTCGGGATACACTTCCCGGTGCACAATACCGTCCTCCATCAACTCCCGCAACTGATTGGTCAGCACTTTATGCGACAGCTTCGGAAACAGCCTTTGCAGGTCACTGAAACGATGCGCTCCTTCCACACCCAGATGCCATAAAATGACGACCTTCCATTTTCCGCTTAACACTGACAAGGTTAGTTCCTTTTCGCAGTTATAGTCTCCGTTAACGATCTTCTCCCGTATTTCTTCTCTTAGCGTATCAGACATATATAATTAACTCCTTCTAAATCATCATGGTCTTGCACTCTAATAGTAACCTGCAGGTAACCTCCGTACTTGAAAGTGCATTCTTCACAGCCTGACGAAGCCATCCTACAATAGTAGATAACGTTACACATTCAAGGAGGAATAAAGTATGAGTAAAAAAGCTCTTTTTATTATACCCCCAGAGCGCTTTAATGAGGATGAATTGTTTAAACCAAAGGAAGCGCTAGAGCAAGCAGGTGTTACCGTGACACTAGCCAGTACAAAAACAGGCGAAATCGTGGGTGACTACAATGGTAAAGCGACGGCTGATCTTGTTTTTACAGACGCTGTGCTGGCTGACTATGATCTGGTATCTGTAATCGGCGGATCAGGAACGAATGATCATCTGTGGAATAATGCAGATCTCCAAGCTCTGCTGAAACAAACTCATGAGCAAAAGACTTTAGTGGCTGGCATCTGTGCAGGCTCTGTAGCTGTGGCTCAAACCGGACTGCTCTCTGGCAGAACAGCTACATGCTATCCAGTGGATGTACAAAAGGACCAGCTCCAAGCGCATCAAGCCGAATATGTCGCTCAGCATGTCGTTGCGCATAGCGATATTATTACAGCCGACGGTCCAGATGGTGCACAGGAGTTTGGTAGAGCCCTCGTTCAAGCTCTGCAATAAGCACATTCTCGAATTTCAGATGGCACTTTAAACAGCACTCCAACAAGCCGCATCACGTCCTTTCTATTGTATGGGACCTGATGTGGCTTCTTTGTGTCATTTTCATGCTTAAGTGATTAATTTAATTGTATGGTCCTGGATTTTCGTGTTAGCTTTAAAGAATCGACGTTTAGCATAGGAGGCTTATATGCCGTGTTTATGAAAGGCAAAATCCATTTACATCAGGTAACGTCCGAATCGTTGCGACTGGGCGCCTTACTATCATTAGTAGGGGGCTTTTTGGACACATATACCTTTGTTGGAAGAGGCGGTGTTTTCGCCAACGCACAGACAGGCAATATCGTGCTGCTGGCTGTCAAAGTCATTCAGGGGCACTGGATTCAGGCGTTATCCTATATCCCGCCCCTGATCGCCTTTTCACTGGGGGTTTTTGTTGCTGAAGGGATTAAACGAAAATCAACCCACCGTTTAACTCCGGACTGGACCCGCGCAATTCTTTTACTGGAAATTGCGATTTTTTTCATCGTGGGATTGATTCCGCAAGGAGTTCCCAATACGGTAGTGGTGGTGATCGTCTCGTTCGTCGCTTCCGTGCAAATGACTTCCTTCCGCAAGCTCATTGATGTGCCGTACACCTCCACGGTCAGCACCGGTAATCTCCGATCAGCTACAGAGGCTATGTATGTCGCCATAACGACTAAGGACACGAACGCTGCCATTCGAGCGATGCGCTATGGTGTCATCCTGGCAGCCTTCTTGCTAGGAGCTTTGCTGGGGGGATTTCTGACTTTGACGATTGGGGATAAAGCCATTTGGGGCGCTGTTGTTGCACTTATTTTTTCTTTCATTTTATTTACAGAAGAGGAAAAGTGGAAGCTGCCGCTTCGTCACTAATCCTCCATTACATTAGCCCTGAATGAACTGCCGCTGGGCCGTTTCAAAGAAATTCAAGAGGTTCTCGCGGGACGAAAATGCTGCCTGAGCAGACTGGTTGCTACCGCCCCCCTTGCCCTGAAACGCGCCCAGATTTTCCTTTAAATACGCTCCGCAGCTAATGGATTGGAAACCGTTGTGTGCCAGAATGATTTTATTTTCGGCCGTTGTGGCAAATAAAACAAGCAAATCATGCTCAGCGGTCAACTTGGCAGCCAATTGCTGCATCTCCTGAATGGATTTTTGTTCAAACACATGAGCAAGAACATGCCCCTGTACAGCAGACAGTAACTCTTTCGCCTGGTACGATGCATTTTCCTCTTGTAGGAGCTCTACTTGCGCCTTGAGCTGCTTATACTCCTGCTCCCACTTTTCGAATCGAGTCAAAATATCCTTTCGCCCAGTATTGAACTTCGCAGATAACACGTCCAAAATCCGAACACTATCATTAAAGTCGTGGAGTGCGCGAGCACCACATTTGAAATGGATTCTCGTCATCCCTTTTTGCTTTTCCCATTTCAAGCATTTAATCATTCCAATTTCCCCGGTCTGAGCCACATGTGTACCACCGCAAGCATTATATTCAATGCCTTCGATCTCAACAATCCGAATATTTTCCGTCACTTTAGGCATTTTCACAAGCGGAATGTCCTTCAATTGCTCATGGGTTACAAAATAGCTTTTTATGCTGCGGTTATTGTAGATTTGCTGATTTACTTCCTGTTCGATTGCCGATAGCTGCGCAGATGTTACTTCCGAACTGTTGACATCAATTGTGGCGTACTCTTGTCCCAAATGAAAGCTTTCTGTACGCGCACCCAACAGCTCCAGGCAAACCGCTGACAGCAAATGCTGTCCGCTATGTTGCTGCATATGATCAAATCTGCGCTCCCAATCCAATTGGCAGGCCACTTTTCCCTCGTCCGGCAAACGTTCTACCTGATGCCAAATGTCCCCATCTTCCAGAACAACATCTAATACACGGATGCCCTGAATCGTTCCTGTATCACACGGCTGACCTCCGCCATGCGGATAAAAGGCCGTTTCCTCAAGCATAACAAAAAATGCCCCGTCTCTTTCCATGCTCTGTGTAATATGAGTGTCCCACTCCGTCAAATTTGGAGCGGTGTAATATAATTTTGTCGCCATTTCAGGTCCCTCACTTTTGGGTATCTTTGTCTTGTCTCGTCCGATAATCACTTATTATCAAGCACATCATTCTAAATATCAATGTAGTGAATAGCTTGAACCTTTAGCGATACAAATCGGTGATCTCTTTCCCCTCGCATAGATATATAAATTCTTTAATGCTCTATTATGAAATGATTAACCATAGATATAAGCCCAGCAGGGTAATAAAAAGTGTAGGAATCGTTAAGACGATGCCTGTTTTGAAATAAGTGCCCCAAGAAATTTTCACGTTTTTGGAACGAAGTACATGTAGCCACAACAATGTGGCTAATGAACCGATTGGAGTTATTTTTGGTCCAAGATCCGACCCAATGACGTTAGCATAAATCAGTGCCTCTTTGACCATACTGGTTGCATGAGTGGCATTAATGGCAAGTGCATCAATCATGACCGTGGGCAAGTTATTCATACTCGACGAGATAATCGCCGCAATAAAACCCATGGCCATGGTAGCTACAAACATACCTTGATCAGCAGCCGCTTGAATCACATGGGACAGCAGATCCGTCAAACCGGCATTACGCAGACCATACACCACCACATACATCCCGATAGAGAAAAATACGATGGCCCATGGAGCTCCCTTGATGACTTCTTTCATGGGTACCACAGGGCTTCTTCTAGCCATCAGCAAGAAAAGGATGGCAATGATACCAGCCACCACCGAGACGGGAATGTCAAAAAATTCGCATGCAAAGTAGCCAACCAACAATATTGTGAGAACGACCCAGGACATACGGAACATCTTTGGATCTTTTATCGCATTTGCAGGCGTGATTAACTGTGTCGCATCAAACGTTTTAGGAATTTTTTTGCGAAAAAAGAGATACAGTACCACGATACTAGCCGCTAAGGAAAACAGATTTGGTACAATCATACGACTCGCATATTCCATAAAACTGATTCCAAAGAAATCGGCTGACACAATATTAACGAGGTTGCTGACTACAAGCGGAAGCGATGTCGTATCTGCAATAAATCCGCTCGCTATGATAAAAGGAAATACCATTTTCTCATCCAATTTCAGTGCCCGAACCATCGCCAGTACAATTGGTGTCAAAATTAAAGCCGCGCCGTCATTGGCAAAAAAGGCAGCAACTACGGCACCCAGCAGGCTCACATAGACAAACATCCGGGTTCCGCTTCCACGGGCTAGCCGTGCCATGTGAAGTGCTGCCCATTCGAAGAAACCAATTTTATCAAGGACTAATGAAATCAGTATAATGGCGACAAAAGCTAGTGTTGCATTCCAGACCATTCGAGTAACTTCCCAAACATCATGCAAATCCACCACCCCCACCAGCAAGGCGAGTATGGCACCGCCGCACGCAGACCACCCAATGGACAGATGTTTAGGCTGCCAGATGACCAATACTAAAGTGACTAAGAATATAATGCATGCCAAAAAAATCAATGTTTTAAAAACCTCCATTACATTACCTTATAAATATATACTTATATAAAAACCGTTTATCCCTTGAGAAAGATAAACGGAACAGTCTTTGGCATGAACAGGCTGAGGAATCCGGCCCACAAAATGCAATCGGCTACAAACCTAGTTGATCCAAGGTGTGACCCCTTTCGATTATATAACTAATGCTTACATACTAATAGGGCTCAATTTTAATATCAAGAACGCTCAATACTTATTTGTTCACCAATTGCAGAATCCAATCTTTTATATCTACAATTCGCAGAGTTTTGGGCCGTGTATTCGTTCCAGAAATAATTAGTGGAACAAGGGAATCTTTTTCGTGCAGCGATCCATGGGCTCCCCCTCCGATGTGGGTAGGGGAACTTTCGCTGACGAGTTCGTATCCCGGTTGGACCGTGACGACAACATATCTTCCCTCATGCGAATTCATTGCCCCGTGTAGCCTCGCCAAAATATCTGGATATTTTCCATATTTGATCCGGTTATTATTTACCGTAATATCCACAAGGTCCTCTTCGCCCGATAATGTCCACGATTGTCCATATTCATCCATATATTTTCCACCGGGACGATAAGAAAACAATTTACCCTTTTTGCCTTTTGTAACATGAATATGGTTTGTACCATCTTTCATAGCGATAATGTCGAGCTTGTTCTCCTTTTGTAAAGACTTCACCACATCGGATAACTCTACGTTATCGTTTATTGCATAGATATAGGCCATCCGTTCATTAGCGGCAATCACGATCTGGTCATCACTTCTTACGGGTTGATTTAATTTTGCAATACGGTAATGGCTTAAAAGAGACCTTAAATCAACAGTCGCTGCCTGTCGATCATCATATACAGCGCTTTGCGCACTGTCGCCCATGACAATCCATATCGCACTGTTTACAGCCTCTTCCCACGAACCGTATGCGTTCAACACAGTTTGCAGTGCTTGGTCCGCTTTTTCAATTCCCTTTAGTTGAGTGGGACCCTTTCTATGCGCCAAATTATCATTCTCTGGGAAGTAGGCGATAGTTACATCTGGAAGTTTTTTCTGGCTGATTAAAAAAGCGGTATCCTTTGCGGAAAATTCGTTGTTCATCCCAAATTTTTTCCACACAGGAGTGTTCCAGCTATTTTTCGGATTCAATTGTGCCAGAGCTGCATAGGATAACCATTTAGGTCCTGTGACTATCATTTTTTCTGGTACTCTACTGCTATTCGCTATGAAGTCAGGTACTTTGAGGGCATGTTTCGTTCTTCCTCTAAAAACAATAGCATTGATGGACGCGGATTCTTCCCCTTTGTCAGCCAATTCCTCATGGATGGTTTTTGTTTTTTTGTTCAGATGAACTTGGTTTAATTGGTAAATGGCATCTAAAAATACTTGCAGTTGGTCTATCTTTAGGGCTTCCTTGGCACCATTTCCGTAGAAAATCATGCGTTTCCTTGAGTCGCTGTACCACACAAGTCCGGGCACATGATGTTGGTCTGCATACGTCCCCGTTAATAAGGTACTGTCGATGGTCACAGACATCGTGGGAAATGAACTCACTACATGTGGGAAATATTGCCCTTGATGAAGGAGATATTGCATTGCCGGAGCACGGCCTTCTTGAATCGCATCCTGCAAAGGCTTATCCATTAAAGAATCAATCATGATGAATATGACCGGTTTGGCCCTATTATTCACTGGGATATGGGACTTGATGCTTTGTTGTTTTAGCTGTTGACTGGAGTCCGCCCTGCAACCGACGATTAGTAAACTTAAACTTAGCACTAGTACAATCGTGATTTTATACTTTATTCCCATTTGTGTATCCCTTTCTTTGAAAAACACAATTCCCTTGATTTTTTTATTTTTGCTTACACTAAAAAAAATTATTCCGAAATGAATTTTTTTAATCTAATATGCCAAATTACTTCTAGTGACTCGAATAATTAGAAAGCTGGTGAACTCCCATTAACATCCCGTTCTCACCTAGACTGTATCATTGGTTTGTCCGTCCAAAATGGTTTACTAAAAAATATATCCATGATCATGTGCATTCCCATTTTTCCTTTGATAGCCAAACTGTACTGGATTTTGGCTGTGGTACTGGGGCAAATTGCTCCATGTTTAACCCGTTGTATTATGTTGGAATTGATCCTGACGCCCAACGAATTGATTATGCAAAGCGATTATATAGCCACCATGCATTTCAAGTATTTAATAGTAATAATTTGCCATTTGATAATGAGTCGTTCGACTACATACTTATTATCGCTGTATTACACCACATTTCTTCGGATGAAATATCAAGTTACATGAAGGAATTTCAAAGAATCCTAAAACCTAACGGAACCATTGTCGTTATGGAACCATGTTTATCCAAGAAAAAACCGCTATGTAACTGGTTTATGAAATGGTACGACAACGGAGAGTATATTCGTAATGAAAAAGATTATATTCAATTGTTTAGAGATCAGGATTATGATTGTAAGGTCTTAAAACGATTTCGAAAATGTTTTTTATATCACGAGTTGTTTTTTTCAGTAAAACCAAAATTTTCAATGGGAGGGGAAAATAACAATGACTACTACAAGCATAAACGGATACTCGATGCACTATATTGATTCCGGTGAAGGAATGGCCATCCTATTTATCCACCCTCCAGTACTCACAAGTTTAAATTTCACATACCAAATCCAAGGACTATCGCCCGATTTTCGAACTGTAGCTTTTGATATCAGAGGACACGGTAAAAGTCAGCCTTCCGAACAAACGGTTACTTACCCTCTCATCGCCCAGGATATTAAGCATTTGATGGATCGGTTGAGCTTAGATAAAGTATTTTTGTGTGGATATTCTACCGGTGGCTCGATAGTACTTGAATTCCTCCTGACTTATCCAGATCGGGCATGGGGAGGCATTGTTATTAGTGGAATGTCGGAAGTAAACGATTGGCGCCTAAGAAACAAAATTTCTTGGGGCACTGCTCTTTCCAAAATCGGCGCAGTCGGTACGATTGCGCTTTCGATTGCTTGGTCACAAACGAAACAGCTATCTTTGTTCCGTAAGTTATTCAACGATGCGAAGCAGAGCCATCCCGGGAATGTCCAACAATATTATCGTTACAGCTTGAAATACAACTGTACCTCACGGCTCGGGGAAATCCGTCTTCCTGTCCTACTTGTTTATGGTGAAGAGGATAAACACTTTCATCCCTATGCCAACATATTAAATCAGCAATTACCAAATAGTGAGCTTGTTTTCATTAAAAAAGCCGATCACCGCCTTCCTACGAAGGCCGCTGGAACATTGAATGATCTGATCAAGCAGTTCATAGAACGCTTCAGTGAAAATAATTTATAATATTTTATACAATGTAAATATACAAATTATGCTAAAGTCATATAAAGGGGTGTAAAAATGAAATGCTAAAGCGTATTCAAAATCTTTTCTTTATCCCTAACTACCCGCTATTTATGATCTGTATGTTATTACAAGGCATGGCTATTTCTATAAGTGCACCTTTTTTAGCTGTATATTTTACAAGTACACTTGGCGTATCTGTGGGAACCTTTGGTGTGTTTACAGCGGTGACTTTGATTTGTGGTATATGGATAAGCTCCCTTATTGCCAAACGCTCCGATACCGGGTTAGATCGCAAACAAATTTTAGTGATTTGTACGTTATTTAATGCTGTAGCCTTTGCTGGATATCTTGTAATCCAAAATTTTTATGTACTTTTTATTTATATGACTGTCTTTACGGCAATTGGCGCCCCTGGGATGCCGCAGTTATTTGCCAGTGCACGTGAAGCGGTAGATCGCAGTAAATCTGCGGATCATGCCTTCGCGAATTCAACGCTTCGTTCTATGTTTTCTCTTGGCTTTATTACCGGGCCGCTCTTTGGTTCCTTCTTGATTGCACATACGGGCTTTAAAGGTATTTTTGTCGGTACGACCTCTATTTTTGTACTTATTGCCGTTCTTCTATTCTTTTTTATCAAGCAGCCTCCTGTTCAAGCTAAAAATAAGGATCAACTTTCACTTCATCACATTACATTACATAAAAATATTAAAATTCTGATTCCTTTTCTAGTTCTTACTCTGCTTTATACGTCTCACTGGATGAATAGTTTGAACATTTCCTTGTTCATCATCCACAATTTAAAAGGTGACACGAATGACGTTGCCCTAGTATCCAGTATTTGCGCAATCTTAGAGATACCCTTGATGCTCATGCTGGGCGTACTAGCGGCCAAATACTCCAACCGTTTGCTTATATTTTTAGGGGCTCTAACAGGCGTTGTCTATTATCTCCTCGTCCTTATGTCTACGGAGATGTGGCAGCTATTCGTGGGACAGCTTCTTCTAGCCTTCTTTGTTGCAGTGATATCAGCCATTGGTATCAGCTACATGCAGGATTTATTGCCATCTCTGCCCGGATATGCCTCGACACTGTATTCCAATGCGACAACAATCGGAAGACTGGCGGGGAGCTTGATGGGCGGATTGTTCGCTCAATGGATGGGTTATCGAAACTCCTATTGGGTATGCTTATTCCTGATCCTCTGTTGCCTTGGTCTGCTCGCGATTTCAAAAAAATTAGAGTTTCACAACTCGGCTGCTCTACAAGAAAGAAATCACAGTCTATAGGACAGCACCAATACAAAAAGCAGCACGTAATCTGGACGAGAACCTGAAGTCCGTTTACGTGCTGCTTTGTTATGCTATCATGCCATGCATGGTCCAGATTGGTTACATCAATAAGCCTCCGCACACGCACCCTATTTTTCTCGCATCCTATTTTCTTATAGTAGAGAAACGACTCATAATTGCATCAGCCGCATACGTATAGCCGCCAGCCTGACGTAGTGATTGGCCAATTACATGCGCCTGTTGTTTATAGATGGCTTGATTTAAAACCTCTACCAAAGCAGCTTTTAAGATAGCGGCTGTAAGCTCATTTTTATTCACAGCAATACCCGCTCCCAGCTCTTGTACCCGATTGGCCACGATCGGTTGATCCGATGTCATGGGAACCAGAACCATTGGCACGTTGTAATACAAGGCTTCGCTTGCACTGTTCATTCCCCCATGTGTAATAAAGGCATCTACACGCTGAAGCATTTCCAGCTGCGGAATATAGGGCTTGATCATAAAATTGTCCGGGATATTGTCTGCCAATAACTCCATCTCCGCATATTGGCCTGATGAAAGTACAAATTGCACAGGCAAATCGCGAAATGCTTCAAAGCAAAGCTTGTAAAACTCCAAATCTCTATTAAGAATAGTTCCCAATGATATATAAACAACCTGCGGATACAAAGCACGAAGCTGTTCGAACGGAAAAGAGGGTGCATCTTTACGAGGTACAATAGATGGACCTGCAAAAATATAACTATCATCCAGCTTTTCAGCTTGCGGTTGAAAATAACGGCTTGTATACACGACCTTTAGGCTGTGGGAATGTGAATCGAGTTCATCAATAGCGGGAACGGAAACCTGAAACTCCTCAGCTAATTGATGTACTACTTTCATGGTGTCATCATAAAGCTCTCTCACTTTTATGTCATCATCATCCCAGCCTTGATCAGATCCCAGAGGCTCTACGAAAGCAAACGAACAGATCGTGCATACCGCAGGTATTCCCAGCCTCTCTGCTATAATTTTGCCTCCCCAACCCATCAAATAGTCATAAATCAAATAATCATACTCCTTATTTTCAATTGCTTTCATAACCTTTGGAATAATCGGTTCAATCAAACCTTTAACGATCATATTCACGAATTGATAATGATGTTTATAGTCAGCCGGCTTTAATACAGGATTGTGAATAAATGCATCCACACTAAATGGATAGGTGATCAGTTTTGCTCCTGTTTGTTGAATTCTCGTACCAAATTCCTCTGAACACACATAATCCACTTCTTCACCTCTGTCAACCAGCTGCTTCACTAATCCTAAGGACGGATTAACATGGCCTTCAGCAGGCGTGATCATAACCAACACACGTGCCATCCTACACCTCCAACATAATAATATGTTCAACTCAAAATAATTGTAGGGTTTTTCATGATGATTACGAACAAGATATACATTAGCCTCGAGTTTATTACCACCTGTTATGCGCCTAAAAATACATCTCATATTCAATATATAAAATATTTACCATAATAACAAATGGTTTCAATTTTAGATTATGTATGTACCACATCCAAGTTTGCTCACAAACACGCACATAAGCGGAGGAAACGCTTAAAGCGTATCCCCCCGCTTATCGATTGAACATCAAATTTATAGACGCCAATTCCAATGATCTGTCCCGCTCAGAACAGCTTCAACAGTGTACTGGTTTGCTTCGTCAGCTGTAAGCTGTTTGGCCCAAGGTACACGCCCGCTACTTCCTGCACCTGGTCCAAAGTTGTCAAACTCTCCAAATCTTGCGGTCTGCTCATTGGATTCCTTGCCCCAATTGTTCCAGCCGCCCGGCTTGATATGGTCATCCATATAGGTCTTCAAAAAAGTAACATGAGCGTAAGGGCGCCATGGCCGTCCGAGATCCACCTTGCCTGTCAAGCCATTTTCTGTTGTCAGACGACATTGAATAAATACAAAGCCCGGCTTGTTCTCTTCTGTTGAAGCTGCTGTCACATATCCAGCACGCAGGCTGTGTATGATCGAATTATCAAACACAGCAGGTGCATTGCCAAATATAAAATCTACACTGCCACTGATGTAGCTGTCCTTGAAATACTGTCTGCCACGGTTCACAAGCAACGTATCCTGTAGGCCGGTAATTTTGACATTGTGATACTTACCACGATCGCCTTCGGCATATAATGCTACAGCCTGCACCTGTCCGGTTCCTTCTGTATTGGCAACCGTGACATTCTCCAACACAAAATCAGGACTTTGCACACGCATGGTATAGCTGTTGCTTGTTCCTAATTCTTTTCCATCCACCACGGTTTTGGCCGTATCATCAAAAGCAATGATCGTTTTATCCCGATCTTCTCCGATAATACTCAGGTTTTTCTTAGAGGAATTCACCTTTATTTTCTCACGATACGTACCGTTTTTGAGATGGATAACTGTCCTTGTATTGCTGTCGTCAGGGACTGCGTCAATAGCTGCCTGGAGAGATGTAAAGTCAGCAGGACCATAGGTCGCTACCACCACACTAGTAGGACGAGTTCCTCCTGAGTCTGTCAGGTTGCGGATGGTGACATGGCTGAATTCCGACGTATTGTAATTCCATACATCGTTTTGTGGTTTGGATGCATCAGTAGCCAACCCGAACAATAGCGGTTGATGATCCGGCACATCTATAACCGTTTCACCAACCTTCTCCCAGTTCGTCACACCATCTGCGGATACCCAGCCGGTAACCTTTTGTCCTTGTCGTACAAGACGTACCGAATATGGCGTTGCAATAAACGTCTCCATTGACGCACGTTTTGTCTTACCCTCCGTTTGATCACGACTGATAAGAATACCCTGTTTGCCATATTTAACAAATGCTAAAGACATAAAGGCCATTTTGGATCCAGGCTTCAGCGATTCACGAATCATTACACCCGCTTCGGCGTTATCATCCACTGGGGTAATATGTTCCACACGGGCTGTAATTTCAGTGTCACCTTCCCATTTTTGATAAGCATAATGGAAAATATCTGCCTTACCGTCAACGTCTCCCGCTGACTTCAGTCTTATACTGCTGCCGCTTGCATCTTCTTTTAAGACCTGAGTATGCCCTTTTATATAACCACTGTGGCCCTCAGAGCCAACCTCCTCGCTGAGCCAGCTTCCTGTTGGTGCAGTCGTGTTAACGTGGATGGTGATAGGATTGGAAAATACGGCAGTCCCTTTGTGATCTGTTACCCGTGCAACAATGTAATGGGTCCCGTCCGTCACATGGTTCCAATTCATTTGATAAGGCGCAGTCTCTACTTTTCCAGCGAGTTTGCCGTCAATGATAAATTCAACATGAGCAATACCATCTTTGTCCTTGGCTGTTGCTGTTATGGTCGCATCCCGGCCTGCTTCCAAAATATCGTTATGCTTTAGTGAACGTCCGTTTGCATCCGACACCTGAACGACAGCCTCTGGATTATTCACCTCATTTCCATTCGACAGCTTCTCAATAAGATCATTTAAATAGACCTCCAGATTCGTATAACCCTTGGCAAAATGAGCATACGCCCCTGTGCCGGCAAGCCCCTGACCGTTACGATCATCTGCATTATTGGGGTCCAGCCCATGGGCACGTTCCCATTCATCCGGCATTCCATCATGGTCACTGTCAGAAAGCTCCGTCGTCGTTACGTTAGAATCGTCATAAATCCACCCTGCTTCACGCGGAGAGTTAATAAATGCACCCGTTCCATTCTTCACATCATTCATAATTCGGGCGTCCACCGCATCTCTTCTTGGCAGCGTGGCTCCTGAGCCGGCAAGCACCTCCGTATATGCGGTTTGTGCATCTGTCGCTTGATATGGACCGTACGCATCGGGTGAGATTCCGTTGTCGTATTCCCCTCTGACTTCAATCGGCTCCGCCAAACGGGTGGACGGATCAATAATGGACCCAATGGATGTGCCAAGCTGCCAGTTGTCTTTCGTAACCGAGTCATTGCCGTACATATAGTTACCACCAATAAAGATGCGTGTTTTATATTTTTTACTACCTACGTCTACAAAAATTTGACCGCGAACGTCCTCATATGTGTTGGGGCCATACTTATAATAGTTATTCAGCACATTATACGATCCTTCACCACCACCGTATGAAGAGAAAAATCCCCAGTTATAAATGACATTATTGGTCATTTCCACAGCGTCGATTTGTTTTTTATCGGTTGGAAAACGCGGATTACGGCTTGCATTGTGAGCCAACAAGTTATGATGATAGGTGGAATTTCGTCCACCCCATATGCCGCCATAGCCGTGGCGACCTTTCTGGTGCGTAGTCATTAGCATACTTTCGGACGCAATGGACCATTGTACCGTTGTATTGACGTTGTCATACAGGCTCAGTACCTCATCCACCGACCAGCTAAAGGAACAGTGATCAATCATTATGTTTTTATGGTATCTGGCTCCCAATGCGTCATCCTCACTGGGGTAACGGTCGGTCAATCGGAAACGCAGGTAACGGAGAATGACGTTATCTGCTTCAATCCCTGTTGTGTAATCGCTTACAGTTATACCGTCGCCAGGAGCTGTCTGACCCGCAACCGTCAGGTTGTTTCCCAAGATTTTAAGTGGCTCCTTGAGATGAATCGTTCCACCCACCCGGAATACGACCGTCCGATTATCGGAGCTGACCGCTGCACGAAGAGATCCGGGTATTATCTGTTCCCCTTTGCCGTAGTCTGCCAGCGTGGTAACCTCATACACTTCACCTCCGCGTCCACCGGTAACATATTTACCGCCACCCTCAGCCCCCGGAAACGCCGGAATATCCGTCGCCACCTTTGCCCCCTTTGCTTTCTCTGTTCCTATCGCAGACTCCGCTTGGATTAGTGGTGGGCACAAGGTCAACAACAATGAACCCACAACCACATTACATAGCACCTTTTTCCATGTACGCTGCTTGCTCATATTCTGTTTCCTCCCTAAGATTTTCTTCCACATCAGCGCATATTTTTATAAAAACACGATCCGAGACGTTCAGAAGCGCCTTCACCTCCTTTCATCAATCTTTTCTGCTTTTATCATTGGCAGGTTGTCATATATACTGTTGATGTATGAATGCGCTTACTTATCTTAATTTGTAAAGGAAGAAGCACATGAATGAAGTGAAAGAAGATAAATATGTCATTGGCGAACAACAATTCTCCATTCATCACATCTATCGTACCGGTTTCACAGTTATGCCCCGGCCTCATGTCCACGAGAACTATGAGCTGTATCTTTTACTGCGAGGCGAACGCATCTATTTTATGAATGGCAAGGTATACACCGCTCGCAAGGGGGATCTGATATTCATCCTTCCTCACGACTTGCACTCTACCGCCAGTACGCAATTGCAGGAAACAGAGCGCATTTTGATTCATTTTTCTCCGACGTTTCTCCCACAGCAGGATCATGACATTCTTGACCTGCCGCCATACCAGCAATCCGCGTTACTTCGCTTACCTGCGAGAGAGCAAGTGGAGGTTGAACGTTTATTCCTACAGATGAATACCGAATGCAGGAATAAGCAGCCTCTGCATGACCGTTGCGTACAGCATTTACTGCTGGAAATGCTGATCCTGGTGCACCGATCGGAAGCGATCGAGCGTAGTGAACCTGTCTCCTCCCATCCCATGCATCAGAAAATCACGGAAATTTCTTCTTTTATTCAGGATCATTACAATGAACCGTTAACTCTCGAACAAGTGGCTGCCTGCTTTTTCATTAGTCCAGCTTACCTAAGCCGTATCTTTCTAAAGTTGACTGGTTTTCATTTCAGCGAATACATCCGCGTAGTGCGGGTCAGGGCGGCCCAAACCAGACTTCGAACCACCAAAGACAAAATCCAGCATATTGCAGAGGATGTCGGGTTCGGTCATGCTTCCCACTTTAATAAAATCTTTAAAAAAATAACTGGGCTCTCTCCTCTTCAGTACCGCAAGCAGGTTCGGTAGATATTCAGTGTAAAGAATTAGACGCCAATTTTATACCTCCGCTCTTGTCTTGTTTTTCCATTTTTATATCCACTTGCTCTTTCATGGAACTAAATACAAGCCGCGTTGGAATAAGTAAAATGCACAAAAAAGCCATACTTCGCTGCAATGCGTGCACCGAAGTATGGCTATTACAAAGTCATTTTACATCTTTAAAATTATAAATTACTCTTTCTATGACCATTATTGCAATGCTTTAATATCCTGAATCAGCAATTCAACATTTTCTTTCTTCGTAGCCCAACTGGTACAGAATCGAACTGCACTATGTGTATCATCAACCTTTTCCCAAAAGGAGTAAGTATATTTTTCACTCAATGCCTTTAGTATACGATCTGGTAAAATCGGAAACTGCTGATTGGTTGTAGAACGGTATTGAAAAGAAAAACCTTGCTCAGATAATCCGTTTTGAAGCAGCATTGCCATATCTATAGCGTGTTTGGAAATTTCAACGTATAAACCGTCTTCAAACAAAGTTTCGAATTGAATGCCCAACATTCTTCCCTTAGCCAGCAGCCCCCCTTTTTGCTTGATCATATATCGGAAATCTTTTTTCAATGTATCATTTAGAATGACTACGGCTTCTCCCATCAATGCTCCAATTTTTGTCCCGCCAATATAAAACACATCGCAAAGCTGTGCTATATCCGCTAAAGATGCATCGCTATCTTCGGCCACCAAGCCATAGCCCAATCGGGCTCCATCTATGAACAGTGGTAAACCACATTCTTGACAGACTCTACTTAATGCTTCCAGCTCTGCTTTGCTATAGATCGTTCCATTCTCAGTAGGTTGGGAAATATAAACCATCCCGGGCTGTACACTATGCTCAGGAGCGGCATCATTCCAGTGAGCGTCATACAAATCTTGTACCTGCTCGGCCCGGATCTTCCCATCTCCGCTTGGCAAAGTAAGTATTTTATGTCCAACAGCTTCAATCGCTCCGGTTTCATGAACCGCAACATGTCCCGACACTGCCGCAACGACGCCTTGATGCGGACGCAGAATAGAAGAAATAACAGTGGTATTGGTCTGTGTACCTCCAACCAAAAAGTGTACATCCGCATTTGGGGAGTCACATGCTTCTTTAATATATGCTCTAGCTTTTTCACAATGATCATCCACACCATAACCTGGAGTTTGTTCATCATTCGTCTCCAGTAGTCGCTTTAATATGCGCTCATGGGCACCTTCGGTATAGTCGCATTCAAATCGTATCATTCTGTATCCTCTCCAAATTATCCAATTTCTTCTGAATTAACAACATAGAAGCATGTAATTCTTTTATCTCTTCTTCTGAGAGTCCTTGAACTAATTTTAGAATTTGTTCATCAGACCTTTCATTCAGTTGGTTATAGAACGCCTTTCCTTTAGGAGTCAAACGAATCAGATTTGTTCTATTATCCAACGTTGAATTTTCCTTAACAAGAAAGCCCTCTTTGCAAAATTTAGCAATGATCCTACTCATATAGCTGCGATCAATTTTAAGAGATTCGACTAGAGTATTCGCTATACATGGCTCGATCAACCCGATCTCTATAATGACACGGGCCTCGGTAAAGGAATATCCGCTATCCAGCACATGTCTATCCAAAACACCCAGTATATTCGTATAGAACCGATTAAAACGCCTCATATCCGCTATGATATTAGCATCTATATTGACCATAACTCCCCCTATTTAGTGGACTTTTGCAACAATTATAGTAAAGATTTTTGTGGACTATGTCAATGAAATAAAAAAACCGTACATTAAGACTCTCGCCTAATGTACGATCCTGTATTATATATTTACCTACAAGGTCAATGAACTATCGCTATTTATAGCCTTTTCCTTCTTATGCTTCCGTTTCAGCTTCAGATGAGCTACGACCATATACAGCGTCGGAACTACAAACAATGTTAAAATAGTTGAAAAAATCAGTCCGAAAATAATGGTTGTTGCCAACGGTTTGAACAAGATCTCCCCGATTGTGGCAATAGGAATCATACCCACAATGGCAGTTAGCGAAGTAAGCAAGATCGGACGGAAACGGGCAGAGCATGCCATTAGAATGGCGTCTGTTAAATCAGCGCCTTCACGCCGCGCATCTTCAATAAACTCTATCAGCACGATACCGTTACGCACGACGATACCAGCAAGTGAAATGATCCCCATAATACTCATGAATCCAATGGGCATCCCTGAAATAAAACTTCCAAGGATTCCCCCTGCCGCTGCCAGATAAACAGTAGTCATAATAATGAGCGGTGTGGACACCGAGTAAAACTGCATGGTGATCAAGAGGAGAATAAGGAAAATAACAATAACAGCTAATTTGCCCAAGTCCTTAAACATATCAGACTGCGCAGATGTTTCCCCTCCCATCTCCCAGGTGTAGCCTGGTTCAAACTGGGTATTTGTAAGTTTGCTACGGATATCATTAGTGAGTTCTGTAGCCGTACGCCCATTTCCATTGGCTGAGATCGTTACCGTCCGTTCCAGATCATAACGGTGGATTTGTTGGATGGAAAAGTCCGGTTTCATCGTGGCTAATTGGGATAAAGGTATTTGCTCCCGTGCCGCATTGTTCACACTTAATTGTTGGAATAATACCTCAGGATCTTGGTTTGGTTTGTTCATGTATATATTGACATCAAGCAATTCCTTACCCGTATCAAAATCCGTTACATTCACCCCGTCACCCATTAATAGCAAAGTACGCGTTAAATCGGAATAACTAACCTGATATTTATCCAAGGCTTGCTGATTGATTTGGAAATTCAGATTATAGCTTTGCATACCCATATTATCGGTCACATCTACAGCTCCGGGGGTCCCCGCAACCATTTCTTTGACTTTAGTTGTCATGTTTTGCAGCTTATCAATATCTTCTCCTTTAATACGGATAGACACCGCACTGCCGACCGGAATACCTAATTGGGGAACACGAATGCTGATTAATGCAGATGGATATTTAGCTTGTAGCGTATGGGTCCAGTTATCTACTGTTTTTTTGAGATCAAATATCCCCTCTTTCCCAACGACAGCAATTTGGCCGTTGACCGCTCCCCCAGAGCCATGACCGCCTGCAACATCACTATACAGCTGAGGCGCTCCTCCACCTGCCGTTGCCGCCAGCCGCTCTGTTTCTGGCTGTTTTTTGACCCAGCTCCCAATCTCGTTTACAACTTGATTGGTTGCCTGCAACGACGTTCCTTCTGGCATCGTTACGCTAATCGTGGCATCCGCTTGATCGGAATCCGGAAATAATTCAATGGGAACAACAGCAAGTAGTCCATAAGCTGCTGTACCCATCATAAGACCAATAAGCGCTGTTAAAAGTGGGCGTCGCAGTATTCTTGGCATCCAGTTTTTAGAGTACACATTGGATAGAGACTGGATTTGATTCCCCAGAAGTCCAGGTGGCTTAACTGTTTTACTACTCTCTTTTCCTTTACGACGTTGATCGTACCATTGACGGAAAATAGGAATAATTGTTAACGACATAATCATGGATGCCAGCATCGTTAACGAAATAACGGTAGGTATCGGTTTAATAAAGTCACCAATAGTGCCCGGCAGGAATAAAAGCGGGGCAAATGCCGCAACCGTAGCTAGCGTAGCTGTAATGATCGATAAGGATACCTCTTTCGTCCCTTTAATGGCCGCCTCCGTAGCATCTTCCCCAAATTCAGAGCGTCGGCGTTCAATGTTGTCATTGACCACGACGGCATCATCAACCAATATCCCTAGCACGATGATTAATCCGATGACTGAAATTTGATTCAGCGTGATTCCTGTTGTGGGCAAGAAAATAAAGCCGATGGCGATGGAAACAGGAATGGCCAAGGCCACAAATGCAGAAGTCAGCAAATTTAAACCTAATGTACATATAACAATGACCGATATAATAGCGATGATCATCTCTTTGGTCAGGTTTCCAAACATTTCATCGACTCGATCATTTTGCGCAAAAAGTAGCTCAAAATGTACATTCTTCGGCAAACCGCTCACAAGTTCATTGATTTTGGCTGTAGTCGCCTTAGATACCGTTGGCACGTCTGTGCCTGTATCTCCGCTCACACTGATCGAAATAGCAGGCTTGTTATTCACATACGTATAACTAGTCGCTTTTTTAAAAACAAGTGAGGCTGTCCCTACATCTTTCAGAGATATCGGAAATCCATCGTCATTGCTTGAAATCTGGACGTTATTTAGAATCGATGGATCCGTTGAGGCATTCACCGTCAGCTGATAAGTACGCTCATTGAAATCCATACTTCCTGTAGGCACTCTGTCATTCTCATCCTTGATCGCTTGAACAACCTGCTCCCAGGAGATGTTATATTGTTGCATCTTTTGCGTGTCTAAGCTAACTCGTACCTCTTGCTCAGGTATTCCTTGAATATTAACCTGCGAAATACCGGGGACTGTTTTTAATTGATCTTTCCATTTGTTCATTAATTCATTTAATGAGTATAAATCCTCAACCTTATCAGAGGTGATCGCATATGAACCAATGAAAGAGCTAGTCATGCTATCATTGATTATAGGCTGCATCGCATCGTCTGGAAGCTCGGATTGTGCATCCTGCACCTTCGTACGAAGATCAGCCCATACTTTTGTCGGATCCGCATCATTCAAAGCTTCTATGATAATACTGGATTGGCCTTTCGATGAAGTAGAGGAAATCGTTTTGACACCTTGTACAGCTTTAATTTTCTGTTCCATGATCTTAGTAATGGTTTGCTCGATTCTTTCAGGTGAGGCACCCGGATAGATGGTTGTAACACTGGCTGACATAGGAATAACATCAGGCTGCTCCTGTTTGGGCAACGATGTAAAACTAAAAAGCCCTAGCAGTATGCACATACCAAAGAAAATGAGCGTAATTTTCTGTTTTTTAACGATATATTTAATCATTCGGATGACTCCTCCGATTTCCCAAGCACATCATTCCCAATTAAATCGCCATTAAACAAGGTTCCTGCTCCTTGTGTAACAATTTGATCGCCTGCCTGTAGTCCGGAGAGAACTTCGAATTGATTATTCGTTACTTTTCCCACTTTAATTGTGGTTTTAACGGCCTTACCATTCACAGCTTTAAAAATATAAGGGTCACTTCCCGTGCTAATCACGGATTCTACAGGCACTAACAGTGCTTCCGCTTGATTCACACTTTTAGATGCGCCGATGACTTGTCCAGGTTTCCAATCCAGTTCAGGGTTAGGCAGGCTGACTTCCACATTAATACTGCCCGTTTTCGCATTCGTTGATGGGTAGATCTGAGTAACGGTCCCTGTTCTAATTTCATTATAGAGTGATATATTTACTTTTTGGTTTTTCTTCCATGATAAGATTTCGCTGTCCGGTACGGGAAGAAGTACTTTTAAGGTCTTGATATTCCCGACGACAAATGCCTCACTCCCACTGGAGCCCAGTTGACCATCAGACACCTTTTTTTCAATGACTACGCCAGCGATCGGGGAGGTTAAAGTAGCTTTTTTAAGTGACAAGGATGACTGTTCATAAGCAGCCAATGCATCCTCGTAGGTAGCCTGCGCCTGAGCTTTACTGGCTAGCCCTTGCTGCTTCGTAGCCATAGCGGTCTCCAGCCCTGCTCTGGCCTGCTCTACACCAGCTGAAGCCTGGGCACGTTGTTCCTGTGAGGCTCCCGCAAGCAAGAGAGACAACTGCTCTTGTGCGTCACTTAAACTTTTTTGTGCATTCGTTAATTCCAGCTGTGCATTCTCATTTTCCGACAATGATGCTGCACCTGCCTGGAACAGACTTTGCGTCCGTGCGGCATCCGCTTTTTTCTTATTGTAAGCATTGGTGGCCGCAGTAACCGCATTTTGTGACTGTGCAATTTCCTGCTTTTTGGCGCCATTGTTCAATTCCTGCAATTTCGATTGGGCCGCATCGACCTGGGATTGTGAACTATGAATACCCGCCTGTGCCGATTGAACAGAAGCCTCCGCTTGGCTAAGACCAGCTTTTGCCTTTTCCATGGTTGCCTTGGCCCGATCCAGCTGCAGCTGGTAGACAGATGTATCTAACTTCGCAAGGACGCTCCCTTTTTCTACGGAGTCCCCTACCTCAACCATAGTGTTCAATATACGTCCATCCGCTTCAAAGGAAACACTAGCTTCATTACTTGCCTGCAATGTTCCCGCCAGATTAAAATCATTGGCCAAAGGTTTCATTACAAGCTTCTCTACTTTTACCGGATGACTTGCTTGTGTTACAGAGTTCTCCGTTGCACTGGAGCAACCGGAAGCTACTATAGCTAATGCAATCCCCGTAATCATGATCCTGATTCCTTTTCTCTTCAACTTCATGTCATCCTCCCTGATTCTCTCTTCTAAAGGTGCTATCAGCAACCCGTGGGTCATGTAAACTTTTTTCATTTCTTTTTTCATGTTATAACAATGAACACACAAAAAAATCGTACAAAGGGGCAAGCACCTTATGTACGACTGGGCAATGAAATGACATCTATTCAGTTAACATCTCTAAAGCTGTAAAATCCCACGTTCCAACGAAACAGCAACGGCTTCAGATCTGGAATCAACACCAAGCTTATTATAAATATTCGTTAAATGCGCTTTGACGGTACGCTCGGAAATCCCCATATCAAATGCTATTTCCTTGCTTTTAAAACCGTGTGCAACAGACTTTAATATATGCCTTTCCTTATCCGTAAGAACTAAGCTGCTCTCGCGGGATTCTAGCTTGGCTTCTTTCTTATTCGTTGCAGCGAACACCCTTGCTGTTATTTCTGGCTGAAGCAACGTTTCACCCCTTAGCGCTGACTCAATCGTGCGAAACAGGTTTTCCCGGCTGGTATCTTTCAATAAATATCCTTTTGCCCCCAAAGAAAGTCCCTTAATCATTAAATCATCTTCGTTATAGGTAGTCAGGATAATGACAGGTGTTTCATTTTGTTTTTCTCTGAGGGCTTTCATTGTTTCCAAACCACTCATTTGTGGCATATATAAATCTAGTAATATGACATCCGGTTGAAGCTCCTCGATCAGTTTAAGAGCAGTTGCACCTTCTCCGGCCTCACCAATAACTTCATAGCTGTCATTGGTCTCCAACACCAGCTTTAACCCTTCTCTAACGACCCAATGATCGTCGACGATTAAAATCTTGTATTTCATAATAGGTCTCCTTTAGTAAGAGGCGCCTCTATTTTTATAGCCGTACCTTCTTGAAATATACTGTTGATATTTATTTTTCCACCCAGCATCCGTACACGTTCATGTATACCTATTATTCCGTAATGCCCTGTTTGCTTGGCAATAATATCCGTATCAAATCCTTTTCCATCATCACGAATCTCGATTTCAATCTTGCCTTCGTTATCCAAAATACTTATCCATACAGTATTCGCATGTGAATGCTTCGCTACGTTGGTTAAACACTCGCTTATAATAAACAATCCATGTTCGAACACCAGTCTGGGAACCGAAGCTTTAATTTTGATGTTGCGTATTACACGAATGCTCGTAGCCATTGTAAATCGCTGTATTTCTTCCTCCACTGCTTCTGCAAAATCAACTTCCGAGATGGTTTTTGAACGCAGATTGTCTATAGCTCGCCTTGAATCAGACAATGTTCTTCGCACTTGTGACATCGATTGTTGGACGATCTCCTGAGCTCTTTGCGTACTTCCTTTTGTCAGATGAGCATCAATGGCTTCAAGTTGCATGATTAGCCCAGCAAGTCCCTGCGCCAGCGTATCATGAAGATCACGGGCCATACGTTGTCGTTCGTTAGCAATTGTAAGTTCTTCGACCTTTTGATGTGCGATTTCAAGTTCTTTAAGAACGTTTTGCGTTCGGATTCGTGCTTGAACTTGTTTGAGAAAAAGAATGGCATAAGCTACTATAACAACTGCAATGAGAAAAAATAGCGGGATGAACAATACAAATTGCCTGCCATCATTATGCCAGACTACAGCCACACAAAAAAGTACATAGGAAATCAAAAATACAAGAATGACCTTAAGCGGCTTGTAATAAATACCTATACTCTGACCCACCAAAATTGGCATTAACCCAACCAGCACAATGGAGAAACTGTCAGGTAGAAGAAATGCACTTGAAAAGATCAATCCCCCTTGCACAACAAAATAAGCCCATGAAAAATATTTTGCAACTCTTTGAGCATGCAAGTACAAGAGGATGTGCAATATGATGATTATAGTGAATAAGACACTTTGCAGCAGATTTAGACCACTAGACAAATGTTGAAGAATGACAGACTCACTATAAATTATAAAAATCCATATTATAGTTAATACTTTTGAAATATCTTTCTTCTCAAATTCACCTTCACTTTCACTTATTTCCGGATCTACATTCTGGACCTGTACATTGAATTCATCGTTCATAATTCCCTCCTACAATTCTAAATTCGGCTTTTCGACTTAATAGAGATAATGGCACTATGACGGCCTAGTCCATTTAGTTTGAACAGAAATCATTTATATATTATTTTACAAAAAAACGAAAAGAAAAAAACGTACACATGGGCAGCTTCACTTGTACGTTTGGGCATTGAATACTTTTTGTTTGATACCATCCAAGTTATGCGTCATATAAAAAGCACGCAGCAGGTTATCCTGTGCGCGCTTGACCACTTACTATTCTTCTTCCAACTCATCTGGTACATCGTATTTATTGATATGTGAAGTCATTGCTGCAACAGCTTCGCTGGCATCCGTTGTGGCCGGTACTTCTCTGACCACATCATCCGTCTGATCACGAAAGTTCAAACGATCTGCCTCAATCTCTTTCTGTTGGGTCGGTTTCATTTTTCACGTCGCTCCTTTCTATTCAAGGGTCTGATCTCGTTCTGTTAACGCGTACAAAGGCACTTCCCGTTCTTCTTCCGGGTTGTTCAGCGCATAGATCCGTGCCGTCTCACGCTGTTCATTCACATGCTGAATATAAATGGGTAGCCCATCACACAACACATTCGCCATTATGGAAGAAGACGCTATTTCTTGCGCTCTTTGAACATTCACTTAGAAAAAACCTCCCTTGCTAAGTAGAGTTCCCCCTTACTATGCACGAGGTAAATATTTGTTATACACATTTCATGCCCACATGTGTTTTATGATCATGAAAGGATATCATTTGAAAAAATAAATATTATTGTTATTATGGATTGAGAGATTCAGTGAAAACTGCAATCTTAATTGTAGAGAAAAGGAGTAATGATGAATGTTAAACATATTAATGGTTAACTTTCCGGCAGAAGGACATGTGAACCCTACGATTGGGATGACGCAAGCCTTTGCAGCACGAGGGGACCAAGTACATTACATTACAACTGAGAAATACAAGGACAGACTCGAAGCAGTTGGAGCGAAGGTTCACCTGCATTCTGATCTGGTCAGGACCGCTTCTATTGATTCCAATACTCCGGATGGGTTGAGTGCATTTATGAAAATTCATATTCAGACTTCGCTGGACATATTAGCAATTACTCAGCAACTGTCTAAAAGCATTGATTTTGACTTTGTATTCTATGATAGATTCGGAGCTGGCGAGTTAGTTAGAGACTATTTGAAAATCCCTGGTATTGCTTCCTCCCCATCTTTTCTGATTTCACAGAATCGGATGGCTACCAATCTCTTTCGCTTTAATGAAAAAGAGCCGTTTCAACTTGATGAACATGCCACGACCTCACTGCAGCTCATGAAAGAAAGGTTCGGTGTTGCTCCCGAAAATATGGTTCAATTTATGAGCAATACAGGGGCTTTGAATGTTGTATATACCAGTCGATATTTCCAACCAGACGGTGAACAGTATGGTGACGAGAATCTCTTTATTGGTCCCAGCTTTCCAGAACGTAAAGGGGAAAATTCATTTCCACTGGACAGACTAGAGGATAAAAAGGTTTTGTATATTTCGATGGGAACTGTTCTGGACCATACTGAAGACTTTTTTAACACCTGTATTGAAGCTTTTTCCGATTTTGAAGGTATCGTCGTGATTGCAGCTGGCGAGAAAGCTGACTTTACGAAAATCAATCCGGCGCCAGAGCACTTTATCATCTCGCCCTATGTTCCCCAATTGGAGGTATTACGTCATTCAGATGTGTTTATTACTCATGGTGGAATGAATAGTGTAAATGAAGGAATTCACTTTAACGTACCCTTGGTTGTACTGCCGCAGGACAAGGATCAGCCCATGGTCGCGCAGCGGTTAACGGAACTTCAAGCGGGCTATCGAATAACCAAAGACCACATCAATGTACAATCGTTAAGAGATGCCGTACATGAGGTACTGTCGAACGCAACGTATAAAGAGGGCGTACAAAAAATAAATGATAGCTTCCAGCAATCTGGCGGTACAGAAGAAGCCCTCGCAAAAATTGATGCCTATCTTCAAAATAAGCTTGTGTAAATCACACGATTACAATTCTACAAAAAAACAGGAGCCCTGACCATCAAGGGTCGGGTTCCTGTTTATCATGCATTTCTATGTGGAGATATCCCACTTCTGAAACGAAGCCATCGTACACTTTCCGCTCGTGAACGCTCGAATGCCTGTAGATTCTGCTCCCGGATACACTCTTCCTGTGAGGACGTATTCACCGTCGCCGATGAATATTTCCACCGAGCTTTTATCGACAAAAATCCGAAGCTCCAGACGGCCCTCGTTTAAGTTTAAAGGCACTCTTCTCTCTCCGCCCGGGCCTATACCTGCACGCTCACGGTTAAAACGGAACAGACCGTCATCGGGACGATACGAGAGTACAGTCTCCTCTTCGTCGCCCACTCGCAGCTTCAAGCCGAATTCATTGGTGTTACTGGCTTCGAACTCAAATACCGCCTTCAGTTCGTAGCTATCTCCGAACGTTTCCATGATCTGCTCGCCTGTCAGCAAGATATCCCGCTGTTCGAACAGATTGGATCGGTAATTTTCCACCTCTTCAAGCGGACGGAACAGCAATCTGTCGTGGTCGATAACCGCTTCCCGCGGAAGACTCATTGCACCCGCCCAATGGTGCCCTTGCTGGGTCGGCATCTCCGACTCCCACATATCCATCCATCCGATGACGATTCGCCGCCCTTTATCATCCAAGGTTGACTGCGGGGCATAGAAATCGAATCCGTGATCTACCTGAGCATACCGCTCTGCCGTAAATGTTCCAGCCTCCGCATTGAAATCACCTATACCGTACATGGTGGAATGCAGATTGCGGTATGCTTCTCCCTGAGGGGGCATGCGCTGTGGAGACAGCATAAATACGTGCCGACCGCCAAGCGGGAACAAATCCGGACACTCCCAATTATCGCCGAAACGTCCGTCACTCACGGCTAGTACATTGACATACGTCCAGCTTTTCAGGTCTTCAGATCGGTAAAGCAGTACAAGCCCGTTCCCTTGGGCATCATTAGAGCCAAGAACGACGTAGTATTGATCTTCGTGCCTGAACACCTTAGGGTCACGGAAGTCTTTACGGCTGATCGTGTCCGGTACGGCGTCATAACCGATGACCGGATTGCCCTCCCACTTTTCGAATGTCACCCCGTCCTCCGATACTGCAATCCCTTGTGACTGCTTGTAATCCTGATCCTTGTCAGGCCCGGTTACAACATGTCCGGTATACATCAGGACAAGCTTCCCGTCCTGCTCAATCGCACTGCCAGAGAAGCAGCCATCCTGGTCGAACTCGCCGTCCGGTGCCAAAGCGACCGGTAGATAATCCCACTTCATAAGATCGCGGCTGACTGCATGTCCCCAGTGCATCGGTCCCCATACTGATTTATACGGGTAATGTTGATAGAACAAGTGATACTGCCCGTTATATTGAATGAAGCCGTTCGGATCATTCATCCAGCCGAATTCAGCCATTAAATGGTAGTTCAGCCGATAATCCGGCCGAAGCATATGCTTCGATTGGGAAATAAATTGATCTGCACGCTCTCTCGTATACGTTCTAGTCTGTTTGATAAGGCATCCTACTCCTACAATTATTTAATCGAACCTTGCATAACACCCTGAATAATATACTTCTGGGCGAACAGATAGATGATAATGATCGGAAATATCGTCAGTACCAAACTTGCCATCAATGGACCATAATCCACTGTATAGGTTCCATAAAAGTTGTACGTGGACAACGGAAGTGTCCTTTGCTCCGGATCGACCAGAATGAGGGAAGGCAGCAGAAAATCATTCCAGATCCACAGCACATTGAGAATGGAAATGGTGGCAGTCGTGGGCATCAGTACCGGAAACACGATCCGGAAGAATGTTTGAACCCGCGTGCAGCCGTCAATTAGCGCCGCTTCCTCCAGTTCTTTTGGAATACTCTTTACGAAACCATGATAAATGAAGACGGCCAGCGAGCTACCAAAACCGATATACATATAAATCAGCGACCACTTACTGTTCAGCAGATCAAGTGACCCGTAGATTTTCACCAATGGAATCATGATAGCCTGGAATGGAATGATCATGGATGCAACCATCAGCATAAATGTATATTGGTTGAACTTGGTGTTGTTTCTGACAAAATAATGAGCCGTCATCGCCGCAAACAGCGATATAAACAGAACGCTTAACACCGTTATGACCAATGAGTTGGTGAAGGCAGCGATGTAATTCATTTTATCAAATGCATTCATATAATTGACCATACTGAAGCTCTCTGGAAGCGATAACGGATTTGAGGTGATGGCCATGTTTTCTTTGAACGAATTGATCAGCAGAAAGACGAACGGTACGATGAACAATATGAGTATGACTGTCAGCACAATGAATTTGATTACGGAGGAAGCAACTCTTTTTCTTGTCATTACGCCTCCACCTCCAACTTCTTACTAAAATAAACCTGAAGCAGAGTGATGAGAGCAACCATCAGGAACAACACGAATGCTTCTGCTTGCCCCACACCATAATCACGGGAAAGGAATGCCTTTTCATACACATGCATCGACACCATTTGAGTACTGCTGAACGGCCCACCTTTCGTGAGCGCAAGGTTCACGTCATAGACCATAAATCCGCGCTGCAGGGACAAGAATATACATACGATGAAAGAAGGAACCATCAAGGGCAGCACCATTTTCCGCAGTCTGGTCCAGCTGTTTGCCCCATCAATGCTTGCGGCCTCCATAATATCATTCGGCACACCCGTCAATCCCGCGATGTAAATGACCATCATGTAACCCGCGTTCTGCCACACCGTTACAATCACGAGTGCCCAGAACGCTTTGTCGGGATCAGCCAGCCAAGTCGTGCTGAGCGACTGTATACTGGCATGTTGTCCCAAATAGACAAGCACGTTGTTGAATATAAACTGCCATATAAAACCGAGTACAATGCCGCCGACAAGGTTGGGCAGGAAAAATCCCGCCCGGAAAATACTCTGTCCTTTTAACCCTTTTGTCAGCACATAAGCCAGCATAAAAGCGATCACATTGATAAGAACAACGGTATAAAACACATACTTGAGCGTCAAGCCGAATGACTTCCAAAACTCGATATCTCTAAAAACAGCCAGATAGTTTTGGATGCCTACCAGCGATAGTGTGGTGGAAATACCATCCCAGTTTGTGAACGTCAGATAGATGCCATACAAAAATGGAATAATCATTACCGTTATGAAGGCAAACAAGGTTGGGCCCGTAAACAGTAGCCGCGTCCGCAGCCGGTTCCATACTCCTTTTTCCGTAATCATGATGATCCCTTCCTTTGTTTCGGGTTTCTCTCTCTATTCCAGGTAATTTGAAAACAACCTTATTTAACGGTTTTCCAGTAGTTTTCGATTTCTTTAACCAGTGTTGCACGATCTCCCTGTTTCGCCAGATACTTTTGCATGGAAGATCCTGTCTTGGACCAGTGGTCGGCAGGCAGCATGCTCATCGACTGCTCTGACTTGCCTTTTGCAATATAATCCTGGATGGACTTGCCAAGCGGGTCGGCCGCAGGCAGTGTAATATTTTTGAACGCCGGGATAATGTTCGCTTGGTTCACGAGGAAATCCTGGCCTTTCTCATCATATACGATCCAGTTCAGGAACTTCTTCGCCGCATCTTGCTGTTCCGGAGTAGTCTTCTCCTTGTCAATAACAATGCGCTTGGATACAGCGGACGAAATCTCCTGATTGCCGTAGTCATCGGCATTGTTACTGATGGGTACAGGCAAGAAACCATATTCTTTGTTAGCCGTATCAAAACTGTTGATTTGCGGCCATGCCCAGTTGCCCATGAACCAAATGCCAACTTCACCTTTGCCGAGCAGCTCCGGTCCGCGTTCATAAGCTCCTGCTAGCGGAGAAGCCTGATCGATGTTGTATTTCATCATGAGGTCGAATGTATCCATAAGTCCGTTAAATACAGGATTATTAGCCAAGCTAGCCTGGCCCGTTTTTAGTGACGCCATGAATTTGTCCACTTCAGCCATGTCTTTGTTCTGGCCTGCATAAGCAAGAGGCAAATAATGAGCGCCCAGAGACCAGTCCATTGGTGAAATCACCAATGCTTTCTTACCAGATGCCTCAATTTGCTGAAACAGTTTTTCAAGGTCATTTCGGGTTTTAATTGTGGTAGGATCAAAGCTTCCGCCTACCGCTTTATCTACAACGGCTTTGTTGTAAATGAATCCGTAGCCTTCAACAGCCAGCGGAAACGCATAATTTTTGCCGTCAACCGTCGTAGCTGTGGTAGCGTTTTCAACTGTGTCCTTATTCCACTTTTCTCCGCTCAGATCGAGGATACGGTCCTTGAACTTCTCCACATCACCTGTATCTAGCATGATCATGGTCGGCGGGTTTCCGGATGCGTACAAAGCGGAGGCACGCTCAAAAGGCGACCCACCAGTCGGAACCGGCTGGATTTCAACAGTAATACCCGGATTGTCTTTCTGGAAGGCCTTAGCGGCTTCCTCCAGCTGTGGAAGGATTTCGCCTTTGGAGTTCAAAAGCGTAATCTTCACATTTTTCGAATCCCCTGATCCCCCTCCAGAAGCCGAATTACCTTCTCCTCCGGAGCCACTGCATGCAGACATCACCATAACCAAAAGAAGCAGCATTACCATCCATTGAACTCTTTTGAATTTCCTCATTGTTGTCATCCCCTTATTTATATAATGGCTCTGAACACTTAAATAAAACGCTTACAAACGGATTATATGTCAAAGGTTTAACTTGTGTCAATCGTTTGACATGTTGAATTTTTAACTTGTACTAAAAAAAATCTGTTCCCCTTGTTAGAGGAACAGATTTTCATTCAGGTCGTTGCACGCTCAATTAGTTCAACAGGCAACAGATTGACAGGTTGTACCTGCTCCCCCTCCGCCTGCCTGCGGATCAGCTCGACCGCCAGCCTGCCGATCTCTGCAATCGGCTGTCTTACCGATGTAAGTTCAGGCGTCAGCCAGGAAGCAGCGCTTACGTCATCAAAGCCTACAATACGCACATTCTCCGGCACATGCCGTCCGGCGCGGATATATTCTTTCAATGCAAAAGCGGCAATAATATCGCTTGTAGCAAACACCCCATCCACATCCGGATGTTCATGAACGAGTTTGGAGATCATTCGCTCGTACTCCTTTTGGTCGAACACATTCAAGTCCGTTTGAACGATCACATGCTCGATACTATGCCTGTCCACAACATCTTTGAATGCTTTAGTCCGCTCATTGGACAGCATGTTCAGCTCCAGATTTCCACATATATGTGCAATTTTCCGGCACCCTTTGCGAATGAGCAGCTCCGTGGCCAGCTCGCCTCCGCGATAATTGTCCGAAGATATGTACGGAATATACGGGTCAATCTGCCTGTCAAATGTCACAATCGGTGAATTCAAATGTCGGTACTCTTCTACCTCCAGGGTATGACTCCCCATAATGATGCCGTCTACCCGGTTTCGTTTCAACATATCGATATACACTTTTTCCTTCACGGGATCCATATGTGAATTGCAGAGTAGAACCTTGCACCCCTGCTGATAGGCATAGTACTCCACCTGATTAGCAAGCTCACTAAAGAAAGGATGCGAGACATTGGGAATAATAAGGCCGATAATATTGGACTGCTTGCGTAGCAGGGATCGTGCTATTTCATTCGGTTGATAATTAAGCTCTTCCATTGCGTCGAACACTTTTTTGCGTGTAGTTTCGCTGATATAGCCCCGGTTATTCATTACACGGGATACTGTAGTGACCGACACGCCCGCTTTTAACGCCACATCGTGAATTGTTGCCATATGAACCTCTTCCCGAACAAAATACATACATATAAACTATACCCTCTCCTCACCATTTCGACAACCTTGGGTATTATGTTAACTCATACATAAAACAGCGACAGCCGTGGACGAGAACTCGTCCTCAACTGTCGCTGTTTCATTAACTACCGTATCCCTTTAGTCTCCGTAACAATCCCAACACCATTCCCTTACATTGCCAGACATATCGCAAATTCCTAACTCGTTGGGTTTTCGTATACAGTTTCCAGATAAGTATTTGTCTCCGGCGTTATTTCCTTGTTTATGTTGTAATACGGTTTTAAGCCCTCATCCTGCTTTCCCCGTGAAGAAATGCCAATCGCTCCCGTTCGTTGAACAGTTTGCAGTTGAGTGGTTACCACACCGTTACGTTAGAGCTCCCACTACTCTGATATCCTTCTGTTGCTAACACCTGGTAAGACCAGTTGTTCCCCAGATGCATTCCTTTGCTCGCCCATGCCTTCACGTGATTGCTGAAAGTGATCGTGGAGTTGCCCCCGGTCGGTCTCTTCGTCTGTCGAACACTCCAGTACTGAATAAACGTCGTTTTTTGGCCTTCAATGGAAGGTGCGTCGTATCGCATTGTTGTGTAGATGTCATATGTGCCCCCATCACTGGTCACCGTACCTTTATACGTTCCGGTAGGTCGATAAGTACCCCAGCTATCAACGACGTAATATTCGATGAGTGAGTTTCTCGTCCACCCGTAGAGAGCCAAATATCCATTACCGGACGGCGCCCAGACACCGGCATTGTAGTTGATCGTTCTGTTTGGCGATCCAGTAGTCCAGCCTTTGCCGACAACAAAATTCCCGGTATCCTTCCATGTTACGCTGTAATTACCGCCTGATCCATTAACAGCATTGACGGTCCCGCCGCCATCGGTCCAATTTTGCCAGTAGTCTGTCGCTGCACTTGAGGTTGTTGCAAACACTCCAAAACTCATGGAAGCTGCAAGAACTACCGTTAACATTTTCTTACTAAACTTAAACATACTTTACCTCCTACAATTTTTATATTTGCATTCTACACCTGCTTGTCGGTCGATTCTCTGTTGCAGTGCATCACTCATGTGAACCATATTCCGTGTTTTCTTACTTTCACCTCCTTTATATGTAAAATTATATAATAATAGTGATCACACAACCACTTGGCAAATTAAATATTAAACTTTACTATGTTTAGATTTCCCTGAGTTTTAAAATAGTGCAGCGCCAGCGTAGCGGCTCATGATGTGTGCATGCCATCTTGGATTTGGCCCACAGTTCTTTCGCTCCGTAGGCTACATGAAGCGAACGACAGGAATATAGAGTTCTTTGGCCGCGGTGCCCTCACTCTGCGTAAACGCTCTAGTTATCTGCGCGAGTAGCAGTGCATTTTAAACCACAACTTGAAAAAATTTAGGTTTTTTAAAATTATATTTAGAGCTTTAAGTTTGCTATAGCGTACGCCTTTTTCCCTTTCATTTGGAAAAAAACACCCGGCAGGATGTGTACCGAGAGAAATACGGCATACACCCAAACCGGGTAAGGGATTAGAAAATAATATCAATGGCCTCTAGCACATCTTGCTCCTGT
>RCUE01000038.1_pt1 | contig 64990 bp, 89 predicted proteins | sample 2166111 | NCBI WGS metagenome assembly RCUE01 (sample SAMN09930795, study PRJNA488358) | compost metagenome | feature: garden; material: soil; isolation source: compost soil in phenylacetonitrile-enriched culture | place: Germany: Experimental Botanical Garden Goettingen | collected 2016-01-27 | reverse complement strand
CTTTACGTCTTCGCCTAATACTTTTTTCATTTGTCATCATCCTTTTTGTTTGTTTGTTTGTTCTTTTCTATATTTTTATTATACTATAGAAACAACGTAATGTCTACTGTATCTTGCGACACAGTTGATGTTTAATGTACGAAACGCCTACCGAGTCGCCGATTAACCTTGGATCCGTTTACTTACAGAAACCTCAGATGTTGTTGTGGTTACCGTACGACACAGTAACGCTGTTATGTATTTAAACGTTAACCGACGACACTCCTGTGTCACAGTTTATCGAAGGAAAGCCGTTGATTTATTTGACGTAATGCTATATAATAAAGGTATAAAGTAAATAACAAACGAAAGAGAGTGATTCAAATGTCAAAGTCAATTACATTATCTTACAATCGTTATAGTCAAGTAGTAGAGGCCCTTGTTAAACAATCTAATGAGTTAGCCTTTACGGATACGACTAAGTCTATTGAGTTAAAGAATACTGCCGAGGATATTCAGACACAGCTAGGATGGGTTGGGGTCACTAACTTTAAATAAGGGGTTGACATATAGATCAACCTATGTTATAATAAAGACATAAGGAGATGATCAATATGTTAAAGCCTAGAGATGTTAAGACCCTGACACAAGACGAATTGAATAGGGTCAATGTTATCCTGACTGAGTTATGTTATCGAAATGATCTTGACGCTTATGTCTATGATCAACTGCTTACCGCACTAAACATCATCGATCCAGAGGAATAGACGTTTAACCGATTAAAGGACAGCCGAAAGGCCTTCCTTTATGCTCCAACACGTTCCCGGAATAAAGCAGAACCCGGTTAGCGCGTTATACAGGGGCCCTTAGGGCCATAGCCAATTCTCAACACACATTCAGTGTTTCTTGATCTCCCGGATATTGACCTAATACCAAAGGCAAACAAAGCTGCACTAATACCAACAAAAACAGCAATGTGAGAAATCATCCCGGACTTAGGAACTATATCATGAAGCTGGGAAATCACAATGGAGTCGCACTACCTACATATCTACGGATAAGTGCCAAGATCTCGCGGAGATCGGAGTCCTGTGCTTCGCGTCCAAGACACCCACACTGGTACGTAAAGACAAGAACAGAGTCCTCCGAAGAGGACTCCTGAAACCCAAGCAATCGAACCATCCTTAATGTGCGGGAGTTATATCATTGTCATGTGGCTTCCATGACTGGCCAGTATCAGAAGCATCCATTGTGTGAGTGTTATCGTGCATTTCTGCATGAGGGGTTGGGTTCCCATTATTAGAAACTGAACGTACACTCTCCTTACTTGGTAATACATCCTCAGGCATAAGCCTTCCTTCATTTGCATCATACCTCTTCATAATCGCATACTGCCCAGCAGCAGTAATCCTTCTTACCATCTCACCACCTATCTGACCTACTTGCAATGTAGTCATATTGTGATAAGAACCTGCATCGTCAATTAACTCTGCAAGACCTAAATCTGTTGCAATCTCTAGTTTAAAGGCTTCCATAGCTCTTTCGGCCCCTTTAACTAGTACGTAATGTCTACCTCCACGTCTTGGCATCTTTTCCACCTCCTTGTAAGCTTTGTATTAAATTTCGCTTACATTAATATTATTACCCTAAATGCTAAAATTTATACCTGAGAGAGTCATATTTTTGTTCAAGAGATTGAACTTCGCCACCTCAATTTACGCATGAGCCGTAGAATAATTATAACAAGGTACTATCTCGGAAGATTCCGCCTCCACTTCAGTCAACCCAAATATCTCTTGAAATATTTTGTCTCTCCAAGGTACAATCTATAATGTCCGGGAATATTATATTAATATAGATGAGGTGCACCGCCCACCACAAAGCCCTGTTCGCGTAGCCGAGGGATCAAGTATCCAACAATAGAGCGGTTGACCTCATCTTACAATTAAAAGGCACACATTTAATGGGAGGTGAGAATATGGACAATTTGCCAGCGCTAACATGGGATGATGGCACCTTACAATTTCACAGAAAGCTTGGCAATTTCGTACAGTATTTTCAGGTTAATCTTCCGACGAATGGGCATGGAGTGCCTTTACAACTTATCAACCCGGAAGTCATAGCAGAACACCTGCTGGAATATGAAAAGACGTACGATGTACCCTCCTCCATTGTTGATGAAGCTACGGTCTCCATTGAGATTGATGATGGCTTGCCACTATATGATGGAGTACCGCTATGGGAGCGCTTTGAAGGTGAACCTGTAGAGCACTATAAACTCTTTAAGATTTACAGAGAAGGCTTGTACACCACCGGCTCACGTGCGATCGCTAAATTAGCTGAAACAACTAACGTCGAAGGACGCCTCCTGACTTTGATATCCAAGACGTACCATTGGCAGTTACGTTGTCGTGCGTATGATCTTTATAAAAAGTTCGAGCAAGAACGTCGACGGATGATGGAAATTGATAAGTTGCAGGATAAACATTCCAGAGCCGCGGAGAAGTTACTAGAACAGTCGTTGACCTATTTGGAAGATCATCCCGAGCAGATGAATCCAAAGCTTGCACTGCAGATGTTGCAGGTAGCTATGAAAGCTGGAAGATTGTCGCTTGGACTTAGTCCTGATAAACCTGAGGGTGAAGCAGGAACTACACAGGTGAATATCCAAAATATCGCGGGTGGATCTAGTGCTGAAGCTTCCACCCCACCTGGTACGTCTGGTCACCAGTTGGAGACCCAAGATATTCAGTCCATCTTTAGTATACTCGACAGAACCGGCGCCTTAAAAGAAGCAACTGTGATTGATGCTGATTATTCGGTTGTCGATGAATAATATATCTGGAGGGGCGTTGGTTCTGCAATCCGCTTTCCTCCTAGGGTACTTGGGGCGTACTTCGGTACGCTTCCTTTTTACCCACTTACCAGTGGTTGTTATCTGCCTATGGCACAGCGCATGGCGCCTTCATGGGATTGCAAAATTTCACTTCAAAATCGAGTTGAAACTCATTTTTAATGATTTGCGATTTAGGACTTATTAATACGTTATAGTAGGTATTAATGACTGTCTCAGTATTGCTATATACAAAAATCTTTGATTGAAATCATGAAATGATGAAAGATTGTTGATATATCAATGGGGAGACAATTTCAGCCCAACAAAATAATCTTGCAGAATTTCAAAGGAGGAATCTGACGTGTCTTATGGTGCTCTCGACCTTAATTCCCTATCTGCCGAAGCTCGTGCAGACGTAATCCGGAGACTTACTCCAAGACTTAATGAGTACCACGTGCATAAGCCGTATCCGAAACAAGCAGCCTTTATGCTCCTTCCTGGTAAGGAAGCTTTTTACGGAGGAGCTGCAGGTGGTGGTAAGTCTGATGCCTTATTGATGGACGCCTTACAGTACGTAGACGTTCCGGGTTACAGTGCAATAATCTTCCGTAAATCTTATTCTGACTTGACAAAGCCAGGGGCCTTGATTGACCGTGCTTTGCAATGGTTATCACCTTGGATTGCCAAGAAGCAAGTTAGATCGGTCGACAAGGAGAAGAAACTTATCTTCCCTTCGGGTGCTACATTGCAGTTCGGATTTATGGAAACATTTAAAGACCGCCTTAACTACCAGGGTGGTGAGTATCAATATGTTGGCTTTGATGAAGTAACACATATATTAGAAGGTTGTTACACATACTTGTTCTCACGGATGCGGAGACTTGAAACTGCTAAGCATATTCCTTTGAAGATGCGCGCGGCGTCCAATCCACCAGATGACGGTGATGATGCTCAATGGGTTTATGACAGATTTGTAAATCCGGAAACCAAGAAGAAGCATGTGGTGTTTATTCCAGCAGGTATGGATGATAACCCGTACTTGGATAAAGAATCCTATGTAGAGAACTTGGAAGAGTTGGACCCTGTCACAAGAGCAAGATTACGTGATGGTCTTTGGACTGTTGTACGTAAAGGTAATATGTTTAAGCGTGATTGGTTTGAGGAAGTCGAGGCTGCTCCAGCTGGTCGACGTATTGTGCGTTTCTGGGATTGTGCTGCTACTGAAGTGGAGCCAGCCAAGAAGCGTAGAGGTAAACGGCCTGACTGGACAGTAGGATTCAAGCTGTCTGAGAAGAATGGCATCTACTACATCGAAGATATCGAACACGTACAAATGAGTGCCATGAGAGTTGAAGAACTACAGTTCGCTCTTGCTACATCAGATGGCTACATGGTAAAAGTTCGAGAGGAGATGGAGCCAGGTGCCTCCGGTAAGTACACAGTTGAAAAGAAGCAAAAGGAGATCTTTAAGGGTTACTCTTATGAAGGGGTTCCTTCTTCTAATGCTGGTAGCAAAATCGAACGAGCAAAGCCTGCCTCTGCGGCGGCGGAACGGCGCATTATAAAGATTGTTAAGGGTTGCCGAAACATTAGCAAGTTCTTTGATGAGATTGAAGGCTTCCCAGGAATGCAGCATGATGACTTAGTCGATGGGTTCTCTGGCGCATTTAATGCCTTAGGTACTATTCCAGTTATGGCTGCTCCTGCAGGCGTCGGCGATGATGGGGCTACTTCTTATTGGGAAGATTCCGAATCCTTTGTCGGTGCTGAGGGTGATAGTTATTGGAGGCAGTAAGGAGGTGAGAAATTTTGGATGAGGTAGAAGAAAGACTTGATGCCCGTGGAGCTAATTATGCTGAGATGGGTGTTTCCGGTCTTAATCGACAAGGGGATAACGTATATGAGGAGTTTATCCGTAATCTACAATATCCTCAAGCGGCTAAGATCTATAAAGAGATGGCTGATAATGATGCGACCATCGGTGCTATCTTGTATATGTCGGAGCAACTTATTAAGAAGGCAGGTTGGACCGTTCCACCTATTAGTGATAAGAAAGCAGACATCAAAGCTGCTAAGTTCTTAGAAGAGTGTATGGGTGACATGCGGATGTCATGGGACAACACTATCTCAGAGATCCTATCTATGTTTACTTACGGTTTCAGTTTCCATGAAGTGGTGTTTAAACGCCGTCAAGGAGGCGAAACAAGTCAGTATTCAGATGGTCGGATAGGTTGGGCAGGATTTCCTGTTAGATCCCAGCATTCTTTAAAGGGTTGGAAGTTCGATGATCATGGATATGTGAATGCCTTTATTCAATGGGCTCCTCCGGATTTCAAAACAACTGAGATACCATTAGATCGCGGGTTGCTCTTTAGAACGAAAGTAGCTAAGGATAATCCAGAAGGCCGTTCGTTGTTACGTAATGCCTATCGTTCATGGTATTACAAAAAGCGGATGGAAGAGATTGAGGGTATTGGGGTTGAACGTGACTTAGCTGGTCTGCCTATGATTACCCCTCCAGATACTATCGATATTTGGGATGTTACGAATAAGGATGCTGTCCGTATTAAGGGGATAGCTGAGAACCTTGTACGTAATGTTCGTCGAGATAGGACTGAGGGGATAGTGCTTCCATATGGATGGGAATTCAAACTTCTATCCACGGGGGGTACAAGACAAATTGATATCAACACCGCCATTAATCGTTACGACAACAGGATTGCAATCACAATGCTGGCTGATATCGTAATGATGGGAGGTGACAAAGTTGGTTCGTTCGCCTTAGGTGAGGTCAAAAAGAGCTTACTGGCCGCTTCATTAGAAGCTCAGATCCAGAATATTGCAGACGTATTTAATAAGTACGCTGTGCCGAAGTTGTTTAAATACAATTACTTTTCGGGGATTACTGGATTACCTCAAATTGTTCCTGGCGAAGTCGAAACACCTGATATCAAGGAGCTTGCGTTCCTTATCAGATCTGCTGGGCTCAATGTTAAGAAAGATTTGCCATTGATGAATCTCCTCCGCAGACTTATTAGTTTGGAGGATCTTGATGCCGACCAGCTAGAAGAATTTTACGGAGCTGAAGAGCCGGTGATACCTGGTGGAGATCCGCTTGATCCGAATGGCGATCCTCTTAGCAGAGAAGCAGATCCTGTAGGGCATGCAATGGATGACGGAAGTCAAAATTACGATGGCCGATAGGAGGTAGAGTCTTGGCAGATGATATTCTTTATGGTTGGACTGGTTCACAGAAAGTCCCTTTGCGGTTAACAGCCGATGGGAAATTCCCAGCCAACGAGTCAGTAGGCGTTAACGCTTCGGAACTGAACGTATTTACACAGGAACAAAGAGAGGTTACTGCGGCTGCTACCGCTGATGCTTTAGAGCTGGCAATCAACACAACAGCTGCTAAAGGACAACGATTAGATCTTGCTGCAGGGACTTATTTGATTAGCCGCGGAATTATTTCCACATATTCCTCCTTCATGATTCGCGGTGTTCCTGGTAAAACAATTATTCGGACGACAGATCCTTCGATTACGGCTTTCCGCCTTGGTCCTGGGGCTGTTGGTAGTGGCATGGATTCTTCCGGCTTCCTCGAAGATATTATCTTTGAAGGTCCCGGGGACCGCCCAACAACACTTTCTGTTGGTTTGTTCCTAGATGGCTTGCGCTTCTTTAGTGTTCGTGGTGTAACAGCACGTAAGTTCGACGTTGGTTTCGACTTGCTAAATAACTGTTATGGTACTGAATTCTACAAGTGCAAAACATTATTTGGGTCGACTAACGTTGGTATTCGTCTGAGAGGTCAACAACCTGATGGTACTTGGGGTAGTGGTTCTGATATTACATTGGCTAACTGCTGGTTTCATGGTAACCTTGCAGGTTATTGGATCGAGAAGGATGGCGGTGGTTACCACTTCATCAGAGGGCAGGTATCTGCGGGTCACAACTTGGCAGCTGATACAGACATTGCAGGTGCAATTGTTATGGGTGCTAATTACGAAGATCCTACGAACGCTGCCTACTATGGAGATTCTGGTAACGTCAGTGTCTACGGTGTGGATGTTGAAGGATTCAAGAGATGCTATGCTATTAGATCTTTTGGCCGTATCAACTTTATGTCGTTCGGTAGTAGCTATCTTGCCACGTCTGCAACCAATGTTGCGATGGGTGTTATTAAGGCTACTGGGGCTGAAAATGGAACAGCATTATTTGCTGGATCTACAATTAAAGGCACTTATAGTCAGGATCTTGCCTCTATCGCAGGTAATGGTTCGGCTTTCTACTTCCAAGAAGAAAATACATTGCTGCAAGCCACAGTTAAGAGTGTTAGTGTAACACCTGGAGCAACTATGGGAAGTCAATCTAACTTGGCTCTTGGAGTTACTTTAGGACGTACTGCTAACCTTCCTTATATAGGCTTAGGTCGAGCGAGAGTTCGTCAAGCAGCTAATGCCTCTTCTAAGTTTGAAGCATCTGTGAATAACGGAACTGCATACGATGTAGTGTTTGCAACTATTGTCTATGGCACAGCTGCACCTACAACTACACCGACTTTCGCAGGACAGGTATTCGTTGATACAACAGGCAAGAAAGCTTATATGGCAATAGGTACTACTGCTGCTGCTGATTGGGTTCAGATCTCCAACTAACCTATAGTGGATGTTGCCTGTAATTTATGCCCGAAAAGTAGTTATGGAGGTGGCTGCGAAGTAGGGCAACAGGCTTCATATACAGTATTATATTTAGGAGGTGACCCTATGTGAATATTAAACCTAACGAAGGTGAATCGTATGAATCCTTTGTAGCACGTTGTGTTCCAGCTATCCTACAGTTGGGAGTGATTGCGGATGAGACTTATGCAAAAGATATGGTGGAAACCGCTTGGCGCGAGTACATTATGGAATGTGCAGTCGAGGCCACCGTAATTATGAAGCGTGATCACAAAGATGATTCAATATATAATGATCCTTGGTGCAGTCCTTGGTATATCGCGGAAATTGTTTCGGCACAAATGCCAACAATTACTTATTCTTCCGTGGAGAAGGCCACAGCTGCTTCCGGCGAGGAGTTCACAATTGCCAAATCCGTTAAGGAAAAGCAGCTTGTGTTTGGCTGGGCTAACATTGCAAAGGACAAGAATGGCAACTTTCCTCTTGATTGGGACGGGGATGTAACTTCACCTGATCAATTGGAGAACGCAGCATACTCCTTCGTACTTAAACACCGTAAAACAGGTGAGCGACATCAAGGAGATGCAGTAGGTAATATGGTCGAAAGCGTCATGTTCACGAAAGAGAAGATGGACGCAATGGGCATTCCTCCTGGAATCGTGCCTGAAGGATGGTGGGTTGGCTTTCATATCCCAGATGCTGAAGTATTTGCCAAAGTAAAGAGTGGTGAATATGAAATGTTGTCTGTGCAGGGTAAAGCCAAACGAACTCCTACAGGCATCTAAAGAGAGGAGGTGAACAAAGATGGGTGACAACTTGATGCCTTGGCACAAAACTTGGATGACTGACATTGATTACGATCGTGTCGATCTTGTCAAGGAAGGTGCTAATTCCCAAGCATTCATAAAAATCATTAAGCAAAGAGGAGGCACTACAATGAATTTGGAAGATATCTTGAAATCCCTCAAGCCTGAACATGCTGCAGTTGTTACAGCTGCCATTGAAAAGGCTAAAAAAGACGAAGAAATGAAAACTGCTGAGGCTGAGAAAAAGGCTAAGGATGCAGAAGAAAAGGCTAAGGCTTCTGAGGAAGAAGTTGCCAAACTTAAAGGCGACAAAACTCCTGCCGCTGGTGCAGCTGAAGAAGAAATCCTGAAATCCATTAAGGATCCGGGAGTTAAAGCCTTGCTCGAAATGCAAATGGCTCGTACAAAAGCAGCAGAAGAAGAAGTTCGTAAGAACCGTGAAGTTGCTGCACAACAAGAAGCTATTGCAAAAGCTAAGGAAGTTCCAAATCTTGGAGCAGAAGAAACACAACTGGCTGAGATCTACAAGAAACTGAAATCCGTAGACGAAACTTTGGCTACTGATGTATTTGGTATCTTGAAATCCGCTAATGAGTTGCTCAAAGATGGAACTCAAATGACACCTGTTGGCAAATCTACTCCAGCTACAGCTTATGCTACTGATCGGGATACCGATGCTGCTTGGGGTAAGATTGAAGCCGCTGCTGATGAAATTGCTAAATCCCGTAACATCTCTTCGGCACAAGCTGTTTCTGCCATCATGAAGGAACGTCCTGACCTGTACGAAGCTTACATGAACACACTTAAATAATTTGTGCATAATGCACGAGGAGGTTAACTAAATGGCAACTGCATACGAACAAGTCTGGAAATCCCTTACGGTTATGCCGGGACAGGATTTCGCAGGAAAACGTTACACATTCGTTAAATTGAACTCTTCCGGTCTGGGTGTTGCACCTGCTGCTGGTGATGCTGTTATCGGTGTTAACTACGAAGAAAACAACGTAGGTCAACCAGCTCAAACAGTTATCCATGGTGTAGCATTCATCAAACTGGGCGCTACTATTGCTGCTGGTGCTGAAGCTCAAACTGATGCTGCTGGTGCTGCAATTCCTTTGGCTACTGGTAAGGCTGCTGGTATCATCTTGGTTGGCGGCGTTGCAGGAGATATTGGTTCTATCCTGTTGAAATAATATTAATTCATCCATTTTAAAGGAGGCACTACAATGCCATTAAGACAACAAATTCATGTGGATAAACCACTAACTAACATCTCCGTGGCTTATGCACAAAGTGCAGACGCTTTCATTGCTGACAAAGTATTCCCAGTAATTGGGGTACAAAAACAATCCGATACATACTTCGAGTATGATCGCGACGACTTCTTCCGTGACGAGGCACAAGAACGTGCCAAAGGTACGGAATCTGCTGGTAGCGATTACAACATTGAAGTTGCGGATCCTTACTTTGCGCGTGTTTATGCTTTCCACGTTGACGTGAATGAGCAAGACCGTGTAAATGCTGATGATCCTTTGCGCCCAGACCAAGATGCAACAGAATTTGTAACACACAAGCTGTTGCTGAAACGTGAAAACCTGTGGGCACAGAAATTCTTCAAAGCTGGTGTTTGGGGAACTGAATTCCAAGGTGTTGATTCTGCACCAACTGATGGACAAGTACTTCAACTTGATCAACCAGCTGCAGACCCAGTTCGCTTCTTCAACAAAATTAGCACACAAGCTATTGAAGCTACTGGATACAAACCTAACACAATGGTGCTTACACCATATGTATATAACGCATTGATCAACAACGAAGATATCCTGGACCGTATCAAATATACCGAAAAAGGTATTGCGACACTGGATCTATTGGCTTCCCTCTTCGAAGTGGATCAAGTGTATGTACCATGGGCAATCCAAAACACCGAAGCAAAAGGAAAACAAGGCAAGTATTCCTTCATGCTGGGTAAACATGCTCTGATGATGTATGTTGAGAAAAACCCAGGTCTGAAGAAACCATCTGCTGGTTATACATTTGCATGGACTGGCTTGATGGGTGCTGGTGCGTACGGTAACCGTATCACTCGTATTCCTATGCCTTGGTTGGGTCATGATACAGAAAGAATCGAAGGTGAGATGGCATTTGACCACCGTGTGGTCGGTGCCGACCTTGGCATCTTCTTGAAAGACCTCGTTAAGTAATGTCGGATCCACTGTACATCGTTAGGAGACCATTCCGTTCAAAAGGACGATTCTTCAACGCCGGCGATTTGATCTACGACCTTTACGAAGAAGTAAAGCTACCGAAGATTAAGCTTTCCGAGAAGAAGATTGTCCTAGTGCCTAAAGAAGGGTATGAACGGGAGGCTCTTAAAGGTTACTTTGAACATCGCAGAGGTATGGATCTTGAGGCAATTCTCGAGGAAGGAGCTTCCAAGGGCTCCAGAGTCGCGGAACCTCAGGATACAGGTACTAAGGCAACAAACCCCACCCCTGGTACGCCAGAGGTAAAGGCTGAGGCACCGAAGGTACCTGAAGCACCAAAGCATCCGATGCCTGAAGTAAAACCAGTTGCAGCTCCGGCAGCTAATCCTGTCGTAAAACCTGCTGCACCTAAGCCACCTGCTACAAAGTAAGGGGTGATTAAATGACTTGGACTTATAGTGGGAATCCTCAGGATTCCCCAAAAGATACTGTGCGCTTCTTATGTGGTGATACTGATGAATCTTTTGCCTATGTGTCCGATGAAGAAATTGCATATCTATTAGGACCTGATGACTCCGTGGATGTTCGGGGTGTAGCACTTAAGGCGTGTAGTCAGATTCTGAAAAAGCTGGCACTGGAGGCCGATTATACAATTGGCCCTGAAAGTGTCAAAGCTAGTCAACGCTACAAAGCTTTTAAAGAGTTATACGACCAATTGAAATCGGAGAATACGTGTATTTGGGCTGCTCCTTCTTGGGACGATCCTGCACTTCATGGAAGAGGTCGTATCTTTGATATTGGAATACATGACTATCGAGGTGTTCGTTATGGATCCACAGATCAGACATAGGTTACTTCATGAAGTGCAGCGTCTTCCCTGGAAGACCAGTAACGGATATGGGGATAAGGTATTTGATCCTGCAATTCCTTTCATGGCATATAAGGCAGGTAAGCAAGAGTTAGTACTTAACCGAGAAGGTGCCCAAGTAGTGTCCGCATTACAATTGTACGCCGATGGCTTATTGCCTATCGACCGGAATGATGAGTTCGTGGTTGATGGAGTACAATACCCTATCATTGCGTTTTCACATTTCGATGGGTTACGCAAAGGTACGGGTACAACGGTGGTGTATTTGTAATGGCACGTGGAGGAAGATTTGGAATCTCTGTCGAGTATTCCGATGTATTACGTAAGCTGGAAGTAGCTATAAGTCGTGTGGAACGTGGCACGAAGAAAGCTACGACAGCCGCATGTGAGGAGATCAAGAGAGAAAGCTTGAAGCAAGTACCTAGAGATTCTGGGACATTAGCCTCAAGCTTCTCTTATGAGATCCAAGGACATCGGCGAAATTTTACAGCTTCTTTGGGTTATGGACGTAATGATAAGTTCAATCCTAAAAGTGGGAAACGTGCTTCTGATTATATGGTAGTGGTTCATGAAGATTTGACCACCTACCATCCCATTGGTAAAGCAAAGTTTCTAGAGGATCCTGTGCGTGATTATGGTTCAAAGTTCTTATCGCAGTTTGTGGAGGTCATCGGTCGCGAACTCCACTAAGGAGGGATGATGATGGCAGACATATTTGAAGACTTCGAGACGTACTTTACTGCACAGGGATTGTTAGATGAAACACCACTACAGTTTGATGGCTTCCAGACGGTACCTGATAAGGCCGTGGCTATTATGGAATATGAGGGGGCAAGCGCCCCAATGCAGGTGACGGGAACTTATCGTTCTTTTCAGTTGGTGGTGCGTGATAAGAGTGTATTAGGTGCCCGTACTAGAGCACATGCATTCTACAGATCCCTGTACGTTCCTATGGGTATATTAAACTTAACGGAAGAGCGGTGGATTCAGCTTGTATTGAAACAGCCCCCCTTCAAATTAAAAATTGATGAGGCTGGAAGAACTTACTACTGCTTCAATTTTGGAGCAAATACATTTATTGATTAGGAGGCTATAAAATGGGTGGCGTACCTATAGGTTTAAGTAATTTGGTTTATGCCAAATTGATTCCGGATACAGATATTAAGGGCGGTACTGCGTCGTATGAAACACCTGTTAACATCCCAGGTGCTATTTCTGCCAATGTAAACCCTAATGCCTCTTCTGAAACATTGTTTGCTGATGACGGCCCATATGAAACTGCTACAACAATTGGACAAATTGCCCTTGAGTTGAATGTGGCGGATTTGGGTCTTGAAGCTCAAGCTGACTTGCTCGGACATACCATCCAAGGTGGTATTCTGATTCGTAAGTCTTCGGATATTCCGCCATGGGTTGCTGTTGGTTTCAAGTCTTTGAAATCCAATGGTAAATACCGCTATACATGGTTGGGCAAAGGTAAGTTTGGCTTACCAGAACAAGCTAACCAAACTAAGGGTGACAGTGTTAACTGGAACACTCCTACAATTTCTGGATCATTCGTTAAGCGGGATAGCGATGACGAATGGGAACGTCATATTGACGAAGATTCTGTAGACTATATTCCTTCCCTAGGAGCTAATTGGTTCAACAATCCATTTGGTTCTGGTTCGGCTGGAAGTCCTTTGGCTATTTCCAATACTACTCCAGCTAATAATGCAACAGCTGTGGCGGTTAACACTTCGATCGTATGGACATTTAACAATGCTCTTGCGATGTCGACAGTTAACACAAGTAACTTTATGTTTACGAATGCCTCCACTGGTGCCGTTATCCCAGGAGCATTGACAATCAATGCGGCTCGTACAATTGTTACATTTAAGCCAACTAGTAACCTGACTGCTGCTACACAGTACCGGGCTACTGTAACAACAAACGTTAAAGACTTGTCTGGCAGCTCCTTGTCTGCTGCCGCAATCACGAACTTCACTACAGCCTAATTATAAATAACAGATACACTATGATCTTGAGGTCATAGTGTATTTTATTCCCGAGGAGGAGATATTAATGGCAGGATTGGATAAAGTAAGAAACACAAGAGCAATTACGGTGGACTTAGGTGGACGTCAACGGGTTATTAAATTTGACCTTAATGCTTTTGCTGAGTTGGAAGAGAAGTATGGTTCGATCCAAGATGCATTTACAGCTTTGAGTAAGGGTAAGATCAAAGATGTGCGTACGGTGTTATGGACAGGTCTTATCCATGAGGAAGTTAACTTGGATGACAATGGCGAGCCAACTGGCTACAACATCACACCGTACCAGGTGGGTGGTTGGGTCGACACACCACAAGCGATGAACCAAATTGCACAAAAAGTAACTATGGCATTGAAAAACGATATGCCGGATGCCGAGGTAAAAGTAACACAGCCGGGAGCGGCTCCTGCAGAAGAAGCCACTGTTGGTGGCGGGGCGACAGTCGTCTATACAGCAGAAGAATTGGAACAGCTGGCCGCTTTGGAACAAGCTGAAGCCGAAGAAAAAAACGTATAACCCACGCGCTCGACAAAGCTATGCCCGTTGCTGATGCGTGGGATTGGCCTTTCTTATATTATACAGCCACGGTACTTCTGCAAATGCCTGAAAAGTCTTTTTGGAGATCCACTCCTAAGAAGCTAGCGGCATTAGCAGAGGTGCATGTGCGACTGAATGGTGGCGAAAAGTCAGATACAAACAAGCGGCCAAGAGGTTACATCGATCAAGTCATGTAAGAGGGGAGGTTAACCCTTGGATGTTGGATCCTTAGCTGCTACACTATCTCTTAATATGCAACCGTTTATGAATGGGTTGCAGTCGGCTACACGTTCAATACAAAACTTTGGAAGTACACTTGGAGGTGCCCTAGGACCTGGGCCCCAGAACGATGCAAACAACATGGGCAACAGTGTTCGACGGCTTTCAAGTGATTTCAAAGATTTGGATAGAATTGTCGGAGGTATTGTTATTTCACAAATCTTCTATGGTGCTATCAATGCTATAGAGGATGCTGCTTCTTCTGTTCTGCGTTTCAGTAATGAAATGGAAAAGGCTGCTATATCGATGCAATATTTCCTTGGATCGGCAGAGAAAGCTCAAGGCTTTATCTTGCAGATGAAGGACTTTGCAGCTGATACGGCATTTTCCACTGAAGGCGCAATTAACTTGTCTAAGCGACTTTTAGGAGCTAACTTCAAGCCAGAAGAGTTACGTAGTGTTATGTCAATACTGAATGATGCGAATGCTGCCACGGGGGCCACAAGAGCAAACCTGGATCGTATCGTACTTGCAATGACCCAGATGAAAACCAGTGGTCGGATCCTGGGTGGTGAGTTAAGACAGTTTGCCGAAGCAGGTATTCCAATCTATCAGCTGTTGAAAGATGAGTTAGGTCTTACAGGTGATCAGTTGCGGAATATTGGTAAATTGAAAATCGATGCCGATAAGGGTATTGCTGCCTTACTGAATGGTCTCCAGAAACGTTATAAGGGAGCTGCAGAGGAGTTAGCACAAACCCTCGGGGGTATGTGGGATACCATTGCAGATGATTCCTTGTTCGTTTCACAGGAGGTATTTTCAGGTTGGTATGCTGGTCTTAAAGGTGTCGTCAAGGATATACGTGATGCCTTAGAAGAAGTGCGAACGATCATGACCTCCAGTGGTTTAGGCGGAGTCCTAGAACATTTTGTGCCTCCAGAATTCCAAGACGCTATCAGGATGATCATTGGAGCATTTGGACAACTGGGTGATGCTGTTAAACTGTTCATGTCTGCCTTACAGCCAGCCATTCAACTATTAGCCGGATGGATCACTACAGCATTGGCAACTGTCCTACCGGTCATTACAGGATTAGCTAAAGGCTTTGCTATGATAGCTAACGCTGCGATGCAAGCCAATCCTTGGTTACAGTATCTGGCAGCTGCCATTATTGGCTTAATGGTTGCGCAGACTGCTGCACGTGCGTTAATGTTCTTATGGAGCGTGACACGCCTAGGGGCTATCTGTACTGCGGTTGCTGGAGCTGTTACACTATTGGGTAGATCTGTACAGTTCTTGACTTTGGCAATGACTCGTAATCCTATTGGTGCGGTTATCATGATCGTTGCAGGAGCATTGCTGTATTTAGCAACTTCTAGTAAGACGGCCAGCGCTTGGCTAGATCAGGTTATGGCTCGGTTAGGTGCCTTAAGTGGTATCAAGGTAGATCAGATTTTACAGCCTGTAGATAACAGTGACCAATTGAAATGGATGGATGAATATAACAAATCTGTTTCAGGGTTAAATGACTCACTCAAAGATACAGGTAAGCAGATTGATGAAGCTGGTAAAAAGGCTGATAAGACTGGTAAGAAGGGCGAGAAGGCTGGTAAGAAGATTAAGGACAAATTCGTTGCATCATTTGACGAATTGTACCAGGTTCCGGATCAACTCGATAAGGTCAATGATGCGGTTGATAAAGCAGGTGACAATGCTGCGGATGCAGGCGGCTCACCTACACTACCCGACATCAAGATGCCTGATATCAAGATGGGCGAACTTCCTGCCATGCCTGACCTTAGTGGTATGTTTGACGACTTCAAGATTCCTCCGTTCCTGGAGAATCTGAAGAAGCTGTTTACGGACTTTGAATGGCCTAAGTTACCACCTCCTAACTTTGCTGTTGTTACGGAGCCACTAGGAACTATCAATTCCCTGCTTGATGCCCTGAAACAGAAATGGTGGGAATTTGGTAATGTTGTTGTAGGATGGCCGGCTTTAGTGGGCAATGCATTTAATGCCTTCATTGCAGGACCTGCAGCTGCGTTACAAGCATTCTTAAATAACCTTACGACCTCTATTACAGGTTGGTTAACCAGTAACGCAGTAGATTGGGGTACTTGGGCTAAGAACGTAGGCACTACAATCGTAACATGGGCCACAGAGACCAATCAAGCTTTCGTTGACTGGATCGGTAATATAGGAAACGCCTTTTCACAATTCTTTGTAGATGTGATTGGCGGATTTGGTTCATGGGCTGCCGCAACTAACCAAACTATTGTCGATTGGATTGGTAATACAACTACCATGTTTACTATGTGGGTGGTTGACCGCATCGGGGACTTTAGTCGATGGAATCAGGCGACCATCTTAACTATTAGTACTTGGGTTGTAGAATCCCTTGCAGCATTTGCTGACTGGTCTGTACAGACATTCAATGTAATGGCTCAATGGTCGTTGAACTTCGGACTGCAGGTTAGCACAGCAATGACTGCTGCACAGTTGGCCGTATACACTTGGGCATCTAACACCATGACGAAATTCACCTCCTGGACTACTAATGTCAAGACTATGATGGCTACCTGGGCTACTTGGTTCCAGACGCAGATTACAACATGGTCTACCGCTACTGCAGAATTATTCACACAGTGGGCGAAGACAAGTTCTGCTACCTTTGCTGGTTTCTTCAATAACATAGCTGAAGGTGCCTATAACTGGTCTACGAATTTCGCAACCAACATAAACGCTGCGATGGTAGCCGCTTCACAATCTATCGCAGACTTTTCGACTTCAGCCACTACCAACTTGAAGACTATGCTAGAAGGTACATCTGCTGGTGTGTATAACTGGTCTAAATCCGTTGGTGCTAATATGGCTGCCGCAATGGCTGCTGCTGCACTGGCTGTGAGAACTATGGCATCCTCCGGCTGGCAGAACATTGAAAACTTCGCATCAGGTTCTGCTGAGATGATTCGTAACTGGGCTAATGTGTTGTTAGGTAATATCGTAAAAGCCGTTATGAAGATCTGGGATGTATTATCAGAGCTAGCAGAAGCTGTTGGGGCTAAGCTTGCTCCTATCTTTGGTTTGCAAGATGGTATTAACTTGGACAACTATAAGAAAGCTGCTGGTGCTGGTTGGGATCAACATGGTGAAGAAGTTAAGACTTACGGTTTGGCTGCGGCCATCACACTTGCAACTGCAGGTTTGGGTGCTGTCGTAGGTGGGGTCGTAGGCGGATTCACTAAAATGGCCCCATTGCTGGGTTTGGAGCATGGCGGTATCATCGACCAAGAGCAATTTATTCGGGTCGGTGAAAAGAATAGACGAGAAGCTGTTGTCCCTATGGAGAATGAAACCTTCATGAGACCATTCAGTAGAGCTGTTGCTCGAGATTTAGCTGAAATGGGCGGCGGAGACCTGGGAGGCGGCGGAGGAGGCAGCGTAGTTCTTAACGTTGGTATCCTAGTAGCTGACCGTGCAGGCCTTAAACAGTTAGAAAGACAATTAGAAAGTGTCCGCATTGAAGAGAATGCCCGGAAAGGAAGAGGCTAATGGCACGTTATCTAATCGATGGCGAAGAGATCAAACCTCCTTCCGAATTCGGTATCGAGAAGTACAACCTGACCAAAAGCGGTCGGGTTGCTTCCGGTAAGATGACGATGGAGCTCATTGCACCTAAGCTGAAATTTACCTTTGCATACAGTGTTATTTCGGGTGCAGACAAAGACAAGATTGAATCACTGATTGCGGGCAAGAAAATGTTCTTTACCCTCACGTATGAAGAGAACGGTAAGACAAAGACTTGCAAGGTATACAGCGGCGCCCTTAAAGCCAATAAGCTTCGCGGTGACGAAGGTTGGTATTGGAAGGGATTCAAATTTGACCTAATACAGCAATAGGAGGAAACGCCGTGGAAGCTGGACTGCCCCTTACGTTTAAGGCTAAAGTCAAAATAATCAAATACCATGAAGGAGCTTCCGAACCATTCGAGGTGGTTGAGCACGAAACTGATTTGCCTTCCACCCACCCCCTGGTACGCGAGGCCCTTGAGAAAGGATTGATCAAGAATGCCGTTAACAAGTAGTGGAGCTGCATTTGCATCTAGGGCAATTGTTGGAGTAGCGACCCCTGTCTTTGATGAAGCGAATAGTCATATTGGCGTAGGCAATGGTACCGGTGCTTTTGACGCTACTCAAACCGATTTAGCTGGAACATCTTTTGTACGTAAAGGCATGGAAGCTGGGTATCCAAAAACTATGGGAGATTCGATTATCGCTTTCCGGGCTACATTTGAAGCCAACGAGGCAAATTTTCCATGGGAAGAGTGGGGAGTGTTCAATGCTGCCGAACAGGGTGTTATGCTCAATCGGGAAGTTGAATACAACGGTACCAAGTTGGAAGGTCAACTATGGATCCTGCAGGTGGAATTAGATGTGCAAGTAGGTAGTTAGGAGGAGGTACTGACGTGCATATAAGGTATATACGGAGTACCCGGCCTGCCGTGGCTGACTTCAGTACTGGCTCACTTAAATGGTTAGTTGCATACAAAGTGCTCATAGCCTATGATGCTGTAGGAAACAATCTTATGAGTACGGCCACGGTATCTGTATCGAGTAATTTGACCCTAGAAACACCAGGCACAGATCCCAGCTTAATATTCAGCGAACCACCCAAGTCCAATGCTTTAGTATACGTGAGTGGTAATGGCAGTGATGGTGTGTTGACTGTGGATTTAGGTAGTCTTGTAGATGTATCCAAGATTAAGGTATTGCATATGGATAATCTTAAGGCTTCTACTAAACTGGAAACTTCTGTGGATGGAATAACTTGGGATTGGATTCAGTGGTCTCAGGTAGAGGGAACCATAACCGAAAATCCGCTCGGAGACGTGTATGTAATTCCGATGAATCGTGCGATGGTGCGTGTGGTATCATCCGTAAGGGATGAGATGAGTTATGGGCTTGCTGATGACGTGCTGAAGCCCGATAAGATATTACGCAAAGCCTTTTCTTTAAATAACAATAAATTGGATGGTTCTTCCCATCCTATCCAACCTGGACAATATGGTTGGTGGAGTAATAGACCGACTGATGCTACTGGTACAATAATTACTGGGGCATTAGGACCTAACCCCTATATTCAAGTCTTACAAAGACGTGATATTTGGGCACTAAGTTTAGTCTTCGATGCATTACTGCAAGAGTGGCCAACACGCATCGAGGTGCAAGCATACAAGAATAATCAGATGGTGTTCATCAAAACTATAAATCCAACTGGGCCTTATTACTATGAGGATCTTGGACAAACTTATAGTGTAGATGCAGTTAAGTACATCATATATTCTGTCAACAGGCCGTTTGCATCACCTAAGATAACGGAGCTTACGCAAGCTGCTTTACGTGTACGGCAAACACCATTAAAATTAGGTATAGTCGCCGCTCCTGCAAAATTCCTTGATGCGCATAGGTTTACAGATTCACTAAAGTTGAAGGCTCCGGTAGAACGTCAGGTTACGAACATTATAACACGGCGTGTAATTCTACGCATGAAGACGGAGCCTACTAAAGAGCTGGATAATATCTATATTGCCATGATGAAAGATACCCGACAAGTATATGGTAAAGTAGAAATAGCATATACTGATCCTTACAATGACACAACTCTAAAAATTGAGTCATCGGAGAGTAATCCTAATACTCCTAGGGAACAGTTGGCTGACGGTATCACACGGACAAAGTATAAGGGATTTGCATTGCATAGAAATGATCTGTCAGGATCTTTTCACCCATTGCCAACCCAATTACCTTTCAATGATCCTCCTGGATGGTGGGGTTACCAACTATCTGACAACGAGGGACGTATGCCCACTCCTGTAACCGTGAGTGTTTCATTTTCCCCCAGATTATTGACTACATTGCAAGTATCTGGGGATACTGCGTTGCAGGAGTTTCCAGTGGACTTCGATTATCGTATATATGTGGACAATTCCATTGTGAAGGTGTTTGAGGTACGTAACAATACTGAGGTAAGTTGGTTCAGTGACATAGATGACATTGCTCGGGTAAGCAAAATAGAATTAGTCGTCTACAGAATCAATATGCCTGGAGTGGTGGTAAAACTTACCGAGTTATTTACGGCTTTTAAGGAGACCTATTACAATGAGCAGATTGAGAGCATTCGCATATTGGACGAAGTAGGTTATACTACGGGCCAATTACCCATCGGTAATATTTCAGCCAATGAAGTAGACATTACTATCATGAATGAAGATCGTCGCTTCGATCTTACCAACACTGATTCTCCTTTGTATGGTTACATCAAACGTAACCGTAAGGTTAAGGTTTGGCTGGGAGCTATTATTGGTGAAGATCAAGAGAATATCCTCGAATGGGTAGAGATGGGGACCTATTGGACCACTTCATGGGATATTGCTTCTGCCAACCTCACGGCCAGTTTAGTTGCTCGTGATCGTTTAGACCAACTGACCCAAACAGAATTTTGGTCTTCCAAAGTATATGTTAACCAGAGCTTACATGCTTTGTTCACACTCATATTAGCTGACGCAGGATTGATTTCCAGTGAATATGAAATAGATAATTCATTACACAGCATTATCATTCCATACGCTTGGTTTGATAAGATGACTCATCGTGATGCCCTTGCCCACTTAGCTTCTTGTGCTGTTATTCAGATCTTTACAACCAAGAAGGGAGTTATTCGGGTGAACTTGGACCTGGATGCTACTCCAACGGTAATTGCTTTGTACGATGACGACTCTAATGTGTATAGTGCCCAATATCCTATGGCTGTGGGGGAACAGGTTAACAGTATCAGTGTCTCATATGCACCATATGCAGTGGGTACTGAAGTTGACGTCCTTACATACAATTCCTCCATAGTTCTCAAGGCGGGAGAATCCTACAGCGTCGATCTTATGTTTGATACTAGTCCTGTAATGGATGTTACTTCCGTAAATATGGATGGGGCCACGGGGATTACACTTCAAAGTTATGAAGCTTATGCATGGGGTGTTCGTGCTGTATTTAAGAACAACACCACTGAGGATCATGCACTTACAGGCATAATATTCAGAGGCCATAAGTTAGAAGCCAAAGATACACAAACAATTGTGGCTGAGGATAAGCAGTCTATCTTGGATAATGGTAAACTTACGAGTAAGTTGGAACATCCATTTATACAAACATCTGATTTTGCATCGTTACTTGCATCCACAATCTTAACTACCTATAAAGATGCAAGATATGATATCACGATGTCCGATCGGGGACATGCTGCTATTCGTATGGCAGATAAGATTGTGGTGAATAACTTACAACGAGATGCCGAGTATATGGTCACTAGAGCCTCCTTCACATGGGATGGTGCATTGTCGGCTAATACCTCTGGTAAGCTCTTACGAATCCTGGATACACAACCTGCAGAGAGTGTAATCAAGGATAATACAGCACTAACTCTTACAGAACAATAAGGAGGAAGCCTAGATGGCCAATGCTAACATTGTAGATCACATTGGTAGTTTGGTAACTGTTTGGACTAAGGACGGAAACGCTGCTGAAAGCCGTACATTGTATACAGTAGATGAATTCGGCGTAGTTATATCCAACCAACACGGCTATCAAACATTTATACCGTGGATTCAAATCAAATACATCGACTATGTAGACTAGACCACTAAGGAGGAGTTCACCTTGGCATTTACTTTTCCCATAGACTCCAATAACAAAGCTGGTGCCGTTCGTGCAACTGCAAACAACAGCAACTTTTACGTACCAGTGGTGGTGTTTGCGCCGGATGGCACTACTCCCGTAACTTCTTCAGAGGGTGTTATGTTAATCCGCTCTGTTGGTTCAAGTATCTTTGAACATGGAGTTTATACGGCCGCTGCAGCAAACACTAAGACGGCATTGATTAGTCTTACGTGCAATGAAGTTACGCTCTTTGCCTCCGATTCAAATATCGGATATGTACTAGTGGGTAACTCAAACCTGACACCAGATTATTATGGCTACAAGTTATATGCCGGTGATAGTGTTACATTACCTGTGCGCAACTTGTCTATGATTAACCTTATGGCAAATACAATAGGAGATGGTGTGAGATATGTCGCGCATTAATAGAGCTCCCTTTGAATCCCATAATTTGATCGATGTTACGTCTTTCCGCTTTAGAGCAGACCCAAGAGGAATATTGGATAGTGCCGCAATCATCAACGCGGCTATCCAATATGCTAAGAATAATGGCTGGGCAGGCATATTCATTCCTAAGGGAACTTACATCATGGAAGAATCCTTAAAGCCTGCAGATGATATCGTCATTGCAGGTGCAGGACAAAATAACACCTTCTTAATTGCCAAGGTAGGTGCTGACATAAATGGTGTCGAAGTTATTCCACAGTTCCATGCGACTACACGTATGGTCCTTCAGGACTTGTGCATCGATATGAATCGTGCGAATAACACATATGGTCAGAATTTTGGACATGGATTGAATTTAGCTATTGCTCTATCAACGATTAAACGAGTGAATTTTCGGAATATTGCGAAAGCTGCGATTCGTGTGAACTTCGATGATAGGTTGTATGCTAACTTTGATCTTACTACCCCATTAAATCGCATTGAGGAAAACAATATCGAAGATGCGGGAACCTATGGTCTTGAGATTGGATACCGTTGTACTGACTCTTGGTGGTCTAAGAACAACATTGGATCTACTATAGCTAATGTTAAGCTTAACGGAGGAGTACAACGATTCATGGAAAACCACTTCGATGGTACTCCTGATTATAATGTGTGGATTCCTGGTGGTGCTCAGAACTTGCTGTTCTATGGTAACATCATGGAGAATACAAACAAGAACAACGTACTAATTTCCAGTCCTGCTGATTGGGCAATGTCTCGGAATATTTCCTTCGTAGGTAACATGATCACTAATGCTAGTAATGCTGGCGATGGTGTTTACGATATGTTGAAATTCGAAGGCATTGCATCCAATATCAGTAAAGGAATAATGGTTACGGGCAACTCCTTCAATGACGCTGGAGGTAACAAACCACGATATGTAGTGGCTGTTAATGACTGGGATGGTGTAATTGTCAGTGGAAACAGCTTCACAGAGACCCACAAAGAAGTAGAACCGATTGCCTTTGCGGCAGTCACAAATGGCAAGGTTTCAGGAAATACCTCTGATACGATAGCCACCAAGACTACAGTAGACTTAAATCCTGTAAGAGACTAGGAGAGTGTACGAATGGCATATCAACAACCTAAAACAAATTGGACGCAGGTAGATGGTGTAACCGATGCTGACATGAACCGCATTGAAGAAAACATTCGTGTCGTCGCTGGCCGCGTAGTGTTCGGAGCAGCTACCTATACCGGTAATACTTATACTGTATCAGGCAGTCCATATTCTTCACTTACTTCCCTTACTAATGATGTACAAATCACTATTAAGGTAGGGGCATCTAATACGGCAGTGGCCCCACAGCTGTCTTTGAACAATACGGGCCCTAAGCCCATCGTCAAAGCAAATGGTGCCCAGATCCCAATCGGCTTCCTGAAAGTAGATCAATATTACATCCTTGTATATAACGGCGCAGCGTGGCAGCTCGTAGGATCGAGTGATATCAGGGACGAAGGAGGCACAATTGCCGGAAATGTCGCGGTGAACGGCACGCTTTCTACAACGGGAGCCATCCCCACCCCTGGTACGATCACCTCCGGGAACATTACGGTCAACGGAGGTATTGTCACTACAGGACAAGTATGGGTAGGTAAGCGTTCCCAATATGGTGACTCATCTACACTGTCTATGCCTATTGGTGATAGTGATTCGGGAATTAACTGGGCAGGTGATGGTTCCATTGAACTTTGGTCTAACGGTGTTGTTGTAGGTAAGACTGAGGGAGGTACCTTAAAGATACGTAATGCACAAGATGGTACGTTTAGGGGGATTGATGATTTGAATAAGGTAATTGTAGCTAGTAACTCCGTTAAATTTTCTGCTCCTACGCAACAATCACAACAATTTGCCGCTACAGGAAGCACAGGATACGGCACGAATCAAATGCTGGTAATGAAGTTCATCCCTAAAGCTGTGGGAGAGTTCAGGGTATATTGGGAAGGTTTAGTGGAGCTATTATCTGGTGGTCTCAATGGACAGTATAACCGTTATGGTGTTTATCTTACTGCTTATGGCTCAAGCCAATGGAGTGCCGGGGATAACAGTGGTGATGTAGAAAATTCCCTCAATCCTGTGCTTTTCAATTACAGGGAAAATGTAGGGGCAATGCGCGGTTATAATGAGGGTACCGGTATAAGAGCGGGATACCTACAGAATCCCACCCTAAATAGCTGGGCAGGGGTAGAAGCCATACTGAAAATAGTAAATTTAGGCCCTGTATACTTGGCTTTCTATGTAACTGCTAACTATAGCCAGGTTAATGGTAATGGTGGTACACCGTATACTATCAGGGGGTCTATTCGTAACCTCTCCGTAAGCTATGACGAGGTGACACTATAATGGTAGTTATATTCACTGACTATCAACGTATTGTGACCAGCTATAATGAATATATAGATTCCACCGAAGGCTTGATTAACTTCGTGGTAGTGGATACTGTCCCGGATTATGTACGGGCAACTCCAAAAGGCAAAAGGGTTCGGGTAACCATTGCCAATGATTTGGTGCTAGAGGATGATCCCACTTATGTACCTCCTGCACCATCGAGAACTGAAATACTTACACAGCAGGTAGCTGAACTTACCGAACGCGTAGCAAGGTTGGAGGCCGAACGTCAAGGAGGTGAATAGCCTATTGCCATAACTTCAGATGAAAGTAGTTGGCCCTGAGCCGATCAGGGTAGATTAAGGCCGAGGAGTGAGACAGTGTATTTCCAACTTCTAGCCGCAGAGACCCCGTCCCCAGTAGACGTACTTGGACAGACTGAAAGAGTACTTCAGTTCATCGACAAGTATGGCATCACACAGGTAGGCTTGGTTTTGGCTATCGCAGCCCTTATTTGGATCATCAGGCAGGTATTCAGAGGAAAATTGGTTCCTCGCTGGATGTTTGATCAGGTAGTGGCCGACCGTGATCGTGTATTAAGTATTCTGGAAAGTGAAGAGACTGGTGCATTACATGAGCTCATGGCATTTATGAAGAAATTAAAAGCAGATGACCAGGTGCAAGATCAATCCGCACTGCAAGAGATACTAGAGGAGGTCAGACACAATAAAGCTTCTCGAGGTGGAGGTGGGTAACCATGTCACGGCTATTCAAGTGGCTGCATAGAATCCCCTCTATCAAAGAAGCTGGAGCAGAGACTTTAGAGGGTACCAAGCGAGCCCGGGTGATTATCAGACGATACAATGAAGCAGATGCGGCACTCAAGGCCCTGATACAGGAAAACCATTTTAAACAGTTTCTAAGATATAGTAAGGAAAGGGAGTAGGGCCGATGGGATTCAATGATTACGTAACGTTAAGCTGTTATGTACTATCATTATTGTGTGCTCTCTATATCCTTATTGCACATGTGCCCTATTACATTGGAAGATTCAAGGCGGGGGTCGTGAATCTTTTCATGTTGGCTATGGGCGTATTTCTCATAGCCTACATCCTTAAAATGGGTACAGCAGTATGGACTAGGCTGTCCAAGATATTTAGTGCGGGGGATGCTTTAACACAGGCTATGCAAACTAATGTTTGGACTGTAGCAATGCTGGGCACTACTTTTGCTTTTGTAAGTGTTGCATTACTAACTTACAAGAATAGATTTGATATTTGGGTTTACCTACGGAAGCCCAAAAAGAATAAGGATGAAGTCCCAGGAGGGGATGGTTCGGATGTCTAATGTTTATGATATTGTAAACCTATCCAATGATGCTGTAAATACCATTAGGAATCCTGCAGTGAAGTTTGCCACTGCTAAGTTAATCGAGAGATGTTACTATCGAGGCATTGAGATTAGGATTACACATGGTACACGTACAATGACGGAGCAGCAAAACATTTACAATCAAGGTCGGACAGCTGCTAGTAAGGCTAAGGGTGAGGTCATCGTATCTAATGCCTTGCCTGGACATTCTTATCACAACTTCGACTTGGCTATTGACTTTGTCTTGCGTAAGGGCGGCTACGATATGAAGGCCGACTACAATGATAATAACGTGTCTGACTGGATTGAAGTAGTTACGCAAGCTAAGTTGTTAGGTTTCGAATGGGGTGGTGATTTTCATTCCTTTAAAGACAATCCACATTTCCAGATGACCTTCGGATTGACGACAGCCCAATTACGTGCAGGTAGGAAGCCAACAGCTAGCCAAGTGCAGGATGTGATTAACAAGATTAACAAACTTGAGGAGGTTGCTAACGTGAGTGAAGTTTCTTACAAAGAGCTGGAAGCTAAGGTAGAGGTACTGCAAGAGGCAGTTGTTAACCTCCAGAAGCGGGCAAATGTTATTGGAAATCAAGTGCCGGCAGCTTGGGCGCAACCACTGGCTAAACAATTGAAGGATCTTAACATCGTAGGTGGTACTAATGATAAGAACAATGACTTCTTTGTAGTATTTGCGGCTCTCGCAAACACTGGATTATTGGATGCTGATGTTATTGCCCTCTTGAAAGATAAAGCACAGATCACCAAATTGAAAGGGTTGAAGTAATTATGCCAGAAGCTGTTGTATGGGTAATTGGAGTCTTAGTTGTTGCACTGTTGGCTTACCTCTTGCGTTATGCTGCTAAACGTTATATGGGAACTAAGGTAGCTACCATCATGCTAGCTGTTGAGAAAGAGCTTGCAACTTGGGCTACAGAACAAAATACAGGTGCACGCAAACATGCTGCAGCATTGTACTTGATCAATCTTGTATATCCTGCATTGCCTGCTTGGGTTAAGGTGTTCGTATCTCAAGACAAGGCAATTGAATATATTGAAGTGCTTTATTCCCAAGCATTAGAGTTGTTGGCTGATGATCGTATTAGCGGGGTAACATTCAAAGCGGAAGAACCGAAACAAGAAGAACTTAAATTCCTTTAAGCTCATGGAGAGATGCCCGAGTTGCTTCGGGCGATGTGGTTGTAAGGCTTGTGGGATTTAAGCAAAAAGAAAGGCTCCTGGACAATTAAGTCCGGAGCCTTTTGTTATATAAGTCCTTCATCTTCCAAAGATGCCTTCATGGAGCACATCACACTACCCAAGCGATAACGTACAATCACTTCGGCACACTTAGCTGCCTCTAATTCATTACGTAGTATGATTACTCCTCCCTGCAATATTTTCTTCGGATGGTCTAGATAAACGCGGAGTTGATATACTGTACGGTCAGAATTCCTATTAGGCTGACTAATCATGATCGTACGATCGAGCTCAACTGCACACTTGGGAACTTCTTTCCAAAAGAGTTCGTGGATTTCTTCTATTGTCATTGTGTAAACGTCCCTTCTATCCAGGTCATAAGAAACCATAAAGTTAAAATCCAAATGGCGAAAATCCATGCAGCAACACCTAACCAGATAATCCAACGAGGCAGTTTATTTAACAACTTCATCGATATCCCTCCCTAGGACTAAGGCTGTATGATATACTTCAGTACATACCATATTCAGGATAGCACGAGCAAACAAATCTTTATCGTCAGCAGATAACCATTGCTCCAATGTAAACGTACGTACTTTAGCAATTTGACCTGTTGGCTCAAAATGCACCGCGAGGATTACGTTTACATCTCCTGAGGGTTGTTGAATCACATGCAGTTTACGCCATACTTCTTGTTGTAGCTTCGGAAGCATGTTATACGTAACCTCTTTACTCATATACGCTCCAATACCTAGCAAGACAGCTTCACCACCTCTCAAAGGTTAAGGTGGCGCGGAACCTGTGCAAGCATTCCACACCCACCCTGGTACGGGCATTATGCCCCTGGAACCCAGATCTTACTATCCACGGATTTCAAATCTTTGTACCATTGTTCTTCATACTTGTATTCGTTCTCTGCTTGCTTCTCATAGAACCAGTCGCGGAAGTCTCTGGATTTCTCGGTCTTCTTCTTAGTTACTGGGTCAAATTCTTCCCATGTAACTGTTTCTTTCTCGAAGTTTAAACCTACCAGATCTCCCCAAGTGAATCCAATATCTGTGTCAGATGCGAATGGCACTTCATAACCAAATAAACGTTTAGGCACATTGATCAAATGCTGATTGACTAGATACCCAAAATCTAGGATGGTTTGTGGGTCTGCTGGGACATAGAACAAGATGGAGTCATGCACCAGATTGATATGTTGTGCTCCAAATTTGTGTCCAGGTTCTTCCAGCTCCATACCTGCAACTAATGTCGTATCAGACGAAGCAGATTGGATCGGGAAGTTTCTAAACTCGTTTTGGAGTCCATGCAAGGAATCTGGTGTAACTAATCCAGCACGACGACGACGACCATACGGCGTACTCAAGTAATATCCCTTAACTACGGCATCAGCACACCATTGCAGATAATCACGTGCACCATAATATGTGTCAAGCCATCCCTCGATCATTGCTACGGCTTCTTCTTTGGAAATATTAAACTCATCTACGAATGATGGCCACTCTCGGCCATATGGAATCCCAAAGTTAACAGCTTTCGCACGCATCTTATGTTGCGGTGTATAATCCGATCCCCAAATGGACTTGGCTGTTCTGTTGTGGATATTGATTCCATTAGAAAATGTATCTAACAATACTGGACATTTACTCAAACATGCAAGCCATCTAAGTTCAGCTCCGGAATAGTCAGAGTCCATGAGGATGTAACCCTTAGGCGGTATTACTGCTCTCCGAATATTACCTACACCGAAAGCATTTGGTAAGTTCTGCATATTCGGTTCTTTACTGGACAATCGCCCTGTGGCTGTCACCTGTAAGTTAAAGTTTGTCCGCACGTGGCCATCGTCATCTCGCCATTTCAAAAGTCCCAGTACATAAGTACTGTACTCCTTCTTAACGCTACGATATTCCAATACTTTATCTACTAGTGGATGTTGTGGTTCAATCGACTCAAGCACATCAGCATTTGTACTCGTACCTGACTTTCTACGCGGCTTCAACTTCAGTCGTTTAAATACCATCCACGACATCATTTGTGGACTACCTGGATTAAACGGGCCCCATTTACCATCCTTACTTTTCTTACCTGCAGACTTAGCTCCAGTTTCAGCCATATACAGTTCTGGATCCCAATGTGGAGCTGCAAGCTCTTCAACTTCACGCATAATGTCTTCAAGCCGCGCTACGTAATTCCTACCGTACTCTTCAAGAAGTGGAGGATATATAAGGATACCATTTTGTTCTACTCTCGACAGATAACTTGCTGCAGGCATTATGAGGCGCTCATATAATGTCTTTAATTCTGGTGCCTCTGACAACCTCTCCAAGATAACATGTTTTAGTTGATATGTGTAGTCACAGTCGACAGCTACCCGTTCACATAATGCATCAAACCATTGAGGGTAGTTCTCTAAAGTGATTGCTTTGAAGTTCTGATTCATCTTAAATTTATATGCATCGGCTTGTAGAAAGATCTTGGAAAGATGTTCCAAATCATGTGCGGATGTCTCATCAAGTGTGTAGTGCATATACATCACATCATCGTGCAATGGTACAGTTGCAATCTTTCTACGCCACATTACTTTCGTATCATATTTTCCGTGCTGCCATGTCCACGTGAGATTCGGCAATGCGAAGAAGTCTTTAACACGATGCCGCATTTCTCTCGGGATGACAAATACTTTGTTCTTTTCGAACCCGATCCCCATAACCAAGAACTCAACAATACGATAATCGAGGCCCGTGGTTTCCATATCAGCACTGACTTCTTTCTTAGTGGCAAGGAGTTTAAGTGCTGCCTCAACCTTCTCTTCATTATCAAGGACTTGCCATTTCGTCTCCCCTGTATCATATGCAGAACCACCTTTGAAGAGTGTAGCTACAAATTCCATAGCTGCCAAGAATGGTTTATACTCGCCTGGACTTCTCATAATCAGCGCGGGATGCAGTACAGGAACGACTGTGATCTCTTCACCCACCCCTGGTACGGGAGTCACTCTGCCCATTACAGAGCCGACTTTGATGCTTGCATCCCCATACACAGTCTGGATGGCTGTCTTTCCTAAAACCAGTACTATTTGTGGTTTGACTTCATTGATCTCACGTACGATCATCTTATGATGCGCAAGGATAATTTCCTTTACAGGACCCTTACCCTTTTTCTTCGGATAAGCCGTCTTGATTGCGGTGGTATAATGAACCTTCTCATCAGATACAGGTAAACCAACCTTCACCAGAGTCTGCTTTAGAATGTCAACTGCAGCTCCTTGCAGATATTTTCCTTTACGCAATTCCATAGCTGTCGGTATATCACCAATAACCATGATGTCTACTTCATCTGGACACTGCTGTATCTTAACGTCGGCAAATACACTCTCCAAATGTCCGGAGTGTTCAATAGTTCGCAAAATATTACCTCCTACCAGAATCTAGGAATATGGTTATCCTTAGCATCTAAGTCAATGTCAGCACACTCAACTTGCCACATCATGATGTTATATCTTAGTGTCAGGTCATCCGGATCCAAGTCATCAGCCTCAAAATCAATTGCTCCCTCAGGTCTAGGCCCCTCAGACATCTTCATACCTTTACGTGCATAAGCATAAGGTATTGCACTATCAGTTCCTCTCACCTTTGGACAAGTGTCATTTGCTATTGCATTACTAATGGCTTTGATCTCAAGAGGAGTATCCCAGCACCCTAACAGATGAACTTCTGTCTGCGTACCTTGTAATAATGGCTGGATCATACGCAATGCCTCTAGTCGATTTAACCAGTAACCTTCAGGGGAATTCTTACTAGGAAGCTTAGCTAACACTTTCGGTATACCTATTGCATCGATAGGTAATGCTGCTAAGTCTCTGGCACTTTCAAACCACTCTTCCAGAGTCTTACCTTGAGGAACTGCCATTGTCTTAAGACGTGCTATCTTACTGTTCATGTATGCATGTGCTTTGATCTTACTAAGTGCATCATATGTTTTAGCAAGTGTAGCATGCCGCTCCATAAATACGTCTGGTAAGATTAACTCGTCAGCATTAACCTGTATTGCCTTCTCCACAAGCTCTTCAATCGGTCTTGGATCTCCTTCAATTACACCATTATCCATGATCAAGTACGATTCAGGATCCTTACCCACTTCTAAATAAAATTCTGTGTACCTCTGAAAACCATCTTTTCCAATCAAATGTGCCAATGCCATATGATATTTCTGATTACCAATCAAGTGTAAATGGTGTTGCGGAACGATCGTCGCTGCTTTCATTTAATTTCCTCCCAAGAATTATTTAACGTAAAACACCCCACAGCCCTAGCGTACCAGGGTGTGGGGTGGTGATATCTAACTATTCCGCGAGCTCCGGAGCCTTCGGAATCAATACGGGATGTTCTCCAGATGCTCGTCTGGATCCAAACCAAGCTGCAGTAGTGCTTGTCTTACACCTTCTGTGGCTGGAAGTGGTTTGGCATACTTGATCGGATCAACTACACCATTAGCCAGGAATGCAAGTCGTCTATCAACGCATGTTCCGCATTGACCACAGGCTAACTCTCCACCTTCGTAACAAGACCATGTTAGTTCGTAAGGTACTCCAAGTTTAAGACCCCACTTAACTACTTCGGCTTTGTTCATAGAAATCAATGGAGCTACCAAAGCTACTTTCTTTCCTGTACCTTCCCAGATGGCACGATTTTGTGCCTCGTAGAACACAGACGAGCAATCTGGGTATGCATTACCTGCTGCATCATCAGCATGTGCATCGTAATACACATGTTCTGCTCCAACGGAATATGCAATTGCAGCTGCATAACTTAAGAACAATCCATTGCGATATGGCACATATGTCTTAGACATACCATCCGCTTCACGTGTTTGCGCATCGGCATATGAACCAGTAGGCACCTGATTGTCACTCGCTTGAAGCAGTGCAGAATCACTCAGATCAAATACGCCAGCTAGATCTTTGACAAGATGCTTCACACCATAGAAGTCAGCAATAGCTTTTGCACTTTCCAATTCTTTCGCATGTTTTTGTCCGTAGAACAAAGTCAGTGCTGTTACGTTATCATATCCTACGTTATCTACTGCAGCTGCCAATAACGTCGAAGAATCAATCCCACCACTTAACAATACAACTTTGGATCCCATTTAAGTTCGCCTCCCAAGCGTTTATCAATGAATGATTTCGTCTTATTAAATACCTGTAACGGTGTTTCCTTGGTTGTATCCACGAAATGATAGTATAATTTCAGTGAAACTAATGTAGGTGCATATCTACGATTGACTTCTAAGATCTGGTCCAGGTTCCAAAGTTCATCGCCACGTTGTTCGAATCTTAAACGAATGTCACCTGAATGTGCCCATAACCAAATGATGATGACGTCTTGCTCCTGCATGACTGTACGAATTTCATCTTGGATTTCTTCCATCGGCGATTGTCTATCTGCATGACTTGTACCTAGTGCACGATTATATACAATGTCTACAGGATATTGCCATTGATCCAAGATGAATCCTTCACTACCTCGCATCTTTCCATGTGCAAATTGTTGAACGGCTAGAACAGCATCCTTATCATCCTTAATTCGACGATTCGGAATATGCTCGATGCTATAATGTTCTGCCAATGATTTTGCTAATGTTGTCTTTCCTGTACAATCAGCACCAATTAACAAGATCTTCGGTTGCCTACTCATCGAAACAACTCCCATATACCCAGGATAATACCTGCAATAACTCCACCTGTAATATCAGGGCCATATCTGCGCATGAATCTTTTGAACTTCATCTAATTACCTCCCTGTGCTTCCTGTTCCTCCGACGCGTTTAGGCAATTCCACGTATTCCTCACCATCAACCATCAGATATTCAGTAAACATACCTTGAGCTATCCGATCACCAGCTTTGATAATCGCCGCAGTGCTGCCAACATTTCGCAGATAGATCCCAATATGCCCATCATTCTCAGGATTGCTGTAATAGTCAGCATCCACGACACCCGTTGTGTTAGATAGCATAAGACTCAACTTGATCCCCTGAGAGCTTCTTGGGTACATCAATAAGACTTCACCTGGTTGCATATATGCTTTGATGTGTGTTGGAAAATAAACAGATTGTCCAGGCAATATAACCGCATCATTAAGTGCAAAGAAGTCATATGCTGCCGATTGTTGTGTAGCACGTTTAGGAAGTTTGATCTCAACGCCCGTCTCTTCCAGTACCTCAGGGGGAATAGTCCAGTAATTTTCATCGATGATTTCAAAACCTCTACGTCTTGCAAATGCTGTTGTCAATTCCATTCTCCTCTCGTGCCCAAACGGAATGCACCCGCAAGCAGCTTGGGCATCTCTCTTCGATCTTTATTGTTTGATGAGTGCCATCAGTTCTGCCCGTGCTTCGGGTTTCTCGCGAAATACTCCGCGCATCGACGATGTTACAGTAGAGGCACCAGCTTTATGTACTCCTCTACCACACATGCAGTAGTGTTCTGCTTCAATGATTACAGCACAACCAAGTGGATTCAGTACTTTTTCAACTGTGTCTGCAATCTGTGCTGTAAGACGTTCCTGAACTTGAAAACGATTAGCATATGCATCAGTCAGTCTTGCGAATTTAGACAATCCTGTGATGACGTTGCCTTGTGGAATGTATGCAATGTGTGCTTTTCCGAAGAACGGTGCAAAATGATGTTCGCACAGTGAATTGAATGGAATATCTTTAATAAGAATAAGTTCATCATACGACACATCAAACGACTTACCCAAGATTGCTTCTGGGTTCTGCCCATAACCTTTTGTGTACTCCATGAATGCCTTAAATACACGGAAAGGTGTTTCTTGTAGCCCATCGCGCGTAGTATCATCCCCTGCAATGGATATCATGCTACATAATCCCAAACTGAAGTCTTGCATTTGATAAGAATGATTATCAAAGTCAATATCAGGTCTAATAGCTTGCAACTTCTTAATTTGTTCCTCTGAAAAGTTCAAGTACAATTCCTCCTAAATAAGCTCGTGTGGCCCATCTCCGAATCGATAATAAAAAATCTCAGTACGTCCGCTGCAAGAACGTACTGAGTATTCAGATATGGTGCAGATCGAAAACAATTGGTAATACCATGAATCATCAATATGATTGCATTATGAAATGACCAAACCGACATTGCGACAATAGAACCTTACGTTACCGCATTACAATACAATGTTGCGCTTGTTCTGGTATTAAAGAAAAGCTCCGCCAGAAGCTGCTTGAATATCCCCGATGTTGTTGCGGAATGTGCCAGCATATTCGCCTTTCTTAACTTTCTGTACACGTACAGACAAAGTTACTTCGCGGCCAATAGCTAATGCTTCTTCAGCAAACGACTCTACGTTGAAAGCAGACAGGTCCATTTCAGGCATGATGCGTACCAAGAACTTCTTCAACTTACCAAGACCGAACTCAGCTCCATCACCTGCAAGTACCCAGTAATCAAACAGTACACGATTTTCATGCTCACCATCGGTGATTTTGAATTTCACTGTAACCATTGGATTACCTTTCTTCGACTCGCCGAACTCAAGCTCATCAACGACAGCGTTGTAATCACCTTTCGGCAATACTTCAAATCCGGAATCTTCCTTGACGTCTGTCAAGTTAAATACCAAACCACCACCATCAGTTGCTGCTTTAACCTCGGACTCTTTGCTACCACCAAACAAGAAATCAGTCATGTACAAAAACCTCCTAAGTGTGTGAACACAATGTCCCTTTAGGACGTTCCCGACCATCCGGATCCTTTCGGATCACTCCCGCCATTGAAGGCTTTTCGTACCTATAAGCAAGAGAAGGAATCAACGCCTCCTAAATTAGTTGTACTCTAAATATAGTTGAACATATCAGCTTCTCTTGCTTATATTAATATAATATTCAGATAAGAGTTGAAATGAACATGATTTCTAAAAATTTCTTTTTCTGAAATCTTGCATAAATTGCTCGTTTAGATAGGCCTCTTCTGCGGCCTTACGCGTTTCCCATCTTCTTAAAGATTCCTGCATATCCAAGAAATCACCGACAGTTTTGCCATATTTAGCACGAAAGAATTCACGTCTGATTCTACGCATCTTCTTCGCACGATGTTGGATTCTGTTCACATCTCACTCACTCCTTTCAAAAATGTCGCGGAATGTAGTGCTGCGCTAACAACACCCACCCTGGTACGCCTAAGCAGCTTGCCACTCCCAACAGGAAGTGGCATCCTCTACAATATTTACCTTGGCCCAAAAGTTCTCACGACGACCCATTACACACCTCTACGATTAGCCCATACTAATGTATGCAACTGCGGCAATGCTCTTACATCATTCATTCCAGGATCATCAATAACCTTCTGCCACAACCAATCCAGCTTTTCTAGCAAGCGTCCTGAAATATCCCCATCTTCTTTTGCATCTTCATTTCCTACAGATACAAAGAAGGGCACTTCTGGGAACAGCTTATGCACATTTTTGGCATATTCAAAATCCTCATCATTAAATACTACAACCTTCAATGAGAATTGTGTAATGGGCTGTGGCGTACTATGGTGTTCATCATGTGCCCAAAGTAGCTGATCCAAGATGTGTTTCAACTTTACAAAATCTGTAACCATTCCACTAGATGGGGGTTTAGGACTAATTGTAAGATCATCAACATTCCAGAACCAATCTTGCCATTTAGTTCCTTGTGTTTCTAACCCAATCTTGATACCGTTTGTTTGACAAATATGGATGAATTCTCCCATGGCATCTCCAATAAGTGCCGGATTACCCCCAGAGATTGTCACATGATCGAAGTTTAAAACAACGTCCTCATCCGTGATTTCATCTGTGGAAACTATCTTACCTGCCAGATACGTAAGTTGGTTAAATACCTCTCGAGCAGTCATCATAGTAGCTTTCTGTTCACCATTCCAAGTGAATGCAGAATCGCACCACGAGCAGCTGTAATCACAGCCACCCGTACGTACGAACATTGTCTTACGTCCCACAACCATTCCTTCACCTTGAATTGTAGGTCCAAACATTTCCATTATTGGCATCTTCTTGCCTAATTTAGAAGGGGAGGTCGAGTTGTGCAACAGAATCACCACCCTCTGTGTTATCTTCGTCTAAATCACATTGTCCAATTGTGCGGTAAGTAGGTCCCTTTTCCCAATCGATCTCCGAAGCCAATACTTCTGCCCATCCTGTAGGAGTTTCCCACATACGAACAGAATGTATAGGTAACCCAGCCTTCAGTAGGCGCCAGCATATATAACTTGCCATATTCTCAACAGTTGTACGGAAACCTAAGACAACGACTTTTACACCAGATGCCTTGATCGTTTCTAGTGCAGGTTCATTACCCATCGCAATGAATGCATGATCTAGACGATCAACGATCAATTCATTTACGGCCAGTTTCAACCGATAGAAGTCAATGACGAATCCTTCATTGGACACATTATCCGTATATTCGTCACTCGACAATAGGAAGCCCAAGTCATTTACATCAGGATGTTGTGCAGCATACCCTTTACATTTAACTTCCAGTTTGTACGTATGTCCATGGATATTCGCACATTTCCCACAATGCCCTATAAGTTGATGTGATGAATCAAATGAGAACGTCTTACATACTAATACTTCATTCTTTGCCATTATAATTATTCCTCCCAAACCAATTTATCAAGTACTTCTTCAGTCTTTTCTGCCTTATATGCATTTCTGAGCATGTTGATCTCCCGGACCCTGGAGTTCTTATTGATGACTATGAATTGTCCAGGAACTACCTCATACCAGGTATACGTATATGGGAAACTTCGCAATTCGCCACCTCCATAAAGAAAGCTGACTGAATATATTAATATAATATTCAGTCAGCAGATGAAATGTACATGAATCTACAAATTAATTATTGTCCAGGTCATAGAGCGTCTGCATCGTAGGATCATCCAGGAATTGTTTACCCTGCATCGCCGAACCAAAACGGTGCTTGGCTGCAATGTTAATGCCTGGATAATCTCCACCTTCCAAGAAGAGGCGGCGAACAACCTTACCCCCCTCGAGAGGAATCTTCTTAATGAATCCTACAACGTCAACAAGTCCACGAACATCCTTGGACAGCTTACCAGGAAGCATTGGCTCAAAGTAAATACGTTTCTTAGCATCCTGCTCTTCATCCACTGCCGCCACAAAGTGTGCGTGAATATCCAAGTCACGGAATCTACGTACAAGGAACTGAATCATCTCGCGCGAAGATCCCCAATCTTTCCACTCGGCAGAATCAGGTTCAGCATCCAGCTTCTGCTTCAATGGATCAATACCAAGAATTTGGTACATGCAGTACTTTTGCGCCTCAGTCAATGAATCAATGATAACCGTACGGAATTTCTTAGGAGTAGGAATAAGTTCTTTCAAACGTTCAGTATCTTTGGATAATGCAGCAATGGCAGAGGACATCTCTGAAATTACTTTTGCTGGATCTGTGGTGGTAGGCTGCCATCCAATCTTTTCCAGCATTTCAACACCACGTAATTGACATTCGATCATTCGCAAACCATCCAAGTTATTTGAATCGCGGAAAGCTACGTGCATTTTCAAAGTCTCATATGATTGCGCGAACTGCTTATAAGTTTGAATAGGCATAACCATGATACAGCTCGGATCTACATTATTGGCTTTACAGATCTTCGCCAAGTCCCGAAGTGTCTTTTCGCCACCCTCCAAGCTGATATACAAGATATCCCGCATCTGTGGCACTAACGCAGATGAACCTACGAGATAGGTCTTACCATCTCCATACGCTCCATAGATGAGTGTGTTCATCCAGTTGTATACAGATTCAATTGGACGTAATCCCATCATAGGGATCATATGACTCAAGTTACTATAATCGAATGATGGCTGTGCTGTTGGAATATTCTCCTGTGGCTTTTGATCTGTCATTTAAATACCGCCTCCCAATGATCTTTGCATTTTGTCAATGCATTCTCTCTTTTCACACGTTATAATGGTATAGTCTAATGAATCTACTACAACATCATCCCCACAGACATCACATTGCTCAATCCAAAGACCCTCTGAATTATCCATTAATTATTCCCCCAAATATTTATCAGGCAGAATAACATTCAATGACTTGCTTGCACTCAAAGACATTTCTTCTTCTAGTGCAACAACAGCATTCCCCATAGGAGAATCTGGCCAAGGAATATTCTCACGCCAGCGGTCAATGTTACCATCTTCCTCTCGAGGTCTAGGTGCAAAGTTCTCGTTGATCCAAGCCTCTGCCTGTTTCAGTTGTCCGTTATCCATCATCATACAGGCATCACGGAAAGGGCAATCCCAAATACAATCACGTGTAAAGTTAGGAAATAAGTATAAGTGCGGATTGGTCATTAGTTCCATTTCACCCATAATATGATTGTACGTTGAGATCTTCTCTTCCTTAGATCGAGTGACGGCATCCCATCGAACATAACGATCACCCTCAGGAGTTTCCAAAGATGCAAGATAGTCTAGGAAGTCAATGATCTTCATAGGAGCAGCACGCACATTGCCATACAGCTTTTCAATCTGTGCCTTAGCAAGTGCCCAACTTGTCTTCTGCTTCTTGTCAACAGACATTTGTCCATTGTTAAGCATCTTAGGCGGTTTAGCTAACTCCTTAGTTAGCTGCACATACATGAATCCATGGATTGGTCTACCAAACCATTGTTCCGCTGCCCATAAGTATGCCGAGATCTGATCATCTGTGTCCAACTTGTTAGTGTCGGCGGACTTAGCTGTCTTCCAGTCCATAATCCACCAGCGACCTGCACGATCCCGCACGACGCGGTCAAGAGTACCATGATAATAAGTAGGCTGCTTGGAAACATAAACGCGAGAGTCTATGTCGAGAACTAAGGATGCATCCAACCCCCCACCTGGTACGCTCGCTAAGAATAGGCGTCCAGTGTCTGGGTCTCTTTCCAGGAAGCATTCGTCGATGTCAATGATTGCCCCAGTGTCTTCGCGGATCCAAACATCCTTGCCGAGATTAAGAATAAATGATTCCTCGACTAGTGGTCTAGCTCCTTCCGTACCTGGAGGCACCTCATTTTTGTTCTCATCCAACCATACTGTTTCAAAACCGTAAGATTGATTCTTAACACGATACCAGTTGTTGAAGTACTCCAACATGCCCGTGCCTAAATAATAGTGCTCATCAGCCCCACTAGGACGATCGATTGGTTTGAACGCTGCATAGTAAGCCGCAAAGGCTTTGACGGGATCTCCAAATCGATTGTACCCAAAGTAGTCTTCCATCGCAAAGTGAATGGCAGAACCAAACCAGAATGCAATGTTAGTTTCTGTTCCTCTACGCTCAAGATTATGACGCATAGAGGATTGCCATCCCCATTTACGAAGACAGCGTCTGAACGTACGTCGATTACTTGTACGCACGGTCAATCTACTAATTGTTGCCATGTACTCACCCCTTTCTGATAATATGTGTGGTTAGGTACCACGCCAAAAAGCCGATATACTAATATATCGGCTCCTCCACGTGAGATCTAAAAACGTTTAAACACACTGGAGTGGTCTAATTTACGTGCATGGTCTACATCGGGATCTTCCCCTGCGACGGGGTAATAAGTAAATGTAGCGGTACGTCGAGCTGGATTAAGACTAAATGTACGTTTAGTACCCTTATCGGCTTCGAACCAGGCCAATACCTTATAAATCTCCGGATTACCAACAGCCACATCATGAAATCGTGCATAATAATTGCCATTGACTGTCTTTATAAGAGACCAACTTTTAGCCAATTTCTTTTCTTTCATCTGTTGCGCCACATCCGCATAAGTAATTGCCAAGTCAATCACCACCTATTATTATTGTGCAGGCGTTATCTTCTTCCATCCAAGAGCATCCAAAGTATTTTGGGTAATAGTATGGTCTGCACTGAAAGGCATAAACAACTTGCCGTTATCCTCACGTACCAATCCGATAAAAACCTGTCCGAAGACTGTATCATACATTGCACGAACTTTTACATTCAATCCATTCTTTTCCTGAATATAGTACTTACGATTGGGTATGAGTTCCAAATCTTGAAAATTATTGACAATCAAATCATGAATCTTATACGAGTATCTTACTCGTGTACCACTTCCAGGACCATCACGGTCGATGTATTCATCAATCCGATCACTAATCACAATCACTCGGTTCGTTTCTTCCTCATAACCCGTAACTACACCTTCAAAGGTATGGCGTGATTTAACACGATCTCCTACTTTGAATACATCGGTAACCAATGGCTGTATTGCCTTAGGTGAAAAGCCTACTGCAGTAGGTATGAAACATGTATCAGATTCCGTAAGATTTTGAATTCCTACAATAGTATTTCCATCCTGTGCTACGACTGTAAAGAACTTACCAGGTGTATGTTCATTTTTTCCTGGTACATAAAAAGTTTGTCCCAAATTCCATTTGCTTGTTTGATTTTTCCCCATAATAAACAACTCCTATGAATTATAATGTACTGCCCTAAGCATACGTCTCCCACATATTCTCAAGGCAACACATTACTTAACCATCACAAAGAAGTGACTATATATGTAATTCTTAGATGTAGGAATAAGGTTAAAGTCCTTACGTTGTCGTTTATCGTCACGTACACGGATACTGACATAAGTACCTTTATATTTCTTACTTTTACTTATAGCGTTTACTTTGTACACCTTACCCCGGGTGAAATCACCATCCGGATGTGGCACTGTACAAATCAATAGCGTACCCTTCTCAATGACATCCACTTAATTCACCTTCATTACGATTTATTCTTTCTTGCTTATATTAATATATTATTCAACTGCTATCTGAAATGAACATGATTTCTAAAATAAATTTAAGGCCAAACCTCCGTAAGTATAACAACTCAAGGCAACACCATACTGGAACGTACCCGCGAGCAACTGGGGCCTCTCTCCACATAAACAATAAGAAAAGGAGCCGTAGCTCCTTATGATTTCTTCTCAATTAGCTTCTGATACGTTTCTTCGTTCGATAATATCCATTCAGCACCTGTAACTTTGTCATTGAGTAACTTCACCGCATGATCATCTATAGTGCCCTTAGACATAAGGTAATAACAATTAACTAAGTTCTTTTGACCCATACGATTCAGACGATCCTCGGCCTGTTCATTCAAGTTGAAGTCGTATTCGTATCCTAAGAAGAAGGCTGTGTCGGCTGCAGTTGCCTGAAAAGATGCACCTGACTTGATCACACAAATCAAAACCCGGCATCCATTGTCTTTCTGAAACCCATCCCAAGCTTCATGAAACTCTTTTGGAGTAAGTCCTCCTGTAATACTGTATATACGAACCCCCGAATGTCTTTCGTGTAAGGCTTGTGCAATATATGGCACGGCCTGTCTAAATGGTGTGAAGATTACAAATGGTTTACGCTCTTCGACCAGATCATCTGCCATGTCTAACATAGTCTCGGTAGCTGCTCCGTAAGTATCCAGTCCCAGCACTTTAGGACAAACTAATATCTGCCGCAACCTAATTAACAGACTTAATATACTTGGCGAAAGGATTAATTCCCCATTATCAGTCTCTGCCATTAGTTCCTCAGATAATTCCTTATACACACGTTCTTGTTCCTTGTCCATAATTACGGGAACCGTCTGTCGTATCTTACCTGGCAATTCCTTCAAGTAATCTTCCTTACGCAGGATATCTGCATAATTCCTGATCATACTCCGAAATGCTCCAACATCAGATGGGTTACGTTCAATGCTCTTACCAAATCCAGAGTCAATACGAATACACCATTTATTCACAAACTTCCAATAACTATCGAACTTGGCCGGATCTACAATGCTTAAAGGTCCGAAGAAGTCTATAACTCCTTTACGATAAGGCGTACCCGTTAGCAATATCCGAAAAGGTATACTCTTGGCCAATTGCGTGAATACCTTATATGTCTCTGTCTTGTGATTAAAAAGGCCACTATTATGGATCTCATCAGCAATGAGTCCACCAATGCACATTGGCTCCGTACCAGGGGGTGGGGTGAATTTAGTCTTAGTAGTACCGCTCTCGCTGGAGCCTTTGGACTTTGTCGCTTTCACAAGTCCTGCACGGAGTCCTACTTCCTTTACAAGAGAGTAGTTCGTTATGATGAACTTGTATTTCCCTGTACAGAATTCCTTCCACAAGCCTTCCCGAACTTTAGGAGTACCTACATATACTATGGATGGTTCATCAAACCAAGATAACAACTCTTGTTCCCATACATACATAGCCGACTTCGGACAAACTATAATACAAGGCCAAGCGCCTACGAATAAAGCAGAAAAGGAAGACGTAAGTGTCTTCCCCATTCCCATAGCAAGATATCCCAGGCGTCGGTGACTGATGACCATGTTAGTCGCAACATCTTTTTGATAATCCCGAAGTATATTCCACACCTGACACAATTTACTGTCTGGTGTATGCATCACCTCTAAGATCTTCTCGACTTCCCGGATTTGTTCCTTATCTGCCATCTTTCCACCCCACAACATGAAATAGTGGGCGCTCTGCCAGAATGTGACTCATGATGATACTAATTGTTCCTAACGGTATAACGTAGTTATCAGTGCGGTCAGGATTTTGGAAATAGAACGAATAGATAATAGGCAAGTGTTGTCGCATCATGTATTCTACTAGGCTGCGGAAGGCATCTACGGATTCATAGTAAGCAGTTTCCCGAGCTTCAACGAACTGTGATGCTACAATCTGTGCAGCCATATTCAAGTAAGGTGTTGTAATGACCCAAGTGTCCTGACGTTCAAGGGACTGGGCAGTATCGTTGTTGTTTGTTGGTAATCCATTCTCGTTTGACATTAGTATTTATCTCCTAACGGGTCGCCAGCACCCATATTATCGTACAACGCAGTTATTGCAGGCGGAGTCTTCGGTGCCAGTACCTTCTGTGGCATCATCTGCACCAATTTTAGTGCACCATTAAATACAACTTCATAATAGATGACGGATCCAACCTGATTTACGCTGAACACCTTTTTGAGCACCCTTGGATCTTTGCCGTCATTGCCTCCGAGCTGGCGGATGTATTCAAGCGCTGCCTCGGGTGAGTCTCTAGTTGCTAGATAAGCACCAGCCTCGCCAGTCTTGCCAATAACCAACACAAATACGATCGGATCCCTTTCTAAACCCATTCATATCCCTCCTAGGAATTGTTCCCTTCTGCGTTATTCGAGGCTTAGGACTCGCTTCGCTACCCACACACCCTGGTACGAAGGCCGCATTAGAACAACTCACAATAGTGAGTCATCCACTTTCAACATATTGTAATACTCAACGGCAGCATCAAAGTCTTCAGTATCCATCATTGTTGTGTTGTCACAATTGACCGTAAACCTAGTAGGTTTACCCTCCTCTTTATAGGCCACCAACTTTAAAGTTTCCGAAGCTATCTTACTCTCTGTGAGTATCAATCTTACGAAGTTCATACACACGCTCCTCACTTTTTCGGTACATTCGATTTGCATTCATCTTGTGGAAACCTTCCCGTAGTTGATGCATCCCAATCTACACCAGGCTCTGCAAGCATACGTAGTTCGATTTGTGAACAATCTGCCGCCATGTATTTGGGAGGTGATTCTTCCCCAAAGGTGAATCTCTCCCAGGCTAGCTCTGATTGTATTACCGCATTTATAGCTGCCTTTCTGGGATTCTCCTCCCAAGACTTAGGCATTTTTCTCTTAGGGACGGCAAATATTCTACCCATAGGTTCTCCTTCATCCCTATCCTCTTCGTAGTCTGGTACCGCGCCAATCAATACACCAGTTACCGTAAACATATTCAATCGTACATTCTCCCAAAAGTCATTAGCCATATCCCGGAAGGTTTCCGGATCAGTCATATACTCTTGGAATACAGCATCTACATGTTGCATAATCTCATCAGGAGTCCAGCTTTCGACTCCCTCGATACCCAAGCTTGCCAAGTACGTTCTAATTGCTTCTACAAACATTCAAGTCACTCTCCCTCGTATAGTACTGCCCCTAGTAGGATCTTTGCATGCTCTTCAAATTCTGATTCCAATACGATGTCGCCATTGTCCAGCTTATAAGCAGTTTCCCCTAAATAGATCGGATCACCTGAGTAAGTCGAATGTGCAATTGGTTTCGTGCCATCCTCCTGATGCTCTTGTGGATCTGGTAACCCCTGACTGAATCGATCTAAATCTGGAGCCATTGAAAATCCTCCTTATCTTCTACGTAGTGTATTCTTTCATCATCCAAGCTAAAGAACTTCTGACTACCCGAAGGATAAGCTACTATCACATGGTTCATTTCGATGAGCTCTGCCTTAATCGTACGCCCAACTACTCTTACAATTTGACCTTCGCGGTAGTAAGCTACTAGCATGAAGTTAGGACGGATGATGGCTTTCCAATCGGCACCTAGTATGCCCTGTAACTCTTGTCGATGTTGTTCTACCTCGCTTAACATTTGAAATTCCTCCAGTTGAACTTTCTCATTAAAATCACACATATTATTTGCCTCCTAGGTTTTTGTCAAATAGTAAGAAGTATATACCATGCCGAATGGAATCTCTTGCGTGCTTTTGCCCCGTTTGATACATTCCCCATTGTTTCAACTTATCGTCAGATACAAATCCCTTAGCCTGATGTGCCATCTGGTTGTAGTACAGAATATTCCACATGACTTCACATAAGAACTCAATTACACCGACTAACCGCAAAGTATACACTTCGCTGTTCTCGTGACGACTTAATTTATGACTGTACACACGATAGTTCTCATATATTACCATCGTAGGTTTGACATCGGTGAATAGCTTATCAATTTCCGACCAGCCATTTGCCAATGTCTTAGCTTGTCCCCAAGCCGCCAGTTTACCGTTCTCAAAAACCGACCATCCCGTTGTCTCACCTGGATCCAAACATAGTAGGCGCTCTGGAGGTACAAAATCCGTACCTCGTCTCTTCACCAATAGTTCTGCGAACGTAATTGCCATCCTATCTGTTACCTCCCTTTCTACGCGACTTTTCCCACACATTGAAGGCGTCCTCGTTGTGCACAACTCTTGCCCGCCCGTTGCCGGACACTTCTACACGCCATCCGCGTTGAATACATCTTTGACGGATCTGGCGTAACACCTTCTGATGACGACTTCTTACGTTCTGGGTCACAGTTCCCAGCTCTTCTGCTATAGCTGACAGAGTGAGTCTTTGTGCCTGAGAATGTTCCCGTCCGAGTTCGAAGAAGTACTGCAACTCCAGCTCTTTCCATCTTTCCAAATCCAATCCAGACGTACTCTTCATACTGCATTCGTTAATACTCGGTACGATGCATTGATAAAAGAGTTCATCTAATTCCGCCGAATTAATTACGTCATCAAATTCCTGTGCTGCGAATGGATCATCGATCATCTCATGTTTATTCATCTGATCGCCATTGCCTACACTGGAAGGCTCATCTATGTAATCCAAGAAGCCCTTTGCCTTCCCTTCGAATGCTCGATTTTGTTTACCCCAAGCCATCCGGATTTCTGTCTCAATGCAGAAGCATGCGAAGTTGGCGAAAGGCACTTCTTTATCAACTTGGAATTGTTCCGCAGCCTTGAGTAAGCCAATGCAGCCATTCTGATACTTGTCCTGAGAGAAGCTACCATACTTCTTAAGTACTTGTGTAACCAATCTCAAGTTCAATACCACAATGTCATTACGAATTTCTCTACGAATGTCTTCCAGCTCTAACCTAGCTGCAAGTTCCTTACCACGAATCAGCCAATTTGTCTTATCGACGATCTCCTGAATCTTAGGATCACGTTGACGTGCAACTTTCTCCTCCTCAATTAACTGTGCTACACGTACCTCAGAAACTTTCTCAGCCACATTAACTTGTTTACTCATCGTCAATTCCTCCGTAGTCCCACTGCACTTTGGCGTGGATATTATTTTGTTGTATGAATGTCTTTCTTATTTATATCTTTATTATAACCGATAAAATACAATAAAGCAACAAGTTTCTTAAAGTTGCATACTCAAATAAATTTGTCTGGATACTTGTCCATAAATGCTTCCGACCGAGTGATAATCAACTCCACTTGATCAGTAGTTAGCTCACGCGCATCCTTCTCACGCTGTAGATTACATAAGTTATGAGTACACGCTACATTAGTGAGGCAGTCAAGCCCACCCATGACCACGGGAACCAAATGGTCAATATGAAGTCCTGCCCCACTAATATCCAGTATAGGTTGCGCACATATGTAACAAACTGGCTGTGTAGCATCAATGAATACCCCATCTCTTTCAATAATCATAGCGCGCGTATACGGAATTCCTTTGTTTGTCGACAAGCTGTCACGTCTTTTTGCATGAGCCTTCTGCATGACCTTCTTGCCTGCCTTAGTTTGCAGATATTCTTTATGCCTAGCAGTTACAATATCCTTGTTGTCCTGATAGTACTTTCGTGCATGTGCCTGCTTGATATCCTTGTTCTCCTGATAATACTTCTTGTAGTTGCGTCTCTTCTTCGTACGTTTGTAAGATCCCGCAGCTTTCTGCTTTTGACATTCTTTACAACTCCCCGAAGTGTTAGTCTTGCTACTGGAGTTCTTATTAAACAGATAGAATTTCAACACATGACCACACGCACCACAACGTTTGTAACCTTGACGTACAATAGCAGTACCTTTCTCAACTTCCCCTAAGTCGTCAGGACTTATTACATAATGCTTCTGCTCCATAGTACCCATAGTAACTCCAGCGTCAGCAACACGCTGAAGCATCATGTTCTGTTGCTCAGTCAATCCGGCTATCATCACTGTTCCTCCTCGATTATAATGTATGGCCTCTCTCCGCCTAGTACCACAAAAAGCCAGATCCCCTAAGGAACCTGGCGCTTGTATGTGGGTAAATTATTCCGTTACTTGCTCTTCAGTAGTCGCTGGAACTACATCAGCTTCAGGTGTTTCAGTTGCTTCTGCTTCAGCCGGCACTTCCTCAGGTTTAAATGTGAAACCTTTCAGTTGCTCGATCAAGCTTTTGAACAGGTCAGCATTTTCCAGTGCTTCTGCAAATTTTGACAATTTGTCGATAGCTTCTGCATATTTCTCGGATTCTGGTTTCAAGGACTTCAGTGCGCTCCAAACTACTGGATAGTCAACACCAAGTTCTTTCGCAATTTCAGAACGCTCAACACCTTGAGCAAACCGACGACGAATGTACTCGGAACGAGAGATTGTTTCTTTTTCGCCATCTTCTTTTGTCCATTCCAACTCATGACGTTGCGAACCGCCTTCGCCATCTTTAGTCAAGGAATAAACCACACCATAAGACAGGCCCAACACTTTAGCAACATCGCCACGGGATACACCAGCAGCTACACGTTCTTTGATCCAAGTGTTACGATCTACTTCAGTTGTTTCAGGCGCTGTTTGACCTTCTTCAAGAACAACTACTTCGTTGTCGATCAGAAGCGTTTCAGAACCATCTTCAGCTTTGCCGTGGGAAACCACATGACCATCAGCAGTTACATTGATCTTGGAAACAGATGCACTACGTCCACGAGTAGATGGTTCAGCATCGTTTGTCAAGTTAACTGTAGCACCGTAAACTGTGCGGTAGTTAATATCGAATTTCTCAGAAATTTCTTTCCGTCCCAGGTTGTTCTTTGTGAATTGTTCACGAATGAACTCGGATTTGGACACTTCTTGTCCTTCAGCGTTATGCCATACACGTGTATCAGTAGCTTCAGCCGCAGCTTCTTCAGCTGTTGGAGCCGAACCATCGAATTCCGTTTCTTGTACTTGACCTTCAGCAGTGAAGTCCTCTTGATATACAGTTCCTTCTGCTTGTACTACTTCTTGTTCAACCTCTTGATCTTTGCGCTTTGCCATTTCAATTCCTCCTAAGGATGTATATTGGAGCGATCATTAACAGCTTGTCGCTCTTATAATTATATTATATTCAGCAAGCAAACTAAATGTACATGATTTAGAAAAGATTTTTCAAATATATTTTTTAGTGTAGTCCTCGAAAGACCCTCACGGAAATACTGCGGCAAGCCAGAATCAAAGCACCCACACCCTGGTACGAAGCATGCGAAGCATACTAGATCTTTCCAAGATCTACCCTAGCTTGGAACTCCCACGCAAGCAACGTCGGCCTCTCTCCGTAAACCCAAAGAGCATGTACAGCATAAAAATCAAAAGCTATATAAATAAGGAAATGAGGCAGCTGCAGTTAGGTGCTTCTCCGAATTTATTTTGCAAGATATAGTCCATTTCAAAATTATTTTGAATAATATATAAATATACGAAAGCATCACTCTGCAAAGGAGGTGATTAAATGGAAGCTGCTAAAGTATATAGTTCAACGAGCAATTTCAAGAATAATGGCGAGTGTACAGCTGAAAGTGAACTAGAAACCAAAATGCTTGGTGCACCAGTGGATCCAGAACTGCATAAGCTGTTTAAGATGGAAGCGCTTAAACGTAATGAATCCATGCAAGAAGCAATTAGGCACGCGGCACTGATGTATATTTCGGCTGGGGGAGGAAATACCTAATGTCAGTTAATCAAGCTACTGATCCAGTAGCCGAATTGATGGCATCTGTAGGTATTATGAAACCTAACAGTGCCAGTAAAGAAAAACCAAAAGATCTTATGAAGTTGGATGCGTTATTAGATGATGTCAACTACGTAATGGAAGAAAAGATCGACGGTTGTCACTACTTGATGGCATCTCATAGATTCTTTAGTTCTAAGAACGTAGAGAAGACTAATAACTTTCCGCATCTGAAGAACTTTTTCATGCAACTGCAAATGTACAACTTGATTCTGGATGGCGAAATTCACTTTCCAGGTAAAACAAGTCAGTATGCTACACACGCTACTGGAGGTAATCCAGAATCATCTATTCAGTTCCAACAACAGAATGGTTGGTGTCATTACACTATCTTCGATATATTGCGTACACCGAAAGCTAACTGGTTAATTCGCAATACGTATGAAGAACGTCGCAAGACACTTAAGTATTTCTATGATACATTTATTGTAGGAACTGCAATGGCAGAATATATCCACTTAGTGCCGATGGTTACTGATAACAAGCGGGAATATTTGGATAGGCTATTAGATTCTGGTTTAGAAGGCGGAGTACTTAAACGTTTGGATAGTCATTATCATATGGGTAAGAAACCTATGTGGCAATGGATGAAGATCAAACAAGATGATGAGTCAGATCTCGTTATTATGGGATTCGAGCCAGCATCAGTTAAGTACACAGGTCCAAATGCTGAGACCTGGCCTTACTGGATGGAGATTAATGGTGTATCTGTTCCTGTAACTAAATATCACTATAATGGTTGGATAGGGAAAGTAGTTATGGGAGCTTATGTAGATGGTATATTAATTAAAATCTGTACAGCATCAGGTATGTCAGAACCAGTACGACAACAGATGACAGATGACCCTGATGCATTCATTGGTAAAGTAGCACGCATTACATTCATGGAAAAGACAGAAGACGGATATCCACGACATCCTAGTTACAAGAACCTCCATGAAACAAAACAAGCAGCAGAATGTACGTGGGAATTTTAGTGGTCAGGGGAGATTGATAAGTGACCGATATTAAGCATGCGCGAGATCGGATTATTAAAGCCATGCGTTCTTATGTAGACCTAGGTCTTCCTATTATTCCTCTCTGTGCACATGATCATGAGGGATACTCTGAAAAACATAAGACGACATGCAGAGCGGCAGGCAAAATTCCACTCATCAAAGGTTGGCGTGAGCAGGAAACAACAACTACAGCACAGTTAGGCGCTTGGATTAAAGAGTTTCGTAATTTGAATGTCGGATTGCCTCTTGGTAAAGCATCAGGATTTGTCGGTATTGATATCGATGGAGCCATGGGCGAAGATATGCTGCTGGAGATTTCCGACGGTGATGTTCCTGACACTTGGGAATATGTTACTGGAGCTGGTAGACGTCTATTATATACAATACCAGTAGGAATGGAAACAAAGAAGTTCGTTAACCCTGGGGAGGGTGTTCACGAAGAGTGTTCAATACTCGCAGAGGGACAACAAACAGTATTACCGCCTTCCATACATGCAACAGGTAAAGTATATGAATGGGCCGAAGGATGTTCACCCGATGATATGGATTGCGAACCTGCACCGGATTGGTTGTTAGATCTCATCCGACTAGAAGCAAGACCCAAAAGACCTGGTACGATTGACTTTACAGCACCAGGTGGTCCGGTCCTTGAGGAATTACTGAAGGGCGAGTTCGAAGTTAATCCTATCATTGTGTCAGATACACTACTTCCTTCAGAATTTTCGGAGTATGTGGATATCGAGTTTGATTCTCGTGTGCCTGACACAGGTTATGTGGGTAAGGCAGCCAAGACGCAAGAAGACGACAATGCAGTTACACCAGAAGATCTCACGCAGCGTATTACCTCAGGTAACCGCGATAATGAGATGACACGTATTATCGGAAGCTTCTGTGCAAGACTTCGATCACTAGGTAAGGATTACATCATGGTTATGGCTAAAAACCACAATCAGCAGTTCTGTGATCCGCCGCTAGATGATTTCGCAATTGAGTCCAAGGTGAACTACTTCTGGGAACGCGAGCAGATGAAGTCGTCACACTTCCGTAATGGTTCAATTGAAGGTGAAGCTAAGAAAGTATTTGCTCCGAACCAGATAGCTAATACCGCCATCAACTTACTAGAAAATGATGGATATTGCTTGAAAGTCGATGCTGAGCAGTCAGTTATCTGGATGACGAAGAAAACTCATGGTCCTTGGATTCCAATGGATACTAAGTCAGGAATGTTTCAAGGATTTATTCGTGATGCATTGAGTAATCCAGAATATGGTGGCGATGGTCAGTGGACGACAGTACGTCATTACCGAGATGTAGCACACTCATTCGCAATTGAATTACGTATGTCTGGACGTATTTGGAAAGTAGATACGCACAATACAGATACGCAGACGATTGATGCATACAAACACATTCCACTTGCTGGTGGTAAGTTATTGGATTGGAAAACAGGTGAAGTGCATCCTTGGGATCCAGAAACAAACTTAACATATGTATTGCCTGTGGAGTATGATCCAACAGCTACTTCTCCAGTCTGGGATGCCCGCTTAAAGGAGTGGTTGCCAGATGCTGGTTCAAGGAATATTCTACAAGAGTTCGTTGGGTATTCGCTCATCCCTTACATGGGATTCGAGAAAGCTCTTTCAATACAGGGAGAGGGAGCAAATGGTAAGTCTTTATTTCTCGAAACAATTCAGGGCTTACTTGGATACCAGGTTGTTGATTCGATCAGTATGGGGACATTGTTCGGCCGCTTTGGGAGTGCTTCACTCTTGGGCAAAATCCTTAATATTGTCAATGAAGCGGGCAGCGACTATCTTCGCGGAAATCATGCAGACACTTTCAAAAATTTGGTGTCAGGTGGACGAATTAAGGCTGATGTCAAGAACCAATCAGCACTTACGTTCAACAACACGGCCAAGTTTATATTTGCATCAAATCACGACATCAAGACAGGCGATAAATCCGAAGGTTGGCTTCGTCGGTTACTCATCGTTCCGTTCGAGCAGGATTTCCGCGATAGTAAGGTCCCGAAATTCGAGATAATGCAGGAGCTCAGATCTGAGTATCCTGGTATATTCAATTGGGCACTTGAAGGTTTACGACGGTTGATTGCAAATCAAGCATTCAGTGAATCCGAGTCAGCGAATCGTAAGAAGCAAGCCTATATCCAAGAAAACGATATCACGGCAGACTTCTTTAGTAACTGCTTGGAAACCTTCGACTTGGCAAGTGCAAGTCCAGATGGCAAGATTGTACGTTCTGGTACACCATCAGGAGTAGTTAATATGCTATTCTCCTTGTGGGTTGAGTATCGTGAATCATCTGTACAGAAGAAAGTTGATCATCTGACCAAGTATCTTGAGAAGAAGCGTTCATTGTCTAAAGCAAGAACAACTCATACCTTATATGTTAAGAAGGCAATGACAGAATGTTGGATCGGTTTACGACTTAATATCCGTGATACAGGCTTCTTAGAATTACTCATTCAGGAACCTCTATTGAAGTATGGTGAGCTTAAAGAATATGCCACAAAGCAGCTCAATGACATTGACCAAGCTAGTGGTTATGTGGAATCTGGTAAGGTAGTGGATGTTTCACCTAACATACCGAACTCCACAGCGAACTAATTCATAATTTATAATTAGGAGTGCCCAGTAGTGTGCGTTGGCCAGGCATACAACGGCACTCCTTATTTTTTAAGTATGCCGGAGACAATATTTGAGGAGGCTAATGTTCGATGAATGGTCGTAGAATATACATTCCTAGAAGCGAAATGCCTGATGCCTTAACTGTCACCCCTTATATCAAAAGTGTAATCGAAATGCGTAGTGTGTATTCTAACTTGACTGACCGGGAGTTTGTTGATTGGTATCATCGCAAGTTCAAAATGCGGAAAGATGATCTGGAGCACCTCATGACTAAATATCAGCTCCACAGAGACAAGCTTGGGTAAAAAGTCGCTAGGTCAAAGAAACATGAAGTATCGATTACACATGATCATATGTCTTAAAATACTAAATGTGCCATTAGCAAACAACCCACACAGCATGGAATTACACACCTTAGAACAGTTGTGTCTTTGGCATGGTTTAGATATCGAAATCCTAAAGGAGCGATTACCATGAAACTGACAGACGAACAATTAGAGTACTATGGACTGGCCTTTGAACACGTAAAGAAAGCCGCTGACATGACGTTTATTCAATTTATCAATGCTGTAGAGAACGACGACATACGGGTTTCCTTCTACTCCAATAGTAGGGAACAATCAGCATAAATAAAATGTATCAAACAATCTGCAAAGATTATGTACATTGCAAAATAACTTTGAATAATATATTAATATAAGAAAGAGATCACAGAGGAGGAATTTACAATGATTGGTCGATTAAATGTACAAAAGCGTTCATTGTATGTCTTTAGTTGGCAATTACTTCGGGTCAACTTGGATTTCTCAACGTTGGAGACTTGTAAGAAGTCAGTGGCTAAATGTGCAACACATATTGAAGATGCGCCGAATAAGACGATGGCACTGTATCGTGTCGTTAATTTGTATGCTGCAACTGTAATGGGATTTAACGGACAGATACAAAAACGTTTGAAAGCTAATGATGGACGTACTGATTATGAAGTCAAAGACTTAGCTTTACGGTCACAATTCATTCAAGCAGTCCGTGAAGAACTTAGTTTATGGTATGCTTCCGTAGACAAGACAGATGAGTCTTTTAGAGTGAATCAAATGAGTCGCATCAATGAACTCAAAGAAGCGCAATTGAAAGATCTTCTAATGGTTCATAGCGACTTGCGCAAACGTTGGCTTAGTGCGAATAAACGTACGTATGACATTCGTCGTGACGAACTGTCGGAGTATTTGTCAATGTTAGAGAAAGAACTGGCATCGAGACATGCAAGGTATAAGAGTGCTTTTACAGACAAACCTAAAGAGGAAGGAGTAAGCTAACACACAAAGCTGTACACTTATATGGCTGTCATCTTGGGTTGCATATGCGGTATTCTGTATATGTTTAGTCGTAAAATCAAGAAAGTAATTTGTGCACGTAAAGGACATAAATGGAAACGTAAACGTCGATATCTGAAATGTAGAAGATGCGGTAAACGTCATGCACATTACACAGCAGTACAACCCGATCGCAAAAACAATTTGAGATAGGAGTGTTATGTATGAATAACAAACCGAATCGTCCATTAGAGTCGACCGATCTGGATTATCCGGCAGAGTTGGTTTATCAACGAATTGCTGAATTGCGTATGATGCAAATGCGTTGCTTTAAACAAGGCATAAACTTACCAGATGCAGAACAATTAGAGTTAGGTACCTGCTTGGATAGGATCGTTAATAATCAGTGGGCAAAAGCTATACTGTACAACAAGTCGTTCTTTGCACATGAAAGTAATGACGTTGATTGGCAGCATGAAATATGTGCTGATCTGGAAGACTTGAGGAGCAATGAACAATGAATCTAATCTTTGGACTGTTATTCTTTGTAGCTGTAGGCTACTACCTCAAAGAAGGATTCAAGATGAAACCTAAAGATCCAGAAGATGCACCTAAGTGGTGGTGGTTTGTAAATTGGAATCGTGATAACGATAACCACGGCGGTGATAACAAATGACCAAAGAAGAACGAAAGGATTATACACGATCGGCAATCATGGACTGTCTCGGGTTAGGATACAGTCCGCACTCCATATTAGATATGCTGGAAGACGATGAAGATGCTGATCCGGAGATGGTACAGGAATTCAAGAATGCTGTTGAACTTGGATTGGACTAAACACGAACGAACCAGGTGGTGGGTGGAAGCGCAGCACAGTCTTCCGCTCGCTATCTGGCAAATCACAGGAGGCAAAGTGAATGCAGAACTTAGATCAGGCAAAGTACCAATTAGCCCATCTATTAGGTAGAGCGCAGTTTCTGGCATCTATGATTAACTTGAACACACAAGGATATGCGGACGTAAGATTCAGTCCAGATCATCTCAATATAGATTGTGACTTTGCTCCCACGCGTGCAGATTATGACACTCGACTGAACCCCGTAACGAGGGAATATATTCAAGTGGGAGAGTTCCTCCGCACAGGTATTGCACCGTTCTACGGTACCAAAGAGGAGAAAAGGGTCTGGAAAGAAACCCCTGGTGATTGGTATGATCCTCTGCCTATAATATTAAGAGTTATGTCCCAGTTGCGGAACTATAACGCCGTGCTGGAGAGCTTCCTTACGGATAAAGGTTTCGATTTAGAAAAGCATCCTAATGTTCGACCATATGAACAAACCATTAAGTACACAGTCTATGACTTGAGAGGAGGTGAATAGGTTGAGGGATCATATCAAAGCTCGTGCAATTAAAGTAGCACAGTTCGTCATTGAGACAAAGGTGACTATTCGTCAAGCTGCGACTCACATTAAGGTGGCTCGATGCACTGCCCATCTAGATCTTACAAGCCGTATATCCGCGATCGATCCAGAGATGGCTACACAAGTACGGCGCATCTTAAGTTATAATGACAGTGTTAAACATATCCGTGGTGGAGAGGCTACACGAAGAATGTGGCAAGGCAAGGTAACTAAGAAGTGGAAAGCTGCTGTGGATAAAGAGTTCGCGGACTACATGTTTAAATAATTCATAAAGGTGGAATCATTCTAATGCCAGTTGATTACAGAATCCCATTCTCCGGTTATATCCCTTCCAAGAAAGACTTCCGAGACGTTCGTTATGGTTTGGCAAAAGGTGTTGATCGCTTTGTTCCTAAGAGCTTCATGCCTAAAAATCTCGACAAATTGGTCATCAATAAGCAAACTTACGGCAACTGTGTAGGCCAAGCTGGACGCATCATCAAAGTGCTTCAAGAATGGCGAGATGGTTCTAACATGAATGCTAACTTGGACTTCTCACCAGACTGGCTGTACAATGAATGTAAGTTCCAAGAGACCCCTGATACACGACAACAAGAAGGCACTGAGCCTCGTCTTCTTATGAAAGTCCTTCAAAAGCAGGGAGCTGTGCAACAGAAATATTTCCCAACACTTAAGAAACAGGATCTTACAATCTTGGCAACTCATCCACAGTTAGAGGACGCAACTAAATATAAAGTGGATGCTTATGCTGAGATCTCTACATTGGTGGAAGCTAAACAAGCCATGTACTATGAAGGACCGATCGTAGCAGCAGGTTTCATCTTTGAGAACTTCGCCAAGAGCACAGGACTCATCGGGGTAGAAGAAGGGGCCTATCTTGGAGGACATGCTTATGCTATGGTCGGCTGGGATGACAATCTCACATATGAGTACCCAGTGATTGGCAAGCAGAAAGGGCATGTAGCTATCGTAACCAGTTGGGGAGATTCTTGGGGTCTCCATGGAGTTAGCTGGGTTCCTTATTACATGTTCACATATCGTAATCCGGATACGCAGATTCCATTCTTTACGGAAATGTGGTCTAGCTTGGATATCCGTACATCTGATGTGGGTATTCCAGATGAAGCAATCAAAGAAGGTTTCGAAGTGCTCGAACTCAAAATCGGATCTTCTACGGCTTCAGTAGATGGAAAGCTAATTCCGATGGCAGCTCCGCCTATTCTTTATGGAGGATCCACACTCGTTCCATTACGTTTTGTTGCGGAACAACTAGGATTAAACGTATCATATACCGCATCTACCAAGATAGTACGTTTAACACGCAAATAGTTCAAGAGGCTCTAGCATCGCGGAACCATACATCCAAGATGCTAGGGCTTTATTAATCCACCCACCCTGGTACGAAGGAGCTGTTTAACATGGAACCTGTTAATGCCTCAGCGTCACCTAATGCAAGGAGATTACTGCAGTATTTGTATAGTCTAAAGGGTAAGAACATCTTATCAGGACAGCATAATTGGATTAATGATCCATTTGGTGCAATGTACGTAGTACAGAAGGAACAAGGTGATTTCCCTGCTATCCAAGGTCTGGAGATAGGATGCTTTGAACCATCTTATACTTATGCCCGGTATACTGGTTATCTGCAAGCCGTTGTAAATGCAGCGATAAGTGCGTGGAACCATAATCGTATACCTGTGATTACATTTCACCAATCTTATCCTTGTTCGACCGTCGCCAAGACTTGGGCAGGTGTTCAAAGGGCGACGACTGACTTTGAATTCGAACAGGTAGTAACTCCGGGAACAGATGCCTATGTTGCTTGGAAAGCTGAGATCGACCTCATACTTGGTTATCTAGTACAACTTAGAGATCTCCGTATACCATTTGTCTTCCGACCTTACCATGAGATGAATGGTCAATGGTTCTGGTGGGGTGCGAAAGATAACTTCAATAAGCTCTGGGATAACATCTATTCCGTGTTCGTAGAAGAATACTCCATGCATAATGTACTCTGGATGTGGAATCCTAATGTCCCTACAGGTTATCAAGATCCTAAGACAGGGATAACGGTATTTGAGTACAATGATCCTCGCACGTTTCCTGGAGTAGATAAAGTTGACATCCTCGGTGCCGATATATACTTATCAGCGGGTGCCGTTTCTTATAAGCAACACTATCATGACGATTTAGTTACACTGGCTGGAGGGAAGATCGTTGCTATTGGTGAGAATGGTCGATTGCCATCATCGACAGTGCTAAACACGCAGAAAGAATGGTCATGGTTTATGACTTGGCCAGACTATTGGACACAAGAAGGAAACACACCGGTGACAAGGACTGAGACATTCTTAGATCCTCGTGTGTTAACCATGAAAGAAGTATTTATTCCGGAGGTGTAACATGATTAAATATGCTGGCATACAGGTCAAAGTGCTAGAACATATCAAAGTACTGGATAAAGAGTTGGCGAATCTAGATCAAGCGGAAACACCATATGGATCCCAATACCCATATAAACTAGCATTGCTGCAAGCTAAGTCAGATGCCATGATAGCATTGTCCAATACTTGCGCGTTAGTATACACTTAAGGAGGGAATACGATGTTAGCTACAAACAGTAAAGAAGTGCGTACAAAATATGTACAACAACAGGATATAGGCGAAGACTGGGCGACTGTTAAATGGTCTCCTCTTGACGATGAAATTAATAAGGCATTAGATGAACTCGATGGTGCCACGGTGCTGGAGATTAAGATGATAGTTGTCAAGGAGTATGAGATGGGGCCAAATCGCTTAGGGGCCTTAATTACTTATATGCCGAGTATGTTTATGATTGGTAAGAAAGGATGATATTGTGTGAGAAGAGGTCCAAGATCTTGGTATCGTGTAACATATAAAATAATGACTGTTGAACAAGTAGGATTCCTTGCACGTGAAACACAAACGACCGTGGAGAATGCTACATCGTATTTCTCAAGTCGAATTATCAAGCCGAGCATCAAACTGGAGAAAGAAATCTTGTCTGTACTGCATGGACAACATCCGGGAGCACATGCTATCCACATTGTAGCCATTGTAACCACAAACTAATAGGAGGTTAATACATGTTAGATTTAACGACCATTGGTGTCGTTGGAGATGGTGTGACTGACAACCATGCCATCATCCAAGAGGCCATCAATTCAAGTGAACACACAGTATTTACTTTGCCTGCAGGTGAATTCAGAGTAGGTAAGACATTGCAGATTCCAAGACGTGGGATCACTATTATCGGTAACTATCATGGACGTAAGGAAGAGCACGCTACCATCATCAAGTACACTGGCAATAACGACTTGTTCAAACTTGGAGGAGCAGATACGCCAGCATTCGGAGGGATCCAAGGATTCAAGCTACAGAACCTGTCATTAGTCTGTGACAGTTCCATGAAAGCATCCTTAGAGAACCCATACTCCAAGTCAGTAAGTCGCCACATGTACAATCTGACAACGGCGGCAATAGCAGATTATCGTGGTGGAGGCTTACTGTTCGAGAACGTACAGATCGAACGCTTTGAGATAGCCATTTACGGAGAACAGAGCGACATCAATCGATTTACTAACTGTAACTTCTTCTACAATAAGACAGGGCTAGAGTTCTACACTGGAAGCGATCAGATGTCAGTCAATGGATGTTACTTCTTGGGTAATGACCGTTCCGTGTACCTAGAAGGTGTTGCTGGAGCAAGATTCAATGATTGCCAGTTCGTCAAAGAAGGTGCAGCATCAGAGACTCCAATACAGTTAGAAGGATGTAAGTCCATTCGCTCAGCCGGGTGTTGGTTTGAAGGTTTAGGTAAACTTGGTGCAACAGTACCAGCTTACGTATCTATAGGTAAATCAATGGAATGTAAAGATGTATTCTTCCGGGATAGCACGCTAGCTATCGGAGACCCTAACACAGATGGTAGTCCAGTATGTAATTATTTCGTAACCATCAAGAAGGGCAAGAAGATATTGATCGATGAGGTCGGCGGGTATCCTAAGAACCTTAAACAATTAGTGCTGTTGGCAGCCAGCGATTACAAACAAGCTAGTGTTACGGTAAGAGCACACCTAGACTTCACATATCCAGCTGGAGGGTATATTCGAGAAGAAAACACAGTCACTGAAGTAGCATCCACAATAACTAACTACTGGCAGTTGTCAAAGAATTGGGGATCTGGTATACAAATGCAAACATTGGGACAGGAAGAGGAGGAAGAAATATGATCAAGACATTTACATGGGAAAGGTTCTCAGAGCTAAGTGACAGTATCAGTGCATTGGAGCTCAAGTTCATCTTCAAGGGACTAACACTGTCCCTAGGTCAGCCACAATTGACTTTGGAAAATCCTACTACAGGTACGACATATGTAATAAGTGGCAATGAATTTACAGACACAACGTCGCAGGATGCAGTAGGTAAAGCTCCTGAGGATGTAGAGCTCCATGAGCAGAAGATTGCATTAAGGAAGATTCCACGTGGTGATGAACTTACCGTATGTATTGTTGATCCGATTATGCGTAAGTTACAACTATACCATAACCCAAGTAATTACTTCTTCGAGGTGCAACTATGCAGTGAGAAAGAAAACATGCAATGGGACAAGATACACGGAGAAAACAACAGCATGAGGAAACGTATCGAGGAGTTAGAGCAACATCTCATGGAGCTCGAACATGTAGAAAAAGAACGGGCACATACGGAAGAGTTGCTGGATACACTTACAAGACAGCGGGAGCATGCCGAAAGTGAGTTGACTAGACACAAAGAGGAACTCGCATCCGTGAAGCACCAACTCAAGAAGAACGAAGAGTTGTACGCAGAACAATTAGAACAGTCAGAGCCTCCGGCAGTACAAGATGCTCAATTGCCTGGTGCGTTGGACCTAAACTGGCAAGCACAGGATATCTCGTGGGATGAATTCATGAAACTTATAGAGCCAGGAAACCCAAGACTTAAGATTCATCCAAAATCACATTGGCTGTCAAGATCACAAATGCTCGCGGAGGATTCGCAAGGGAAATACTACAACGTATATGTACCAATATTGAAGAACACACGAACAACACTTAAGAGACCAGCGGACTTCTAAAAGCTGTTCACTACGTACCAGGTTGTGGGTTGGCTGCGAAGCTATTGTTCGTTTGCCTTAAGGTTTAATTAGTTATTAAGGGGTTCCGCTTTGCTTGGTATGCTCTGCAATAGACACTTGAATCTGTTTAGCTATGGGTTCTTGTGTCTTTCTTTATGGCTGTTGAGTTTAACAGTTTAAACGCTTACAGGGCAATTAGTGTTTGACTGATTTCAATATTATTTTGAATGAAAAAATATCTTGAACGTATCTCCTCGTTGATATATATAGGTTTTTTCAATATTTCATTATTTCAATAAAATTAACTAGTGTATATAAATGATGAAAGACTATAAATAATACCTATCTATACGTCTTATAGCGAGTAAACCTATACGGGCTTATAGGTGGGCCAATATAGATAGTAGTTAATTATATAGTCTTATAGTCGTACACGGGGGGTCTACTTTATAGTCTTATAAGAGATAATTAAAAACGAATTTTAGGGGGGCGAAATCCTGTTATTTTGAAAAGGAGAGAGTGAGAGGCTTATCTCCGCTTACTTAGAGTAAGAGGAGATAAGATGTGCATTCCAGATTTTTCAATTGTGCAAGATTTCAAACCTTGAAAAGGATGAAATCTGCTGCGCTTTGTGATAAAGGGGTATCTGCGTACTTAGGATCCGATTTGATGCGCTCAATCGCACGACGTCGCACTGCTTCCCTGTATGTCTTACCTATAAATTCCATTGTGGCTGGGTTATTATGTCCATATTTTGCATTTATTTCCTCTAACGTAGAACCTTTACCAACTTCACGCAATACATCAAACTTCAAAGTGTCCACGCGGATCCTACTCCTTGACCACGCTAGATTCTTGTGGTGATAATCAAATAAGTCTCCGTTCTTATGCACCACATATGGCAGTTGGTAATCATTAGGCAACCATAGCCTAGCTACTAGCCTAGCAACTTTCTCCCAGCGCAATTCTCCATCTTCATGTCGTAATCTCACTTGATGGTTAGCACTACCACGCATCGTCCTGCCTTTAGGACTAGTCATTAGGCCGTCCTCTCGGATCTTATATCCTGGATAACCAAGGACATCCAATGACTTCCACTCCATCTTTGGTTCCATAAATTGTTCCATGTTTCATCCTCCTCCTATTTATATAATATTCCAATAGTATTTAGAAAGGACTATGGAGAGAATATTTATTTATTGTTTAAGTTACCTGTCGAACTTCCAGATGGGACAGCAATCGCGGATCATTGGTGACAAGCACCAGCCCACCCCTGGTACGACTGTTTGGGATAAATGCGAAGCGTTTTATAGGGCAGCAGCAACCTCCTGAATAGATAAATGGAGTTGGTTTTATAGGGCATCAACAAACCGCCTCATGCAAGTGTGGGAGGGAGCGCCGGAAATTGCGAAACGCCATGCGTTTTATAGCCCTAATTGGCTGGCGGAGATGGGCCCACGATGTTTCGGGCGGTTGTAGTATGTGGTTTGAACCAGGAGGGAAAGATTGTGACTATTGTAGGCCGAAACAAATTTAATATCAACTGTTGATTTCTTATAAAAAGTGTTGTATAATAAATTATAAGCATTAATAAATCATTCTAAAGGAGCGACTATTATGGAAAACAACAAAGTAACTATGGACATGCTGGAGGAGTTTCTGCGGGAGACTTTTGAATTGGATATCACTGTGTGGGATATCTACTCCACGCGTAATGCACTCGACGTATTGAATGGATACTACCAACAAATCGGTGCTGAGTGGGCTAAGGTCGTTGATGAAGAGGATGAGTTGGGTCTCGTACAGTTCCTGGCACAAATCTCGGAGTTCTTACACTTCCTGTTTGACCAATATTCCCTCCTGATTGATGAGGCACCTGAAGTTCTTGTTGGTGTGATTCCTGGACCTGAGACTGAGACTCAGAAGCCGGACGTGGAAGATGATGGCACGCCACTGGAGTTGGAACAAGTTGGCGACGATCTAGTTGTCCGTCCCATCATTAAGATAACACCACAGGAGTTCGTCATGGACTATGCTGTGTGGGCTGCTGTCCAGATGAACTTGATGGTGGCTAAGCCAAATGAGATGGGCTTAACAACAGATCCCACCAAGACGGTGTGGGCGATCCTCCCAGAGGAGTACATGTACAGGTTCTTTACGAAGAGTCGAGGGGATATATCCAAGAACACCCTGGAACGATTCTTCAGTCACTTCTATAAGGGGGACAAGGTAACAGAGGCCGTGATGTATGTCCTCAAGAAGGAGTAAGGTGCACACAACTGAAAAGTTCCGAAGCAGCGCCCCGTATAGCGAAACGCGGGGCGTTTTATATGGCCTTCTAGTGGGCCTGGAGATATGCCAAAGATGCTGTCCTGGGGCTTTCCGTGTGGGCTGGGTGTTTCTGCAATTAACGCGTTCCTCGGGGAAACTATTGGGCCGATTGTGGGAACAAAAAGAGGACCCCTAAGGGTCCTAGTGCTCTCGTACCAGTGGGTGGGTTATTGACCTATGCGCCAGCCCGAAGGTGCTTTGCCTGTATTAATGACCAAGTACTCGTCCTCCTTCCAGTTATCTGAGAAGATGCCGTACACTTTATCGCCCACTTCTGGCTTCTTGCCGTTAAGAATGTACTGGTCCTCGAAATTGAGCTGTCCTGGCACATCAACTCCTTGTGCCACGCTATATTTGCCGTAGTGGTCCTGCACATCCACCTGTTGTACGTTGTATTCTCCTACTTGTAGGCCTAAAGCCAGAACTAGTGCTGATATCATGCCTCATCTTCCTCCTCAGATTTGGGATGTAGTACAGTTACTTGTTGTACTCCTGGATTTTCCAGTTTATATGTCTTAATCACGTTGTAAACATAGTTATAGTTGGTCTTTAACTCCCCAGATATGGCCTTTAGTGTGGAACCATTGAGCCATAACGCAATAATCTGGTCTTTTTTGCCGAATTTCTCTGATTTTTCCACAGTTATGCCCTCAACTGTGACATAATTTGAGATAACATTATAGACAAAGTTGTAGCGTACTTTAAGCATGTCGCTGATCTCATTTACAGCATACCCCAGGTGAAATAGGTCTTTCATCTTCTGGGACTTACTGATTTCCTTGTCTGCAAGTACCTTCTCGGTGTCTTTCTGCACCTTTTCGGGTTCGATGTCGACTTTAAGTTGCATTTGCACTCTCCTTTCTTATTTATATCTTTATTATACGCGTTATTTTCTTAAATGTCAACAACATTATAGAGAAATTATAGTAGACACAATCCCATAGAATGACAAGCCCGTTAATGTCCAGATACCGGACCAAACAGCTATGACCTGGCCTTTGTAAATACGTAACATTGATATCCCTCCTATTATAGATGTGGCACATTATTGACTATACGGCCTCAGTGTTTGCAACGTAACTGGAACGGCGCTCCATAAACCCAGGCATGATTGCCTCTTTTACACTCACGACGATGATATTCCTTATTAAGCATCCATGCGAATGCCGCTAGCAACAGGAACCCGAAGATCATTCATAGCCGCCTCCTTCTGCTTAACATGATAGGAGACTACGTTATATGCAAATTGGTAACGGACACCCATAAAGTTAGAGATCTCGGTGACCGACATACCAGCGTCAAACAGACGGCGTATCTTCTCGGATTTATTCATCTTCTCGTTTGTGATCACATTAAACACTCCTTAAAGTATATTGTATATTATAATATACTTACCCAATAGCAATTCCGTTTCCAATTTAATATGGCGGGGAAGTCCACTAAGATTGCGTATTGAGTAAGTGGGTTCCCGTGGAATTGATAATGTAGGTTCGGAGCGGCTCACGGGCAATCATATAATGATAATTGTTCTCGTAACATCTCTAAATATATTATAACATAAAAATCTCTTGACAGCAACGGCTTGCGCGATGCAGGTCGTCGGGCCCCGAGTAGGGATAAATCGCAGGCGTTTTATAGGGACATGCGGCGTGCCTTACCAATGGCTATTATGTAGGAATCTAGGAGGCTATGGGATTAACGGGGGAACGTAGGCCTACGGTAATCGGCGACAGTCTTAGGCCAAAGGAAAGGAAGACACCTTTCGGTATCTTCGTTCCGTCTGACAGTTAGGCTTCTTTTGTAAGGTTGATAACTAACTGTTCTTTACTTTCCATAAGTACCTTGTATTCATCTGTTAACTTGTACGCTTTAATTGTGTTAAATACGTAATTGTAGTTGGTTTCTAATTCACCGCTTATTTCTTTATTGGACTTACCTTCAATAAATAGGTTAATGATCGCTTCCTTCTTACCTGACTTTTTGTTAGTGACTGTTTCGATCTTATTAACGGTCGAATAGTTAGACAATACGTTGTATGCGAAATTGTACCTTACGTTCATAAGGGTCGCTATGTCTTTTACTTCCATACCACCATCGAAAAGGTCTTTAATGCGTTGGGACTTAGATAACTCGTCGTTACCTGCGATCTTTTTGCACGCGTTCTCAGTTAATACCTTTACGTCTTCGCCTAATACTTTTTTCATTTGTCATCATCCTTTTTGTTTGTTT
>RCUE01000037.1_pt1 | contig 66368 bp, 65 predicted proteins | sample 2166111 | NCBI WGS metagenome assembly RCUE01 (sample SAMN09930795, study PRJNA488358) | compost metagenome | feature: garden; material: soil; isolation source: compost soil in phenylacetonitrile-enriched culture | place: Germany: Experimental Botanical Garden Goettingen | collected 2016-01-27 | reverse complement strand
TAAGTCCATCTTAACAGATGTCTTTTCTCTCTTGTCTACTAGAAGGGGATAATACTACTACGGCTCCGGTTTTTTCTGTGAAAAGTTTCATTTTAACGAGTGAAACCATTTGAATTATATACCAACTATATAACCTGCAAGAACAATTAATCGGCAAACAAAGCGGTGAGGTTCTCGCTAAAGGGAGCTTGAACAATTCCTTTTTCGGTAATGATGGCGGTAATGTACTTATGAGGTGTAACGTCGAAAGCCGGGTTGTAAACTTTGATGCCTTCTGGGGCAGTTCTTTTACCAAAGCTCTCGGTAACTTCTTCTGCAGAACGTTCCTCAATCGGAATATCTGCGCCTGTAGCGGTCTGTAAATCAATGGTAGATAGTGGCGAAGCAACGTAAAAAGGTATACCATGCGCCTTCGCCAGCACTGCCAGGCTATAGGTGCCGATTTTGTTGGCCACATCCCCATTAGCGGCGACTCTGTCTGTGCCGACAATGACCGCCTGCACCCATCCTTTGGACATCACCATGCCTGCCATATTGTCACAGAGCAGGGTTACATCTATGCCTGCCTGCTGAAGCTCAAAGGCGGTCAGACGCGCACCCTGTAATACGGGGCGAGTTTCGTCAGCAAATATTTTCAGGTGGATACCGTTCTCCTGAGCTAAATACATAGGCGCGAGCGCTGTTCCGTATTTGGCTGTTGCCAAGCCGCCTGCATTGCAATGAGTGAGTACGCCCATCCCGTCCTTGAACAGAGGTAATGCATGGATACCGATTTGGCGACAAACTTCTTCATCCTCCGCCTGAATGGCTATAGCTTCACGCTCCAGCCCTGCATTCCAGTCTTCGATCTGACTTACCTCAGCCTCTGTGACAAGTTCGCCGGCTCGCTTCTTCATGCGGTCCAGAGCCCAGAACAGATTTACGGCAGTCGGCCGTGAGGTAGCCAAATGTCCGCACACCGCGTGTACATGCTCCAGCCATCCAGCAGCGTCGTTGCCGCGATAGGAGATAGCGCCCAGCACAACACCGTAGGCTGCAGCCATCCCGATGGCGGGGGCGCCCCGTACCTTCATGGCATGAATGCCCTCCCATACTTCCTCGGTCGTGAATAAATCCAGCATGACTATCGTTTCGGGCAGTAGACGCTGATCCAGCATGGACAAGTGGTTACCCTTCCACACCAGCGAAGATAGAGGCTGTCCGGTCGCAGATGCTTCTCGGGAGGATGCGGGCGTCCATTCTTTATTTTCACTCATATTCGTGATGCTCCTTTAGTTTGGATCGCTGTTGCTGTCCGAACAATATCCTCCAACTCCCGAATCGAATGAAGCCTGCGATTGCGCAGAACCAAGGCTTTTCCGATCGCTAACGCGAGACGTTCCGCAGCTTCCTTGATATTAGGATCGGCAATGGTATCGATATCCGCCACATGCGACAGGCTGATGATCCGGCGGATCACTTTGCACCCTGCAAAACCAATCGTATCTTGCAGCACTTTCTGGAGATGCAAGTCCTGATATCCGGGCGTTCGTGCCAAATGATCGGTGACGTGCTTGTCCCACAGGGTACGGAACCTGCTTTCAAACTGCTCCCATACTTGAATGGCAGTCTCCAGAAGCCAGTCACGTTTTTCCTTTAGGGCCTTCTCGCCAGAAGTCCATCCGGGCTGTGCTGCGTAGTTCAACAGCAGATTGGCGATGACTGCTCCGATATCAAACCCCATGGGTCCGTAGAAGGCAAATTCAGGATCAATGACTTTAGTCGATTCAGCCGTTACAAAAATACTGCCTGTATGGAGGTCGCCGTGTAGGAGTGCTTCTGTTCGTGTCATAAACTTTTCTCGCAGCAAAGCCACTTCCAGGTGAAGTACCTGATCTTTACGGAGTACCGCTGCTTCGTCTTCAATGTACACACCATAGTTGTTATTATCTGAAAACCGGTAGGGTTCATCCAAAATCAGATCCTCAGTTATTTTACAAAGTTCAGGGTTAATAAAGCGTTTAACCAGCTCTTTTTTATCCTGCTGATTCATGCCTAAATCTGAGGTGAAAAAGAGCGTGCGTGCCAGAAACTCCCCAATATGATTAGCAAAAAGGGGATATGTGTTACCTTCTATTAGTCCCTTGCGCATGATTGTGTGTGAGCTAAGATCTTCCATCACGGTTAGCGCAAGCTCATCGTCATAGCCCAGTACCGCAGGAACCAATTCGGGGCAAAGCTGGTGTTCCTGCTGAAGTGCCTCACGTTCAATACGGGCACGATCCAGCGACAACGGCCAGGATTCACCCACAATTTTTACATAGGGAAGTGCCTGCTTGGCAATGATACTCTTGTTAGATTCAGAATCCGTAATATGAAAAACCAGATTTAGGTTACCATCACCGATTTCCCGGCATTCCAGACGAGCTTCCTGACTAAAAAATCCGGGGATGTTCTTCACGAATTCGATTGCTTCTTCAGTCGTTAAAGGATGATATTGGGACAACGAAGTCACCTCCATAAATTGTGCACATGTAAATAGTCTGGAAATATCACAATATTAAACCAAGTATTTTGATAGGATAGAGAAAGTATAACGAAAATCATTGAAGTTTTGTACATTTTTTTTATGGAGGATCGAAAGAGGGAGAAAGGAGAACTCTTCTTTTTGTTTCGTTTCCGTATAGAGAGGGTAAGTATGAAACAGACGTCCGGCAGGTGATTAGGATGCCCGCTGGCGTCTTACCGTCAGCAATGACGGTGATGGATACGTAAACGTTCCTGAAAATCAATTTGATGAAAAAGGAAGGGATTTATGATGGCTAAAACAACAAGTAACTCGAAAAATACGCAAACCAAATCGGTGGAGGAACTTTTAAACCGTCAAGTCGCTAACCTCAATGTGTTATATGTGAAAATTCATAACTATCACTGGTACGTGAAAGGCTCCAGTTTTTATACACTCCATGTTAAATTCGAAGAATTATACAATGAAGTGACATTGAAAATGGATGAGATTGCCGAGCGTTTGCTCGCCTTGAAAGGTTCTCCTTCTGCAACATTAAAGGAATACCTGGAGCTGTCCTCAATTGACGAGGCCACTGGCAATGAAGATGCTCCTAAGATGGTACAAACTTTGATCGAGGATTTTGCGACTATATGTGAGGAGTTTCAGGAAGGTATCGAATTGGCGGAAAGTAATTCCGATCAGCCTACTGCAGATTTGCTAATCGGTTATAAAGCGGATCTGGAGAAACATATGTGGATGCTGCGCTCTTATTTGGGCTAACTCCTCAAGCTTTCGTTCTAAAATAACCCTTTACATGTAAAACGCTACTGACGCATGCTGTCAGTAGCGTTTTTATGGCTAAAAAAGAGATGATGTATCCCATGGTTTTTTGTACTACACTATAACTATATAATCATTCGCAGGATGTATTTAGTCATTTGTGCGCTTGGTAGGATGAACATTTTATGAAGAAAGTTGGATAACGTGTGTCTGTTGGTTGCACCCTTAAAGATATTTATTATAAAATAACTTGAGAATCATTGAGAATCAGTTTAGAATGATTATAAATAAATTTTTAAATATTACTTGAAATCAGGGGGCTCCCCTGTTTAAATATACTTTCTGATTTCGACACCACACTACATTTTTTGGAGGGTATTGCGAATATGGCTACAAACTTTAAGATTGAAGGTCTCAAAGCGACCATTGAAGGCAAGGAAATTTTGAAAGGTATTAACCTCGAAATGAAGGGCGGAGAAATCCATGCCATCATGGGTCCTAACGGTACGGGTAAAAGTACACTTGCGTCTGCTTTGATGGGTCATCCAAAATATGAAGTCACAGATGGTAAAGTAACTTTGGATGGAGAAGACGTGCTGGATATGGAAGTGGATGAGCGTGCACGTGCAGGATTGTTCTTGGCGATGCAGTACCCGAGTGAAATTGCAGGGGTAACGAACTCCGACTTTTTGCGTAGTGCGATCAACGCGCGCCGTGAAGAAGGACAAGAAATCTCCTTGATTAAGTTTATCCGTCAAATGGAAAGCAAAATGAAAGAGCTTGAAATGAATCCTGAGTTTGCTCACCGTTACCTGAACGAAGGCTTCTCTGGTGGTGAGAAAAAACGGAATGAAATTTTGCAAATGATGATGATTGATCCGAAAATCGTCATTCTTGATGAAATCGACTCCGGTCTGGATATCGATGCTTTGAGAATCGTGGCTAGCGGTGTCAATGCTATGCGTTCCGAAGAGCGTGGTTTCCTCGTGATTACTCACTACCAACGTCTGTTAAACTACGTTAAACCAGATTATGTACATGTAATGATGCAAGGACGTATCGTTAAATCCGGTGGTCCTGAGCTTGCTGAGCGTCTGGAAGCGGACGGTTATGACTGGATCAAGGAAGAGCTGGGTATCGTTGATGAAACTGTAGGACAAGAGGCGTAAGCCGGAAGCGAGGAGGAAAACTGATGACAACACAAACAATCCTTCCGGTAGATTCCGAGCAACTGCGTGTTCTGTCCGAACGTAACGGCGAGCCATCTTGGCTGGCTGAAGACAGACAAAAAGCACTTGAGCTTGCAGGCAAACTGGAGCTTCCGGTATTTGAAAAAACAAAAATCGAACGTTGGAAATTAAACGATTACGGTCAACATAAACAGAGCGAGGTCATTGCATCGGTAGGGCAGGTTCCTGCAGCCATTGCTGATCTGGTTAAAGAGCAACAGGAGGGCGGTCTGATTATTCAGCGCAACTCCGGCGCGGTATACGTGAAGCTGAGCGAGGAATTGGCGGCGCAAGGCGTCATTTTCACGGATTTACAAACAGCGGTTAAAGAGCATGCTGATTTGGTTAAAGCTCATCTGAACACAGTGATTAAGGCAGAAGAAAATTCATTATCTGCATTGCACGCAGCACTCTGGAACGGTGGAGTATTTGCTTATGTGCCTAAAAATGTAGAACTGAACGTTCCGCTTCAAGCTGTATTCCTGACAGACGATGCGACTGCAACGTTTGCGCCGCATGTGCTGCTTATTGTCGAAAGTCATAGTTCCGTGACGTACGTAGACAACTATGTATCTGCGGATTTGGCGGCACCTGTTCTTCATAACGGTGCGGTAGAAGTTGTTGCAAATGCTGGGGCTAAAGTTCGCTATGCGACAGTCCATCAGTTTGGAGAGCAAGTAACGGATATTTCAATTCGTCGTGCCACGTTGGGAAATGACGCAGCTATCGAATGGATTGTGGGCGAAATGAACAACGGCAATACAGCAAGCAATACCATGTCCGTGCTCAAAGGCAATGGCTCCAATTCGGATGCCAAGATCATTGCTGTAGGTTCCGGCTCACAAAAGCTGAACTATACGACACAAGCACAGCATTTCGGCAAAAATTCCGCTAGTCAGATGATAACGCGCGCAGTGATGCGTGAAGAAGCGTCTTCCATCATTAACGGAATTACAAAAATTGAAAAAGGTGCTACCAAAGCAGATGGTCAGCAAACAGAACGTGTTCTGATGCTCAGCCCGAAAGCGCGTGGTGACGCTAACCCAATCCTGCTGATTGATGAAGATGATGTAACAGCAGGTCACGCAGCATCGGTTGGTCAGGTTAACCGTGAACAAGTGTATTACTTGATGTCCCGCGGAATTAGCCGGGCAGAAGCTGAGCGTCTGATTATTTATGGCTTCTTGGCACCTGTCGTATCTGAGATTCCGCTCGAAGGACTTCAACATCAGCTGCAAAGCCTTGTTGAAAGGAAGTTAGGCCAATGAATACTGCATTGATCCGTGAACAATTCCCGATTTTACATCAGGAGATTAACGGTCATCCGCTGGTTTATTTGGATAATGCGGCCACTTCGCAAAAACCGCTGGCGGTCATCGAGGCGATCAAGCACTACTACGAATATGATAATTCAAATGTTCACCGTGGTGTGCATACCTTGGGTAGCCGGGCGACGGATGCTTATGAAGGTGCGAGGGAGAAGGTAGCTCGCTTTCTGAATGCCAAGCGCAGTCAGGAAATTATTTTTACACGCGGAACAACAACGGCGCTGAATCTGGTGGCTTCTTCTTATGGTAGAGCTAACTGTAAGGAGGGTGATGAAATTGTCATCACACAAATGGAGCATCACAGTAATCTGATTCCGTGGCAACAGGTAGCCAAAGCCACAGGCGCAACTTTAAAATATATTCCACTTCAAGAGGATGGTAGCGTTGATCTTGCTGATGTGGAGAATACTATTACAGAAAACACCAAAATTGTAGCGATTGCGCATGTCTCCAATGTGCTTGGTGTTGTGAACCCTGTCAAAGAGATTGCAGCTATTGCGCATCGCAAAGGCGCAGTTATCGTTATAGACGGTGCACAAAGCACACCACATATGAAAGTAGACGTGCAAGACATCGATGCTGACTTTTATGCCTTTTCGGGTCACAAAATGTGTGCGCCTACTGGGATCGGGGCACTGTACGGCAAGAAGGCGCTGCTGGAAAATATGGAGCCCATTGAGTTCGGCGGGGAAATGATCGACGATGTGGGATTGTATGAATCCACATGGAAGGAGCTGCCTTGGAAATTCGAAGGTGGAACTCCGATTATCGCTGGAGCTGTTGGTTTGGGAGCTGCTATTGATTTTCTGGAAAGCATCGGAATGGACGCCATTGCACAGCATGAGAGCCGTTTGTCCAACTATGCCCTCAAACGTCTCCGTGAAGTGGAGGGGTTGACGATATACGGACCGGCAGAACGTCATGTTGGGCTCGTAACATTCAACCTGGATGATGTGCATCCGCATGATGTAGCTACTGTACTGGATAGCAAAGGGGTGGCTGTACGTGCGGGACATCATTGCTGCCAGCCATTGATGCGCTGGCTGAAAGCCAGTGCAACTGCACGTGCCAGCTTTTATCTCTATAACACGGAAGAAGAAGTCGACGCTCTGGTCAGCGCCTTAATCCAAACAAAGGAGTATTTTGGCGATGCAACTTGATGACTTGTACCGACGCGTGATTATGGATCATTATAAAAATCCGCGCAATCGCGGACGTTTTGAGGACGATGCTGTTACGGTGGATTTGAACAATCCTACTTGTGGTGACCGGATATCCCTTCAACTCAAAACGAAAGACGGCGTAGTCGAGGATGCCCGTTTTACTGGCGAAGGTTGCTCGATTAGTATGTCCTCGGCTTCGATGATGACAGAAGCGGTCAAAGGAAAAACGATTGATCAGGCTTTAGGTATGGCGAGTCGCTTCTCCTCTTTGATGAAGGGCGAAGTCGTCGAATTTGATGATTATGAAGAATTGGAAGCTTTGTCAGGCGTTAATAAGTTCCCGGCCCGCATTAAATGTGCGACCTTGGCTTGGAACGCGCTGCGCAAAGGAATAGATGAAGATAAATAATTTAAATAGAACAGAGGAGGTTTGAGAAACATGGCCAAGAAAGCACCGGAAATGGAAGAGTATAAATACGGCTTTCGTGACGAGCACAAGTCCATTTTCCAAACAGGTAAGGGTCTCACTCCGGAAATCGTAAAGGAAATCTCCAAAATTAAGGATGAGCCAGAATGGATGCTGGAGTTCCGTCTGAAGGCACTGAAGCAGTTTGAAAAAATGCCAATGCCAAACTGGGGCGGAGATATGGATGAACTGGATTTCAACGATATCCAGTACTATGTAAGACCTTCCGAGAAACAAGGGAAGACGTGGGAAGAGGTTCCTACGGAAATTAAAGAAACCTTTGATAAACTGGGTATTCCTGAGGCGGAGCAAAAGTTTTTGGCTGGTGTATCCGCACAGTATGAATCCGAGGTTGTCTACCACAGTATGCAAAAGGAACTGGAAGATCAGGGCGTTATTTTCATGGATACCGATACGGCGTTGCGTGAGCATCCTGAGATTCTGAAAGAGTATTTTGCAACAGTTGTACCTCCTGCGGACAATAAGTTTGCAGCACTGAACAGTGCGGTATGGTCAGGCGGGAGCTTCATCTATGTACCAAAAGGTGTGAAATGTGAAGTTCCATTGCAGGCTTACTTCCGTATCAACTCGGAAAACATGGGTCAATTTGAGCGTACGCTCATTATTGCTGACGAAGACAGCTTTGTGCATTATGTAGAAGGCTGTACGGCTCCGATTTACAGCACGAACTCGCTGCATAGTGCCGTGGTCGAAATTATTTGTAAGAAGAACGCACGCGTTCGTTATACAACGATCCAGAACTGGGCACCAAACATCTATAACCTGGTAACCAAACGTGCGGTTGCAGAAGAAAACGCAACGATGGAATGGGTCGATGGTAACATCGGTTCCAAGTTGACGATGAAGTATCCAGCCGTTGTATTGAAAGGCCGTGGAGCGAAAGGGATGGTCTTGTCCATCGCTGTTGCAGGCAAAGGCCAGCATCAGGATGCAGGTGCGAAAATGATCCACTTGGCACCAGATACTACATCCACCATTGTATCCAAATCGATCAGTAAGCACGGTGGTAAAGTAACGTATCGCGGATTAGCTTCCTTTGGTCGTCAGGCCCAAGGTGCAAAATCGAATATTAAGTGTGATACGTTGATTTTGGATAATCAGTCAACTTCAGATACTATTCCTTATAATGAGATCATGAATGACGATATCACACTTGAGCACGAAGCAACGGTGTCCAAAGTATCGGAAGATCAGTTGTTCTATCTGATGAGTCGCGGTCTGACCGAAGCTGAGGCAACGCAAATGATCGTTATGGGCTTTATCGAGCCGTTCACCAAAGAACTACCGATGGAATATGCGGTAGAAATGAACCGTTTGATCAAGTTCGAAATGGAAGGCAGTATTGGTTAAAAGCAAAGCTAAGCGTATCGGCTATTCTAGGTTTTATTTATTGGTCATGATACCGAAATGATACCGATTAGTCGTCGAATACGCTCATTGCTTCTCGTTTCCTTTCGGCGTAAAGATGACCATAGGTGTTGGTTGTTTGCTTGATATCGTCGTGTCGCATCAGTTCCTTTACGAGATAGATGTCCACGCCTTTGTTAATCAAGTATGATGCGTAGCTGTGACGCAAGTCATGAATTCGCAATTCAGGGAAGAGACTTTTAAAATGTTTACGAAAATGGGAATAGTGGTATGGGACCACTACACCGAATACAAACATATCGTTATTGAATCCGTAGATTTTCTCTGCGGATTCTTTTTTTATGCGCTCCAGCATCTCGCCTATAAAGGCAGGAAACGGAACGTAACCTACACTGTCCTTAGTTTTAGTCGTAGTAGTCTTACGTGTGGTTATATCAAGTGTTTTGTTTACGTGAAGCAGATTCTTCTCAAAATCCATATCTGACCACTTTAGTGCAAGTCCTTCTCCTACTCGTAAATCTGTGTAAAATAGTAATCTAGCTAACTCCTGATCCTTTAAGAAGAAAGGGTTTCTCCAAAGGGGCAGGGGAACCTTAAAAGATTAGAAGTAGAAAAAAGCACTAAAAACCCATATAATCGACAGAATGCTTATTAGCCCCTCATCATGTTAGTAACGCTAAAAAAAGTATGAGTAAGGTTGTTTGACCAGTCGTTTATGAACTCCCAAGCATATATTGAGTTGTAAGATTTGTGAAAGGAGGTCATGGTCATTCCAATTTCTGACTTGTTCAAACTTCAACCAAGTGCTCCAGTTACCTTGGATGGGCACGAAGAAGAGAGCGTCAATTTAGAACTTCAAGCCTCGTCCAGCACCTCCGTTGGTGTGGTGCAGGGAACAACCCTCTTGCCTAATGGGAATCCGGTTCCTTTTGCTACAGTGCAGGTATATACTTCTCAAGGGGTGCCATATGCGCATGTTAACAGTAACCCCCAGGGGATATATATCATACCTAACGTTCCAGTAGGCTCTTATTTAATCACTGCATCTGAACCAGGCTACCTGACACCTGTCCGTATTCCGTTAACAGTTACACAAGGCAGACCAACGCAAGTATCTATTACTTTACAACCCGATCCCGCTGCAACGACGGGAGCCATGTTTGGTATAGTAAGGAATATTACCAATAATGAACCCGTGAATAATGCTTTGGTTAGTCTATTTCGAACAGATGGGACTACGGTTACTCCGATCGGAACAGTGACTTCCAACGCATCAGGGCAATATTTGTTTGCTGAACTTCCGAGTGGTACCTATTTCGTTCAGGCGGTCCTACCCGGATATTTGTCCAACCAAAGTGCCCCTGTAACAATCCAAAGTCCTGAGTATGTCCCCCTTGATATTAATCTGACAGCCGATCCGAATGCCAATACAGGGACTGTAAGTGGTATTGTGACGGACCAAGCGAATGGTGTTGCTATACCCAATGCGCTAGTGGCACTCTATACGTTGACCGCAGGAGTGGAACAGATCATCCAGATTACGCGTACGAATCAGGGGGGGCTCTACCTGTTTGGCGATTTGCCACCGGGAATCTACCGTGTGAAAGCGACAGTTCAGGTGAATACAGGATGAACGATAAAACTATTCTGACAGACAGTTCTGCTTTTTCAATCGGTTCCGGTGAAAGTAGATGGATCCCTCTGGCTCTGCACGGCAGGAATGGTTCCATCAGGTATGGCTTCAGCCCTGTCCGAGTAACGTTTTGTCTGGTTGTTAGAAAAAAAAGAATCGTCTATAAGCAGCGGTTCCAGCTCTATATTCGCAGTGAAGAAGGTTGCAGAAATGCAATAAAATGGAGCAGTAAAAGAAAGCTATACTCATCTACTAAGTCCCGTAAAATATGTCCGGTAAAAATCGAACTGGGGGTGTCCGTGAGAAATAAAAAACGGGCGAACCGCAAGAAATTTAAAGCCGTTATTTAAGAGGTGTCTTCAAACATCCGAATAAAATAAAGCTAAGGGCGTTCTCGGATGATCATGGGAACGTCTTTTTTTGTTTTCTGCCTTACTAAAAAGTTCTTGAAAGAAGAATCGTCACTTCAATAAGGTACCAAACTGATAACGATGAAAATAAGGATCATGGTTGGCGGGGGTTTTTTCATTAAAGGAATTACCACATCATTCATTGAATGAATTATTGAGGTGACCAGCATGAACCATACATATAAAGTGTTAAAGTCGGATATCGAACTATTTGCAGCTTCGCTAAGCCAGGTAAAGGTGTACGTTGTTCAGTCGTTGGGAGAGAATATGGTGTCGGTTGTAAGGCTATGGTGGCAGTATAGAAAAGTTTTAGCCTGAATCGGTTAAGATTACTGGTAAGTATTTTATGCGGAATCAGTTTGAATTTAAGTCTGAGGAATATATTACCTTAATGACTGTTAATAGATAAATTACTATCAACGACACTGGATATTTAGTAAATCCTAAAATCAGTGCTCCTTCAAATCTATTGGCAATGGCAGGAGACGCTAAGGTGGATTTGAACTGGACAGCAAGTCCCGATAAAAAAGAATATACTATAAAACGCAGCACTACTTCTGGAGGACCATATGAAACAATTGCTTCAAACGTCAAAACTCCATCTTACTCTGACACGTCTGTGGTTAATGGAACAACATACTATTACGTTGTTACCGCGGTAAATGATACTGGAAAAAGTGAGTTTTCTGAAGAGGTATCAGCTACTCCTCAAGGAGAAAAGCAAACAGTTCCCAATACAGACAAATCATCTCAACCTAAACCTGAGCCATCGGAGACAGTACAACCAACAGGTGATCGTGCAATTCTTGTAGTAACTATGACAACTGGTTTGGAGAAGGAATTTGATTTGAGTATGAAAGAAGTTAACAACTTCATAGCGTGATATGATGCCCAAAGATGCCAGTCGTGGTCAATCATTTTATAATATTGATAAACATGACAATAACAAAGGACCTTTCAGCAATCGCAAGGAATACGTAATCTTTGATAAGATACTTATGTTTAAAGTAAGTGAATACTCTAAATAAATCAAAAAGCTCTGCTAACCATAATTGGTCGGCAGAGCTTTTTGGTCTTACATTGATTCTATACTTCTTGTTTATGATCAGCTGTGATTTGATGTGCCTTATGATAAGCCGTCTTATGTGCACTTTAAGTATATATTTTTGTTTCATTTTATGGTTAGTGTCACCAATAAGCAATCTTTAATGTTGGGAAGGCTCGTCTGTTACACGTTTATTTATCTGAAGTTTTATGGTCTAAGTCATGATGTAACTCGGTTGCTGGTATTTTGGCATTATAGATCTGGCCTTTGGCAACGGGGTTAGAGATGTATACATAGCTCCCGGTTCCATCCGGTGCACTTCCTGTTGCCCACAGACCTTCACTAGATTCTTCGCCTTCAGACAAGTTCCAAAACTCATATGCCTCAGGCTGAGATTCTTGCTCTGCTTCAGGAGGAAAGGAAGCCGGTACCACAACACCATTTTTTTCTTCTAATTCTTGGATTGCCGCCAGCCATTGATACTGATGATAGCGGTCGCGTGCTAGCATTTTCCGCAATGTAGCCCTAACGCTTTCATCTTGGGTCATATGATATAGTCTTGCTACCTGCAATCGACCTTGACTCTCTGCATGCAGGTTGGACCGCATATCTGCCAAAAGATTACCACTCGCAACAATGTAAGAACCGTTCCATGGAACTCCATTTGAATTAGTAGGTAATCCGCCCAGACCACTGACGAGCAGGTGTTGCGGGTTAATTCCCCCCATAATGGCAGCTGTAACAGGGTCTTTGGCAGCTTGCTCCTGATCTTCTGGTTTAGCCCCATCAAGTAATTGACTAATTAAAGCACACAGCATCTCCACATGCCCTATTTCTTCTGTTCCAATATCCATTAACATATCTTTATATTTTTCATCACCGCGACAGTTGAACCCTTGAAACAAATATTGCATCATCACGGTCATTTCTCCGAATTGGCCTCCCAAAACTTCTTGTACCTGTCGGGCAAATAGAGGGTCAGGTCGCTCTACTTTCACTTCGAACTGCAACTCTTTTTGATGTCTAAACATAATTAGTCCTCCTATAGGTTAAAAGCAGTTTAGTGAATCCAAGCTATATTAACCCATTCAATGCGCAACAAAACGAGGAGCTGCTTAACAACAAATATCCCTAATACTAGACTGATAGGAGCCTGCATAATAATAACCTTTCTGTTTCTTTGTCTTGTATAAAAATGATAAAAATGGGTAGCATATGTTTTACTTCAAAATAAAAGCTCTGAGGGGGTTTTGGTATTGTATTTTTATAAAGAAGATTTGATTAACTTAATAGTGCCCGATAAACCCGACCCAGCTGCTGCAAAAGTGATTCAGGAGGTATTGGGTGGTCGATTTGGAGAAATGCGTACGATGATGCAGTTTTTCTTTCAAAGTAATAATTTTCGTGGTAATGCTGTGCAGTATAGGGATTTGATACGAGGAGTTTTCCTAGAGGAGCTTAGTCATGTTGAACTGGTCCAACATACCATAAATCAACTTCTGACTGGCTCAGGCGAGGACCAAGCCGGCGATGCTGGAGTTGATCATGCTCCTTTGGATGAAGCAATAAAACATGCCAATCCTCATCATTTTATTATGGGAGCTCAAAGTTCCTTACCCGTTGATGCAAGTGGTAACCCTTGGTTAGGCAGTTATGTCTATTCCCACGGCAATCTGATTAGTGATTTGCTTGATAATCTTGTACTCGAATCTACAGGGGTTCTGCAAAAATCCCGAATTTACGAAATGAGCTCGAACAAAACATTCCGGGAAACATTAGCTTTTTTGATTGTACGAGATAATGCTCATCAAAATGCGTTTGCCAAAGCGTTAGAGACACTTGGAGTAGATTGGGGCAAATTGTTCCCGGTTCCAAACTACGATATTAACAAGTATCCAGAATGTCGGAAGTATGTTGAAATGGGCTTTCACAATGCACAGTTTAATTTTCGATTGGATTCTACCCGTATTGGAGAAATATTCAATGGGCAAACGCCAAGCAGAAACGGTGGAGATTTGAGTGTCATTAACCCTCCAGAAGGCTTTCCTCTTCCGTATATGCCTGAATTGCCTAATGAACATAGCCCAGGCCTACAAGATCTTAACTCCTAGGATTAAACAAGCAATACAGAGTAATTGGGCTAATATTCGTAATACAAAAAGAGGCTGTCCTTTGTAGGAAAAACCTACGGATTAAAGGACAGTCTCTTTTTATTCGTGTAGCCTGTGCTTCGGTAAAACATTCCGTACAAACAAAGTAACGCCGGGTGGCAGTGGCAGATCAGGATTCCAGATAAATTTCGTCAATGTATACATGGCGTTCCTTTGACAAATCTATATATTCATTATCGTTAATTCTTACTAAGGGTCTGAAGTAATCCACAGGATTGTTCAGAATAATAGTTCCTGTCTGGCCTGTAGTCAATAGAACCTGCTTATTAATAAAATTCGGAAGCATATGTCTGATGAACACTTGGGTAGTTTCTGGATTCAGATGTCCAAAACTCATACTGTGCAGCTCGCGTAATACGGTGAGCAACTCCTGTTTTGTCTGATACACACGGTTGGAAATCATCGCGCTGTATACGTCGGCAACAGCTGTTATGCTGGCAAAAGGATGAATCTCTTCCTTGAACAGTCCGTGGGGGTATCCACTTCCGTCTTCGCGTTCGTGATGCTGCAAGGCGACAATTGCTGAAATATCATCGCTGGTTGAATTGCGAATAATATCATAGCCATACAGAGAATGTTTCTTCATCTCATGAAATTCTTCAGGTGTTAGTTTATCCGGTTTATTTAAAATTTCATCCGGTATCATGGACTTGCCTATATCGTGTAAATATCCAGCTTTGCCCGCGGCATATGCCTCTTCCTCTGTATATCCAAGCCAAGTGGCAATGTAATATGACAGTATACCTACTTGGAGAGAATGGTTATAGGTATAGTGATCTCCCCGTTCCATAATTAACAGCAGAGATACGACATCTTTTTGACGAGCCAGCTCTGAAACGAGAGGGCCGAACAGCTCATCAACTCGATATTCATCAAATTTTCCAGTTGAGGAAGCTTCGAGAAACATGCTTTCAAAGCCACTGATCGTCTGCTCCATGAGAGGAACGGCACGTTTGAGGGACTCGGGGGAAGCTGGAACATCGGGGGCAAAGTCAACCGGAATGCTCGCAGAACCGGCATCAATGTCGATATAATCGACACCGTGCATAATGAGCTTGGAAATATCGTCATGCTGTAGCTCGGTGCCCTGAACCATGACAGGCACACCGTGCCCATTGTATGTATCGGATTTGAGGCGATCTCCTGGCTTGGCATCGGTAACGTGTACTCTCATGCGCTAACCTCCTTATTGTCGTAAATTTGTCGAAAATACGAAACAAACTTAATATATCAAGAATTATATGGGATGACAACGACTAATTTACTATTATTCCAAGCTGTAAAATAGGTCCCAGGAACCCAATTCCTATCAGATACCTACAATAGATAACGTCAATACTTTTCACTATGTTTGTAATATGAGATTGCCCAGAGACTACAGCGAAGCTTAAGGACTATGTCTACCCATATGTACCATATTGCTAAATAACATGATATGCTTAAACATTAGAAGCTCCAAAGTCGATATATAAAATATAGAGGAGGGCGGTTATGGAGATGACGACTCGGCAAACGTTGACCATTTTGCATACCAATGATATCCATAGTCATTTTGGCAGTATGCCTTCGATAGCCGCGATGATTAATGAACGAAGAGCTGCATTAGGGGATGCGCTACTTGTGCTTGACATAGGAGACCACATGGACCGGATGGCCCCCGAAACGGAAGGAACGCTAGGTGGGGCAAATGTGGATGTGATGAATCTAACAGGATATGATGCCATTACGATCGGTAATAATGAGGGACTGACTTTTACCCCGGATATGATTGAACAGGCATATGCGGGCATTCATTGTCCGGTCATATGTGGCAATATGACTGAGTGTGCCACAGGGATGAGTCCTGCGTGGATGAAGGAATCCCTTATTGTAGACAAAGCAGGAATCAAGGTCGGTTTACTTGGTGTGACGGCTCCTTTTGTAGAGTATTATCAATTGCTGGGCTGGGATGTGCTCAATCCGTTTGATGTGCTGGGGAAGCAGATCGCGGCACTGAGAAAGCAGGTTGATGTTTTGGTCGTGATGTCGCACCTGGGCCTACCTTCCGATAAAAAGTTAGCGTCGCAATTTCCTGAGATTGACGTTATCCTTGGAGGTCACACCCATCATGTGCTGGAGGAACCGCTTTGGATCGGGAAAACAGCTTTATGTGGGGCGGGTAAGTTCGGAACGCTGCTGGGTGAAGTGACGCTAAGTCGTAACAATAGCCTCGAACCGTTTCGAGTCACGTCAGGCGGTGTAGTTCCTGTGGATCTGACAATACTGGACGAAAAAGTGGCATCGGCCATTGTGGTGCATCGCAGACAAGCAGAGCGCGCCATGGAGAGCACGGTTGCTGTGACGGATCGGAAACTGGAGATCGCATATGATCAGGAATCCCCTTTCGGGAATATGCTGGCACAATCAGTGTCCCATTTTACAGGAACAGAAATTGCCCTCGTCAATGCGGGACAACTGCTCGGCCCATTACCTCAAGGGGATATCAGTAAAGGAATCCTGCATTCCTTATGCCCTTCACCGATTAATGCCTGTGTTATGAAGTTGCGGGGGAGCGATATTCGGTTGGCGCTGGAGCAGTCTTTGCTGCCTGAATTTGCGGACAAGCCTATGACGGGCTTTGGCTTCAGAGGCAAAGTGCTTGGTACGATGTGTGTGGAAGGCTTGGCTATTCAGTATGACCCTGGCCGTGCTCCTTATGAAAAAGTAACGGACATTCGTGTAGCAGGTCAACCTCTGGAAGAGCATGAAGAATACACAGTGGGCACGTTGGATATGTTCACTTTCAAAGCAGGTTATGAGGTGCTTGCGAACGGAACAGATCTCCGATTTATGCTTCCAGAATTTTTACGGGATTTGATTGAAATGGAGTTGAAGCGTCCGGGCGCGATGGAAGAATGTTTTGCAGCTAGGTGGCTTCAGGTATCAAAACAATCGGGAGAGGATTAAGCTGCGACTGGTACCTGTTACATTATTGAGAGCCGGCATGAAGCTGGGCAAAAAAATATACAATGAAAATGGAATGGTGCTGCTCTCGGAAGGTGTTGAGCTTACTTCGCGATTGATTGAACGTCTAGGCCAAGTCGGTATTGGATATGTATACATTGAGGATGCTGTGACAGAAGATATCGTCATTCCTGAGATGATCCATGAACAGACAAGGGCGGCGGCGCTACAGGAAATCAAAAAGCGATTTCAAGGGTTGTCATCCTACTCCGTAGATCATAAGCACAAATATTTTGGCAAGTCATTTTATAAGGTGATGGAATCTATTCTGGACGATATTGGAGGCCGGCAGGACGCCGTCATTATGTTGATGGATATCGGGGCCGCGGATCAGGATTTGTATCATCATTCTTTGAATGTATGCTTGTATTCACTAGTCCTGGGGATATCCAATGGCTACGATAATAATCAGCTCATGGAGCTAGGGATAGGTTCATTACTGCACGATATCGGTAAAATGAAGATTTCACCTCAAGTGCTCTATAAGCCGGGTAAATTGACGGACGAGGAATATGAGCATATGAAAACACATACAGTGATCGGCTATAAGCTACTTAAAGACGAACCCGGGATTCCCTTGTTGTCAGCTCATTGTGCATTACAGCATCATGAGCGTATTGACGGTAGTGGATACCCACACGGTTGGAAAAAGGACCAAATCCACGAATATGCGAAATGGATCGGTCTGGCGGACTCGTATGACGCGATGACGGCAAGTCGAATCTACAAGCAGGCTTTGTTGCCTTATGAAGCAATGGAGGTGCTATACGCCGGGGCAGGAACGCTGTATGAGCAGCGGATGCTGGAAGCCTTTCGTGACTGTGTAGCTATTTACCCTCTGGGGCTTTCTGTAATGCTCAACACAGGGGAAGAGGGAGTCGTAGTGCGTATACATCCCAAAATCCCGCAAAGGCCTGTCATTCGTATTGTAAGAGACCGGGATGGGCAGGAACTAAAGGCGCCTTATGATGTGGATTTATCCGTATCCCTTTCGGTTATGATTACAAATACATTAGGCGCTGCTACCGGCCCTTTCGGAGGAGTACGCGTAGATTAGCAGAGGATGTGGAAGAAAGCATGCAGGCACTTTACACATCATGATATGATAATTATACGTCTTTTGAGGTTAATAACAGAAATAAGGTGAAAACATAATGACAGTTCTACAAAATAACACACTACCCCAAATATCGCCAACGTATGATCCGTGGGACCCGATTGTCTCATTGCGTACACATGGTCGTCATTTGCTTACGAGTGTGGAAATGACCGTAACGCATCTGTGTAATATGCGCTGTGAGCATTGCGCTGTTGGCGACATGCTGGTTATGAAGGAGGCCCCTTTCCTTCCGTTAGACCTAATGCTGAAGCGTCTGGATGAAGTCGAGCATCTGGAGACCATCAGTATTACAGGCGGGGAACCTGCTTTGCTCGATAAAACAGTGGATGAAGTGATCGTTCCACTGTTGAAATACGCCAAAGAGCGCGGTATTCGCTCGCAAATCAACTCCAATCTGACGTTAGATATTCGCAGATATGAGAAGATGCTTCCTTATCTAGATGTGATGCATATTTCGTTTAACTATTTGAATGCGGACGATTTTTATGAAGTGGGTTTTGCAAATACAGGCCGGCCGACCCCACGTGCGGGTGCTGTTCGCCTGTATGAAAAAATGATCGAGAATGCCTGCAGATTAAGTGAAATGGGAATGTTCATTTCAGCTGAATCCATGATTAATTATCGGACACACACGAAGCTGGAGGGCATTCATCAGTTGATCAACGAAATGGGATGCCGACGGCATGAGGTTCATCCAATGTATGCGTCAAATTTTGCCTCTGCTTTGCCTGTGCTTTCACTCGACGACATGCGGAACTCTATCCATAAGCTGCTGGATGTACGTAATCAGGACATGTGGATGTTGTTTGGCACATTACCGTTCTTTGCTTGTTCGGACCGGGAAGAAGATCGCAAACTGCTTCGCCGCTTGTGTCAGGAACCGAATATTACGGTGCGTAATGATCCAGACGGAAGAAACCGTGTGAATGTGAATATGTTCACGGGTAGCGTGTATGTGACGGATTTTGCAGACATTCCGGCTTTCGGCAACATTCAGGAAGACAGTCTGGACGATATTTTTGGTGAATGGCTGAATGAGCATCCGTTGAATCAGACTGTGAACTGTCATTGTGATGCCGCTGCCTGTTGTGGACCGAACCTGCTCGTAGCGGATATGTACTACAAAGGAATAGACTTTAAATCAAGAAAAGCATTACAACTATAGAAATGGGGAGTTCGTATTGGATGGTCATACCGAGTTTCATTGGGGATTGCTAGCTGTGAATCTCCTCTTGGTACTGCTGCTTGTCTTTCTAAATGGTGTATTTGTGGCCGCAGAATTTTCGTTGGTCAAAATGCGCCAATCCCGATTGACGCAGCTCCAAAGCGAGGGTCATCGCCTGGCAGGCTATGCGCTGAAGGTGAACCAAAGGTTGGATGCTTATCTGTCCGCCACCCAATTGGGCATTACGCTGGCTTCATTGGGTTTGGGTTGGATTGGAGAGCCAGCAATATCCGGCTACCTGATAGAGCCACTCATGCACAAACTCGGTGTAACTGACGGTACACTCATTACAACGGTATCCGTTGTCGTCGGATTTTGCGTAATTACTTTTTTGCATATTGTATTGGGCGAACTGGCTCCCAAGTCTTTGGCGATTCAAAAGACCGAAGGAGTAGCGTTGTTTTTATCGGCGCCCTTGCTGCTTTTTTATAAGGTTTTTCTCCCTGTAATCTGGGTGTTGAATGCTGCCGCAAACATGCTGTTACGGGCATTCGGCATTCAGCCGGCCAGTGAAGCCGAAGCGGCACATTCGGAGGAAGAGATCCGTATATTGATGAATCAGAGCGCCAAAAGCGGTGTAATCGATAAGGATGAAATCAAACTGATGGATAATATCTTTGATTTTTCCGACTTGCTTGCTCGTGAAATCATGTTGCCGCGTACGGATATGGATTGCTTGTACACGAATTTGTCGTTTAAGGAAAATCTGAAGATTATCAGTGAAACCAAGCATTCCCGTTACCCGGTAGCGGTTGAGGATAAAGATCAGATTATCGGTTTTGTTCATATTACAGATCTTCTGTTAGCCGAGCAGGGCGAACAACTGGATCTGGCCTCAGTGGTGCGTCCAATTCTGAATGTGCCTGAGTCTATGGAAGTAAGTCATGTGCTGCGCCTTATGCAGAAAAAGCACTCCCAAATGACTCTCGTGGTGGATGAATACGGCGGAACCGCCGGTCTGCTGACAGCGGAGGAAATTCTGGAGGAAATCGTCGGGGATCTCTATGATGAGTTTGAAGATGAACGTCCAAGCGTGGAAATGAAGGAAGACTTCATCTCTGTGGACGGTCGTATGCTCATTGAGGATGTGAATGATTTGACTGGAGTGAACATTGAAGACGACGAGGTGGACTCCATCGGAGGCTGGCTGTTCAAGGAATTAGAAGGCAGTCCGGTGAAAGGGAAGAAAATAGAGTTTTATAATCTGACCTTTGAAGTGGAGGAAGCAACAAGGCTTCGCATCATGAGAGTGAAAATTCACCGCAAACCTGATCTGGTCAATGAAGATAATCTTTCTAGCGATGAGGAGTCCTGATCCACAGAGATAGGTATAATTAGTTCAGATATGTAAGTTATATAGAGTGCTGAAGAAAGAGCCTTTAAATCCACATTATCGTGGTTTTAAAGGCTCTTTTTGAATTTTATTTCTTTGAACCCATTTTTTTGTTCGAGACTTGGGCGATGCGGCATATGTTGAATAGTAAAGCAGATGGATCAACCAAAGGAGGTCCCGGCCCGTGAAATTTCCACAGCAAGGTGAGTATGCCCCGTTTGTCGGCCCGTTCGATCCGTGTCCGCCCGTTCTGTGCAAGACTTATGTGCTTCCGCCAAACTTGTTTATACAATTTCAGCCCCCTGGTCTGCCGCAATTCAGTCCAGAAGAGGCGCTGACGAAAGGAACGCTATGGCCATTGCTTTTCAGTCCTTATGAGCCTAGGAGAAACCAGGGGGGAGGCGAATAATATGGAGAATCCAAATCAGGGTCAGTCCCCAAATCAATTTCAGCAGCAAGTTCAGTATGAGAGTGGTCAACAACCGCCGAATCAGTCTCAAAACCCTTTTTCAAATTCGTATCCATCTCAGAACCAGTACCAAAACCAAGCCCAGGGTTATAGTCAAGCTATCCCCCCGGCTCAGGGCTATACATCTCAAACCAAGCCAGTTGATGCCCAGTTTTATGCGCTATTGGAGAAGCTCCAAGCGGTGGATTTTGTCTTGGTAGAGCTGAATTTGTATTTGGATACACACCCGGATGATTTGCAGGCCATCGAACAGTTCAACAAGCTAACACAGGAAAGAACGGCGATTGCCAACGAGTACCAGCTCCTATATGGGCCTTTGCAAAATTTTGGTCGCGCTTATTCCAAGTATCCTTGGGAGTGGAGTCAAGCGCCTTGGCCGTGGCAGGTATAAGCAGGTACAACCTTTAATAAAGGAGGAACATGAATGTGGGTATATGAGAAAAAGCTGCAATATCCTGTACGTGTCAGCAAATGCGACCCTCACATGGCCAAGTTGCTTATGGAGCAGTACGGGGGAGCGGATGGAGAGCTCGCAGCAGCTTTGCGTTACCTGAATCAGCGGTATACCATTCCGGATAAAGTGATTGGTGTACTGAATGACATCGGGACGGAAGAATTTGCCCACCTCGAGATGATTGCAACGATGATTTACAAGCTGACGAAGGATGCGAGTGTGGAGCAATTAAAAGCGGCTGGTCTGGGCGAACATTATGCGGCACATGATCGTGCGTTATTTTATGAAAATGCGGCGGGGGTTCCTTTTACCGCGACCTATATTCAAGCCAAAGGCGATCCCATTGCGGATTTATATGAGGATATTGCGGCAGAGGAAAAGGCGCGAGCTACATACCAGTGGCTGATTGATTTGACAGATGATGTGGATTTGCAGGATAGTTTAAAGTTTCTGCGTGAACGTGAGGTGATTCATTCGCTGCGTTTCCGTGAGTCAGTAGAAATTTTGAAAGGGGAAAGAGACCGGAAGAAAGTATTTTAAGGGAATTTAGTAGGGAGGGCCATCTGCAAATGCAGGTGGCCTTTCTTTTTTAGGATTAAATCTACATAAAAGCATCTGTTCATAATCTTAAACAATCAACTCGAACCTATCCCCTAATATCAACTGCTTGGAACGATGGATTTTTTGGCCGTCTGGATTACAAACAGTACTTTTAATACACAGCAGAGGATAGCCTTCCTCAATATTTAAATAGGTGGCTACATCAAAAGAGGCAAATTCCATAACTATATATTTTCTTGATATTCCAAATGTAATCTTGTGTTTATTTTTTAAAATATCATAAAGAGATATATTATTTAAATCCTCTTGTAACAAAAAAGAAAAAGAAGAAGGGAAACGTGAATACTCTACAGATACCGGCACATTGTCAGCATACCTGATTCTTTCTATATTGATTACTTTATCCCCTGGCATTAAACCTAAATGTTCCTGATCTGATGCTGTAGCATCTTCAATCACGCATTTTATTACTTTTGCACCAGGCACTTTATTTTGTAATTTACAAGTATCGCTAAATCCAATAGTCTCTACGACATTTTTTTTGATTTTATCTTTTGTAATAAATGTTCCTTTTCCCGGAATCCGTACCAAGTAACCTTCAGAGGTAAGTGAATCAAGTGCCGCACGGACAGTTACACGACTCACATTATTGGTTTCACTTAATTCTAATTCTGTAGGGAGTTTGTCTCCTGGTTTTAGAGTACCGTTGTGGATGGAATCTAAAATTCTTTCTTGCAGCTGTCTATATAACGGTGAAGATTCTGAATGATCAATCATGCGGTTCAACCTCCAAATCAAGTTTTTACAAATGTATTATATTGTTTTATATCGGCATGCTTATATTATAACAGTATATACAATTTATGAATAGCTTGTAAGCCCTTGCAATAAGGGGTCTTTCCTTTAAAAATCGGGAGAATTGAAACAGTACTCTAGAAAAAGTAGCAAAGTGTTATTGCCTCATGTATTGTTTTGTGTTATTGTTTCTTTATAACATTCCAATACATACACCGGTGTGGAATGGAAAACAAGAAAATGTATCATACAAGGAGGAAATGATAATGGAAATCAAAAAAATTATTGAAGAAATTGTAGCAAATAAACAAGAGGCTGGCGGTACAAAGCAGGTATATTATGTAGCTTGCGGTGGTTCTTATGGTGCTTTTTATCCTGCAAAAACATTTCTTGAAAAAGAAGCAAAGGAAGTTAAGGTAGGTCTTTATACCAGTAATGAGTTTGTGCATAACACACCTAGAGCATTTGGAGAAAATTCAGTACTGGTAGTGGCATCACATAAAGGTAATACACCAGAGACTGTGAAGGCCGCAGAATTAGGTAAAACAGCAGGAGTTCCAGTTATTGCATTAACATGGGTTGAAGATTCTCCTATTACAGAACAAGCAGACTATGTGGTGAAGTACACATTTGGGGATGGCAAAGATATTGCCCGCGAGAAAACCATGAAAGCACTAATGACGGCGGTAGAGGTATTAAATCAGACTGAGGGATATGAGCATTATGAAAAATTCCTAGACGGAGTAGGAAAAATAGATCGAATTGTTAAAAATGCGTGCAAACACGTGGAAAAGCGTGCTCTGGCTTTTGCGAAAAATCATAAAGATGATTCCGTAATCTACACCATGGCAAGCGGAGCTGGCTACGGGGCTGCCTATATGCAAAGCATCTGCATTTTTATGGAGATGCAATGGATTAACTCTTCCAGCATACATTCAGGTGAATATTTCCATGGACCATTTGAGATTACTGATGCTGAAATACCATTTGTCATTCAGGTCTCTGAAGGAAGTACCCGACCTTTAGATGAAAGAGCGTTAAAGTTCCTTAACCGTTATACCAAGAGAGTAGAGGTTTTAGACGCAAAGGATTTGGGACTGTCTACCATTGACAGCTCTGTGGTTGATTACTTCAATCATTCTCTATTTAATAATGTTTACCCCGTTTATAACCAAGCTTTGGCCATTGAAAGAGCGCATCCGCTTACAACTCGTAGATATATGTGGAAGGTTGAATATTAATCTTTTAGCAACCTTTAGAGGGGATATTCTTATGGAACAATATAAGGTTATTGGCATTGGTGACAATGTAGTAGATAAATATGTCCACCAGGGTATGATGTACCCTGGTGGAAATGCCTTGAACTTTTGTACGTATGCCAGAATGTGTGGTATGGAGGCATCTTATTTAGGTAAGTTTGGTAATGATCATATAGCTCAGTATATTCAAAAGGTTATAGACGATTTAGGGATAGAACGTAACCATTGCCGGATTTTTGAAGGGGAAAATGGGTATGCGCGGGTTACATTGGAAGACGGTGATCGTGTATTTCTGGGCTCCAATAAAGGCGGTATTGCAAAGGAAAAGGCATGGGACTTTACGGAAAATGACTTGAACTACATTAAAAATTTCTCCGTAATTCATACCAGTTTAAATAGCTATATAGAGCAGGATCTCGCAACATTAAAAATAACGAATGTGCCTATCTCCTATGATTTCTCAGTACGCTGGAATGATGAATATTTGGAACAAATATGCCGGTATGCGGACATTTCATTCCTTTCATGCAGTCATTTAACGGAAAGTGAAAGAAAAAGAGAAATGCTAAAAGCACAGAAATTCGGTTCTAAAATAGTGATTGGAACTGTGGGAGAAAATGGATCAGTTGCTCTCTATAAAGATCAATGGATGCACCAGCCGGCGGTATTGACGGATACCGTGGATACGATGGGAGCGGGTGACTCTTATATAACCGCTTTTATTGTAGAGATGATTAGAAGTTCTAATGCCGGCAAGATTTTCTACGATGAAGATGAGGATATGCTTCGGAGTATCAAAGCAAGCATGGAAAAAGGAGCGGTTTTTGCGGCTAAAATATGCCAGATAAACGGAGCTTTTGGCTACGGCACACCCATTCGTTGTTTGGACTCGGAAGAATAAGCATGATAAGAATTTTGTAAGCGTATTCAGTAAAGGGCGGCTACGCCCTTGTAGATAATGAAAGATCGGTAAAGTTCGTAAAATCAAAAAAAGGGAGAATTCTTATGTTTTGGTTTGAGCTATTGATCATCTTTTTACTCATTTTCTTCGGCGCTAGAGTTGGCGATGTTTTTATGGGCTTGCTCGGTGGAGTGGGCGTAGCGATTTTTGTATTTATCTTTCATGTCCAACCAGCGGCTCCTCCCATTGATGTGATGCTGATCATTTTAGCGGTTGTATTGGCTGCCTCTGCGCTGCAGTCTTCAGGCGGACTTAACTTACTCGTCCAGATTGCAGAGAAAATGCTTAGTAAGTCACCTAAGAATATTACAATAATAGCTCCAATCATATCCTGGTTATTTACCTTCTTATCAGGAACCGGGCATGTCGTATATAGTTTATTGCCTATTATCAATAAGCTTGCCATTGATAATGATATCAGGCCGGAAAGACCCATTTCAAATAGTATCATTGCTTCCCAGCAGGCAGTAACTTGCTCACCGGTTTCAGCAGCTACTGCTGCTATGATTGGATTTATGTCACCCCTTGGAGTAAGTTTGGGAACTATCTTGGCCATTTCCATACCTGCTACACTCTTAGGTGTCATTACAAGTGCGGTGTGCACGTTGCGTAAAGGGAAAGAATTATCTGAAGATTCGGAATATTTGCATAGATTGGCAGAAGGCTTAATTGAAAAATCAGAAAAGAAGGCTGAGAAAAAAGAAACTTCAAAAGGAGCGAAAGCCGCAGTTGTTCTCTTTTTGATGGGGGTTTTAGCCATTGTTATTATGGGCATGTTTACTCAGCTGCGTCCATCCTGGGTGCTGAATGGCGAGGTTACTAGTCTATCAATGCCGCATACCATTGAAATGATTATGCTAGTCTGCGCTACTATGATTATTATCGTATGCCGTCCGGCGATTGAAACGATTCTTAACGGACCCATATTTAGGGCAGGGGCGCTGGCTATGGTCTGTGCCTTTGGGTTAGCCTGGATGAGCAGTACCTTTATTACCGGACAAAGCGCTTTTATTCAAGATCATGTTGCTACGATTGTAAATAGTCACCCGTGGATGCTTGCCGTTATCATGTTTATCGTTGCTGCTTTAACTACAAGTCAAGGTGTCACGACATTAATTATGATACCTATTGCCATCGCACTTGATTTGCCTACCTACATCATAATTGGAGCCTGGATGGCTGTAAATGCAAACTTCTTTTTACCAGTATCTGCTCAGTGTCTTGCTGCCATATCTTTTGATACAGCGGGTACGACTAAAATTGGTAAATATGTATTGAACCACAGTTTTATGATACCTGGAATGATTAATATTATTTTATCTGTAATATTAGCTACTTTACTTGGAAGCGTTTTAATATAGCGTTGTGTAAAAAGGAGGTATCTAATTATTATGATACAGATCTCACAAATTGCGGCTGCAAACTATCATTATAAAAGATATTCTATGGAGTATTTTTTAGATTCTGTTGCAAGGCTGGGATTCCATAATATTGAATTGTGGGCTTCAGGTCCACATTTCCATTTAGACTATTTTACGTATCAGGATATAAAAAAATTAAATAAAAAAGTAAAAGAAAGAGGGTTAAAGACGATCTGCCTTACCCCTGAGCAGTATGTCTACCCGGTAAGCATCAGCCATCCTGATTCGGAGTATAGAAAGAGAAGTGTAGATTTTTTTTGCCGGCATATCGAAGCTGCATCTTTGCTGGAATGTGACAAAGTGTTGGTGACCACAGGCATCGCATACTTGGATGTTGATGAGACAGAAATGTGGAAATGGTGCAGAGAATCTTTAGGCGAAATATGTAAAACAGCAGAAAAAGAGGGGATTTACCTTTCTATGGAGGCTTTTACCTCTTTTACTACACAGGTGTTTAATAGAGTCGAGCACATTTCCAAGATGATAAAAGAAGTTGGGAGTCCTTATTTAAAAGGTTTAGCGGATACAGATGTGATGGAAACTACAGGAAAGGATACCATTCATGATTTTATAAGGGAACTGGGAAATAATTTAATGCATGTACATTTTGTGGATGGTAATCCTGGAGGACATCTGGTGCCCGGAGAAGGAAAATTAGCAATGGTGGAAGTGTTAAAGGAACTTAACAGTATAGATTATAAGGGATATCTAGGTCTGGAATTATTGGATAGAAGGTATGTTATGAATCCGGAAAAAGCCCTGAAGGATTCGCTCACGTGGTTCAAAAAACACCTGGAATGATATAAAAACGAGCGACTTTCAAACCAAGAAAGTCGATTCTCAGAAGGAATCGACTTTTTTAAGTGCGCCTAGCATGGATATTAACTCTGGAGCAGGAAAACCCGAACGTGAACTGGCAGGTCCCTTCCTTTAGCCATTGTTCGTCTTCCTTATTTCTGCTGCTCTAGTTGTGCAAAATACTGTTCGTTATATAAAACACTTGGATGAGTAGGATGGTGCAACTGGGCTATGCGATGATGCGATCTTGCCTTTTCGATGTCACCGATTCGGTCATAACACAGGCATAATTGCAAGTGTGGAAACCAGGTATAGTACGACGAATTGGTTAAGGCCATCACATCTTGCGGGGGCTCGATCAGCGTCGCCTGACGAAACCAGTAAATGGCTTGAGTATACTGCTCATCTTCAATGAACAAATTGCCAAAGACACAGCAGAACTGGGCGCGTGGTACATCAAGGTTAAGTGTGCGAAGCAGAGCCATACGCTGCTCCTGTTTTTGACCCTGGTGGGCGTAGCAATCCGCTAGCTTAAAGCAAGCAGCAATCCGATCCTCAATCCATCCTTGATCGAGTCCCAGATAGTGCTCGTACTGCTGGATGGCTTCTAGTATGCGTCCGTTATCATATAGTTCATTCGCGAAGTAGTAGTGATCTCGCTCAGAAAATGCAGTGCCTTGCTCCCGATGCTTGAGATATATATGCAAATTACGATCAGTGTAGGCACGTGTCTTTTTATGAGTCACCGCTATATTACTGTGAAAGGTGCTGCCAGTCACATGCAGGAATTCGTGCACAAAGCCGATCCATCTGAATCTTCGATCACGCCGCACAATTCGGTTTCTTTTGAGCTTATACAACGGCTGTCCTTGTTCATCTACAGACAGCACATAATCCATCGTAATGCTGTCATAGGAGAGGGTGGCTTGTTTCTTCCAGTTGAGAAATGATATTCGGTCTTTTTCTTCCAGTATGTCATCAGCGTCCAGCCAAAATTGATATTCTTGCGTTGCCTGATCAAACGCATAATTGCGGGCTGCAGAGAAATCATCGCACCATTCAAAATGGTATACCCGAGCATTGAACGATGCAGCGACCTCTTGGGTTCTATCGGTAGATCCAGTATCAACGATAATGATTTCATCCACCAGGTCATGGACTGATTCCAGACAGGTATGAAGGGTTTCTTCTTCGTTTTTGACAATCATACATAAGCTGACAGTTACCATGCTCTTTGTCCCTCCAAAATAACTTGGTATAATTCCCATTTTATTAGGATAGCTTGCTCATTATGTAGAATTCGGATGGAACGTGTAGAGGAGATGATGATCATAAATTCAGTTCTGTTCTAATAAATTAGAAAATCAAGTTGGATGTTTGGGGGGAGAGAATGGATTGAACGATGTGCGTGACATTCCGGGTTAGGACGTGCGACAGGATGGGTTTTATCGTTGAATGGGGAGATTGTATTTTGTATTGTTGTCGTTTTCAATGATATTTCCAGGTGTAAGTCCATTCATACCACGCTCACTCCCAATCGCTTGGTCGCAATTATGGTATGCGTTAGGACATGGAGGGGAACGGTTATGAGGCTTCCGCCTGATGGAGGCGTTGACACATGCGTATACTAATCGGCAGCCCGGTGCACCAGAAGCCGGAAATTTTGTCTTTGTTTCTTCAAGCCTTGGAGCGCCTGGAGACACCTGACGTGCTACCGGATTATTTGTTTGTCGATGATAATGACAATCCGATTTCAAGCCAGTGGCTAGTTGAATTTTCCAATCGGCTTCCGGGTCGGGTTTTGCCCTTGTTAACAGGCTCGCAGCAAGTGGAGAATCGTAGTGATGAGCACACTCATTATTGGCCGCCTGCTCTCGTCTGGAAAGTGGCTGGCTTTAAAAATCGTCTTATTGAATATGCCCTTCAGCACAATTATGACGCGTTGTTTCTGGTCGATTCAGACCTGGTTCTCCATTCTCGTACCTTGTGCAGGCTGGTGGAGACGGAGAAGGACATCGTATCAGAGATTTTCTGGACACGTTGGCAACCGGAAGGACCGTTATTGCCTCAAGTGTGGGTCAGTGATGAATATAACTTGTTTCACCGTGAAGATGGCGAAGTGTTGTCGAAAGAGGAGCGAGCGCAACGTGAGTTGCATTTTATACACCAGTTGCATATTCCTGGTTTGTATGAGGTGGGTGGTCTAGGCGCTTGCACCTTAATCCGCAGACGGGCGCTGGAAGCAGGAATTCATTTTGGCAAAATCAAAAACGTTTCTTATTGGGGAGAAGATCGACATTTTTGTATTCGGGCGGCTGCATATGGATTTCCACTTTTTGTAGACACACACTATCCGGCAATGCATCTATATCGGGAAGCCGATCGAATGAAGGCAGAACAGCTATTATTCACCCTAAAATATTTTACATCGAACCATTCAGAGCAAGTAACACATGCGGAACACTCCGATACTTCTCCAAGCTCTCCAGCCTTCAATCATTCAGCATCTTCAAGAACCCCTAAGTTCCCTGAACCTCCAGTTATACCCGATCATCTCCACGAAACTGCTGTCTTTGCCAAGTACACAGCGGATTCGTTTGTTGTACCACCAACGTTCACTGGTCCACGACAAAGTGAGCTTTATACACCGCCTGTCTCTAATCCTAAATTGACGCTGACCATGACGGTATACAATGAGGCAGATCACAAGCTTACAGACGTGCTGCTGAGCCACCGAAAATACATTGATGAAGCAGTCATTATTGATGATGGTAGTCATGACGATAGCGGAGAGTTGTGCCGGGAAATCTTACAAGGAATCCCACTGCGTCTGATCCGTAACGAAACACCCTCTTTTACCAATGAAGTCGAACTGCGAAAGCAGCAGTGGAGAGAAACATTGGCTTCCTCTCCCGAATGGATATTAAGCATGGATGCTGACGAAATGTTCGAATCCCGCTTTGCCCAAGGGGTACATTCTTTGTTAGCGGGAACGACAGCGGATACGATTTGTTTCAGGTTGTTTGATATGTGGTCTTCCACGCATTACCGTGATGATGAATATTGGCAGGCTCATCGGTATTACCGTCCTTTTTTAATTCGATATAAAGAAGGGTTCCCTTATAAATGGAGGGAGCAGTCCTTGCACTGTGGGAGATTACCCGAAAATGTACTTGATCTTCCCACAGAGATCAGCAACTACCGTATTCAGCATTGGGGTTGGTATACACCTGCTATTCGCATGGCTAAATTTGAGCGGTACCAGCTGCTTGACCCAAGTGCTCGTTATGGATGGAAAGAGCAATATGAATCAATTCTGGACTCGAACCCACAACTCACGCTCTGGGTGGATCAGGACAACAAAAATACAGAAAAAGAACCTACACCAGAATATGAACCTGCCCATCAGGTGGACGCCTCGGATGTCGCCAAGGTGGCCAGTGTACAGGTTATGAACAAACCCGAACCACAAATAAAAAGTGAAACCAAGGACACCTTTTATGCTACGGAGAAGGGGAAAGGAGCAGAGCAGAGTGTAAAATGCAAACTGTGTGGCTCATCTGACACGGTAGTATTTCATGATTATCAACGCTTTACCTTGATGGGATGCGGCTCCTGTGGATTGGTTTTTCGTAAGGATGTGGATCATATTCAGTCTGAGGAAATGATAGCAGAGATTTATAATGCCAATTGGGTTGCTATGCGGGATAGTGCAGCGGCGTCCACCTATGGGGATCATGCTCTTTTTGGACTTATGTTGCTCGATATGTTCAGTCCCAGAAAAGGAAAATTGCTAGAGATTGGCTCAGGCACCGGAGAATTTATCCATGCTGCCCTTCAAGCTGGCTGGAATGCAGTGGGCATTGAGCCGTCCAGTGACTCGCGTGCCTACGCCAAAAGCAAATATGAGGTAGATTTATTACCCGGCTATTGGAACGGTGAAACAGAATTAGATGCTCAAACACAACAATCTGTGGAAGTGGAAATTCACCAAGCTCATGAAGCTCAGGAAGGGATTGAGGCCGAAAGTTTAGAGGAAGAACTGGACTTATCTTTGGAGCACCCATACGAAGCCATCGCATGCTGGCATGTGCTGGAGCATATCGCGGACCCAGTCGCATTTTTGACGGATTTGTGCGAACAGCTTCAACCTGACGGAACGTTATATATTACGGTGCCCAATAAAAACTCGTTTACCAACGAGGCTTACGGCGTTCATTCACCTTTATTTACGGAGGAAGATCATTTGTACCATTATTCAGATCATACGCTGACGCTCTTGCTGGAAAAGTCCGGCTTGCGTCCGGTGGCTTTGTTCACCCGCCAGCTTCCTGCTGGTATGGATGCCTTGCTGCAAGCACATCCATTGTACGGTGAGCTTGCCTTTACAGAACAAATGGGATTGTTGGCTAAGCTTCAAGGCGAGAAACGGGGTCATGAATTATGCTGTGTAGCAAGAGTAATCTAAACATCTCCAAAGGAGGAGGCTACATTCATGAATATGGCTGACCCGTATCTGTCTCGCTTTTTTGTATATTCTGATCCCAACTCGTCCAACATGATTTACAGACTCCCTCAAAGCTGGTGGAGTCGTCCTTATGAGTATGAGTGGTGTCTCCAATTTATGTCTGGGCAAGATACAGTATTGGACGCGGCATGTGGTATCCCTCATCCATTCAAATTTGAGCTGGCCCGCCGTTGCTCTCAGGTCTATGCCTGCGATCTGGATATACGAATCGTTTCTGTAGATGCTATCTTGGCCGAAGTGCGGCGGGATATTGGAGAGGAGGCCGCTGAGCGCATTCAGGAGATTTTACCGGTTCGGCTCCACTCCGCCCATGCCAATCTGACCGCCCTGCCCTATGAGGATGCCAGTTTTGACAAAATTGTATGTATTTCAGTGTTGGAGCATTTAACGCCCGATGAATCTTTGGCAGCCTTGCGTGAATTTCATCGAACTTTACGGGATGACGGAATGCTTCTGTTGACGTTTGATTACCCTACAGTAGATCTTTCAGCGATGGAACAATGGATAGAAAAAGCGGGATTTTCGTATTGGAGTGGTGTGGATCTTAAGCTTCCACGGGGAGCTCTACACACAGATATGTGGGGCGGATTACATTGTTTTAGGACCGTTCTAAAAAAATATAAGAGTTAACGGTATGCGCAATGAGGTTTACACGGACCTCTCTTATTGCTTATCATGAGAGGGGTTAGAGTTGTAAACCTACATAGGAAAGGAATGACTGATAACTACATGAACAATGCACCTGTGTTGAAGAAACCTGAGGCTATGGTATTTGATATGGACGGTACACTTTTTCAGACGGAGACGCTATTGCTTCCTGCGTACCACAAGCTGTTTGATACGCTGCGCGCCGAAGGGCTTTATGAAGGAGAGACTCCTCCCGAGGAGCTTATTTTGAATAGTTTGGGTATGCTGCTGGATGAAATCTGGAGAAGAGTGATGCCGGAAGCCAGCGAAGCGGCCCATAGAAGAGCGGACGAGCTGCTGCTTCAGCTGGAACTGGAGGGATTGAAGAGCGGAAGTCATGCCCTGTATCCACAAGTAAAAGAAACACTCCAGGCCCTTCATGAGCAAGGTGTCCGATTGTTCGTAGCTAGTAACGGTCTGGAGGACTATGTAAAGGGGATCGCTGCTGCGTATGAAATGGTTCCCATTTTTGAAGGACTGTACAGCGCTGGGGAGTACAGCACGCTTTCCAAAGTGAATTTGCTGGAAATTCTGTTGAGCAAGCACGATATTTCGAACGTATGGATGGTAGGAGATCGTTCCTCAGATGTGGAAGCAGGCAAAAAGAACGGACAGACGGTGATCGGTTGCGCTTATGCGGGATTTGGTGTGGACGATGAGTTGAAGGGGTCTGATGCGATTATTACGGACTTTACGCAACTGCTTACACTTTATAAAAACGCTGAGTAACTGTGAAACACAGGTTATTGGTTATAAATAGGCTCGACGCACCATATAATTAAACATGCTGTTACTGTCGGACAGATGAAAAAAAGAAAGGAAGGCAGCCACTTTACGCGGAGCCTTCCTTTGTCTTATTCTCTGTCTTATTCTCTGTCTTATTTTCTGCTTTATCTTCTGTTTTATCTTCTGCTTTGTGGTCAGCCTGAGGCTTTGGATTAATTTGTGTGTGGTAGACCCACAAGGCATATTCCATGGGCTTGGCGATGGAGCGGCGATAGGTTTCTTTTTCACCAATACGCGAAAAGACCTCACGGGCTGGCTTCGGGTTGACTTCCAGCACATATATATGACCGTGCTTATTAATTGCCAAATCGAGTGCAAGCTCACACAATGCCCCGTAGCTTTCTTCCAGATACGCAGCGATGTCCAGTCCGAGTTTTTCCCCTTGCTTGATGATTTTCTCTCTATGGCTTTCATCACGAATCCATTGCGTTAGCAATTGGCTCATCGGTACTGCCTTGCCTCCACCATGCAGGTTGGAAGTGACACTCCGATGCGCCCCGATGCGCCCGGCGCATCCGGTTAGCTCCCATACTCCTTGGCCATTTTTCTGTACCAGCATACGGTAATCATGGACTCTGCCATTCGGCAACTGCACAGGAATGCCTTCCTGAACAATGTAGTTATCCATGTTCCAGCTGCTCAGACGCGGCTCCAGACGGTCTAGACGTACCCGCTGCTGGGGAATGATATGGCGTTTGCGATTGCGGCCCTCAATCAGATACAGGCCTCCTTGCTTGTTAACAGGTTCAATACGTAAAATACCTCGGCCTCCCGTACCGTTAATCGGTTTGAGGTACACTAGTGAATTCTGTTTGAGCATCCGTTTGACACTATGAAATCCACTGAACAGCTCTGTTGCAGGCAAATGGGGGCGAAAGGCAGACCTTCTCGCAAGCTGCTGATGAATGACCCATTTGTTACTCAGGGGTCGGTTTAAATATACAAGGTCTGTGTATTGCAATCGGAACTGCTTCAACTGACGATATCGCTCACTGCGCTGTACCCGACAACGGTCGAAAATCATGTCTGGGAACTCTCGCCACTTTCGGCTCCATTTTCCGCTGTGTGGATCATAGATTTGGGCAAGGAGCAGCCTGCGATCCTTATGGACATCCGCAGGAGTGAATACATACATATCCAGTCCCAGCCGTTTCCCTTCTGCAATCATGCGCTCATATATGTCGCGTTCCTCTAATTGCTTCTTGTTGTTCAAATACAAAGTCATGATGCCTAGGACAGGTTTTGGCACAGCATTCCACCTTCCTCTGCCGTCTGCTTATCTTGGGATAACTCTCCGTGAAATATCAGCGTGGGTTTCCCGGTTGGTCCAGTCGTCATTTCATGCGCAACAAGCCCAGCGCGGAAACAGGTTTTGAGACTGGACATATTGTCGGCGGCTACGCTGCACGTCAGACGGCGCAGCTGTTTGAGCTGGGCGGACAGCAGTCTAGCGCCCAGTCTGCGGCCCCGGTAAAGCGGACGAACAATTACGATGCAAGCATCCTCCCCGTAATTCAGAGCGAGGGAAAATCCGGCAATCCGCAGCCCCTTCTCCGTGCGCACAAATGCACACAGGAGGGAGGAGCCAGGGGTGTTCAATTGCTCGGGCGTTAAAACGGCCAACTGCCGCAGAGCATTACGAGTAATGCGCATGCCCCCTGAGCTGCGGGCCAAAAACAGCAACTGTCGTCGTCTCAGCAGCCAGCTCCGGGCAGGCAAATGTTGAACATCGCTAATTTGCGGCATGATTCCACTTCCTTGATCATGATTTCATTCGTCCGGCCAAAAAGGAGCTGTACTGGAATATGCGTCTAAGCGACTTTTGGCGGATTTCCGGCTCGTCAAATTTCATTGGTTTGGCATTGGCCTCAAAAAACCAGAGGGTTCCGAGCGTATCCACGCCCAGATCCATGGACATTTCGCCATGAGAAAGACCGGATGCGCGTTCAATTTGACGTGCAATCTGTATGGCCGTACTTTTAACTTTGTTCAGTAGATCCGTGCTGTCCTCAGGCCCAAACAGTGAGGACAGTAGCTTGAAAGGGTCCTCTACACTCCCGCCACGCGGGACATGTGTGGTAATGCTCCCCTTACCGGCCAGTCTGGCACCGACTCCGGTGATACTCCAGGAGCCACGGATATTTTTTTGTACCAGGATACGCAGGTCGAAGGGTTTTTTCTGATAGGTTGCCAGATCGATACCCTGTTGAATGATATAAGGTGAGTTGCCTGCTTCCCGTCGGATACGTCCCCACAGCCGGGATAGCGATACAGATCTGTAGGTTACACTTTTTTTGTCATGCTGAATGGTCAGTCTGTAAGCCATTAGATGGTCTGGGAGGAATTTAAGAATCATAATCCCCTTTCCGGCCTTACCGTTTTCCGGCTTGAGATACAGGTATGGATACGTAGACAGCATTTTTCCTAAGGAAGACAGGTTGCTTAACCGTTTGGTTGCCGGAACAAGCTGACGAGTCGTTTCTGAGGTGCGCAACCACTTGAACAGTTCCCATTTGTTAAAAAAGCCTGGATTGTACAGCTCAATGCCCGAGGCATGTGAAATTTCATCCAACTTTGTGCGCACAGAGGTTTTAAGTTCATAATTACGGTTGGGGATGCGATTATAAATGACCTGTGGAGGTGGGAAATCCTGTTCCTCCCACGTCTGTAAGCTCTTGTTGAAGACATAGCCCTTAATCGTCTCATCTGCCAGTTTCAGGTCCCTGACGGTAACAATGTACACCTGATATCCCATCCGTGTTCCCGTTTCAAGAATATCCCTGAAATTGCGCTGATTTCCCTTGAAAAATTGCCCTTCGTCGTGCACTGTCAATACAGCAACGACTGGCTTATGCTCCGCCCGGGTATTCATAGTTCCTCTTTTCTGCGGAATTTACTGAGGTAAAGACAGTGGTCCAAAATATGCTCCACGGATGCTTTACCCTCCGCACGCAACGATGGATGCTGAAAAATGGATCGGCCTGGCTTGGAGTTGGCTTCAAACATCCATACCTTTTCATCCTGATCAATGCCCAGATCAAAGCCGATTTCGCCCAATAGATGCTGGTGATGGTGTTCAATGGCTTCAGCGAGCGTAACTGCTACGTTCTTGGCACGTTGAAGCACTTCACCCGCTCGGTCTCCGAATACCCGGTTCAACGCCTGTTCAGGTGTCATAAGGGAGCCGCCATTTTTGATATGGGTTGTGACACTGCCACGTCCGGCTTTTTTGGCTCCAATGCCGACGACGACCCACTGATTATTTCCATTTTTATGCATGTGAAACCGGAAATCAATCGGGCAATTGTCAATCTCGATCAGCTGGATACCCTGTTGAATGACATAACCTTTTAACATCTGTCCCTGATTGGAGTGAAGCATCCTGAGCATGGAATTAAAAGAGGCGAATTTTAGCAATACATTGCTACTTTTCTTACGGTACCTCACATAATATCCTTGCTTGGGAACATGGGACAGACGATAGATTCCTTTACCGAGACTGCCTCCACTTGGCTTGTAATAAGCAAATTGATGTCGCTCCAGCATACCTCGGATACGTTCAGAGCTGGGATTCATATATGATTCAGGGACATAGCGGTTAACATCTGGGTTATTCTCCAGCAGATTATAGATATCGGACTTATTGAAAAAGCTCCAGTTAAAAAAGGGAATTCGTTTGCGGGAAAAGCGTTCGCGTAGTTGATTGATCGCCGGGGAAAAATCAGAGCGACGGCTCGGCAAACGATTATAAATTACGTCCGGCAGAGGTACGAGTTTACGGGTAAACTCCCCGCTGGATGACAGAAAATAGCCGTTAATCGTATCATTTTGCCAGTTGATATCCCGAGGGGTGAAGGCAAAAATATAAGATTTTTTGCTGCCTTCCCTCAGCAGTTGCTTAATAAAGCCTGTGCGCGATCCGAAAGGGCGAGTGGTGGAGGTGGTACCGTCAGACAGCACGCCAATCAACGGCCCTAGCTGTATATCACCATCCAGATTCCGCAAATAGATGGCCCCGCTTTTGGGAACACGGATTGCATTACGTAAGCCGGAGGTCAAGTATAGATGGCGTCCCGCCTTCTGAATTGGTTTTACAGTAGCGGGAATCTGATCCTTACCGAGCCGCAGACGAACGGACTTGGCTCCGGATAATTTAAGGCTTTTCAACAAGGCAGTGGATATATACGCCACCTTGTCGGGCTGCTGTGAGAAATGCACATTGCAATGCGTTAAACTCATCTGTTTATCCTCCTATACCGTATGTTCAAGGGAGGCGCCCGCGCCCTTTGGCCCTGTCGCTTTGGAATGGGTCATTAAATATCGAGCATATTCGAGCGGGCGGTTGACCGACTGGAAAGCGCACTCCGGCTGACGGGTCTGAAAAAAGGCGGCCCGACCAGGTCGGGAATTAACCTCCAATAGCCAGATGTTCCCGCTCTGGTCAATACCGTAATCAATTCCCAACTCGCCAAGGCGGCCATAACGTTCCTCAAGCGCCCTGGTAATGGTCGAGGACAGCGCCCTCATCTGCCCGATGATGAGACGCGTGGTGTCCGCGCCAAATTGTTCACGAAGGTATGGCTCAGCCGGATGGGCTTCGCCCCCACCGTGCAGATTAGAAGTCAGAGTTCCTTTTCTGCCTTCTCTTACAGCAAAGCCCGTCAGGCGCCAATGGCCGTTGCCATCCTTTTGCATGAGTGCGCGAACATCAAAGGGATGATTGCTTTGGCTTGTTAATTTCAAATAAGGCTGCACGATATAAGCGCGTTTGTGTGCAATTCCGTGGATCCATGACAATCCTGCATCCAATTCGGGAAACAAACGCCGGAACGGACGGTTACGGGAGTCTCTACCCTGTACAAGTAGTCCCTGGCCTCCTTCTGCCAGCCGGAGATACAGTGTGCTCTTGCCATGTGTTCCGGTCTGTGGCTTCATAAACAGCTCCGAATGGCGTCCTAGCCATTCCACAAGCTGAACCGTGTCCCGGTAAGGCGCCGTAGGCGGCACAAAAGGACGTACTTTATCTACCGCATGCAAAGCGCGATACACCTGCCATTTGCCAGGTAAGTTACGCGACCAGTAGATGAGCTTGCGCGAATTTTGCTCCGCCATGTCTTCCAGTGTGCGTCTGACATTCTGGCTCTCGTGGACATGGAGACAGCGGTTATACACAATATCCGGCAACGGAAAGCGGCCGGATGTCCATACTCCGTTACGATAAACATAACCTCGTATGGAGTGATCTTCAGGTGAAACTCCTTCGACGGTAAACGCCATTACGCTAAGATCAGAGCGCCTGCCCAACAGACTTAGCCTGCGGCAAAAATCGGCTTCGGTAATAGGGGGAGTGGCGGCCTGATTCCGGCTAACAAGCACGCCCAGCGTGCCTGGCACAACAAGAGACACCGACAACAGCTCCTTTGGCAGCCAGACTCTGGAAGAGATGAATTCATTTGAAGCCGGCTGAATAACAGCAGTATTCAATCATTTTTTTAACGGACGGGCGAGTTTTCTGATCATTTAACGGCGTGTTGTCATTCTTCGATGGCTTCGAATTGACCTCCAGCAACCAGATGCGCCCCGTGCTGTCTATTGCCAGATCAATACCAAATTCCGCGAAATGGGAGGGAATTGCTTTTTCTACTCCGCTTGCGATATCCAGTGCTGCTGTTTTGAGAGAGGTATGCCCATTCGATTTAACGGTTGCGGGCAGCGTGGTCTTGGCAAGTGCTTCCTTGACAGTACTCAGCGTGCCGCCTCTTGCCAGATTGGACACAAAGTGGCTTCCTCCGGCGATCCGAGCGACAATGGATGTTACGGTCCAGGTTCCGGACGAATTTTTCTGTACAAGCGCACGAAAGTCGACCGGACGCTTACCGTGATCAATCAAGGTAAGTCCCTGTTGGAGTTGAAAGCGTGTTGTTTTCATTTTTCCCGCCAAGCTTTTGTACAGCTTATCGACGTTGGCATACGTTTGCTTGCGGGGTGTGCCCGCTGTTGTGGATAGCACCGAAAAGGTGCCATCGGTTTGCTTGTTAATGCGCATTATGCCTTTACCCAGGCTTCCGCGCACTGGCTTGAGAAAAACAGCGGGATACTGGTTGCACATTTTTTTGAAAACAACAAAAGTTTGCAGCAAGTGGGACTCGGGTAAATACTTGCGCAGGGAAGAATTTGATTTAAGCGCATCAAATACTTCATTCTTATCCAAAAACTTTTCGTTAAAAATAGTCGTGCCGTACTGCGATTTTACTTCTTTCATGAAATGCTGTACGCTAGTTCTGTTCTCGAGTTTACGGGAGGTAAGACGATTATTGACGACATCGCCGGCGGGCATGACCGTCTTTTTCCAGCCTCCGTCATACACCCATCCCTGAACTCGCCCGGGCTGACTTCCGATATGCTCCGGGGTGAAGAAATACACATATGCTCCTTGTCTGCGGCATTCCCCGACTAGTTCACGGCAGAACAGGGTGATCGACCCGAAAGGCTTGTCGGGCTGTTCGGGATAGTCCCGACTGACCAGCACGCTAATAAGTGGGCCCACTCGAAGTGTCCGGCGACCTCGGCTGTAGGTTACTCGCAGATCACAATTGGCATGAAGCCCCATTTTTCGGGCTAGCACGCTTCCCACACGTAGGCCGCTATAGCGGGGCACCGATATGACGGTAACCTCTTGGCGGAACGAACCGAAGGCGAGCTGAACGGGGTGGCCAGCGGATATTTTCCATTTGTGAAGCAAGGACTCGCCGACCATGAGTACGTCATCCTGCAAGATGCCCGATCCGATGATTTGAATCGTTGTTTTTTTGATGGACATCGTGGATCTCCTTCCGGGCAGCAACTTGATGTCTTGAAAGTAACGGGAAACGTGAATGGGCTGTAATAGCACTGATTCATCATATGAGGACATATATCCCTTGGTGATTGACGGACAATGTGAAATGTTGACACTAAACTTGTATTGGAGGAATAAACAATCATGAACATCTACGACAAAGCCCATGATTTAGCGAAAGCATTGAAGGAAAGCAAAGAGGTAGAGGAAATTACGTCAGCGATGAAGCTGATCGAAACCGATCCAGAAGCCAAGAAAATGCTCGACGATTTCCGTGAACGCCAAATGGAAGTACAACAACGCATGATGAGCGGCGATATGCCAGCACAGGAAGAGATGGAAAAGATGGAGAAGCTGTTCGAGGTGTTAAGTTTGAATCTCAACATCCGTCGCCTGTTCGACGCTGAACGTCGCCTGAGCGTGATTATTGAGGACGTTAACAAAATTATTGCAGACAGCCTTCAAGATTTGTACGGTTCATCTCTGTAAGTTTGTCTCATATTCCTTCCTGTCCTCTCATAGACTAGATACATAGAGTCACAGGGAGAGGAAGGGATACGATTGGGTTCTTTTAAAAAATGGAAACATGGTTTGTATACACTGATTGCGCTGGCTATGGTCTTGGTCGCGTTACCACGCATCTCGCTTGCAGGCGGTTTGAACTGGGTCAACGGATTTGGGATAGTATGGGTACTTTTTGCGCTGCTAGTCATCGGAGCAAACATGCATTTTTTGCTGGGTGTAGATGAGGAAAAGCGCAAAACGCTGGAGCGTGTACGGCGGGCCAAAATGCAGCAGTGGCAGATGAAATGGGATAAAAAAGCTGACAAAGGCAGCATGCAGTGAGTTTTTTTTCAGCTTGTCTTGGGCTGGCCTACCAGATTACAAATCAATCATAGTAAGAAGCGGTCCTTGTGAAGAGGGGATCGCTTTTTTGCTATTTCCGAAGCAGAGAACTCAAAATGAACAAAGGTCTAAAATAAAGGGTTTTTGTGCTATAATAGATACAGAATGATACAGATTGAACGTTGGGGGTGTAACAGAGTTGGACGGGCTAGATGAAACAGTTACGAAGCATGAGCAGCTATTGCGACATATCGAGCAGTTGAAAATAGGCTCCAAAATTTCTGTGCGCAGGTTGGCTAAAGAAATGAGCGTCAGCGAAGGAACGGCCTATCGGGCCGTGAAGGAAGCTGAAAACCTAGGAATTGTCATTACCAAGGAACGGATCGGAACAGTACGAGTGGAGAAGCGCCCACGCGGCTTGTCTGAGCAGCTGACCTTTGCGGATGTCGTGAATATTGTAGAGGGACATGTGCTGGGCGGAAGCGAGGGGCTAGAGAAGCCGTTGCACAAGTATGTGATCGGGGCGATGCGTGAGGAAGCGATGGCTCGTTATATTGACGCAGGCAGTTTGCTGATCGTAGGTAACCGGGAGGATGCGCATTCGCTTGCATTAGAGCAAGGGGCAGGTGTGCTGATTACAGGGGGGTTCGGTACGAGTCGGGAGGTTAAGCAGCTTGCAGACCAGATTAGTCTGCCGATTATTTCCTCGCGCCATGATACATTTACGGTGGCATCTATGATTAATAGAGCAATATTTGACCGCCTGATCAAAAAGAAAATTATGTTGATTGAAGACATTGCGGCAAGCAAACCGAAGACGCTGACCTTGAAAATCAACAGCACGCTTACCGAATTTGAACAGCTATCAGCGACCACGGGATATCATCATTTTGCCATAGTGGATGAATGGAATCGTTTAATTGGTATCGTCAGCCGTAAAGATGTGGAAGGACTTCAACCTGAGCATACGATGGATAAATGTATGATCCGTAACCCAATTACGGTCACCTACCAGACCTCGCTGGCTTCTGCTGCTCAAATGATGGCATGGGAAGGTGTAGATTACTTGCCGGTCGTGGATCGCAACCGTAAGCTGCTTGGGTCCGTTACACGGCGTGAGGTGCTGGAAGCACTGCGTAACGCCCAAAAGCAGCCACAACTGGGCGAGACGTTCGACCAGCTGATTTGGAACGGTTTTGCTGAGGAGCGTAATGAGGACGGATCCTTATTTTTTCGCGGTTTTATCATTCCACAGATGGCCACCAATTTAGGGACGATCTCGGAAGGCGTACTGGTCAACGTGATGACACAAGCGGGCTACCGAGCAGCTAGAGATATGAGCGGCAAGGATTATGTGCTGGATAATTTGACGACTTATTTTATTCGACCGGTACAGATTGAGGATGCTGTCGTTCTTCGTCCGTTGCTGCTTGAGATGAGTCGCCGCACATGTAAGCTAGAAATTGCGATTTCTCGGGAAAATCATTTGGTGTGCAAAGCAGTAATGACGCTCCAATCTATTGAACATGGTTGATCTACCTCTGGATTGGAGCAAAAGGTGGGGTGAAATAGATCGATTAGTGGCTTTGAGGCAGTCTTTCTTTGGCCTCCAGCCAAATTTGCAGCACACCTTCCATTACAAGCATCGTTTTGACCTGGATTGTATACTCCTTGTCACGAACGGTGTATTTTTTTTGGTGCAGCAACATACGTACCAGCTTGCTGTCAGAGTCAATCTCGAACATATCTCTGCCGCGCAGCACCTCCAGATCACGACTGACACGGCGAAGAAGTTCCTTCAGGTTGATAGAATCAATTTTTTCGGCCGAAGCTTCCTCCGCGATCAGCTTGATTTCTTTGACAACGGTTTGGCGCTTGCTGTATTTGCGCAATGTTTTGTTGTCCTCCTCGGCTTGCTGGAGCTGGAATTGGAGATCCTGGTTGTTCGTCCATAGCTGATTGAAGCTGGCATGCCAGATGGCATTATAGATCATTCCTCCCGTAATCATACCGAGTACAAAGACGGAGGATAATTGCATAAAAGGGCGCAGGCGCTCAAAGGGGGGGACTCTCATAGTCGTTTCACCTCACGGTCGTCCGTTGCCGCATACCCACTTGACCAGCTCTGCACCCATATGAGCGCCTAAAAAGGCGAAAATCAAATACAATATCTGCTTAATGGCAGGTGACAAATTACCATCCAACATATTGCTTTCAATGACCCGGATCGGGTCCATCGTTCCCCCCACAGCGGCAGCAAGCGCCCATATTTTAATTCTTCCGGCAACCTCTAGCATCGTCTGGGTGGGCGGCTGAAGCGATACCACAGCTCCCATTCCGCCGAGCATGGCTCCACCGAGCACGATGCCGAAAGCAATGAAGAAGTCGAGAATCGCTTTGGATATAAAAGTGCTCATGCTCTTTTCCTCCTTAGGTATACGAATCAAGACCGCGCTTGTCCGCCGAGGTCTGTACTTTTATTCTATGGGCGCTACTAACGCGGATATGATAAAATAGTTTGAAGAAAATCAAGCGGTGAAGGGAAGAGAAGCGCATGAGTTCATTTGTGCATTTGCATGTTCACAGCGAGTACAGCCTGCTGGACGGCGCGGCTCGTACCGCGGAATTGGTCAAACAGGCATCAGCTTACGGAATGAAGGCGCTGGCTCTTACAGATCATGGGGTCATGTACGGTGCCATTCCTTTTTATAGAGCATGTGTAGAGAACGGCATTAAGCCGATTATCGGGTGTGAGGCTTATATGACGGCAGGATCGCGCAAGGAGCGTGGCAGCCGGAAGGATCAGCCTATATATCATTTAATTTTGCTCGCCAAAAATAAAACAGGCTATCAAAATCTAATGAAGCTGTGCTCCATTGGCCATTTGGAGGGTTTTCACTATAAGCCGCGCATCGATATGGATGCTTTGGCTGCCCATCATGAAGGCATCATATGCTTGAGCGCTTGCTTGGGCGGTGAAGTGCCGCAGCATTTGCTGCATGGCAGAGAAACCGAAGCACGACGTGCAGCGGAACGATACCGTAGCATTTTTGGCGATGATTTTTATCTGGAGCTTCAGGATCATGGTCTGTCGGAGCAAAAGCGCGTAAATCCTCAATTGATCGCACTGGCAAAGGAACTGGATATTCCGCTAGTGGCGACGAATGATGTGCATTACTTAACCGAGCCGGATGCTGATGTCCAGGACGTCCTGATCTGTATCGGGACAGGGAAGACAGTTGACGATGAGGAGCGCTTGCGGATACCAACACGTCAGTTGTATCTGAAAAGTCAGGAGGAAATGGCTCGTTTATTTCCACATGTAGCAGAAGCCATCGCCAATACGGTGCGTATTGCTGAGAAGTGCGAGCTGGAACTGGAATTCGGCCAATCTATTTTGCCTGAATATCGCCCGCTGCCGGAGGACATGACGTCTTCGTCCTATTTGCGCAGTCTGTGCGTGCAAGGGCTGGAGCGTCGCTACGGAGGCGATCCTGTGTGGGAGCAGCCGGAGGAGCGGGAAAGACTGGACCAGCGGCTGAACTATGAATTGAATACGATTGACAGCATGGGCTTTAGTGATTACTTCCTGATTGTATGGGATTTTATTGCTTTTGCTCATAAGCATAAGATTGCAACAGGACCGGGGCGGGGGTCCTCCGCAGGTAGTTTGGTTGCCTATGTGCTTAATATCACGAATGTTGATCCAATGAAATACAATCTGCTCTTTGAACGGTTTCTGAACCCTGAACGGATCAGTATGCCGGATATAGATATTGATTTTAGTGATGAACGCCGCGATGAGGTTATCGACTATGTAGTACAGAAGTACGGAAATGAGCATGTAGCGCAAATTATTACCTTTGGAACGCTGGCGGCAAGAGCCGCTGTCCGTGACGTCGGCCGTGTATTGAACGTGCCGTATGGCGAGGTGGACAAGGCAGCCAAGCTGATTCCGGCGCAGCTAGGTATTAATATCCGTCATGCGCTGGAAATTACCCCGGAGCTGAAAACGCTATATGAAACGAAGCACAAGACACGTGAACTGTTGGATATGGCGATCAAGGTTGAAGGAATGCCTCGTCATGCTTCGACACATGCAGCGGGTGTTGTCATTTCGCGGACTCCATTGACCGATGCGGTTCCGCTGCAAGAGGGGAGCGAAGGAGTACCTTTGACGCAGTACTCGATGGAAAATCTAGAGCGCATTGGTTTGCTTAAAATGGATTTCCTTGGGCTGCGTACGCTCTCCATTATTGAACGGTGCATACACTGGATTGCGGAAGAGCATGGAGAAACGCCTGATTTTAGCCGTATTCCCGATAACGATCCGCATACCTATGACTTGTTGGGCAAAGGAGATACAGGAGGCGTATTCCAGCTGGAGTCGGCCGGTGTACGCCGGGTACTCAAGGATTTGAAGCCGAGTGTATTTGAGGATATCATTTCTGTCCTGGCTTTGTATCGTCCGGGTCCAATGGGTTTTATTCCTAACTTTATACAGGCCAAGCATGGTCAGATCGAGATTTCTTATCCGCATCCTGACTTGGAACCGATCTTAAAGGATACGTACGGTATTATTGTGTATCAGGAGCAAATCATGCAGATTGCTTCGCGCATGGCGGGCTTTTCCCTGGGAGAAGCCGATCTGTTGCGCCGGGCTGTGTCCAAGAAAAAGCGCGAAGTGCTGGATCTGGAGCGCGGACATTTTGTTGAAGGCAGTATCAAGCAGGGATACACGGAGGAGGAGGCCGGCAGGGTTTACGATATGATTGTTCGTTTTGCTGACTACGGCTTCCCGCGTGCTCATGCAGCTGCTTATGGTGTGCTAGCATTTCAGACGGCTTATCTAAAGGCACATTATCCAGTACAATTCATGGCTTCAATGCTGACGGCGGTGATGGGAAGTCATCGGAAAGTGGCTGAATATGTCGTCGAATGCCGTCGTATGGATATCGCAGTGTTGCCGCCTGATGTAAATGAAAGCAGGGTGCTGTTTACTCCATTACAGCAAGGAAGCATCCGTTTCGGCCTGGCTGCAATTAAAAATGTTGGCACACAGGCGATGGAGAGCATTCTCGCTGTTCGCAAGGAACGGCCTTTCGACAGCCTGCTCGATTTTTGTCGACGTGTCGATTTGCGAGTATGTAATAAGAGAGTAATTGAATCGCTTATTCAGGCAGGGGCCTTTGACTCATTGACGGGTCATCGGGCACAGTTGCTTGCCATGCTGGATGAAACGGTGGATGCAGCCGTCAAGTGGCGCAAGGAACGGGATGACTTGCAAATTGATATGTTTGGTTTTGTGGAAATGCCCAATTGGGATATCGAATACCCCAATGTACCCAAATTCAGTGCCAGCCAGCAGTTAGAGCTGGAACGTGAACTGCTGGGACTGTATTTATCCGGGCATCCGTTGGATGATTTTGAGTCGCTGTTGGAAAACAGCGAGGCGGATCGTCTGATGGAGCTGGGCGATGTGCCAGATGAAACGGTTGTTGTGACCGCAGGCATGGTAGTGTCACTCAAAACGATTACGACCAAGCAGGGTAAGGCTATGGCCTTCATTGAGCTGGAGGATCAGATTGAGCGCTGTGAGGTTGTGTTGTTTCCTGAGGTGTGGAAGCGGAGCCAGCAGTGGATTGAAAAGGGGGCTTTGCTTACGCTTCGAGCCAAGATGCAGCAGCAGGACGAGCACTTCAAGCTCCTTGCGGATGAGACCGCCCCGCTGGCGGAAGACTCGCTGGCACGGCTCCTCCAGCGCCGACGTGCCAGTACGCGCTCGTCCGCCGCAGCTGGAGCATCCTTACCAGCTGCTGGTTCTGCCGCTGGCGGCCCAGGCGGGAGCGCGTCGCGTGTGTCGTCCCCGCCTTCGGCAGCCACTGCATCTGCTTCGCCTCAATCGAAGGTGGCTCCCCCCGTGGCGGCGGCTTCACCGCGCGGAGTCGAAGCGGCTCGCGGTGAGCAGGTGCCGGTCCCGCGTAACTCGGAGCAGACCACTCGTCAGCGGGTGTTTGTCAAAATCACCCGCCAGGCCGAGGAGGACGCCAGCTTGTTGGTCAGTCTCAAGGCGCTGCTACAGGAGCATCCCGGTGCTATGCCTACCGTACTTTTTTATGAGAGCAACCAGCGTCTGCTGGCGTTGAGCGATGCTTACAGTATTAAGCCCTCTCCTCAGCTTTTTGATCAAATGGAGTCGATGTTGGGTGAAGGCACGGTGAAAGTCAAATAATAGGTACACAGTAACCCGCCCTTATTGTAACGGTTTAATGAACATTTTCCTTCCCTCCCGCATACACTTGGAAAACTGGCGGAACAGGGGTTCAACACGCACCCTGCACCATAAGGTCCCGCACGGTGAAAGAATAGAACTGCACGGTGAAAGCGGGAGGGAAATTATGTCCTATGAATATGCAGAAACTTTGTTAAATCGCAGAGGCATTCGGATCGAGTCCATTGCGGACATTGTTTTTCAGCTTCAGCTAAAATATTATCCTCATTTGACTATGGAAGAATGTGTAGAAAGTGTCAAAGCGGTTTTGCAAAAGCGAGAGGTACAATATACACTGCTGACAGGCATTGCGCTTGATGAGCTGGCCGAAAAAAAACTTCTTCCCCAGCCACTTCAAGCCATTATGGAGGCAGACGAACCGCTGTATGGAGTGGACGAGACAATGGCTCTTGGCATTACGAGCGTGTACGGCATGATCGGCTTGACTAGTTTCGGCTATCTGGATAAAGAAAAGATTGGAATTATCGAAAAGCTGAACCAAAAAGGCAGTGGTATTCATGTGTTTTTAGATGATCTTGTCGCCGGATTGGCTGCCGCCGCTTCTTCGCGTATTGCCCATCGGAGCCTTCATGCCAAGCATTATCCTGCATCATTGGATGTTTAATTGCACTGAATAAACAGAATTAGTGATTTTCTAGGCCCTCCGACGGAACTTGAACGATCAGGAGGGCTTTTGTTGCGGGAAAAAAGTAAGGTATGTTATCATGAGTCTATTATATGGGCTCAAAACTTGAGGCTTAGGGGGTAGAAACAAGGCATGTGGACGGTGATTTATATTGCACCGACGGCCAGACTGGCTGACATGATTAAGCTCAAACTGTCTGAAGAAGGTTTTATGGTGCAGGCCCGGGCCATCAGCGCGTCCAAGCAACAGTTTGAGATACTTGTGCCTTCGGGTGAAGTCGAAGAAATACAGGAAGTGCTTAATTCGATTTTGCGCCCTTGAGTCCGGAACGGCGGAAGTGATACAGCAGCATGAGTGGAACAAAGGATGCACGATCGGCGGTAATGTTTTAGGAACAGGCGTTGACGTGTGTATGAACATAATGCTTAGAGGTGCCGCATAGACGGCAGAGGACCTTGTATCGGTTACGGCTGACAAATAAACGGCTGGAGAGGTGTAGTTGTGTTTAAAGATTTATTCCAAAAGAAGCGTAAATACGCGACCATCCCTTCGGAACGGGCGCTGAGCGGCGATCAAGCGGACATGCCGGATCGTCCCAAACGGGAAATTCCCGAAGGTCTTATGACCAAATGTGGCAAGTGCGGAAGTATTCAATACAGCAAAGAACTAGAGAAAAATTTGAAAGTGTGTCCGGTGTGCGGATACCATATGCGTTTGAATGCAATGGATCGTATTCGCATGGTGCTCGACGAAGACACGTTTACGGAATATGATGCCGATATGATTTCGGTTGACCCGCTGGACTTTCCGGGATATGCGAGCAAGCTGGAGCAACAGACCCTGAAATCTGGCTTGCGAGAGGCTGTCGTTACGGGCGACGGCCTTATTTATGGACACCCTGTTGTCGTTGCTGTGATGAGCTTTGACTTTTTTACTGGTAGTATGGGTTCAGTCGTAGGAGAGAAAATTACGCGCGCCATTGAGCAAGCAATAGACAAGCGTCTGCCGCTAATAATTTTCTCGACTTCCGGCGGGGCACGTATGCAGGAAAGTATTTTAAGCTTGATGCAGATGGCAAAAACAAGTGCTGCTCTTGCTCGTCTGGATGAGCAGGGATTGCTGTATATTTCTGTTATCACCGACCCGACTACAGGTGGAGTATCCGCTAGCTTTGCTACGCTTGGAGATATTAATATCGCAGAGCCAGGAGCTGTATTCGGTTTTGCAGGGCGTATTGTAATTGAACAGACAATCAGACAGAAGCTGCCGGATGATTTTCAAACTTCCGAATTTAATTTGCAGCACGGACAATTGGATATGGTTGTACATCGCAAGGAACTGCGCGATACCCTTGGGCAACTGCTTGATCTACACAGTGTGAAAGGGGAGGAATAGATGGCTGGCGAATTGCCTTATGAAAAGCCCCTGGTCGAGATGCGACAGAAGATCGAAGAACTCAAGCAATTCGGACAGGATAAGCAAATTGATTTTACAGATGAAATCAACCGTCTCGAGGAACGTTATCTCGAGATGGAAGAAGAAATATATTCGAACATTACAGCACCACAAAAAATGCATTTGGCTCGTCATCATCAAAGACCAACATCTCTTGATCTGATAGAGCAGGTGTTTACGGATTTTATTGAATTACACGGCGACCGCTTGTTTGGAGATGATTTGGCGGTTGTAGGCGGGATTGCCAAGCTGAATGGTATTCCGGTGACCGTCATTGGCCAGCAGCGTGGTAAGGATACGAAAGATAACATTGCACGTTTTTTTGGTAGTGCCCATCCGGAAGGATTCCGTAAAGGCTTGCGTCTGATGCAGCAGGCTGAGAAATTTAAACGCCCTATTATTACATTCATTGATACGAAGGGCGCTTATCCGGGTAATACAGCAGAGGAGAGAGGTCAATCGGAAGCGATTGCCCGCAACTTGCGGGAGATGGCAAAGCTTTCGGTGCCTGTTATTTGTGTGGTCATCGGCGAGGGTGGAAGCGGCGGTGCGCTTGCGTTTGCAGTCGGTAACCGTGTGCTGATGCTGGAACATGCCATTTATTCGGCCATTTCTCCAAACGGTGCAGCCTCGATTCTATGGAAAGATGCTTCCAAGGCCGATCAGGCAGCTGAAGCCATGAAGATTACGGCTAATGACCTCCTTCGCATGGAAATTATCGAGGATATTGTGCCGGAGCCGAAAGGGGGCGCGCATCGTAACTATGAAGTGACCGCTGCCGCAATCAAGGAGCTATTGGAACGTCATTTGGCGGAACTTACCAATATGAGCTGCGATGAATTGAGGGAAGATCGGTATCAGAAATTCCGAAAAATAGGTCAATACACCTTCTTGAAGTCTTCGGAAACTGAACCTATGTTGTAATACGCTGTAAACGGGTAACAATAAATATGACGAACTTCCTATACAAATAGGAAAAAGTGTAGTAGATTTAATTGTTGGAAAAAGATATAAAGAGTAGCACCTTTGAAAACGGAGGAAAAACCCAAATGCGCAAAACTAAGATTGTATGTACCATCGGTCCTTCCAGTGAGTCATTGGAAAATGTGAAGAAACTGATTTTGGCTGGTATGAACGTAGCCCGCCTGAATTTCTCTCACGGTGATTTCGAGGAGCATGGCAACCGGATTAAAAACATCCGTCAAGCTTGTAAGGAGCTTAACAAAAATGTTGCTATTTTGCTCGATACGAAGGGGCCGGAAATCCGGACAGGAAAGCTCGAAGTTGAACCTATTGAGCTTGTTCAGGACGAGTTCATTACGCTGACAACGGAAGAAATTCTCGGTACGCAAGATCGTATTTCTATTACGTACAAAGATCTTCCCTCGGACGTGGAGCCCGGCTCCACCATTCTGATCGACGATGGTCTGATCGGACTCACCGTTATTGAAGTATCAGGCACTGAAATCAAATGCCGCATTGTCAATGGCGGAACGATCAAAAGCAAGAAGGGCGTTAACGTTCCAGGCGTTGCAATTTCTTTGCCTGGTATTACGGAGAAAGATGCTAATGATATCATTTTCGGTATTGAGCAGGACATTGATTTCATCGCGGCTTCTTTTGTTCGTAAAGCAAGTGATGTACTGGAAATTCGTGAATTGCTGGCGAAACACAACGCAAGTCATATTCAAATCATTTCCAAAATCGAAAATCAGCAAGGTGTGGACAACCTGGACGAAATTTTGGAAGCTTCGGATGGCCTGATGGTTGCCCGTGGTGACCTTGGTGTGGAAATTCCTGCTGAAGAAGTGCCTCTGGCGCAAAAATTGATGATTAACAAATGTAATGTAGCTGGCAAGCCTGTTATTACGGCAACACAAATGCTGGATTCCATGCAACGTAACCCGCGTCCGACTCGTGCGGAAGCAAGTGACGTGGCGAATGCTATTTTTGACGGAACAGATGCAATTATGCTGTCCGGCGAAACAGCTGCGGGTAAATATCCAGTAGAATCCGTATTGACAATGTCACGTATTGCAGAAAAAGCTGAGTCCTCTCTGAACTACCGTGATTTGTTCAAAAAACAAAGAACGGCTCAAGAGATTAGTATCACAGAAGCAATCAGCCAATCCGTTTCTATTTCTGCACTTGACTTGCATGCTAAAGCGATTCTGACGTCCACACAAAGCGGAACAACGGCGCGTATGATTTCTAAATACCGTCCAGAAGCTCCGATTATTGCTGTGACAACACAGGAAAGAACAGTTCGCCGTTTGGCTCTGATCTGGGGCGTACATGCAGTACAAGGCAGACCAATCGTTGACACAACAGACAGTCTGTTTGACAACGCGCTGGAAGGTGGTCGCAAATCTGGCCTCGTTAAAGAGGGCGATTTGGTTGTGATTACTGCGGGCGTACCTCTTGGTGATTCCGGTTCTACGAACCTGATCAAAATTAGCTGCGTTCCAGCACAAGCGTAATTAAAGCCTCCGTGAAATAATACCGAGGCTGTATGTATCGTTACAACAAGCAAAAGAGCATTCAAGTCAATAAGACTTGGATGCTCTTTTTTATGTTCTCTAGCTTTTTATTTCTAGTCCTTCTTGTCGTATGAAATCAAGGAATGCCTGTTGCATTAAGTTCATGTGTGTATCTTGTTGATACACGATGTTTATTTGATAATGGCTCCTTTTGTTATCAGCCTCGGGATAAGGAAGCCACTCCACCGAGGAAGCAGCATTTTCATGATTATCGACTCCGCTTGCAGGAAAGAAGGCAAGCGCCTCTCCGCCGCTTACGACTTGCTTTACCGCTTCCCAAGAGTTGATTTCCAGATGGGGCTTAACTAGCGAGGAGTACAGATCTACAACGGATGAACCGCTATATTTTACCCATGTGTGCTTGTCCAGCATATCGGTTCCATCGAACTCCTCTAATTTGACTTCAGGTGCACGTGCAGAACGGATAACTCCTACTTGATCTGAAGCCACTGGCTCTGCCACCGTATACTCTGGAAGAGATCCTCTATCGTCGAGAAAAGCAAAATCAATTTCCCCCTGTTTCAGTAGCTGCCTAATTGCATCCGGGGATTGAATCTCTAACTGAATACGACAATCTGGATACCGCTCAGCAAACTTAGCCATCAAAGTGGGGAGGAGATACGTACCTGATATCGACTCAGCACCTAGATGTAATTGACCCTGTGACTCTTCTGTCAGTTCATCTACAGCTTGTCTAGCTTCTTGCTCCAGAGAGATGATTTGCTTTGCGTAAGGTAATAATTTTTTTCCAGCTTCCGTTAGCATAATCCTGCCTTGTTGAAGAGAGAATAGGGAAACACCCATTTCCTTTTCCAAGCTTTTCATATGAAAGCTGACGGTAGGTTGTTTGACTTGCAAAGCTTCGGCCACATCCGTCGCCTTATGGAATTTGTCGATCAGCATCAAGATACGCAATTTTAGAATATTCATGGAATCCAACAGCTCTCCTTATATGTCCATTCATATATGAATTTCAAACTATAGATTAATTATATACCGAAAAATAATTTATCTATCAATATTTTATATTTGTTTTACAAAACCACGTCGTTCGTCTAACATTCCAGGCCTACAATGTAAAAGTGTTGATGGTCATAAATAAAAAACCGTCACTTAACTAAGGGGAGGACAATAAAAAATGTTGAAAAAATGGCCGTTCATTCTGATGACTCTCACCATGGTATTTGCACTTGCAGCTTGTGGATCAGGTAACAATGCTGCACCACAAGGAGAAGCTGCTACAGGAACAGACAATAAAGCAGCTGCTGAACTGACAGGAAACATTCTGGCTGTGGGCTCCACTGCACTTCAACCATTGGTAGAGCAAGCGGGACAAAAATTTATGGCTGTCGATAAATATAAAGGCATTGCAGTTCAAGTGCAGGGCGGCGGTAGCGGTACTGGCTTGACTCAGGTTTCCGGCGGACAAGCGGACATCGGTAACTCCGACGTGTTTGCAAAAGAAAAACTGGAGAGCGGTGCAGATGAGCTGGTCGATCACCAAGTAGCTGTTGTAGCCATGTCAGCGGTAGCGAATCCTAAAGTAGGCGTTACAGACCTGAAAAAAGATCAATTGGTACAAATCTTCACAGGTAAAATCACAAACTGGAAAGAAGTTGGCGGTGCGGATCAAAAAATCGTTATTGTAAACCGTCCAAGCAGCTCCGGTACTCGTGCAACATTTGAAAAATACGCATTGGGACAAAAAACAGAAGATCTGCCGGGCTCCATTCAAGAAGATTCCTCCGGTACTGTGAAAAAGCTGATTGCTGAAACACCGGGTGCGATTGGTTATCTGGCTCTGTCCTACATCGACAACACAGTAACTGCTTTGAAATACGATGGCGTTGAAGCTAACGTTGAAAATGTAGAACAAGGTAAATATCCAGTATGGGCTTACGAGCATATGTACACTAAAGGTGAGCCAAAAGAGCATGTGAAAGCATTCCTGGACTACATTCTGTCAGATGAAATCCAAAAAACGGATGTCGTAGACTTGGGATACATTCCAGTATCAGGTATGCAAGTGAAACGTGATGCTGACGGTAATATCACGAAATAAGGAGAGTCACACCTCCTGTTCGATGAACGCAGCTAACGCGAGTATATTCACGAAGAAGAGGCGGACTAGCGTCCGGCCTCTATTCTTCGGTTAAAGGAGTTACAGTATGGGACCAATTGAAGGGAAGGCATACATGGAACAGAATAAACGATCCCGAGTTATGAAAGAAAGACATTACTGGGAAGAATGGACCGGCCGCATATATACGTCGGTTTGTGTCGTTTTTTTAGTTGCGGTTATTGTCTCCATCGTATATTTTGTTGCCTCCAAAGGTGTAGCTACATTTGCGGTGAATGGAGTCAGTCTGCGAGAGTTTTTCTTTGGAACCAAATGGAGTCCGGATGGCGAGCCTAAGTCCTTCGGCGCACTTCCGTTTATTACGGGTTCTTTTGCAGTAACCATACTGGCGGCTTTAATTGCCAGTCCGCTCAGCTTATGTGCGGCTTTATTTATGACGGAAATTGTGCCGAAATCGGGTAAGCGTATCCTTCAACCCGCGATTGAATTATTATCCGGTATTCCGTCTGTTGTATATGGCTTTGTCGGCTTGACCGTAATCGTCCCGCTGCTACGGAACGTGTTTGGAGGACAAGGCATCGGCATTCTGGCAGGCTGCCTAGTGTTGTCAGTCATGATTTTGCCGACGATTACGAGTATTATGGCGGATGCGTTGTCTTCCTTGCCGGGGGGGCTGCGTGAATCCTCCTATGCTTTGGGTGCTACCCGCTGGCAGACAATTGCCCGTGTTATTATTCCGACGCTGCTGCCTGCTCTTTTAACAGGAATTATTCTCGGTATGGCTCGTGCCTTCGGAGAAGCGTTGGCTGTACAGATGGTAATCGGGAATGCTCCGCACATACCGCATTCCTTGCTGGAATCCGCTTCGACCTTGACCAGTGTCATTACACTTAGCATGGGGAATACAGCGATGGGCTCTGTTCATAACAATGCTCTCTGGAGTATGGCGCTTGTTCTTCTGCTCATGACATTCATTTTCGTGCTGCTGGTAAGGCTGCTTGAAAGGAGAAACCGGGTTTGATGAAAGCTAAAACGACCGACAAGATCGCTACATTTGTAATCTGTTTCTTCGCCTTGTTCATTGTTGCACTTTTGGTGGGATTACTGGGCTTCATTTTGGCCCGCGGAGTCAGTCATATTTCTTTTGACTTTCTAACCAGTGCTCCCCAAACATTACGTGCAGGCGGTGGCATTGGACCACAATTATTTAATTCCGTATTTTTGTTAATCTTAACTTTGATTATCACCATTCCGATTGGCTGGGGCGCAGGTATTTACATGGCGCAATATGCAAAGCCGGGAAAAATTACGGACTTTATACGACTTGTTGTCGAAGTATTGTCCTCGTTCCCGTCTATCGTCATCGGATTGTTTGGACTACTACTTATCGTAAATACGTTTGATTTTGGCTTTTCCCTCTTATCAGGAGCCTTGGCTTTGGCCGTATTTAACCTGCCGCTGATGGTTCGCACAACGGAGCAGGCTTTCCGAGCTGTACCGAAGGAGCAAAAGGAAGCTGGACTTGCGCTTGGATTGTCCAAGTGGAAAATCATTACCTCCATTTTGTTGCCAGCTGCGCTGCCAAGCTTGATTACGGGTACCATTTTGGCCGCAGGCCGTATTTTCGGGGAAGCCGCAGCATTGCTGTTTACAGCAGGGATGAGTACGCCGCCGCTTGATTTTACTGATTGGAATCCATTGCATGCTAGATCGCCTATTAACCCGATGCGACCTGCTGAGACATTGGCTGTTCATATTTGGAAGGTCAATAGTGAGGGGATTGCTCCTGACTCCAAAGATATTGCTGCAGGCGCTTCTGCCGTACTGGTGCTGCTTGTGCTTGCATTCAACTTGAGTGCAAGATGGTTCGGAAGAGTTGTATACCGCCGTCTGACAGCTGCCAAACGTATGGATTAGAAAGGGGATGGAGAACAATGGAACATGTGATTACGCGAACGGCAAAAACCGCCGCACCAGCAACATCCGTTCAGTCTACGCGTTCGGAACAGCTTGTGGGGCAACCGCCGCATCCGTTCAGTACTGAGGATTTGAGTATTTATTATGGCAGCTTTGAGGCTGTGAAAAAAGTGAATCTAGCCTTTCCCGAGCAGACAGTGACTGCCCTGATCGGGCCTTCCGGCTGCGGTAAATCGACCTTTTTGCGCTCCCTTAATCGGATGAATGATGAGATTGCATCTTCCTCTACAACGGGACACATCTGGATGGATGGACAGGATTTGACGGCACCGGAAACGGACGTGATCAAGCTGCGTCAGCAAATTGGCATGGTGTGGCAGCGTCCCAACCCTTTTTACAAATCCATTTACAATAATATCGCCTTCGGTCCTAAATATCGTGGGGTGCGCAAGAAGAAACAGCTTGATGAAATCGTCGAAAGCAGCCTGCGTAAAGCAGCATTATGGGATGAGGTCAAGGATCGCCTTCACGACTCCGCTCTAGCGCTGTCTGGCGGGCAACAGCAGCGGCTTTGCATTGCACGTGCTCTATCCGTTCAACCGAAAATTCTGTTACTTGACGAGCCAGCTTCAGCGCTGGACCCTGTGTCTACAGGCAAGGTAGAAGAGCTTATTACCGAATTGAAAAAAGAACTGCGCATCGTTATTGTGACGCACAATATGCAGCAGGCTGCACGGATTTCCGATTATACTGCTTATTTTTATGTCGGAAGTTTGGTTGAACATGGGAAAACAAATGATATTTTCACCAATCCTGAAAACGAGTTGACTCAAGAATACATCATGGGTCGCTTTGGATAAGCCGTGCAGTTTGGCGACTTGTTATATATATATGAAACATAAAAAAACATCTTACTAATCTAGTATTGGTAAGATGTTTTTTTATGTTAGTTTAGTAAACTCTTACATTTGTATATAATAAAATATATTGATTATTTGGTTATATTTTCATATAATACATGTGTTTAATAGTTCTTGTAATACCACAATCCAATTAAAGGAGAGGTTTGCAATGAGGTTTAACGTTAAAAAATCTGTCAAATGGATTGCTTTTTCTGGAATGGCTATTACCCTAACAACTGGACTTGTCAGCCCTTCATGGGCAGCAGCTGAGCAGAATTTGACTGATGCAGGTGCGAGTGTTACCCAGGCCGTGTACAATGATGCAAACGTTTACAAAAATGCTGTTGTTCCATTGGCTAGTGTGAATGTGAGTAGTTTGCTGGACAAGTATCGTGATTTTAGTAAATTTTCTACAGGGAATACATCCAAGGACACTACGCTTGCCTTGAATATTGTATCGTGGCAATTGCCGCATGGCGGATTCTTCAAAGCGATGGAAAAAAATTATAAATCCAAATGGGATGGCAAGGCAGCTCGCTCTACATGGAAGAGCAAGGATGGTGTTGAACTCGGAACGTTTGATAACGAGGCCACGACAACCGAGATCCGCTTTTTAGCGGATGTATACAAAAAAACCAAAAACAAAGACATTAAGAACAGTGTACAAAAAGCAATTGATTTTGTATTAACCTCTCAATATTCCTCCGGTGCTTGGCCGCAGGTATATCCTAAACGTGGTAATTATTCTGATGCCGCAACCTACAACGATGATGCAATGGTTAGAGTGATGGTACTGGCAGATGACATTGTAAACAAAAGGCAGCCGTTTGATAGCGATATTCTTGACAATACATATCGCTCCAGACTTCAGCAGGCTCTGAATAAAGGCGTACAGTACACAATTAAAGCTCAAATTGTAAACAATGGCACACCGACAATCTGGGGAGCACAGCATGATCCGGTTACTTATGAATCTGTACCTGCGCGAGCATTCGAGCTTGCTTCCAAAACAACTACGGAATCGGTAGGCATTACGGCCTTCTTGATGTCTCAACCGCAGACGGCTGAGGTGAAAAAGGCTGCTCAGAGTGCCTTGAAATGGTTTGACACGAATCGGATCGACGGTATGAAATACAACCGTCAAGGTCCGGAGTTTTTCCAAAAGGATGCATCAAGCGTGATGTGGTATCGTTTCTACAATGTGGAGGACAATAAGTATTTCTTCTCAGACCGAGATGGCAAAAAGTATACGGACATCATGAAAATTAGTGAAGAAAGACGACTCGGTTACGCCTGGGCGGGAAGTCAGGCGAAAAGCTTACTGAAACTGGCTTCGGAAAGTGGATATTATAAACTGTCCAAGCCGTTGCCACAATAATAAAGTCATCATTGTAAATGCTTAGAGAGGGGGGGCCGTATGGTTCGGCCCTCTTTTTGTTCCCAGGCGGTAAATATGGTTTAATGGAGAGAGGGCAAAATAGAGATAAAGATGCACAAAGATAGGAGAGCTTGTATGACTCAAGAGGAGAAACAAACGGAATTACGCTGGTATGGCGCACCGCTACGTGTCCGTTATCAGGAAAGCGACCAGATGGGGGTCGTATATCATGCAAATTATTTGAACTGGTTTGAGATCGGGCGTACCGAAATGATCCGACAGACGGGTTTTAACTATCGGAGCATGGAGGAACGTGGAGTTTTGCTGCCAGTTATTGAAATCAATGCGAAATATGCGAGTCCTGCTCGATATGATGATTTAGTTACTATTTATACCGCTATTACGGACTTCTCCAGACTACGTTTGAACTATACTTATGAGGTTCGACGGGTAACGGAGGAGGAGCACCAAAAGAATGTGGGAAAGGTATGGACAGAGGCTGACACGCTGCCGGGAGAACTGCTGGTCACAGGAACGACACGACATGTGTGGCTGAATACCGACTGGAAGCCCGTTCGGCTCGATCAGGCACTGCCTGAGTTGTACACTGCGTTAAGGTCTGCTTTTACAGGCGGGGAGGGACAGAAGTCATGATGATGCGTAAACGTCTGTGGCTGTTGCTGCTGCTCATTCCTTTGGCGGAGCTATACGGGTTTATATGGGTAAGTCACTGGATTGGAGCAGGCAAAACGATTTTACTCATCATTCTGACGACGCTAATCGGGGCTGCCATGATGCAATTTGAAGGTCGTAAGGTGATTGCCGATGCGAAAAATGAAATGAATCGGGGACAAATGCCCGGCCGTAAAATGCTGGATGGATTATGTGTCTTTTTTGGTGGGAGTTTGCTGCTTATCCCCGGATTTTTAACAGATATTATTGGTTTTACGTTGGTGTTCCCTTTAACACGAGCGTTGTACCGACGTTTTTTATTAAAGTGGCTGGAGAAAAAAATGAAAAACGGCAGTATTACGTTTCGGCGGTTTTGACGTGAGCTGCCGTTTTTCCTATCCATGATCTAGCGGACTCTTCCTGCGAGAATATAATTGCGCAAGTCCTGAATGACATTCGCACGATTCAGTGCATCAACGACAATGAGTGATACAGGTCCGATAATGAGTCCTAAAACGCCAAATAGCTTGAGCCCGATGAACATACCGATAAGGGTGGGAAGCGGGTTTAAGCCCACGCTGCTGGCCAGCACCTTAGGCTCCACGATCTGTCGTCCAATCAACAGGATGATATAAAGGATCGACAATCCTACCCCTAGCGCCAAATTACCAGACATATACGCATACAGTATCCACGGAATCATCACAATGCCAACCCCTAAATAAGGTAGCAAGTCCACCAGCCCGATCATCAAACCGATGGTAAAGGCGGATTCCACACGCAATATGAACAGCCCAACAATGACCGTTAATGCCGTAATGGAGATGATAATAAACTGTGCACGCAAATAGCCGTACAGTGCTTTACGTAGATCGTGCCATATATCCGACAATGGCTTGCGAATCGTATCAGGAACCGTGTTTGCGAGCATCCGACTATGTCGGTCCCAATCCTTACTAATAAAAAAAGCTGCTAATACAATAACCATTAGAACTGCTCCCATATTAGGCAGAGAGGTCAGCAAGTTCAAAACCCCATTAAAAAATTGAGCGACTAGCGTAGTGACAGCCGAACTGACGGTTTGAGTTGTTTTATCAATATTACTGTTAATGGTATGTTGGTAATCCGGATTATCCCGGATAAAATGGTTAATTTCAATAATTACATTTTGAATCAAATCGCTTTGTGTCCAATCGATAAACAGGCTTTTAAAACGCTCAATATGCCCGTCAAAAGTCATGGCCAACTTTATAACTTCTCGGACTATGCGGGTGATTGCTGCAGATAGGATAATTGCAATTCCACCTAAATATACAAATAATGAGAACGTGACAGCCGTCCAACGTGGCATACGGGCTTTGTTACGCAGAAAACCAACCAGTGGATTCATGGCATAAGCCACAAGCCAGGCGAATAGGAAAGGATAGACGAGAGGGAAAAGCACATATATGCCCAATAACAGAGCTACAATCACGATTGCCACCCATAGAGCACGAAATATGCGATTCAGGATTAACCGGCTCAAGCTCTCACGACTCCTTTCTTTTACGATAGTATTTCATAAAATAAATGCTCTACTATACATATGCGGGAAAGGGGGGAGACAAGACCTGTGTAAAAAAGTGCAAATGAATCAATATTTTTTGTAAGGGGTTTCAAAAATTTATTTATGGAAGCGATAAAACATTTGAATGTGTTGGAATAGCCCTCAATGTTCACATAAACGACAAAATCCAGTATAGTGAAAGAAGGTTTAAATATTGACATATGGCGTTAACATTACTCGGCTATTTAAAAGGCATATCTTACTTTTGAAAATGTTTACATTGCAAGTCCGTTCACAATGTTTTTACAAAGGAGAGATGTAACGATGACAGCGACTAAAGGTCTGGAAGGGATCGTAGCGACCACTTCCTCCATAAGCTCTATCGTAGATGGCGTTCTCACGTACCGGGGTTATAACATTGATGATTTGGCTGTTAACGCCGATTTTGAAGAGGTAGCTTATTTGTTGTGGTTTGGGAAATTACCTGATAAAGAGCAATTGCAGGAGCTTCGCAACCAGTTAAGCGAATACGCTGCTATTCCGGATGAAATTGTTACTCAATTAAAGTTATATCCGAAAGATTTGAGCACGATGGCTGCCTTGAGATCAGCCGTATCGTCTCTCGCTTTGTATGACCCAGAGGCGGATGATATGTCGAGAGAGTCTAATGTGACCAAAACCGTCAAGCTTCAGGCGCAATTGCCTACCATTGTGGCAGCTATAGCACGTATACGCGAGGGCTTGGAGCCGATTGCGCCTAAAAAAGGTATTTCTATCGCTGAAAACTTTTTGTATCAGCTGACTGGCAAGGATCCAGAGGAGACGGCTATTAAAGCGTTCAATCAGGCTCTCGTGCTGCACGCCGATCATGAATTAAATGCCTCTACCTTTGCTGCGCGTGTAACGGTAGCCACATTGTCGGATATTTATTCCGGAATCACGTCTGCAATTGGAGCTTTAAAAGGACCACTGCATGGTGGAGCCAATGAGGCTGTGGCCAAAACGCTGGAGGAGATTGGTGGTTTGGATCAGTTGGACTCCTATATCCAGGCGAAACTGGATAATCGCGAAAAAATTATGGGCTTTGGACACCGAGTCTATAAAAACGGTGATCCGCGTGCCAAGCACTTGCACAAAATGTCCCGCGAGCTGGGGGAAATGAACGGCGACACAACGTTGTTTGATATGTCAGTTCGAATTGAGGAAATTGTAACAGGACAAAAAGGCTTGAAGCCCAATGTGGATTTTTATTCTGCCTCTGTGTATACCCAACTGGGTATCAAGAGAGACCTGTTTACACCTATTTTTGCTATGAGTCGTGTATCCGGTTGGACAGCGCACATTTTAGAGCAGTATGAAAATAATCGCCTGATTCGTCCTCGCGCCGAATATACAGGTCCAATGGATCAAAAATACGTATCACCAGAGTTGCGCTAACCCCTTGTCGAAGGAAGATTGAGGTTGTATACCCTGAATTTAAAAAATAAGGTACAATAGAGGGGACGACGAGAGATGTACGTTTTTGTCTGTGATAAAGATCATGTCTTTCGTCCTGTACCCATTCATATCTGAGGAGGAAAAGGAACTTATGGCGAAATTTGAAAAGTTTGAGCTCCCAACTGAAGGCGAAAAAATTACGATTGATAACGGTCAACTACAGGTTCCGAACCATCCGGTAATTCCGTTTATCGAAGGTGACGGCACGGGTCGCGATATCTGGAAAGCCTCCAAGCGCGTACTGGACGCAGCTGTAGAAAAAGCATATAACGGCAGCAAAAAGATTGCCTGGTATGAAGTATTCGCTGGTGAGAAAGCTTTCAATACATACGGCGAGTGGCTCCCTAACGATACGTTGGAAGCCATCCGTGAGTATATTGTAGCCATTAAAGGTCCACTTACGACACCTATTGGCGGTGGTATCCGTTCATTGAATGTGGCATTGCGCCAAGAACTAGATTTATACGTTTGCCTGCGTCCTGTTCGTTACTTTAACGGTGTCCCGTCTCCAGTAAAACGTCCTGAGTTGGTGGACATGGTCATTTTCCGTGAGAACACAGAAGATATCTACGCAGGGATCGAATATGCCGAAGGGTCCGAAGACGTGAAAAAGGTGATTCAGTTCCTTCAGCAAGAGCTGGGCGTGAATAAAATCCGTTTCCCTGAAACTTCAGGAATTGGGATCAAGCCAGTGTCTTCCGAGGGGTCAAAGCGTCTGGTACGGGCAGCTATTCAGTATGCTGTTGACCACGGACGCAAGAGTGTAACGCTCGTACACAAAGGTAACATTATGAAATTTACCGAGGGTGCCTTCAAAAACTGGGGTTATGAAGTGGCTGAGGAAGAATTTGCAGATAAAGTATTTACTTGGGCCCAATATGACGTAATCAAGGAAAAAGACGGTGAGGATGCGGCTAATGCAGCTCAAAAAGCAGCTGAAGATGCAGGCAAAATCATTATCAAGGATGCGATTGCTGATATCGCACTTCAGCAAGTACTGACTCGTCCTTCTGAATTTGATGTGATTGCTACGCTCAACCTGAACGGGGACTATCTGTCCGATGCTCTTGCTGCCCAAGTTGGTGGAATTGGTATTGCGCCAGGTGCGAACATTAACTATGTAACAGGGCATGCTATCTTTGAAGCTACACATGGTACAGCACCAAAATACGCCGACAAAGATGTAGTGAACCCTGGTTCCGTCATTCTGTCGGGCGTAATGTTGCTTGAACACTTGGGTTGGAAAGAAGCGGCTGACCTGATTTACAAAGGGCTGGAGACGTCCATTAATAAGAAGATTGTAACTTATGACTTTGCTCGTCTGATGGATGGTGCTACACAAGTGAAATGCTCCGAGTTCGCAGATACCATTATTAGTAACCTGTAAGGAAGGGGAATACCACTTGTCCATTCAACGTAAAAAAATATCCATTGTTGGCGCCGGTTTTACCGGTGCCACTACCGCATTGCTGCTGGCTCAAAAGGAGCTAGGTGATATCGTACTGATCGATATTCCGCAACTAGAGAATCCGACCAAAGGCAAGGCGCTTGATATTTTGGAGGCCGGTCCGGTACAGGGATTTGACAGTCAGATCACGGGCACTTCCAATTACGAGGATGCAGCTAACTCAGATATCGTCATTATTACAGCTGGGATTGCACGCAAGCCGGGTATGAGCCGTGATGATTTGGTAAATACGAACGCAGGAATTGTAAAATCCGTTTGTGAGAACGTGAAGAAGTATGCGCCAGATTCTATTGTTATTATTCTGAGCAATCCGGTAGATGCTATGACCTATACTGCCTACCAAACGCTGGGTTTCCCGAAAAATCGGGTTATTGGCCAATCCGGTGTGCTGGATACAGCGCGATATTGTACCTTTATTGCACAAGAGCTTAACGTTTCCGTCGAAGACGTGCGCGGCTTCGTTATGGGGGGCCACGGTGATGATATGGTGCCCCTGGTACGCTATTCCAGTGTTGGGGGTATACCTATCGAAACTCTGATTTCGCAGGAACGTATCGAAGCGATCGTACAACGTACACGCGGCGGTGGCGGAGAGATCGTCAACCTGTTGGGTAATGGTAGCGCATATTATGCTCCGGCAGCTTCGCTTGCACAGATGACGGAAGCGATTGTAAAAGACAAAAAACGGATTATCCCAGTCATCGCCTATCTGGAGGGAGAGTACGGCTATCAGGATTTATTCCTTGGCGTACCGACACTTCTTGGTGGCAATGGCATCGAAAAAGTGTTCGAGTTGGAATTGACAGCCGAAGAAAAAGCAGCGCTCGATGAATCCGCTGAAGCGGTTCGCAATGTGACTAAAATAGTCAACGTATAGATCCGATTTTCTACTAAAACAGTATACTTTTACTTGAAGAGGTGTCCCCTAGCCATCGTTATGGCTGCTGGCCACCTCTTTTATCTTTTAATAGTCTATTCGTTTTCTTCCTTTTCATTTAATTTGAAAATTTCAGTTTGGGTTTGTCCCCTCCCCCCAAGCTGAAACTTTCCCCGTCCTATTCCTTTGCTTTGATCCACTTCCCCGGTATAATAGAGTTCATATGCACTAATAGTTACATAGAAAAGCATGTCCCAAAACATTGCAAAGATGCTAGTCATTCGTTGGAATATGATCGTTCTATGGAAAAAAAGTTTGTAAGAAAACAAAGAACTGGGAGGTTGTAAAGAATGTTTTTTATTCACATTATTGGATCACTGGCAATGGGCTTTTATTTATTGCTTCCCTTCGTTGTGGGCAAAATCGACAAATTGGCTCCAAGCGCGCAGGAAGGGACGATATCGGTTGTACAGCTATTGAACCGTCTGGCTCAATTTGCACTGATTCTTGTCCTTATTAGCGGCATCTATATGATCTTTGTTTGGGATTCTTATTCGGTAGCATGGATCGTTGTTGTGTTGGTGTTGTTTCTTGCCATTTCCGGTATCGCTGGTGCTATGGGTAAGCCATTACGCTTGTCACTGGAAGCGGTTCGCAACCAACAGCCGATTACGCAATACGCTGGTAAAATGCGGATGTTCAGCACGCTGCTGGCTGTCTTCATGATTCTAATTACGATTTTAATGGTATACAGCCATATTATTTAATGAACCATTTTAATCGGCCAATTAAATAATGACGAAGGCTAACGTTGAATAAAGCGGTTTGTGCAGAATAAGCACAGGCCGTTTTTTTTATGTGCTCAGATAGCTAGTTTTTTCTTTTTTCGTTTAACCGATAAGTTTGTGTGGTAAATCAGGAGTAGAGTGGATGCAAATGTTGCATCCTAAAAAATATCTGATTTTGAAGGGAGAATGTATAATGGCTAAAAGCAACCAACCTCAGCAAACCTTGCCCCCACAGCATCAGGACCAGCAACCGGGGATTGAATCCAAAATGACGCCTGCACCTCAATTTGAAAAACCAACTTACAAAGCGGCTGGCAAGCTCACAGGCAAAGTTGCACTGATTACTGGTGGAGACAGTGGAATTGGGCGGGCTGTAGCTGTCACGTATGCCAAAGAAGGTGCGGACGTAGCTATCGTCTACTTGAATGAGCATAAGGATGCGGAAGAAACCAAGCGTCAAGTCGAACAGGAAGGACGCAAATGCGTGTTGATTCCTGGCGATATCGGAGATGACCAATTTGCCAAAAAAGCGGTGCAACAGACGGTGAACGAACTGGGCAAGCTCGACATTGTCGTGAACAATGCGGCCGAGCAGCATCCACAGCAAAAGCTGGAGGATATCACCAAAGAACAGTTGGAGCGCACGTTCCGTACGAATATCTTCGGTATGTTCTTCCTGACACAAGCGGCATTGCCGCATTTGAAGAAAGGGAGCGCCATCGTCAACACAACGTCGATTACCGCGTATGCTGGGAATAAGACACTCATTGATTATTCCTCCACCAAAGGGGCAATCACATCATTCACTCGTTCCCTTTCGCTCAATTTAGCGGATCAAGGTATTCGGGTGAACGCTGTAGCCCCAGGACCGATCTGGACACCGTTAATCCCGTCTACCTTTGATGCAAAAACAGTGAGCGAATTTGGAGGAGCACAGCCTATGAAGCGCCCAGGTCAGCCGGAAGAATTAGCGCCAGCTTATGTGTACCTTGCCTCAGACGATTCGTCTTATGTAAGCGGGCAGGTTATTCATATCAATGGCGGTGAAGTTGTAAACGGATAAGAGGATAAAGAAAAGGTTGGGGCAGTCGGGACTGACCCCTTAACGTGAGACAAATCAAAACACCTTCAAGAGAATGCAACCA